>Ga0208951_1000046_pt1 | contig 45007 bp, 32 predicted proteins | sample GreLakmeMI27MSRF_FD_187702 | JGI IMG/M metagenome (GOLD analysis project Ga0208951, IMG submission 187702) | Freshwater lentic microbial communities from great Laurentian Lakes, MI, USA - Great Lakes metaG MI27MSRF (SPAdes) | ecosystem: Environmental > Aquatic > Freshwater > Lake | place: Great...
CGTGGGCCGCCCTCGCGCCGTGAACCTGACCCACTGCAGGTGCGTGCGCGCGCAGCGCGCGCGGACCGGCGCCGAGCGGGGCGCACACGCGGGGCAGGGCCGGCGCACGCGGCACGCTGGAGGGCGCAGCAGCGCGCGAAGAGCGGCGTATTGGGCAAGGGAACGCACACGCTGATTCGCCAGGTGGTTCCTGGAGATAGGTGGGTGGTTCCCGGGGAAGCGATGGGTGGTTCGCTGGGACAGCTGGGTGGTTCGCCTGAGGTGGTTTAGATCGATAAGGTGCCAGGAGGTAGCGTGAAACAGACCACTTTGCGGTCGCCGAATGGTCGCCGGCCTGCGTCGAGACAAGAATGTGCGCGTACTGTATGTGTTGACCACCTTGGCCCAAGGGAACGCACACGCTGGTGTCACGCGCGCCTCCTGCCGCGTGCGGCGGACAGTGAAGGGCCGGCGGCAGCCTAAGCTGGGCAATGGTGTAGACCGCGCACAGCGCGAGTAGCGGAGAAGATTAGCGAAATGACAGATTGAATGAAAGGCCAATTCGCCTAAAACTAAACCCTAAAGCTAAACCCTGCGATTTATCGCTCAGCGACAGGCGAATTGGATCTTGAAAGATTGAAAGAAGAAAACCAAAAGGTATGACCTGACACACCACTCTACGAGCCGCGGCCGGTTCCAAACTAGAAAGAGTAATAGTGGACTCAACCGAGCAGACTAGAGGGAGGGCCAGGGTCATGTGGAGGCAATGACTCCATGCGACACTTGCGTCCGCCACGAGCAAACGAGCCCGTCATGCGGGACGCTGTCCAATTGACTGACCCCTTCCTCCCGACGTGTCGGCAACAAGCTTCCGGAAAGTGGCGGCAAGAGTGGCGGCAAGCGAGGCGGAACGCTGCGTTCAACCCCACCCTGAACCCGAGCCCCGAACCCGAACCCTAAACCCTAAACCCTAAACCCTAAACCCTAAACCCTGAACCCAAAACACCACAAATGGGTTTCCGCCCTAAACCCTTAACTCTACCGCGTAACATGATGCACAGCTCATCCGTCTAGCCAGGTTTACATAACACACGTGGCGTGGTGGAGTATGCACAAAACGTCCCCGAGCCACCAGTTCTAATCTAGAGGAGCGAAGGTGCCGCCGCCGGTGCCTCCTTTGCCTTGCGTCTCCCCCGCCGCTCCCCCTCCTGGAGCACCGCCTGCCCGCCGCACTCGTACACGGCGATGCCGAGCGTCGGGAAGCAGCTCACCATCCAGTCCGCGAAGAGCTCCTTGCGCTCGCCCACGCTCTTCCCCGGGCTCTCCCGGTCTAGGTTGCGCGCAACCTCCCTGCTCTCCGCCGCCGTGGGCGGGTGCTCCAGCACATTGCGGATGAATCGCAGCAGCCCCGGGAAGTCGTCCTCGTAGGCGCTGCCCATCTGGCGCATGCGCTCCAGCAGTCCGCCCTCCACGCGGCTCTGCCAGCCTTGCGTGTCGCATGCCGCCGCCATGATCAGCGCCCCGCGCTCTCCAACTTCGCCCAGCTGGAGCTCCACGTCCACGCCGCTGGCGTGTAGCTCCTTGGCGGCACGCACCACCTGCCCCGCCGTCCAGAAGAGCGGGTGGCGCAGCACAACCGCCGCAGTCGGCCTCGCGGCCGGCTCCACCACCAGCATACCCGCGATGAGGTGCCGCGCCTCAAGCGCAGATCTGGGTCGCAGCCCGGACATGAGCCCCGTCAGGTCAAAGCGCCCGCCGCGGATGTTGGCGTCGCTGCTGAAGGCCGCCCCTCCCCCGGTGAGGATGAAGAACAACACACAGCCCAGCGAAAAGACGTCCACAGCGCTAGTGAGCCGCGACCCGGCCAGCACCTCGGGGGGCCGTCCGCGCAGGTTGAGCTCGACGCCGTACTGCACAAAGGTGCTGAGGCTAAAATCACCGGGCACCTCCTGCTCAACCTGATCCTCGCCCAGCCGCACAGCCAGCCCTAGGTCCGCCAGCTTCACGCCGCCCGCGAGGCTGAGCAAGATGTTCGCCGGCCGCAGGTCATTGTGCGCAACCCCCTGGCCGTGGAGCCACGCCACAGCCGCCACAGCCTCGCGGCAGAGGCGCAGCCGCTCGTCTAGCGCCATCTGGGGCTGCCGACACACAGCCTGCTCCAGACTCTCCGCACAGAGCTCAATGGCAAGGAAGAACGCCTCGTCTGTGACGCCCCACTCCATAAAGTCGACGACAAAGCTAGACTTGAGCGCGCTGAGCAGCTCCACCTCGCGCTCCACCAGCTGCAGCCCGCGGCGGCCCGCCTCGCCGGGCGCACGCACGATGCGCTTAACCGCGCAGGCGTGCCTGGCCCGGCTGGTGCGCGCCACGCTGCCGCGCAGCACGTAGGTGCCCCTGCTGCCCGTACCGATGACGTCATCCTGGTTGTAGCGGATGCCGCCCACCTGGCGCTCGGCGCCTGGAGGAAGCGCCTGCACCTGAAAGACGCCAGAGACCCGCAGCACCGTCTCGTGCTCCACGGGTGTGATGAACAGGCTCTGGCGCAGGCCCGCCAGGATGGCGGCGCCGCCGGTGCCGAGCTCCCCGTCCTGCCAGGCGGCAGTCACAGCGCTGCGGTAGGCGCCCAGCCGCGAGTCTCCACCCTCCAACGCCGCACTCGCCTCCAGGCCGGCGAGCACGCGGGACTGGGTGGAGACATCCACATCCGGGTAGCTGACCACCACACAGCGCAGCGCGTCGCTCAGCAGGCTCAACTCCACCGCCTCGCTCAGCCGGCGCAGCGCAAGCCAGCGCCGTTGCACCGCCTGCGCAGCGCGCACCTCTGCGACCAGCTGCCAGGGCCAGGCGCAGGTAGCGCTTGCGTCCAGCGCGGCCTGCAGCGCGTCCAGCCACTCTGGGCGCACATCCTCGGGCTTGTGCGCCTGCGGCAGCAGCGCAGCGCTCAGCTGTGCGCGCGCGGCGGCCACCTGCGACAGCGCCTCGCAGCGGCCGGCAACGCGGTCAGCAAGCGCGTTGAGCGCAGCGGCGGCGGCGCGCGTGAGCGGAGGGCTGGCAGCGGCGAACTGGCGCGTCGCGTCCAGCGCGGAACGCAGCAGCGCCTCGTCTGGTGTGCGCCCGCCGAGCGCCTCACGCAGCGCAGCCTCCAGCCGTGCAGCCTCCAGCCGGGCGCGCCCCTCGCGCAGCGCGCAGCGCAGCGCCTCCGACGTCTCCGTGTTCGTCAGCCCCTGCAGCGCAGCCTCGGCGGAGGCGAGCAGTGCCGTGAGGCGCACGCCGTCGCAGGCGGGCGCAGCCGCAGCCTCGGAAAGCTGCGCCGCCGTGGTGCGCGGACTGCTGGCGGGCTCGGGCGGCGGCTGGAGCTGCGCCAGCAGCGCGCGCACGGCTGCCTCCGCCGCCTGGCGAGAGCTGGCCGCATCCTCGTCCAGAAACAGGGTACACAGCACGAAGGGCACGCCACTCCTCCGCAGCGTTTCCACGCCAGCCAGCACGCGTTCAGGCGGTGTGACCGCCGCGCCCGGCTGCGCGAAGAGGGAAAACAGGAGCACTGCGCCGGGCTGCACTGCCATCGACCCCAGCTCGTCCAGCTCCTGCCAGCCGCCCACGGCGAAGGGCGCCTCGCGCCAGAGAGCGGAGACGGCGGCAGGCAGCACGTCCTCGTCCTCCTCCGTACGCGGCAGCAGGACGAGCAGCCCGCCTCGCTTGAGCTGCCTGCTCAGCGTCGTGGCCACCGCCAGCGCGTTGGCAGTCATCAGCATCAGCCGCAGCGCAAGGGTGGTACTCCCCACGCTCCAGCCGCGCCAGGGAGGCGGCCGCCAGCCGTCGGAGCGGACCTGACGCCCGTCAGCCGAGTCGCCTACCAGCGCGGGCACGCGCACAAACATGGCCTGCGAGGCGACGCGCTTCTTGGGCAGCTTCTCGGCCGGGAAGCTGGCCACCTCAGCCAGAATCTCGCCCTCAAGCCTGCGCAACAGCGCGTCTGCGGTGCCGCGACTGCCCCCCAGCTCCGCCACCAGCGCCGCGTCCAGAGGCACCAGCGCGTCCGGCGCCGACGTCGCGCTCGCGGCTGCGAACAAACCTTGCGCAAGCTCAGCCAGCGCCCAGGGGCTGCCTCGCTGCGCGGTGGGGAAGCGCGAGTCATCGTCTGCCTGAGACGAAGGACCCTCCCCGCCGCTGGGTGTAGGCCGGGCTTCGCGCGACGCGGCGCGTGAGCCTCTACTGCTGCGGCTGCGGCCTGCTCGGGCAGCTGAGAGGGCGTCAACACGTCAGTGCGCTCGCTCCAGCCCAACGCGCTCACGCACCCGTCGGGCGCACGGGGGCGCGCTGCGGGAGGGCGGCCTCCACAGCAGCAGCGCCAGGCAGGTGTACGCCGCACGAGGCGCAAGCCATGGCGGGCGAGACGGCCAGCCGAGGAGCTGTCGCGCACTGCGACAAGCACCTTGAGCAGGCAGCCAGGCGCAACGCCGAGCGGATGCGTGCGTCACAGGCTAGCGTAGGAGCTCGCTTTGTCCGGAAAACCAAACAGTGGCAAACACCACCTGCTGGTCAGCACCTGCTGAATACGCACGGAAGATTTGTTTGAGGTCGTCAACGCAACATGCTATAAACCACGCACGCACACGCACGCGCACAACCCATCAACATCAAGCGTCTTCAGGCGTCGGCCTGCTTTCCTGCTCCCAAGAAGAGCACCAGCACCGTGATGTCGTCGCACACTCCATCCTCCTCCTTGACCCAGCGTGCAGCCGCCTCCGCCGCGAGCGCTGCGCAGGCGGCAGCGGGGTTTGGTGCTGCAGCCGCCATGGTCACCGCTTCTTCGTTGGTGATGAACTCCCAGATGCCGTCCGTTGCAAGGATGATGAGCTCGTCACGAGCGCACAGCGGGTGCACCGTCACGTCCGGCGTGCTGCTCACCCCCGCCGTGTGCGCCACCGCGTCGCCCAGCGCGCGCGACATGGCCAGCCCGGGGGTCCAGGCGGTTTTCAGCCACACGCGGTGTGGCCCCACCCTCTGCCCGCGCTCATCCACCAGCTGCTCCACCCGCCCGCCCGCGGCGCGGATGCGCGCAGCCTCTGCGGGCGTGTCGGGCTTGTGGTCAACAGTCAGCGCCAGCGCAGCAAGGGGGCCTGGTGCATCGCCCTCGGGCCGCCGTCCAACCACGCAGCGGCTGTCGCCCGTCCAAGCACAGGTCACAAGACCGCTGCCGTCCGCGTGCGGGCCGTCCAGCAGAGCCGCCACGAGGGTGCTCCCGCTGAAGTCAATGTCGATCTTGCTTCCCTCGCACTCCAGCCCAGCCTCGCATGCCCCAAAGGCTGCGCGGAGCGCGCTGGACGCCTCGCCGCGCTTCATCGCCTGCGTCTGCGCGGCCAGGAAGGTCACGAAAGAGTCCTTGAGGTAGGCGGCCACCAGGTGTCCCTGTGGCCCATGCCCGTCCAACACGCCCAGAAGCGTCGAGCCGCCCGCGGGCGCCCAGCAGCTGGCCATGAACGCCGCGTCTTGATTTGTCTTACGGAACCCGGGCTCGCAGCCCGCACGGGACAGCAGCGCGTGCGTGAACAGCGGCTCGCTGGGAACAGCGGCAGCCTCGTCCGCGGGCGCGCCGAACGTGCTTGCGTCGTCGCTCGCGTCGGTTGACTCGGGCACCTGGAAGTCCTGCGAGTGCAGGGTGAAGCGGCGAGGCGTCAGGTCAGGTTGCTGACTTTGCAGCTGGCCTTCTCCAGCACGGAGCACAGGCGCGCACCATGCCCACGACGGAGAGACGCCGCTGCAGCTTGCTCTCCGCTGGCCCGTCCTCTTTGGAAGCCTGGACGCGCACTAAGTCAGCGGCTGTCCTGCGCAGCCTGCTCCCCGGGCGCTCGCGCCTTCGCCCCCATCGCGGCTGGACTCTTTGCAACAGGAGCAGTCGTCTCTGTGGAGCAGATAAGGAGGTGCAGCGTGCAAGTGGTGGGTGGAGCAAGCGCACCAGTCTCTGCTGCGCTAGCCGAGGCGCTGACTGCGTGCGCCCGAGAGCTCTGCCCACACCCCATCACCCAGCCGACGCACAGCACGCCTTCAAACGCGTTCCGACGACGACGGCGCGACAGCTCTTTTGATCAAAAGATGTCCGTGACTCCGTGTTGCTACGCAGTACCTGAGTACGGAATTTTCACTCGCTGCTGCTCCCGGCACCTGTGTTTGGCTTGATGGGCGTGCAAGCGATGCTGGGCTGAAGCGCGAGCGTCGGCGGATGGCGAGCGGCGGCGCTGCAACAGGCGTTGAGACGCCGCCGCGCCTCAGCCCTGACGGCAACGAGATTGAGCTGGACCCGCTGCTGGGAATTCGCCTGAAAACACCGCAGCAAGCGTCAGCCTGGGCGGCTCTGAGAGCGGCGGAGAACAGCCGCAGAGTGAGAGAAGCCTGGCAGGCCTGGCGCAGCAGCGCAACCGCCAGGCCGCTCTTCGAGGATGACGAGGATGAACTGCCCGCCTGGTTAGTGCGCCGCGGCGAGCGGTGCCTGTTGGGTCGCGAGAGTGCGTGCGTGTCTCAATCCCCTCTTCCCCAGCTTCCGCTCACAACCTGCCGCAGGAGAGCTCAAGTCGCGCTTCTTCGAGCGCCTCTGGGCAAATGCGCGCCACCGGGCCGCCAAGCGCGAGTGCCTGCACGGCGCCTGCGTGCGGGTGCGGCGCGGCACGGCCGCTCGGTGCCTGTGGGCCTGGGCTGGCGTCCTGGCAGAGCTCCAGACTGAGAAGGCGCGCCAGCTCCACTCGCGGATGTCCCTGTGGCGCGCCGCCGCGGCGTGCGAGGCGCGGCGGCGGCAGGCGGCGCTGCGCGCTGTGCGGGTTCGACGTGAGGGCCGCACTGCCCGAGCTACGCTCGCAGGCTGGGCCGCCTGGACCTCGCAGCGCGTGCGCCGCCGCCTAAAGCTCGTCCACGCGCTAGCGCTTCGCGAGCGGCAGCTGTTGCTGCGCTGCACGGGCGCCTGGGCGCTGCGGGCTGCGCGCAGTCAGAGCCTTACGGGGTTGCTGCAGGACGCCGCCCAGCGGCGACGCGGGGCGCTGCTGGCGCGCTGCACCGCCGCCTGGGCCAGGGTGGCGGCGGAGGCGCAGGAGGAGATGCTGGCGCTGCGGCAGGCGGCGGTGGGCCGGGCTGCTGCCGTACTCTCAGCTTGGCGCGCCCGCTGCGCGCTCTTCCGGCGCGTGCGAGCGGCGCTGCGTCGTCGCCAGCGCGCGGCGCTCGCCTCTGCGATGACCGCCTGGGGCGCGTGGGCCGCCGCAAAGCGCAGCCGGCGCCACCTGTGCGCCCGGGCGCAGGCTGCTCGCGAGCTGCGCCTGCTGCGAGCAGCCCTCGCGCTGTGGCGCGCCGCGGCACGCGCCCGCGCCGCCAACCGGCTCGCATCCGCGGCGGTGCAAGCTGCGGTGAGCAGCAGCCGCGCCCAGGCTGCACTGCGCGGGTGGCGAGCGGCTGTTGCCGCTAGCTCGTCCTTGCGCCACGCGGCCCTCCGCGCCTGGGTGGTGTCCAGCAGGGCGCGCAGGCGGGAGCGTGCGGCTGCGGGCGCGCTGGAGGCGGCGAACGCGCGCGCAGAGGCGGAGCTCGACTCGCTGGCGGCCCGGATGCTGGCTGAGCGCGACGCCCAGCTAGCGCAGCTCCAGGCCCGGGCTGACGCCGCGCTGCTGGACGCGGCGGATAGGCACCATGCGCAAGCCACCCAGCTGCTGGATCGGGCGCAGGGCGAGCGCGAGGAGGCCGTGGCTCGAGCGCTGGACGGTGCAGCGGAGGCGCTCGCTGACCGCACGGCTGCGCTGTTTCGCCGGCGGAGGGCCACCGCCGCGCTGGCTGGCTGGCGGCAGCTCTCCGCCAGGACTGCGCACTGCGAGCGCATCCTGAGCGCGCGAGTGAAGGCTGCGAAGCAGCGCCTGCTGCGCGCCGTGCTGGACGCCTGGCTGCAGGCGGGCGCCGTGCAGCAGTGCCTGGCGCTGCTCACGCGCCGCGCGGACGCGCACGCGGCGCGCTCGCTGCTGCACCGCTCGCTGACAGCGTGGCGCGGGCAGGTTCCCCTCAGGCGCCGCGCGGAGGCTGCCGCAGCTGACATGGCGGTGCGCCTCATGCGCCGCCGACAGGACGACACCACGCTGCGCTTTGCCTGGGCAGCCTGGCTGCGGGCGGCGGCCATGCAGCAGCGGGACGCGCTCCTGATGCTGCGCGCCGCCGCGCACGCCCGTCGCGCGCGCCTGCGCGGCACCATGCTCGCCTGGACGGCGTGCGCAGCCGCCCATCGCCGCCTCCTAGTCGCGGTGGCGGCGAGGGCGCGTGGGCAGGCTGAGCGCGTCCGGCGGGCCGCCTTTTCCAGCTGGCAGCTGTTGGCGACGGAGACTCGCGCTCTCTGCGCCGAGCAGCGGGCCGACGCTGCGGTCGCGGAGCTGACGCGGCTCAAGAGCCGTCACGCGCGCCTGGTCGCCGCAGCCATGGACGGTCCAACCGCTCCCTCCTGGCAGCAGACGTCGCGCTATGGCCCACCGTGCGTGGCTGCGCGCGTCGATGCAGTCGCGGCCTGTTTGTGATTTGTGAGAATGAGATACACGCGCGCACTACTGCTCATCGTCACTGTCCAAATGCCCGCTCCCGTCTGGCACGATGCTAACAGGAGGCGTTGAGAAGAGCCCGCTCAGGCCGACGGAGTGCACCAGCAGCGAGGGCAGCTCGGCCGCATTCCGCGCAGCGGCACGCACAACCCGCGCCAGGCCGACGGGCGAGACTCCCACTGCCCGTAGAGTGGCGAGAGCGTCCAGCGCTGAGGAGGCGATGGCCACTGGCAGTGCTGCCACCTCCCGGAGCACCCGTGCCGCTCTGCGCTGCAGCCAGGGCCCTCTGTGCGCCGCCTGCTGCAGCGAGGAGCCGGTGGCGAGGAGCAGGAGTGACGGGAGCGAGGTAGCATCCTCCCACAGCTCACCAAACGCACGTCGCGCCGCGCGACCGCCGCGACGGCGCAGCGCGGCGGCGCCCAGCCTGGCCACACGCCTCACCTGCGCGCGGTTGACCCACAGCAGGCGCGCGTTGACCAGCAGCAGAGGCGTGAAGAAGAGAAGCGCTGCAGGTACAACCAGAGCGTGCTCCCACCGGCACAGCGCGTGCCAGTAAAAGCTGGGCACCCAAAACACAAAGTCAGCGAAGCGCACAAGCAGACTCTCACCCATGGGTGGCCATGAGCAGCAGCGCAGTAGGCAGGACAAGAGCAGGCGGGCGGGTTCGATAGCAACGTTGTCGTACAACAATGCCGCGGCGGCGCGCTCACCACGGTCGTACAAATGAACCTAGTGCGCCCCCTGCCGACTCATTCTGGGTGCGGACAGCGGTACATGGCGACCACTACGCCCCGAGCTGCCGCCACCAGGAGTGCGTGCCACTCATTCACTCGATGCAGTGGGAGCTGAGCGCTGCGCCGCCCGCCTTCCACAGCTGGGGATCCTCCGGCGGCGCAGAGCAGCGTGCGTGAGATTGGCGACTTGGCAGGTGCGCACAGCTCCACTCTCCCGAGAGAGACGTCTCTGCTCACGCTCCCTCCAGTCTGGACGGTGACCTCGGCCAAGCCCGGCAACGGCGTGGATATGCTGCGTGACAACAGCAACGACACCTTCTGGCAGTGTGTGGCGGGCAGAGCAGAGCGCGAGCAGAGCAGAGGGGCGAGACTCAAGCTGCCCTTGCGCAGGTCCGACGGCACGCAGCCACACCTCATCAACATCGCCTTCCAGCGCAAGGTGGAGCTGGTGGTGCGCGGCCCGGCAGAGCTGCTCGCGGCTGGGCTCACGCGTGTGGCAGGAGCTGGCGCTGTTCATGGACTTTAAGGTTGACGAGAGCTACACGCCAAAGCAAATCTCAGTGCGCGTGGGCAACAACCCGCAAGAGATGAAGGCGCGCGCGTGTCCTCGGGCCGCGCTATCGTGCGCTGACTGGGTGGCACAGGAGGTGCGCATGTTGAAACTGGAGGAGCCGGCTGGCTGGGTGCACGTCTCGCTACAGCCGCCCGCCGCCAGGTGCGAGCCGCTGTGTGGGTGGCAGCGCCCTGGGCGTGGCCGACTGACGTGTGTGTGCGCGCTGCAGCGAGTGCAAGCGCGTGAGCGCCTATCTGGTCCAGGTTGCGGTTCTGAACAACCACCAGAACGGGCGCGACACGCACATCAGGCAGCTGAAAGTCTTCGGGCCGCGACTGGACATGATGCAGGCTTCGGGGCACACGCACGTGACCACTGTCGAGTTCTCTCAGTTCGCCACAATCAGATGAGACGGTGGCGGAAAGAGTTCCTCGTGTTCGTTCTCAGCTAAACAGAGAGCTCCTCCTGGACCAGCGCATCAATGGCGTCCAGTCGGCGGCCGTCCAGCATCGGAGACAGCCGCCAAGTGTCCAACCACAGCTTCAGCTGCTCCCGCGACGGCGACGGCGATACATCTCCGGCCGGGGCGCCAGCAGATGCAGCCTCCTCGTCGGCGGCGGCCAGCGCTCGCAGCGCGCCGCCCGCGTGCTGCTTCACGCGCAGATCCGCCGCGTGCATGCCCACAACCTCCGCCGCCAGCGCGTCTGAGGGGGCAGGTCAGCGCGGCTGTGCGCGCCCTCGCCTGCGTTGCGCGCGCACCGAGGGCGGGCAGCGTCAGCTGTGTGTAAATGACGACGTCGGGGAACTCCTCTGGGTCCAGCGCAGCGCCTGCGGCGACAGCCTCTCCGCATCGCGCATCGCCGCGCAGGCCCTGTACCGCCGCCTCCATGGCCCCCTGCGCCGCCTGCAGACGCCCCAGCGCCTCCTCGAGCGCGCGCGCAGAGTCTGCAGCGCGGCGGCCCAGCTTGCGCTGCACCGCCGGCAGCAGGCCCGCCTGCGCGCCCACGCCCGGCGGTAGCGGCCACTCGGGCGCGTAGCGCGCTGTGAGGTGCGCGTTCACCAACGCAAGACAGGCGCGCAAGCCGGCGGAGCAGGCGGCTGCCGCCTCCCGCCGAGCTGCTCCCAGCTCGAAAAAGGCGCGCCGCACGGCTCGCTGGGCGGCAGCGCGGTGCTTCCGCGCCTGCAGCACCTCCTGAGGAGGTTTAGACCCCCCCTGAGGCGGCATCTATCTCACAAGCTCACGCGCCTAATGCGGTCGGTCAGCGCAGCCTCGCCTCCGCCAGGGCACGCGGCGCTGCGCACCCGTGAGCGTCAGGACGGGTTCGTGCGTCTCCTCTGCCACCCCAAGGCCGTTGACGGTGAGGATGAGGTACTTGAAGCGTGCCAGGTACTCCTCCACGGGCATGCACTCTACGTCGAACGCCGTGGCGTCGTTGTACTGCCTCCGCAACTGCGGGTCGCTCAACACTGTCGGTGGGACGGTAGGCGCGTCAGTGTGCGGCCTCCGGTGCCGCAGGAGCCGATCCTCGCAAAAAGGCGAAACCCTCTGCGAGAGACGGGGAGGCTGCACGCGCCGTGGTAGGCCTCGCTGATTTGCTGGAACTTCGCTTTATTAGTCTCGTCGCCCAGGTGCTTGTCCGGGTGAAGACGCTGCGCACGGGCGAGGGCACGTTAGACAACACGCGCGAATGCCGAGAGCGAGCCACGTAGGCACCAGCGACCCAGGGCGGCACGCACCAGCGCCAGGCGCAGGTAGGCTGCTCTTATCTCGCTCTCGTTGGCCTGTTTTGGGGAGCGGTGAGCGACAGAGGGACGCGCAGTCGCGCACGAGCCCACGTGCGTTGACGAACCTCAAAAGCCACCCCCAGCAGCCTGTAGTAGTCTTGCTTGGCGGGTGCCTCACTCATGAGCTAGGCGGAGAGGGGCGTGCGCACGTGTCTTTGTTAATCACGAAATCTACACCCCCGCATGCAGCACAAAAGAGCACGTAGAGAGAGTGTCTAGCCACGCTGACGGACTTGTGCAGAGTCGTTTTTCAGCAAAAACAAACTGTTGCCTTCATGTTGGCAGCACGCCGGTGAGCCAAGCAAGGGTGGCTTGCTGCGCCGCCGCCAACTCTGCGCGCGCCGCCTGCATGCGCTGCAGTTCAGGCGGGCTGAGCTGGAGAAGGGTGGCCAAAACAGGCAGCAGGCGCTGCTGCGTGTCGAAGGGAGAGGATGCAAACTTGAGCATGACGTTGCGCAGGTACAGGGCATCCGCTCGCGCATCCTCGCTGCCGCCCGCGCGTAAGGGGGGAAGGGGCGTCGCAAAGCCCCCCCCGGCAGCCCCCCCCTGCGGCGACGTCTGACGCGGCGGAGTGGCGGGCGGATGCTGCTTCGTCTCGTCCAGCGTGGCTGGGAGCACCAGGGGGGGTGTCCTCTGCAGCGGTGCGCCGCCCCGCCCCTTGGCCGCGTCCAGCTCCGCGTCCTTGGCCTCCATCATGGCGCGCGCCCGATCTCGCCAGCCCGCAAAGTCGTCGCGCGCAGCCTGCAGGCGCGCCCGCAAGCGCTGCGCCTCCTCACCGGCCGTGCGCGCCTCCGCCTGCGCGGCACCGACAAGCGCCTCGCCGCGCTCCCGCTCCGCCGCCAGGCGCTCCGCCGCCTGTAGCTGCTGCTGCTGCAGCTGCTCGCGCCCCTTCTGCGCCTCCGCCTCCAGCTGCGCCTCCAGGAAGGCTGCGTGGCGCCGCAGACGCTCCCCGCTCTCAGCAGCCTCCACCGCCTGCTTGGCCGCCAGGCGCTGCTGGGGCGAGTCGGCCGCGTCGCGCAGCCGCGCAGCCTGCGCCTGCTCGGTGGCCGCCAGCCGCTCCGCCAGCGCCTGCGCCAGCTGCTGCTCCGCCTGCTGGGCGCGGCGCTCCGCCTGCTCCGCCTGCGCCCTGGCCTGCAGCTGCGGCTGCTGCGCCGCCTCCAGGCGCTGTTCCGCCTGCTCACGCTGCTGCGCCTCCCGCAGCGCGCACTCCTGCGCAGCCTCCGCCGCCTCCTCCACCACGCGCAGGCGCCCCTCCAGCTGCGCCACGTGCAGGCTGGTGGCCAGCAGCTGCGACTCGGCCCGGTCGCGCGCGGCGGCCAGAGCGCCCAGCTGCGACCGCTGCTCGGCCGCCCCCTCGCCCAGCACCGTCGCCTCTCGCAGCGCGCACACCAGCTCAGCCTCGCGCGCCTCGGCAGCGGCGGAGAGGGACTCCTGACGCCTCAGGGCGGCCGCCTCGGACTGGGCCAGCCGCCCGCGCAGCTCCGCAGCGGCGGCGGCGGCGGACGCTGCGGCTGCGTCGCGGGTGCGCACCTCCTCCGCGAAAAAGCGCAGCTTCTCGCGGTAGCGCCCGGCCTCCGCCTGCAGCTCCGCGCGCGCCTCTCGCTCCGCGCGCTCGGCGCTGCTGGCGCGCTGCTCCGCCTGAGCGCAGGCTGTTCCGGCTGCGCTGGCCGCGCCGCGGGCGCGCTGCTCCGCCGCCGCCGCGTCCTTGGCAGCCGCCAGCGCGCTGCTGGCGCCGTCCAGCTCCAGCCGCTGCTGCCGCGCCACACGCTGCAGGCGCTCCAGCCGCTCCTCCGCCGCGCGCGCAGCCTCCACGGCCGCGTCGCGCTCCTGCTGCACCTGCGGGTCGGCGGCGGCGGCGGGCGGCGGCGGGGAGACGCGCAGCACGAGGCGCACGGCGCCGCCTGCTGAGGGTGTGCTGTCTGCTGAGCACGCCTCGCTGCACGCCGCCAGGAGCAGCAGGCGCCAGCGCAGGCGCGCGCGCTCCGCCCGCCGCGCCGCCGCGTCCTGGGTGGCCGCGGCGTGCGAGGCGGACAGGGCGCGCTGCAGGTCGGTCACCGTGGCCGCCTCCTCCCGGCGGGCAGCCTCCGCGATGGACACCTGCTGCCGCGCGTTGCTCAGCGCAGCCTCTCCCGCGCGCGCCACCGCCCGCACGCGGTCTGCCTCGGCCTCGGCAGCCTCGCTGTGCGCCTGCGCGCTGGCGGCTGCGGCTGCGCTCCTGGCCGCCTGAGCGCGCGCGTCCGCCTCGCCGCTCTGCGCCGCGGTGACGCTCTGGCGCAGCTCGGACACCGTCGCAGCTGCGCCCGCGCGAGCAGCCTCCAGACGGGCGGCAGCCTCGGCGGCGGCGCTCTCGGCGGCTGCACAGCGCGCCACTGCTGCGGCCAGCTCCTCCCCCGCCGCAGCCAGCCTGGCGGCGACGAGCGCTTCCCGCAGAGCGCTCTGCGGCGGCGACGGCGGCGACGGCGCAGCAGCCTCTGCAGACAACGGCGCCGCTGGCTCTCCGTCGCCTGGCTCCTCGGCAGCGCGCGGTGGCGAGGGGGAATACTGCTGCTCCTGGTCCTGCTCCGGCCGCTGCTCCTCACCCTGCCCCTGCCCCTGCCCCGATGCTGCCAGCGCCTCCAGAGCAGCCACGCGCGCCTCCTGCGCGGCTGCAACGCCTCGCAGGCGCGCCACCTCCTCCGTGTCTGTGCGCCAGGCACCCTGCTGTGCCTGCTGCTCCGCGCGCAGCCGCTCCAGCTCCAGGTGGGCGGCGAGGAGTAGGAAGCGCTGCACGCCCTCCTCAGTCTGGCGCACAGACGCACAGCTGCTCACGGGCAGCTCCTGCAGCGCCTCTGCGCCCACCCGGCTGCTCACCAGTCGCCGGAGCGCCTCACACTCCTCCACCAGGGTGGCCTTCTCCTCCGCGTGCTGCTTCACCAGCTCAACCAGGTCTGACGGACGCGTCAGCCTGCTCGCTCGCAACCCCACGGGCAACGCCACGCGCCTGCTTTGTCGAAGTAACGCAGCTTCTTGGCGGCGCTGACGGGCAATGAAATGAAGAGCGACTGCTGCAGCGAGGCGTGCGGGTGGCGTCCTGCGTCAGCCCTAGGCGCACCACACCTGTCCACTCTCTGTGGGGGGCGCGACGGGCAGACGAGCAAGCTTGCAAACGCTGCTCCGCACACCTCGGTGTCAGCGCTGTTGCCGGTTGCGTCGGACCTCGCAGCAGGAAGAGCCTGGTGCATCAACAAGACAGCGTCAGAAGTTCGTCCTGCTGCTGCCGCTTCACGCGGCTTCACACGGCTTCACGCACCGTGGTATCGAAACTGCTGGACAGGGCGGTGGCCGTCTCCCGCGCTGCCAGGGCCGCCTTCTCCAACTTCTCACGAAACGCACCGAATGGCTTCATATTGGTCTCCTCTTCGCTCACAGGCTCATAGGCTGGCTCACCGCATAGCGTATGCGAGGGCTGAAGACTCCCGAACGTGATCAAATTCTACCGGCGGCGTCAGGCGGGACCCCACCTCTTTCATCAAACATACACGTTTGACCCTACGCCAGCCAGTTATCATGGCTGAGAACACGAAGACACAAGCGATGCTGGACGACTTTGTGACGCGGCTGCGGCGGAGAAAGGTGGACGGGTCGTTAGACACTGCGAAGAAGACGGCGGTGCTTATGCGCCAGGTTGTGGCTGACGGCCGCACACTCAGCCCCGTCGAGCTGCTGGCTGCCGTGCGCGCCGCGGGTGTGCGCCTGCAGGAGGCGTGCCGCACAGGTGCGGGGCGGTGGCTGCTGCTAGGTTTGCTCTGCCTCCTCACTGTTCCTTTTGCAGAGCTCTCCACGGGCAACATAGTGCGCCGAGTGCTGCACATCATACGCGAGGAGACGGCGTCGGCCGAGGCTGACGACGCGAGCAGTGAGGCGGCTGACGAGCCAGCGAGCCGAGCGCGCGTGCCCTCCCTCGCCACGCTGCTGGAGGTGCACCCTGTGGAGGCCGCCTCGCCGGGTGCGTCGCCTGCGCTGTCCGCGGGGGCTGGGCTCCTTTGACGCGTGGCGTGTGCGCAGCGACTGCCACTGGCGCACGCCGACCTGCTGCTGCCAACGCAAAGGGCCACGACGCCAGCGCGCAGCTCAAGTGGAAGGTTCGGCACAACGTGCTGGACGCGGTGAACGAGCTGCTGGAGGAGCTGGATGGCATTCAGCAGCAGATCAGCGAGCAGGCTCTGGAGCATGTGCACAGCAACGAGGTGATCCTTACCTTTGGCTACTGCCGCACCGTGCACCTCTTCCTGCGCGAGGCGGCCAAGAAGCGCCAGTTCCAGGTGGTTGTGGCGGAGGGGGGACCTGCGTACGAGGGGCAGAAGCTGGCACGCGACCTGGCCAGCGACGGCATCCAGACCACGCTCATCACCGACAGCGCCGTCTTTGCAATGATGGCGCGCGCCAACATGGTGCTGCTGGGCGCGCAGGCGGTGCTGGCCAACGGGGGGGTGCTGGCAGTGGTGCGTTGTCGCGCCTCCAGCGCTTGCCTTCGCGTTCACTCACAACCCCTGTCTCGCCCAGTCCGGCTCGCACATGGTGGCTCTGGCGGCTGCGCGCCACGGGGTGCCGGTGGTTGTGCTGACTGGGCTGTACAAGCTGGCGCCGCTGTTTCCCCACAACGAGGACGAGCTCAATGACCTGCGCAGCCCCGCGGAGGTACTGGACTTTGACGCCATCGAGGCGTCGCTGCCGCCCAACGGCGTGGGCGTGGGGCCCGACCTGCACGTGGCGGCGCCTGCACTCTCCTACGTGCGCCCCGACCTCGTCTCCCTCCTCGTCACAAACGAGGGCAGCTACACGCCAGCCTACGTCTACCGACTGCTGTCGGACCACTTCTCACCCGAGGACTACGAGCTCAAGTGAGTCAAAGAAAAGAATAGCCATCACACCTCCACAAACGCATCTTGGCGGCCCGCCGGCAGTGTGTGAGCGTATGTTATGAAGACTCGCATAACATGCTGCCAGCGCAGCAATGACAGGCTGTCGGCACAGCAGCGGCCTACGGGTTCTCCTTGACGAAGGCGACGCCCTTGGCAATGGAATCCTGGAGCTCGAGGGTCATCGCGTTGAGCGCCTCCTGCTCGTATGCGGTGACGGTGCCCACGGGGTCGATCTTCTCCACGCCAGTCTTGCCAATGTGCACCTTCGACGCGAAGTAGGTGATGCCGGGCTGCACGCTCGACTGCACGTAGGTGTACTCGGCCACGCCCTTCTCGCCAGTCATGGCGCGCAGGCAGGCGTCGCCGAAGAGCGCGCCCGCGTAGGCCATGCTCAGCGTGGCGCTGCCCTTGCCTGCCTTGGCGGTGACCACCTCGGTGCCGCCATCCTGGGTGCGCTTGGTGAGGGCCTCGATCTCATCCGCGCTAAGGCTCGCCGCGGGGGTGGCCCGGCTGAGCAGCGGCAGGATGGTGATGCCCGCGTGGCCGCCCACCACCGGCACGTCAACCTTGCTCACGTCCAGCCCCTTCTTCTCCGCGTAGAAAGTGCGCGCGCGAACCACGTCCAGCGTAGTCACGCCGAACAGCTTCTTGGCGTCGAACACGCCCATCGCCTTCAGCGTCTCGGCCGCAATGGGAACAGTGCTGTTCACCGGGTTGCTGATCATGTTGATCCACGCCTACAAGCGCATGCACAGTCAGCGCATGTGCGCGCACGCGTACCCAAGGATGCGCACCCCGGGGCAGTGCTTGCCGATGGCAGTGACCAGGCCCTTCACGATTCCTGCGTTAATCTTGAACAGGTCGTCGCGAGTCATGCCCGGCTTGCGGGGCACGCCCGCGGGGATGATGACCAGGTCAGCGCCAGCCAGAGCCGCGCCCAGCTGCTCCTCGCCCACGAATCCCTGGTCAGCATAGGGTTGCGGCCAGGATCAGTGTCTCTGCGCACGCACGCACGCACGAGAGCAGGCGTGCAGGCGGCCGGGAGGCGTGGCGCGTTGCGGCGCGCGAGCTCTGTGCGTGCGCTGCGCAGGGGTAGGCGCTGTGGCTGCTTCGCGGCCTCGCGGCTGTACCTCCACTTTCGCCTTGGTGTTCATGTGCGACAGATCCGCGGCCACGCCGGGCGTGCCCACCATGTCGTACAGCGACAGGTGGCTCACCAGCGGGTTCTGCAGTTGCCAGGCGCGTCAGACGAGCCGGCGCAGGCGTAACTGCCACACGCGTCGCAGCGCACAATCGCAGCGCCGCTCGCGGCTTCCAACGCCGCGCGGGCGCACAGACCGCGCGCGCTGTGCCGGGCACGCGTGCGCGCACCATCTTCATGAGCAGGCCCAACGGCTGGCCAATCCCGCCCGCCGCGCCAATCACAACCACCTTCTTTCCGGTGCCGGTGCTGGCGCTGCGCGAGTGCGCCACGGCGGACACCGCCAGCTTGCGGAACAGCGACGCCATGGCAGGTGATGAGAGCACGCACGAACGGGGAGTGCGGAGGGACGCAAAAAGGGACGTAAAAGGGAAGCAGATGTGCTGCTGCTCGATCATCGGGCACACAGCACCGACCATGCAGCGAGCGCATACCGCACATGTCATCAATGCGTGTGATAAGGTTCACGCATATGCTCTGCCGCTGCGATACAGAGCCCCAAGGATGAGCGCCGCAGCCACGAGTGTGCACCTCTGTGTCACAGACTCCACCATCGCCGCCGCGCCGCCATCGCCGCGTGGCACCTGCGCGGGCGGAGAGCTGGTCACGCACATGCCGTGCGGTGGGAGGCGTGAGCAGACGCACCCTCCACACGACCTCCGCCTCCTCCCGCGCAACCTCCAGCGCGCGCCACTCGCCAGCGCCGCAGCGCAGGCGCAGGCTGGGCGGCGGGAGCGTGACGGTGGCCTGCAGCGCGTCCCCTGGCGCGGCGGGTGCTGGGTAGCGCGCGTGCAGTGGGAGCGAGACGCGCACAGCTGCTCTGCCGCCCGCCGAGGGCGCGGCTGCGGTGGCCGTGAGGGTCACCACGGAGGGCTGGCACTCCGGCGCGGGGCGCTCAACGTTGACGGCACCAAGCACGCGAGCGGGCGGCAGAGCTGGGGAGGAGCCACTCGCTCTTCAGCTCGCTGCGACGCACAGCACCTGCGGCAGCATCGCGAACACGCACCGCCGGTGCGCTCCAGGCCCGCCAGCTCGTAGGCGTCCGCGAAGACGTCACGAGGCAGAGCCTGCTCCAGCTCCAGCAAGCAGACGGCGCCTGCTGGAAGCGCAACATCCACCGCGCTCACCAGGCGCCTGTGGAAGCCCGAGCTACAGGCGCCAGGCTCAGCGCCACGCACGCGCGAGAGGGTGAGTCACGGGCACACGCACCCATGCAACAAGCGGCTGAGCTGGGCGACGGGCGCGGTGGATGCGCTAACCAGCAGCGCGGTGCAGGCCAGCGTGCGGCACAGAGCTCGCATGCGGCAGGCGAGGGGCCCACGACTATCCGTTGAACGCACACTTGCACCACAGTCGCACGGCGTCGAAGACTCGAAGTTAACTTGACTTCGCTGATGAGGCTGTATCCTTCTTAGCCGGGCAAGGGTGCGAGTGGCACGCTGACAACACACACATTTGTGTGTCAAAAGCTCACGGACGAACCGGGCAGACAGGCAGAGAGGAGAGTGGTGTTTGACAAACAGCAGTCAGATGTCAGAGGGAGACGATCTGCGTGCCCAGCAGCATGGCTCCCGCGTCGGCGCTGAACCGCGCGCGTCTGAAGGGCAGCTCCTCGCCGCTGTCCAAGTCCAGCAAGACCGTGTCGTTGAGGAATGTGACTGGGTGTTCACCGCCCTCCTCGGCGTGCACACACCGCTCGCCCTCGCTGTCTCGGTACTGTATCTCCAGGTCGTCGAAGGCGAGCACGCAGACGGGGCGGCCCACGAAGTCTGAAGCGCCAGTGCGTGCCACCAGCGTGGCTTCCCACCAGACTCCAACCGCCTCCACGCTCCCAGGGACTGTGAACAGGTCTTGCACCGCCACACGGCTGCCCTCCTCCATCACGGGCGGTGCTCTCGGGGAGGGTGCGTCCCAGGAGGCGGGCAGCGGGGCCGCCAGCTCTGATGACAGAACGTCGTCTCCAGACTGCTCAGCCGCTCCAGCGCCCCTGCTACGACGGCGCTCCACCGACAGCGACATTGCCGCGTCGCGCAGCTGCTGCAGCTGCTCGTCTGCTTTTGACACCGCCATTTGGGCGTCTCGCCGTAAAGTCAACCACTCCTCCTCAAACGGAGCCTCGCTACCAGGACTGCGCACGTCCTCCTCCTCATACATTGCGGATGACACGGCGGCCCGAGGGGCACGCAATCATCTTTTGGTCCACTGTAGGCGGCCCTGCCGCCGCAAGATGCTTCCCCCTGGTACGGGAAAATGCGATGCTGAAATGCTGGCCCGTGTGAGTGTAGAATGCTCGGGGAATGCTGCGCGACAGGTGACGTGGCAGCGGGCCCGGGCAGATTCTGGCCCGATTACGTGACGTGTCAACGCTCTCAAGTTCTGGAAAGGTTCTAAAACGTGCCAACTCGTCGCTAACCGGCGCAGCTGTCGTGGTAGAGGCCTCCGCACGCTTTGCACTGGTGCAGGCGTGCGTTGGCGTGGCTGCACGCCCATACACACAAGCCTGGTGGCTGCGCCATGGCTGGCAGAATGCTGATGCTAATGCCAGAATGCCGGTGATACGGTGGCGGAGGGAATGCTTTAGCAATGCTAGCAGTCTGCGGCAGGGCCTAGTCCACTGCCACTGCCACTGCCACGTCATCAAAGTGTGACGTCGTACGTCGTGCAGGCGGACAGATTACAGATTATGGAGTGACCTCCCACCACTCCTATGTTTGCCTGTCTCATCAGCGCAGCCGTCACGCGCCCGAGCTTGTTGCCGGGCACGCTGGTGGTGGTGGAGGGCGACCGGGACGCGGAGGTTGTGCGCGGTGCGGTGGACGCAGAGGTGGCTGTGACGCGCGGCACACCACCCAAGCCAGGCCACGCGCGCTACACCACCCCGCCGCGCGCAGTGGCTGCGTTGACTGCCGCCGCCGCCAGGGCGTCGCGAGTGGTTGTGTTGGCTGACTGCGACGCGGGGGGACGCGCCATGAGGTCTGCAGTCGAGGCGCTGTTTCTGGAAACGGGACACGGCCACCTGCCTCTCGCCCACGCATTCCTGCCTGGCGCGGAGTCGCGCTGCCGCAGCGGGCCGCGCCTCGGCGCGGTGGGTGTGCAGTACGCACGGCCAGGCAGCGTTCGTGCTGCTCTGGCCACGGCGCGCACGCGAGACCTGCAGCGCGCCGAGTTCACGCGGGCTCACCTGCTAAGCTGGGGGCTGGCGGGCACGCACGGAGAGGCTCCGCCTACAGGTGGAGTTGCTGCTCGCCGTGATGCAGTCGCCTCTGCCCTGGGCTTTGGCGGCTGCGATGGCAAGACATTTCTGAGGTACCTGAACGCATTTGGATGGACGCACGAGGAGGTGCAGCAAATTTTGCAGACGCTAGGACCGGCGGCAGTCGATTCTTTGGACAAGGCCGGCGACGCCGGCTAGTAGTTGGGCGCATCCTCATCTGTCCCCATCCACGTCGCACGCCCAGCCGATGGCGGAGTCAGTTCGCACGCCGTCGGACGAGACGGGTCATGCACCAGTCGCTGCGACGATCGCGCACGCTGCCCGGACAACTGCTCTGTTCACCTAGCGACATGTGAAAAAATGCATCGTGTCTGCTTGTGCTTCCTCCTTTTATCGTGTTCGCTCGCGTTTTTCGTCGGCGTTTCGTCGGGCGGCGTTCGTTCTTCGCTCGCTCCTGGCTCCAGGCTCCACTTCTCTGAGTGCCCCTGCAGTCTCTATCTATGGACGCCGTATTGGCCCTGGTGCAGGGCAGCCCGGCGCTGCGCGCTGCGCTGGATTCCGTGGGCGCCTCGTCGCCTGGCGCGGTGATGGGGACGCTGGTGTTCGCGCTGCTCGCCTCGCTCCTTGTGCTGCGCTCGGCGCTGGGCCTGCTGCTGCGGCCCAGGAACCTGCCGCCCACCGTCGCCTGCCTGCCCTTTGTGGGGGGCTTCCTGAAGTTCGTGAAGGGCCCGCTGCCGCTGATGGAGGCTGCGTTCAAGGCGCACGGCTGCGTCTTCACGGTGCCGCTCTTCCACAAGCGCGTCACCTTCCTCATCGGTCCGGAGGTGTCGCCGCACTTCTACAAGGCGCGTGCGGGCGCACCCGCCGCCGCGACGCAGCGCACGCGGCGCGGGACGGGCGGACGGAGCGAACCCTGGTCACCCCAGACCAGGACTAATGCACCCACCCGCCTGCCTGCGCTGCCGCCTGCGCTCGCCTACGGCTACGCCGCTCACAGCTGCCCCGCCACTGCGGCGTGTTCGGCGCCGCTGGCTGGCCTGCGCAGCGGTCGCAGGCGTCGCCGCTCCCGCCTCCACTCACCGGCGCCCATGCGCTGTGCAGGGCACGGACGTGCAGATGAGCCAGAAGGAGGTGTACGAGTTCAACGTGCCCACCTTCGGCAAGGGCGTGGTGTTTGACGTGGGCCACGTGGAGCGTGCAGAGCAGTTCCGCTTCTTCTCCGAGGCGCTCAAGACTGCGCGCCTGCAGACCTACGCGCAGCTGATGGTGACGGAGGCGGAAGCGTTCTTCAAGACGCGGCTCACCGAGAGCGAGGGGGTGGTGCGCACGCGGGCGCACGGCAGCGGCGGCAGCCTGTGCTGATGCGCCCCCACTTCAGGTTGATCTGCGCGACTTGCTGAGTGACCTTATCATCCTGACGGCCAGCCGCACGTTGATGGGTCAGGAGGTTCGTGAGAACCTGTTTGATAAGGTGTCGGACCTCTTCCACGACCTGGACATGGGCATGCAGCCCATCAGCGTTATCTTCCCCTACCTTCCCATCGCCGCGCACCGCAAGCGCGACAGCAGCCGCGCCGAGCTGGCGCGCATCTTCAGCAAGATCATCACTGCGCGCAAGGCGAGCGGGGTGAAGGGGACGGACGTGCTGCAGAGCTTCATCGACGCGCGCTACAAGGACGGGCGCGCGCTGAGCGACGACCAGATCACGGGCATGCTCATCGCCGTGTTGTTTGCGGGGCAGCACACCAGCAGCATCACGAGCACCTGGACGGGTCTCTTCCTCATGCAGAACAAGGACTGGTGGAATAAGTGCTGCGACGAGCAGCGCAAGGTGCAGGCTGAGAGCGGCGATGCGCTCAACTACGACGTGCTGCTGAAGATGGACACGCTGTACGTGTGCATCAAGGAGGCGCTGCGCATGCACCCGCCGCTCATCATGCTGATGCGCCTGGCCCACGAGTCCTTTGACGTCACCGACAAGGACGGCCGCACGTTCACGGTGCCCAAGGGGGACATTGTGGCCACGTCGCCCACCTTTTCGCACCGGCTGGAGCACGTGTGGACGCAGCCGGAGAGCTACAACCCGGCGCGTCACATGGAGGGCAGCGGCCAGGGCGGCCTGCCCTTCTCCTTCGTTGGCTTTGGGGGCGGGCGCCACGGGTGCATGGGCGAGACGTTCGCGTACATGCAGATCAAGACCATCTGGGCATACCTGCTGCGCAACTTCGAGTTCGAGCTGGAGAGCCCCTTCCCCTTGCCCGACTACGAGTCCATGGTGGTAGGACCCAAGGCGCCCTCGCTGGTGCGCTACAAGCGCCGCGTGCTCTAATAGATTAAAACACACGCCGCCGTTCAACTCTCGTCCATCTAGTCCTAGTCCTCCTCGGCAGCCCCTAGGCTCTTGGAATAGGCGGCTGACGCTGCGGCGACGGCGGCGGCTGCGGCGACGGCTGCTGCGGCGGCGGCCACGGCGCCCTGACGCTGCACGGGCGCATCAGGCTGTGGCAGGCTGCTCGCCTCCAGCTCCTCCAGCAGCTTGTTGTTCTCCGACAGCAGCTTGTTCATGCGCGACTGCATGGACAGCAGGCGGGCGCTCACAATCCCGATCTCGTCAGTCAGAGAAGCCACGTCCTGGGGGGGCGGAGGCGGCGGGCCCGCATCATTGCCACCATCGTGCTGCCCGGGGGCCTGCTGGCCGCCAACTGCACCAGCCTGCGCCCTGAGCGCGTCCAGCGCCGCCTGCGCGGCTGCGGCCGCCGAGGCTGGGTCGCGCGGCACGCCCAGCCTGGGTGCGCGACGCATGGGCGTGTCCTCGGGGGCGCCCTCGTCCTCCAGCTCTGAGCGCACGTCGGCCAGCAGGCGCGCAGGCTCGCCGCCGCCCGTGGCCGCGCTGAGCGCCCCCCTGGCCAGGTCCAGCACGCGCTGCCCGTCGCGGCTGGTGCGGCGAGCCTCGTCGCTGAGCAGGCGCTCCACGCCGCTCTTGAAGCTGTTGAACAGCCCCTCCAGGCCGCTCTGCTGCTGCCTCAGCGCCGCGCTCTGCTGCTCCAGCTGCGCAGCCGCCGCCCCGCCGGGCAGCGCCGCCAGCTGCTCCACCTTGCTTTTGGTCTCGCTCACCGCGCGCGTGGCCGCCAGCATGGCGCTCTCCAGCGTAACCAGCTCGCGCGCAGTCGCCGCGGGGGCGGTGCCCGGCGGCGCGCGGCGCGGACACAGCGCGAAGAAGCGGAAGCGCAGCGCAGCCTCCGCGCTGGGGCGCCCCTGTGCGCCCAGCAGGCCGCCGGTGGGGTCCGCCCAGCCCTGGGGGCGGGCGCGCAGCAGCGCCTCCGCCAGCTCCCAGCCCGCCCCCTCCCCCGCGTCCAGCACGCAGCTCTGAGCAGCCGACAGGCGCGCCTGCGCCCTCCACGCGCCCAGCTGGTGCCCCACCCCGGCCAGCGCCTCGTTGAACGCCTTGAGCCCCCGGTCGCTGCGCAGCTGCGGCACACACAGCTGCATCATCACCACTCCGCAACTGTACACGTCGAACCGGTCCGGATGGTAGCGCGCCCACGCGGAGGCGCCCAGAGCCAGCGCCAGGGCGGCGCTGCTGGCGTTGGCCAGGTCGGGCGCGGAGTCGATGGGCATCAGGAACTCCTCCGGCGGGCTGTACTTTGGGTCCAGGATGGTCTCGTCCGGCACGAAGTTCTTGCCGGTGCGCAGGTCGGCGCAGGCGCCCAAGTCGATGAGCTTGAAGCGGCGCGTGCGCTCGTCAAGCACCAAATTAAGCGGCTTGACGTCCCGGTGCACCAGCCCCACGGCGTGCAGCTGCTGCAGCGCCCCCAGCAGCTGCGCCATCACAGCCTGCGCCACGGCCAGCTCGGGGTCCTCGAACGGCTCGGGCGCGTCCGCGGACGCGGGAAACAGCAGCGCCGCCAGCGACTGCGGGTAGCCAGAGGAACGCAGGTGGCTGCTCAGCGTGAAGCGGCCCTCGTAGGCCCACACCAGCCAGAGGCCGGACACCAGGCGCCCCGAGGACTGGGACCTGGGAAGGCGGGAGAGAGGGAGGGAGCGGGTGAGCAAGACCCTGGGGTAACACTCACCGCCACTGCTGCAACCGTCTGCCAGCCGCGCGAGCCACGCGCCTGTCCACGCGGATGACGCCCAGGAACTTGGCGCAGGCTCCGTCGGTGTCGCGCGACACGCGGGCGTTGAAGTACAGCTCAGCCTCCTGCATCTCCAGCGCGTTTTCCACTCCGCGCTTCGCCTTCTTCAGCACCACCGTCTCGCCGGGACCACCAGCTCTGCGCAACGTGCCCAGGTACACCTGGCCGTAGCTGCCCTCGCCCAGCAGCGCGTCCACGCTCGCCTCGCTGGGCTGAAACTCCGCGATGGAAGCAGCGCACGTGACGCGGCTGCCGCGCGCACGCGGCAAGCGGCCTCTGCAGCGGCCCTGACGCCGTACAGCGCCCGCAGGCGCAGCAGGAGGCGACAAGGCCTGCATGTCGCCGCCTCAGTGCTGCACGCTCGCCTGCAACATGGTGCGCAGAAGCTCCGATACGCGGCAACAGCAGAGGTCTGGAAGGCGTGGAGGTGTGCAACCCGCTCCCGCGTTCGTGCGTCGTACGTGGTCCGACGAGATGTCGAGATCCAACGAATCTCGATCCATGCGCTTCTCCATCGCGTTCGCTGTATGTGAGAGACTCCCGGACGATTCCAGGCTGACGGCATGCCGTTTGCAGAGGCGCGCGAGGCTGCGGTGCGGTCTCATGGGCGGTCCGAGGGGCGGCGTCTGCTCCTGCAGCTCACGCCCTTCGAGCGCCACAAGCGGCTTCTGGCTGACTACGGTGCGCACGCGCGTGCGGCGAGGGTTGTCGCGGTCTCGCTGAGCCCGTGTCTGCGCAGCGAAACACTACGGCGCTCCATCTCAGCCGGCTGTGCGCGTGACCACGGATGAGGACGTCCTCCGCCAAGCACACCGCTTCCTGCGCTCCGAGCAGGACGACGCGGACGGCAGCTGGGAGGCCCGCCTGGCGGCCAAGTACTACGCGCGCCTCTTCAAGGTGTGTGGAAGTTGTTTTCGTGTCTCCGGTCCGCTGCTGAGCCAGCTCACATATTTAGGAGTTCTGCATCGCCGACCTGAGCCGCTACAAGCAGCAACAGCTGGGCCTGCGGTGGCGCACCGAGTCGGAGGTGATTTCGGGGCGTGGGCAGTTCAGCTGCGGCGCCAAGGGCTGCCGGGCGGCTGACAACCTGGTCTCATACGAGGTGCCCTTTGCCTATGCGGAGGCTGGCGAGCAAAAGCAGGCGCTGGTGAAGTTGCGCGTCTGCCCGGACTGCGCCATGAAGCTCAACTTTGGGCACAGCGGCGCGCAGCCCCGGGCCAGCGAGGAGCCAGCGAGGGGGCACAAGAGGAGACGCAGGGAGGCTGCGGGCGACCAGCCGCCAGGCGGAGACGCTGGTGAGGAGGCGGTGGAGCCGCGGGAGGCGGGACAGTCGGAGGACAAAGAAGGCGCGCACTGGGCCGCCAAGGCTGCTGATGCGGACGTCGAGCGGACGCGGGACGGCGACATGGACGAATATTTGGCTGCGCTGTTTGCGTGAGGGGATGAGTGCAAGCAGTTACAGATCGATAACAGTGAGCGCGAGCCTGCTCGATGCGCTTATGCAGCCGCCTTTGCAGCCGCCTTCTCTGCGCAGATGGCGGTCTGGATGTGAGACGGCACCGGCTCGTATCGCTCCAGAGACATGCTGTAGTTTGCGCGCCCCTTGCTCATGCCGCGCAGGCGCGAGACGTAGTTGAACATCTCCGCCAGCGGCACGGTTGCGGCCACCGTCTTCAAACCGCCCGGCTTGTCGCCCAGAGCGCCCACGGATCCGCGGCGGGAGTTGAGATCGCCGATGACGTCGCCCATGTTTTCCTCGGGCATGATTACGTCAACCTTCATCATGGGCTCCAGCAGCCGCGGCTGGCACTTGGGGATGCCCTCGCGGAACGCAGCCTTGGCTGCGATCTCAAAGGCGAGCGCGCTGGAGTCAACGTCGTGGTAGGAGCCGTCGTAGAGGGCAGCCTTGACGTCAACGACGGGGAAGCCGGCGAGCACGCCGCTGTTCATCATCTCCGCCAGCCCCTTCTGCACGGCGGGGATGAACTCGCGGGGCACCACGCCGCCCTTAATCTCGGACACAAACTCGAATCCGGTGCCGGGCTCAGCGGGCTCAAAGCGGATGGCGACATCCGCAAACTGGCCAGACCCGCCGCTCTGCTTCTTGTGCACGTAGCGGATCTCGTGGATCTTGTTGATGCTCTCGCGGTAGTTCACCTGAGGGGCGCCCACGTTGGCCATGACGCCAAACTCGCGCTTCAGGCGGTCAACAATGATCTCCAAGTGCAGCTCGCCCATGCCCTCAATCACAGTCTGGTTGGTCTCCTCGTCGCGGCGGAAGTGGAAGGACGGGTCCTCAGCGGCCAGCTTGACCAGGCCGGTGGACATCTTCTCCAGATCAGCCTTGGTCTTGGGCTCGATGGCCACCTTGATCACCGGGTCGGGGAAGTCCATGCGCTCCAGCACGATGGGCTTGTCGCCGTCGCACAGCGTGTCGCCGGTGGTGGTGTCCTTGAGGCCAGCGATGGCGACGATGTCGCCCGCGCGCGCGCACTTGACGTCCTCCCGCGTATTGGCGTGCATCTCCAGCAGGCGCCCCACGCGCTCCTTCTTGCCCTTCACACTGTTCTGGGTGTAGGTGCCGGCGCGGATCTCGCCGCTGTAGATGCGCACAAAGGTGAGAGAGCCGACAAAGGGGTCGTTCATCACCTTGAAGGCGAGGCCGGAGAAGGGCTCCTTGTCGTCAGCCTTGCGGGTCATCTTGATGGTGTCGTCGTCCACGTCCACGCCGTCCATGGCGGGCTTGTCCAGCGGGCTGGGCAGGTAGGCGACAACGCCGTCCAGCAGCGGCTGCACGCCCTTGTTCTTGAAGGCTGAGCCGCAGAGCACGGGCACGAAGGCGCCCTTGATGGTGCCCTTGCGCAGGCAGCGCATGAGGGTCTCCACGCTGGGCGCCTCCCCCTCCAGGTAGGCGTTCATGGCCTCGTCCTCCTGCTCCACAGCCATCTCAACCAGCTTCTCGTGGTACTCCTGGGCCTTCTCCAGCAGCTCCGCGCGGATGGGGCGCATCTCAAAGGAGGCGCCCAGCTCCTCGCCGTTCCACACAATCTCCTCCATCTTCACCAGGTCAATCACGCCCTCAAAATAGTCCTCCATGCCGATGGGCAGCTGCAGGGGGCAAGGGTTGGCGCCCAGGTTGGAGACGATCATGTCCACGGTGCGGTAGAAGTTTGCGCCCAGGCGGTCCATCTTGTTGACAAAGCAGAGGCGCGGCACGCCGTACTTGTCAGCCTGGCGCCACACCGTCTCGGACTGGGGCTCCACGCCGCTGACCGCGTCGAACAGGCACACGGCGCCGTCCAGCACGCGCAGCGCACGCTCAACCTCCAGCGTAAAATCCACGTGCCCGGGCTGCGGGGGGAGCGGGAAAGGGGTCAGCGCCGCGGCTGCGATGCGGATGGGTGGGCGCACCGTGTCGATGATGTTCACGCGGTAGTCCTTCCAAGAGCAGGTGGTGGCCGCAGCGGTGATAGTGATGCCGCGCTCCTGCTCCTGCTCCATCCAGTCCATGGTGGCGGTGCCCTCGTGCACCTCCCCAATCTTGTGGCTCTTGCCCGTGTAGTACAGCACGCGCTCAGTGCAGGTCGTCTTTCCTGCGTCGATGTGCGCCATGATGCCGATGTTGCGGTACATGTCCAGCGGAATCTCGCTGCGGGGAAGGGCGGAATGGAAGCAGGGAGGGGGCACGTCAGGCGGGCGCGGGTGCGGCGGGGAGAGAGCGTGGGCAGGGCGTGGGCAGGCTCGTGGCCAGGGCTTTAGGGTGAGGCCGCACAGCGCTTCAGCGCGCGAGCCACGGCCCCGCGAGAGCAGGCGAACCGCGGAGACGGCGCGCACCGGTACTCGTCGCCGGAACCGGCGGCCATGACGCGCACGGCGCCCGCGGCGCGCGCGGCGCACGCGCGGCGGCCACCAACCTTGCGTGCCTGCACACGCGGCGCCTCAGCCTGAGCACTACGCTGGCAAACGCGCAGCCGCGCCGCGCCGCGCAGCACGCACCGGCAGCGCGGCGGAGGCGCGCAGGCCGGCGAAGGTGGGCAGCGGCGCGGCAGGGACACGCGCGTTACGACGAGCGGAGGCCGACGCAACTCGCGCCACGGGCGCCACAGCGCTAGAGGCTGCCACGCAGCGGTCCATGGTGGCTCACGAAGAGGCGGAGCGCGTGAAGGTTGGCCTTTCGGCACCCGGGCACCGTGTTCTAACTACCGCCCGCCAGGGCAGGCAGCGTTGTTCTATTCGGCAATGCCACGTCATCGACTCGAACGTCGTACCACAGTGATTCCGCGTCTCTTAGCTCTCCCTGTGGTGCCGCCATGTCTCTATCTCGGCTGGAGAAGGAGGCAGTGCAGGCGGAGGAGGCGCGCGTAACAACGCTGCGCGAGAAGGCCCGCGCCGACACCGTGGACGAGCGCAAGCTCCGTAAGAAGGTCGAGGCTGAGGTCCGGGAGCACACCCGCTTCTGCGTTAAGGGTGCGTGCCAGCCGTTCCAGCCCGCCGAGCTCCTCAGGGAAACCCTACCCCTGACATGCCCGCCTGTCTGCCTGCCCACCCGCCTGCCTGCTGCAGCGCTGGAGGACAACATCTGGTGGTACAAGGACCGCGCCGGTCTGTCGCGCGGGCCGCTGCAGCTGACCACGCTGCGCGCCTGCTGGGTGCAAGGCGTGGTGGACGAGGCCACGCTGGTGTGGGGCCAGGGGCTGGAGGCCTGGTATCCCGTGCGCAACGTGGTGGGACTCGTCGCAAACATCCAGTCACTGGACGGTGCGCAGATCGCGCCACAGCGCTACGCACCAGCCTCACCTGCGTCGCCTCCCAGTCATCTGCTTCAAGTTCCTCTACGACCGCATCTTCCTGAGGCCGCGCCTGGAGCGCGTGCGGCGGCAGCGCAAGGAGGCGCTCAAGGCGCTCAAGAGCGGCGCGGTGACGCTGACGGCGGAGCAGCAGGAGCAGATCAAGGGTGCGCCTCCCTGCACCCGTGTCCCCTGCGTGCGTGCGCTCACCCGCGCCCCACAGCGGAGGGGAGCGCCCTGAAGATTGACGAGTTGAGCGCGCCGCACCCGGCGCTGCGCGCCTATTTCGCGGAGAAGGCGAAGCAGGTTGATGACCCAGCGCCTGCCGCCCCCCGCCGCACGCCCGCAGCCGCCTGCCTCACGCTGGCGCTGCCGCTGGCTGGCTGGCAACAAGCGCGTGAATGAGCAGCTGTGTGTCTGTGTGTGCCTGTCACCGCTTCGCTGTGCCAGAGTCCAGAGCGCTGCCCAGCGACGCCACGCGCGGCACCGCAGGCGCGCGCGACTCCTGCGTGCGCACCAGCACGTCCGCCACGCTGCGCAGCTGCGTGCTGCTGCCGCCCCGCAGGTACGCCTCAGCCGCTGTGATGAGCTCTGGACCAGGCGCCCCCACGGCCAGCTCCTTCTCCAGCGCCTCCGACACGCGCCGCCGCACCAGGCGCGCCAGTAGCGGCGCCACCGCCAGTCCGTGCGGCTCCAGCAGCTGCGCGTGCTGGAGGGCGACGCGCACAGCGACGGCCATCTCGCGCGGCGTCGCGTCGCAGCCCAGCGCGCTGCCCTCGCTGAGCAGCACCTCCGCCCATCGCCCCACGCCCGCCTGCACCCAGCCCAGCAGCGAGGAGGCGCGCGCGGGCTCCGAGGCAAAGGCTGCGCCCGCGTCCTGCACCGCGGCGGCCAGCTGGGCGCGGGAGGGGAGGGCATGTGAGGAGCGGTGTGCGCCTGCTGGCACTGCGCGCACCGAGTGGCAGACGGCGTGCGAGACCTCCGCCGTGAAGACGCCCATGCCCTGCACGTCCTCCCTCCGCGGCGGGCACAGCGGCCGCAGCGCCGCCGCCAGCATGGCGCTGTGGTGCGCCAGCATGAGCTCGTAGGCGCGGCCGCCCTCGCCCAGGCGCACCAGGCCCTGCGCGGCTGCCCGGCGCTGCCCGGTTGGAGTGGAGCGCTCAGCCACAGCCTCCGCCAGCAGCGCAGCCAGCTGCACGCGCTGACGCGCCACCTGCGCGCCCAGGCTGCTGCCGGGGTGCTCGTCGCCCAGGAAGGCCTGCGTGGAGGGGCTGTGGTCAGCTCTGGTGATGGGGCGCACGGCCTCGGGGCGAAGGCGCACGCACAGACTCCTCCTGCTCACGCTGCGCCGCGGCCAGGTGGCGCGTCGCGCGCTCCAGCGTCACCAGCGCAGCGTCCAGGCGGCCCTCAGCTGCGGTGGGCGCGCGCCTGAGAGAGCGCCGCCTCCGGCGCTGCGCGGTGCACGCGCCTGTGTGCACCTCCAGCAGCTCCGTCAGCTCCGTCAGCGCCTCGGTGGCGGCGGTGCTGGTGGGCGCGGGCGTGGCCAGGTCGAACGCGAGCAGACTGCCACCAGCAGCTGTGAGCGCGCGCACGCACGCGCGACAGCGGCAGTATCACGCACCTGCGCACGCCCCTTTCCGGCGTGCTCGCGCCAGCCAGTGCGTCCGGCCCCGCAGGCTCGCGCAGTTGCGTCAGAACCGCGCTCATGCCAGACAGGATGGCGCGGCTGCGGCTCAGTTCGCTCTGCAGGTCCGCAATCTCCTTGGCGGTGCTGCAGCGGGTAGGCGCGTGAGCTGCAGGCGCGCACATCGGGGGCGTGAGTTGCACCGTATGAACGCGGAGTAGTTAGCAAACACGCTGCGCTGCATTTCCGCGCTCGTCGCCTGACGCAGCGTAGCCAGCTCGGTGGCCAGCGCGCGGATGCCCTGGAACGAGGCTGCGTGAGCTCAGACGCAAGCCATCACGCGACGCGCAGTGCCTTCTCAGACAGCGTGTCGAGCTGCTCCTCCGCAAACGTGTCCAGATCGAAGCGACTGCTCGCATAGGCCGACAGGCGCGGGTCAAGCAAACCAGCGGGCGCCATCTAGCGCGACACCGCGTGCACTCCCTTCAGGTTGCGCGCTTCAGTGGCGTCACTTCTCCGTCGCTTCTCCGCTAGAAACAAGCGCTTCCATTCATTTAGCAGTCATAGGCTCCTCACTGGCAACGCGGGTGCGGCGCGCTGCACTGATATCTCGTCGTACGGCAATCGGGAGGCGCGAACATGAGCCTCGCTTCCCACTCGCTCCGGTCGCCTGTCGACTGCCCTCTAGCCAGAGCGATGGCGGCTCTCTGCACAGGCATGCCTGTCGTCTGCAGCCTGGCTGCGGCTGGCGCCAAGCCGGCGCGTGCCGGCGCGGCTTCGGTGCGTGGTGCCCCTAACCAACACTAGTGTTTCCGGCGGGAGCCGCGCCACGGCTCCGCGGGCTCGCTACGCCGCACCACGCGGCTGTCACACGACTCTCAGCCGCGCCCCGGGTGCGGTCGGCGCACGCGCGGCGACCAGGGGGTGCTGATCTCACGGCATGCGCTCGCTGCACGCGCATGCAGCGCCGCTCAGCACCGCTCGCTCCTCCTCCCGCGCGACTGCGCCCGCGACCAGCCCCGAGTGCGCTCTGACGCGGCCGCGCCCACAGGCTGCGCGTCCGCGTCTGGCCGCCTGTGCGAGCAGCCTGATGGCTGGCGTGCGCAGCGTGCGCGCGGCTGCGCCCAGCAGCTCGCGCCTGCACGCCCGCGTGCTGGCGCTCAAGACGTCCGCCCAGTTCTGCGAGGACGCGGACCTGGACAGCGCGGGCTTCGGCGCGCACTGCTTCAAGGGCGACGTGGCCAGCAAGTACCTCTCCAAGTACGGCGAGAGCAGCGCGCTGCTGGACAGCGCCGCGTGGACCGCCAACAAGTCGGACGTGGTGGCCAACGCGCTGCTGGACTGGTGCGAGCACGAGGTGGCACCATGCGAGGGCCCAGCGCTTACGCGTGCCGCGCTGCAGGTGCAAGGACAACGGTGCCAGCGTCTACTGCCACTGGTTCCAGCCGCTGGCCAGCTCAGGCGCGGGCCGGCTGCGCGCGCAGCGACCAGTCGGTGTGCCGGAGTCTCACGCAGCCCACGCGCCCAGGCTTCCGCCACGGCCAGACCGGCTCTCTGTACAACACCATGATGGAGTTTGACGGCCGCGGCGCGCCCCGCTGGAAGGTGCGTCCCCCGGCTGCGCGGCTGTGCCCTTTGTTGACCCTCGGCCCCCACCCCCAGTTCACGGGCAAGGACCTGCTGAACGGCCAGACGGACGGCAGCAGCTTCCCCAACGGCGGCCTGCGCGCCACCCACTGCGCGGGCGCCTTCCTGACCATTGACCCCGAGTCCCCGCCCTTCATCCTGGGCGACACGATGTACCTCCCCTCCGTGGTGGCCGCCTACACGGGCGTGGCGCTGGACGAAAAGACCCCCCTGCACCGCGCAGTGCAGGCGCTGAGCAAGGAGGGCGTCAAGCTGCTGGGCCAGCTGGGCCTCAAGACGGCCGGTCTGGTGAACAACATCGGGCTGGAGCAGGAGATCTTCCTCGTGCCGCGCGACGCCTACTTCCGCCGCCCGGACCTGCAGTTCGCGGGGCGCACGGTGATGGGGCGCCTGCCCGGGCGCGGCCAGGAGATGAGCGACCACTACATGGCGCCGCTGACTGAGCACACGCCGGCGCTGAGCTGCATGCAGGAGATCCAGGAGCGCTGCTTCAAGGTTGGCATTCCCCTGAAGACGCGCCACCGCGAGGTTGCGCCCAACCAGTACGAGTTTGCGCCCCTCTTTGGCAGCGTGGTGCCCCAGACTGACCAGAACCTGGTGGTGATGCAGATCATCGAGGAGACGGCGGCCAAGTACGGCCTGGCTGCGCTGATGCAGGAGAAGCCCTTCCAGGGCGTCAACGGCAGCGGCAAGCACAACAACTGGAGCATCAGCACCGCGGAGGGTGCGCAGCTGCTCAACCCCGCGCAGCTCTTCGCAAAGACCAACAACCCCGACGTGTTCCCCGTCGTCATGGCCGCGCTGGTGTCGGCGCTGGACAAGCACGGCGACCTGCTGCGCATGGCCATCAGCTCGCCGGGCAACGACTTCCGCCTGGGCGCTATGGAGGCGCCGCCGGCGGTCATCAGCACCTACCTGGGCGCAGACATGACCAGCTATCTGGAGCGCTTCGTGGCGGGCGCTACGGAGACGTACACGCCGCGCACCGTGCCGCTGTCCTTCGGCGTGGACGCCATCCGGCCCATCGAGATCCCGGCGGAGGACCGCAACCGCACCAGCCCGTTCCCGTACGGCGGCGCGCGCTTCGAGTTCCGCGCGGTTGGCTCCAGCCAGAACGTGAGCCTGGTCAACACCGTGCTGGCCACCATCACCGCCGACGGCTTCAAGACGATCAGCGACCGCGTGGAGAAGGGCGAGAAGGCGACGGCCGTTGCCCGCGAGCTGCTGAAGAAGCACTTCCGCGTCGTCTTTAACGGCAACGGCTACGACAAGAGCTGGCCCGCCGAGGCTGACGCGCGCGGCATCTGGCGCATCAACAGCGGCGTGGAGGCGATCCAGCGCTTCACGGTTGACAAGAACAAGGCGCTCTTCGGCGCCTTCAAGGTGTTCACCGAAGAGGAGTGCGAGGCGCGCCAGGAGGTGCTGCTCAACCACTACATCGGCACCGTGGAGTGCGAGGCGCTCACCATGGTGGACATGATCAACCAGCACGTCATCCCCAGCATCAAGGAGGCTGACCTGAAGGAGCACCTGCCGGCGGTTGCCGCAGCCTGCAAGAAGGTGCACGACGCCGTGCACGCCCTGCACTCCGCGGGCGACACGCCCAAGGCTGCTGCGGCGGCGCGCGTGCTGCGCCTGGAGACGATGATTGAAGCGCGCAAGGTGATGGACGCCGTGGAGGCTGTCGTGCCCGCAAACAAGTGGACGCTGGCAACCTACAAGGAGCTGCTGTTCCTTGACAGCACCGACTCACAGTGGGGAATGTAAGAGAAGAAACGACTCTGCATAGAGCTAGGCTATTGTGTGAGTGGGTTGCAAACCGGGTTGCAGATGGGTTACAATACAACCGGGTTGTCCCTGAGGGCGGGGGGCTAGAGGCTCCTCTGTGCACGAGTCGTGACTGTTACTGTGTAGAACCGATTCGCTGCCAACCTCGCCTCTCCGTCTCCGCCTCAGTGCGCAGCCTTCTTCTTCCACATGAAGATGGGCGCCTCGCAGGTGGGGCTGCACACGGGCATATGCGTGCACGTGGGCACGTAGGCCAGCTGATTGAACACGATGTCGCCCTTGCCCTCGTTGGCGTTCTTGCGCGCGTGGTACGTCCTGCACAGCGGCAGGGAAGAGGAGGGGGTGCGTGAGCAGGCGCCAGCAGGGCGGGGCAGTGGCAGGAGACTAAGACGCACCAGTCCTGCTCCCCGGGGGTGGCCGCAGCGGCAACCTCCCACTGGTTGGGCCCCGTGGACTCCACCTCGGGCTCGGGCTTCGGGGCCATGGTCTGGGAGGGCGGGCGCGGGGCGCGAGCGCGCTCAGCGCGAGGCAGAGCAGGGCACGACGCGACGGGGCACCAAAGCCCAGACTCCAAAGCACGGCAGCAGACGCGTGCGCGCGCCCACGCGCAGCCGCGCCCGCCGCCAGCCAGCTCCTCGGCGCACCTGAGCGGGGGGCGAGCGCGGCGGTGTTGTGACGCCGGAGCGTTAAGTCCGAGGAAATGGAGGGAAGGCCTGAGGTCAAGTGGCCAGGTGGCCCTCCCGCAACTAGTGCAAGTGGGCAAGTGCCAAGTGGCCGCCCCTCACACGCTATCCCCCAGCGCGCGCGCGAGCGTCTCGCACACCCCGCGCAGCTCCGCGCAGGCGTCCAGCCTGGCAACGTCGCGCACTGCCGCGGCGACAGCCCGCAGGCTGCCCGCCAGCGCCTGCGTCACCGCCGCCTCGCCGCCCAGCAGCGCGGTGAGGAGCTTGGCTGCTGCGATGCGCGTGTCTGGCTGCTCGGCTGCTGAGGAGCGCAGCGTGCGAGCCGCCAGCTCGGCCAGGTCAGCCGCGAAAGGGGCGCACTGCGCGCCCGCGTGGTGCGCCACCACAAACAGCAGCTGGTAGGCGCCTGCGCGGGCGGCGGGGGGCATGGCGCCGCGCGCGAGCCCAGCGGCGACGACGGGCAGCACACGCCGCGCCAGGGTGCCGCGCGCCAGCCCCTCCGTGCGCTTGCTGACCGAGATGACCACGTTTGCGCAGCAGGCGCGCAGCGTGGGCAGCATCGCCGGCGGCACCGCGCCCGCGTGCCAGGGCGGTGCGTCAGTCGCACAGGTGACCACCTCCAGCAGAGGCGCCAGCACATCCGCGACCCCATCCTCCGGTGCCCCATCGCCCGCGTCGCCGCCCAGCTCCACGATGCGCACCGCGGGCGCAGGGGCGCTGCCCAGCTGCGCGGCGCAGAGGAAGGACAGGCAGTCGATGCAGCCCATCTGCGTCTTCATCACCTCCTCCTCCGCCTCCGCGCTCGCACCGTCGCTGTGGTGGACCAGCACGGATGTGAGCGCGGCGAGCAGGGAGCGCGGGGGCAGTCCGCCGGGCACCGCGTCTGCGCCCCTGGCCGATAGCGCAGCGCAGACGGCGAACAGGCAGGCGCGCAGGCAGGTCCAGTCGGCGGTGCGCGCAGCCTCCAGCAGGCGCGCCAGCAGCGGCGGCCAGGCGGCCAGGGGGCGCAGGCGTCCGTAGAGCTCGGCGGAGAGTCGGCGCACGTCCGTCGCCTCGCGCGCGTCGCACATGCGCCGCATCAGCGTGTCTGCGACGCAGGCGTGGCTGCCAAACTCGGCGCCGCCGCCGCCGCCGTCGTACAGCACCCCCTCCGAGCTTGCCTCGCTGAACAGCTCCACCGGCAGCACGCGCATCAGCAGCAGCGGCTGCAGGCGCGCGAAGACCTCCCCGGCTCCGGGCGGCGCCTCCGGCTGCGCCGCGAGCGAGGCGTGCACGCGGCGCAGCACGTGCGCCCCCGGCCCGCCCAGCGCCCCCATGCCGGGCCCCAGGGCGGAGGCGCAGCGCACCAGCGCCGCATGCTCCGGGTGCGCGGCCATGGCGCCCGCCAGCTGGTCGATGAGGGGCGGCCAGGCCGAGGGCGCCACGTCATCGGCGGCCCACTTGCCCAGACAGCAGATGGCGCGCTCCACCGCCGTGTCGCCACCCTGCTCGGCCTCCCCTTCGCCCTCCCCATCCCCATCCGCCCCCTCCGCCGCGGCCGGATGCGTGAGGCAGCGCAGCAGCGCGGCGAGCGCGCGGTGTGGGGGCGCGTGGTGTCGCAGCACAGCAGTGAGCGCCAGCGCCGCTGCTGAGCGCGTGCGCGCGTCGCGGGCGGCGCAGAGGCGCATGAGCGGCGGCAGCACGCATGCTGGGGAGAGCCAGCCCAGCAGCGCGGCGGCGGCGGCGCGGGCTGGCAGGCTGGCGTCGGAGAGGCAGGGCAGGATGTGTCGCGCCAGCAGGGCCGCGTACCCGGGCTGCAGCGCATGCGCGTCGCCGCCGTCCGTGGCGGGCGCCCTGCCCGCGCCCCGGGCCAGCGCCTCGGCGAGCGCCTCCAGCGCGTTGCGCCGCGTGTGGTCGCAGGGCGCGCCCAGCTTCTCAAACACAACCTGCAGCGCGGCCAGACCCGGCTGGCGCGCCACCAGCTCGCCCTGACAGTCATTCGCGCGTGAGAGCGGCACGCGGAGCGCAACGCGTGACGCGGCGCACCGTGAGCAGCACGCCGGCTCTTGACACCCCGTCTCGCTCGTCCAGCAGCGGCAGCAGCGCGCCCAGCGCCGACTCGGCGGAGGCGCTCCAGGCGCCCGCGCTTGAGGCGGCCCCGTCGCGCGGCGCCAGCAGCACAAGACGCAGCGAACGGGCAGCCAGGTCTGTGACGAGCGCGCTGGGGGAGCGCAGCGCCTCCAGCAGTGCGCGCGGGGCACGCGCCCAGTCGGGCGACGCCAGCGCGGCGCTGCACGCCCCGGGCTGCTGCTCATGCCGGCCCAGAAGCAGCGCCAGGCAGGCAAGGGCGTGCAGCTGCGCAGCCTCTGCGCGGCCCTGCGCCCACTCCCCCTCCGCCTGCGCCGCGCAGGCCGCCTCCAGCGCCGCCACCCAGGTGCGTGCAGCCTGCGCGTCATCCTGGGCTGAAAGCGGGGCGCAGAGCATGAGTGCCGCGTAGTGCGCCCAGCAGCTGCCCAGCGCGCGCTGAGCCACAGCCAGGGGCGCCTCCGCCTGCGCATCGTCGCTGCGCCGCGGCTGTGCGGCGTGCCCCCTCAGGGCGGCCACGTGTCGCGCCACCTGGGCGAGGCCGCGGGAGCGGAGGGTGTCTGTCTGCTGTGCCCCGACGGCTGCCCCCCACGACCCCGCCACGCCCGCCAGCGCCTCCAGGCTGGGCGCTACGGACCACAGCAGCTGAAGCGCGTCGCCCTGGTCAGGCGCTGCGCAGAGGCGAGCGCTGAGCAGCAGCAGCGCGTCACACGCCGCAGCCGCCAGCCGCGTGGGACCGGGCGCGCCCGCCTGCGCGCAGCCTTGGCGCTGCGCGCTGGCCAGCAGCGCGGCGGCGGCCTGGGACAGCGCGGCGGCGGCGGGCAGCGGATGGTGGTGAGCAGAGGAGGAGGAGGAGGAGTACACGTGTGCCACTGACAGTGCGGCGCCCAGGCGCACACGCGTGTCCTCGTCTGCGCACGCGCCCAGCAGGCGGACCAGCAGCGCCTCCCCCGCGCCGGGCAGCGCCGCCAGCCAGTCTAGCAGTCGCCAGGCCTTTGCCAGAGCGCTCGCCTCCCTCGCGCCACACGCAGCCTCAAGCAGCGGAGACAGCAGCGGGTCGTGGCCCACCCAGCGTAACGCGTCGGGGGATGCGGCCAGCCTCTCCGCCTGCGAGCGCAGCGAGAGGAGCGCCAGAGAGAGGGCATCTGGGCACGCGGTGGGTGCGCAGCGTCAGAAAGAGCCTGCACGACAGCAGCCGCTGCGACACGCACCTGCAGTTCCGCCGTGCAGCGACTGAAGGGCTCGCTGCAGGCTGCGCTTCTCTGCGGCCAGAGCGAGCGCCACTGCGCGGCCCACCGGCACAGCTTCGGCCGTGCTGGCTGGGACTCGGGCACGCAAACCCACGGAATCATCCGCGGGGACGCTCATGTAGCGCGCATCGGGGAGGCGGGGGCGGCGCAGAGTCAGAATATGCAGCTGTTCTACTCCGTTCTACTGCTGTCACCCTCCTTTGGATGGCTACGAAGCGACAGCGCCTAGCGCAGGCCACCATAGGCGGCGAGCCGACGCTGTCGCTGCCCGCTTTTGTGTCGACGGCACCTGAAACCTCTGGCGCCAGCGCCGCCGGCCGCGCGGCCTCGCTGGCCGACTGCTACCTCGTCTACGTGTACCTGTGCCGCACGGGTGCGCCCGCAGCGCAAGCGCAGCGCAGCGCAGCGCAAGCCGCGGCGCGGCTGTTCGCTGAGCGCCGCCCCGCCGTGCCTCTGCCGCCGCGCCTCCGCCCGCAGGACTATGGGACGACATCTCGCTGCGCCTCTCCCGCTGCGGCGCTTTCTACCTGGCCTGCACTCCGGGCGCGGTGAAACAGAAGGCGGCCAAGGGGTGGGGCGGCAAGGCTGCAAGGAGCGACGGGGCTGCAGACGCGGCTGAGGCTGCGCACCATGCGGAGGCGCAGGAGGCGCAGGCGCGAGCGGAGGCTGGTCTGCACGGGGACGACGGGGGCTCCTCGGCGGACGAGGTGCGCCGCCGTTCCCGTGCGCAGCAGAAGCCCAGCCGCCGCTCCTGCTCACTGCTTCCCTGCTTGCGTGGCAGGCTGAGGACGCGGGCCAGCTGGCGTGCGGCGAGGCTGCGGGCGCGGCGTCGGACGCGAACGCGGAGGCTGTTGCGGAGGCTGGCGGGGAGGAGGGCCAGGTGTTCCGCGTGCGCACCCTCACCGTCCCCGTCTCCGTCTCCAGCTCCGCGCCAACCCCAGACAGACTGCACCAGCTGCTTGCGCTGTCGGACGTGGAGGAGGGCGCGCCCGTCAGCCTGGCGCTGGTGGACGGGGATGGCACGGTTATCGTGAGCCACCTGTACAGAGGCAGGGTGCCCCCGGAGGTGCTGGACGCGGAGGGCGACGGAGAGGAGGAAGAGGAGGCCGTGCTTGACATGCCGACTGTAATGCCCGCCGCCGCGCAGCCAGAAGATGAGCCGCCGCTTAGTGCTGAGGCCACCGCAATGGATGAGTGATCAAGTGACTTTCTGTATCAGAAGCTGGCCAGCCGGAGTCAAGGGGTTCGTCGCCTCCACCGCGTTTTTCTAGTTTGCACCTCCTCGATATAGCTGCGTCTATCTGGGCGTTTGTGTTAGAGGAGGCCACGTCCGATCACGAGTGATCAACACGACTGTCTATTTCTAAGCATCGGGCATCAGTTCGTCTGTTTGCTCCGCCGGCGCGGCCATGTCCACGTCAGCAAGAAGCTCTGGCGCAGCCGGCGCAGCGACAACAAGGGGCTGCGCAGGCAGTGGCACCTCAGCTGCCGCCTGCGCCTCCTCCTGCGGCGGCGGCGGTGCCGCGTTGAACTTGAACTTGATCTTGAGGCCCCCCCAGCCAGCCGCGGGCGCGGGCGCGGGCGCGGGCGCAGGAGCGGGCGCCTCCTCCACAGCCTGTCGCTTCGCCTGCGCCTCTGCTCCCCCCCCCAGCGCGTCTGCGGAGCGGCGCTTGCCGCTGGGCCCGGACCTGCTCTTCTTTGCGGGCGAGGGCGGGGAGGCGCAGGGCCCCGCGCCCAGGCGGGTGCCCCCCCGACCCGCGTGCTTGAAGAACGCCTCCCGCAGCCGCTTGGCGTCGGCGGTCAGGAAGTGGGCCGGCCCGTTGAAGAGGCGCGCGTTGGCGAACATGGTCTCCACGTCGGACACGAAGGACTCAACCTCCTGGTAGGCGCCCGCCTGCAGCTGCCGCTGCAGAAACTCAAAGTCCACCGGCCGGGCCACGGCCTCGTAGTAGGCTGGCAGCTCCTGCGGCGTGGGCAGGCGCTCGAAGGGGGGCGAGAGGGCGCGGCCGCCCAGGGCTACCTCACGCAGCGCCTGCAGCGCAGCCAGGCACAGCTCCGCCAGCTGCGGCGGCAGGCCCAGCGTCCAGCGGCAGCGCACGCTGCTGAGCGGCAGCCACTCCACGCTGCCGTCCAGGGAGTAGGTGACCTGGTGCTGTCCGTTGCCGGGGTCAAAGGCAGTGACGCTGCCGTCGTAGAAGCTGTTGTCGCTGTCCCAGTACACGGACAGCTCGCGCCCCACCAGCGCCGCGCCGCAGCTCTGCAGCGGCGAGGCGGGCGGCGCGGCGGCGCCCGCGGCGCCCTTCTTGGCCTGGGCGCGCGCAGAGGCCGGGCGAGCCGCCACAGGCGCCTCCCCCTTGGCCGCGCCCCCCTCCGCCACCTCGTAGCGCTCCCGGGCCAGGTCCACCAGCTCCTCCACGCCGTCAGCCTCGTAGTGCAGCAGGTGCTTGCGCGCGGCGCGCGCGTACTTGACCACCCGGCAGCTGTACCAGGCGGCGTCGTCCGGCCAGTACACGCGCAGCCGCACGCCCACCAGCTCCTCCCCGGGCGCCCCCTCGGCAGGCCCCTCCCCGGGCGGCCCCGCCTCCGCACCCCCATCCTCGCCCTCCTCCCCCTCCCGCACAGCCGCCCGCTGCGGCAGGTCCGGCGGCTCCTCGCCCGTGATGCCCTGCAGCAGCGCGTGCGCAGGCGGCAACTCGCAGCTCGCCCCGAACTGCTGCCGGTGCTGCCGGTGGAACAGCTCCCGCATGCGCTCTGCGTCGCCGTGCACCGCGCTGCCCTCTGCATGGTACGTCTGCGCGTTGGTCAGGCACAGCTCCACCGCGTAGGCGAAGTCCCAGGGGCTTCGGTAGGTGTTCTTCTGGTTAAGGTAGGCTGAAATGCTGTTGAGGTCGATGGGGAACTTGATCACCTTGTGATACTCTGGGCTTTCCTTGCGGGTGGGCACGTGCACGAAGGGACCGGACATGCTGCGCCCCTGGGAGTCGCGCGCCTCGCGCAGGGCGGCCAGCACCAGCGCAGCGTGCTTTCGCTCCACTTGGTTGAGCGAGAAGACCATGGGCTGCGGGCGGGGGACCCGGGCCCTGGGCCCGCCCCGGCCCTGTCGCACCTCGGGCGACGCCTCCGCGCCCTCATCCTCGTCGCTGTCCGAGGCGGAGGCGGCGGCGGCGGCGAAGGCTGCGAGGCGCTTTGGCCACTCCCGTATGGCGAAGGGGACGCCCTCCGGGCGGCGCGGCGGGGGCAGGCCCGCCATGAGCGCGCGCTCGGCGGCGGCGGCCACGTGGTCGGGCAGCATGGCGATGATGCGCTTCTTGGTGAGCTTCTGCTTGGAGAGGTCCTTGCCGCACCAGTCCAGGCACAGCGCCTCCAGGCTCTCGCGCGAGAAGCAGGCGGCGGGCTCCGCGCTGGGGTCCCAGGGGCGGGGCCGCGCGGCGCGGGCTCCCGGGTCAGCCCCGAGCAGCCTCCGAGGTGCAGCATCCACCGCCACCGCCACCCCGCCCTCCGCCACCAGCGACTGCGCGGCGGCCGCGTCGAAACTCTCCTGCTCGCCGCTGTCGTAGAGGAGGCGCAGGCCGGCGTCGCGCTGCGCCTCCAGCAGCTGGGCGCCGTACCACTGCCCGGTGTCCGCCCAGAACACCTCCACCCGCCCGCCGCGCAGCGCCGGCCGCAGCAGCTCCTCCAGGCTCAGGCAGCGGCGGCTGACGGCGCGCGCGGCGAGCGCGTTGGCGCGGGTGCCGCCCCGGCGCACCCCCTCCTCGTAGGCGCGCACCGCCCACAGTGGGGCCGCCTCCTCGGGCAGCCACGCCCCGTCCGGCTGGCCCTCCGGCCCCACCAGGTACTCGCAGCGGGGGAAGGGGCCCCACGGCGCAGGCAGGCCCGCCTGTTGGGGTGGCGGGGCGGGGTAACGCTTGTGCTTCACCTCCGTCTGCGGCGAGCGCGCGGCGGCCAGGCCCATCGCCTGCAGCTGCTCCGCGGCGCTGTCGCGGCCGTGGGGCCGACGCAGCGCCTCCCACTGCACCTGCGTGTCCAGCAGGCGCAGCTGCAGCGCCAGCGTGCCCACGCAGCCAGCATACTGCGTGTCCGCCACCCACGCGGTGCGCGCGCAGCGGCTGGCCCAGGGCCGCGAGCGCGCGCCGCGGGCGGAGCAGGCGCCCGAGGGCGGCAGGCGCTGGCCGCCCTGGCGCGCCATCCGCCGCGCGGCGTCAGCGGGCAGGGGCGCCGCGTCGGCGGGCAGCCTGGCCAGCGGGATCATGGCCGTGCCGAGCTTGAGGGGCTGGGGGCGGTCGTCCAGCAGGAAGTGGCGCTGCGCCTCGGGCACACAGTGCCAGGTGCCGTCTGCGCCGCCGGCACCGGCCAGCGCCACGGGCCGCAGCGCCGCCTCCAGCCGCAGCAGCTGCGCGGCCAGCGCGCGCGGCGAGGCGCAGGCGGCCACCTGCTGCGCCCAGTCTCGGCGCCAGGCTTCGCCGCCTTTGCGCCAGCGCCCCTCCAGCAGGGGGAAGAGCACCCGCTCCATGTGCAGCAGCCGCGCGGCCAGGCAGCCCAGCTGCGCACAGCCGCTGGCTGCGGCCACGGAGGCGCAGGGGGCTGGCCAGCTGAGGCGCAGCGACGCCGGCCGCGCGCGCCCTCGCCCGCGAGGCCCGCCAGCCAGCAGCGCCCAGCCCGCCAGGCGGTACTTGTTCGCGTAGCTGCGCGCCTCCTGCTGCTGCGCTGCGGAGGGGTAGTCGGCGGGAGGGTCGCACGGGGCAGCCTCCTGCGCCTGCTCCCCCTCCCCCTGCTCCGCCTCCTCCAGGCACGCCGCCACGCGCGCGTGCATGACCCAGTCCGCGGGCCCCTCTCCGTCCCGCAGCTGCGCCAGCAGCTTGTCCAGCGCGCGGCCAGAGAAGCAGCGCACGGCGAGCGAGTGCAGCTCCGCGGGTGCCCCTGGCTCGCCGCGCCGCCGCTGCTCCCCGCCGCAGCCGCTTTCCAGGCGCAGCAGGCGGCCCTGGGCGAACCACAGGGGGCGGCCCTGCGCGTCCGCCCCCAGGAAGGGCATGCTCAGGCTCAGCTGGGGGCGCCACGCGCCCGGGGGCAGCGCCTCCGGCCCCGCCGCCGCCGCCGCGCACTCCGGGCAGAAGTAGTTCCCTTGGGGCAGGGACGCCTTGGTTTCCGCCACGCACGAGTGGTGGTACGCCGCCGGGCAGCCGTCGCAGCAGATGAGCTGCCCGCCCTTGTGGCACACCACACAGAGGTCCACGTTGCCCTCTGCGTCGCTGCCGCTGCCGCCCCACTGCGCGCGCGCTGCGTGGCCGGGCAGCAGCTGCCCGGAGGTTGCGAAGAACCAGCCGGCGGCGAGGCCGGCGGGCGTGCGCTCGCGCCACACCACAGCCTGTCGCAGGTCCCGCCTGAACACACGCTCCTCGTGGCCCTCCCCCGGGAAGTGCACCACCACCCGGTGGCCGTCCGCGCGCAGCAGGCGCGCCTGCCACCAGCCGTCGTTGAGCTTCACCTCCACCAGCGCGCCGGGCTCCGCGTCCACGGCGGCCACGAAGGGGGCCAAAGGGCGCACGCGGTAGCGGCTCTCCAGCCCGGGGGCGAGGCGCGGGGGCGGGGGCGGGGGAGGGGCGGAGGGCGGGCCCTGGGCTGGCTCAGCCCCTGGCTCCCCAGCCCCTGGCTCCGCAGCCCCTGGCTCCGCAGCAGCCTCCTCCAGCCACTGCTCCTGCTCCGCATCGGCCACGGGCAGCAGCGACACCCACTCCTCCAGCGGCCTGCTGCCGTCGTCGGTGAGGAGCTCCAGGTAGCGCACGCGCACGTGCAGCCCACTGGCGCTCACAGCCACCACGTTGCCGGCGTACCAGCTGCCCAGCAGCCCCGCCTCGCTGCCCAGCACCTCCACGCCCATGCCCACGCGGGGCTGGGAGAGCGCGGGGGGGCCCAACAGCGCCGCCAGGTCCTCCTCCGAGTCCCCGTCCCCGTCCTGGGCAGCCGGCCAGGTGCTGGCACACGTCCGCCTGCAAAATTTATTCCGGCGAGCGAGCGCCAGCTGGTGGGCGGTGCGTGGGGGAGCGAGCGCGCGCTGGTGGTCGGTCGGCGTCTCGTCCTGGCCAGCCGGCGCCTCGTCCAGCGCGCCGTCGCG
>Ga0208951_1000047_pt1 | contig 44535 bp, 47 predicted proteins | sample GreLakmeMI27MSRF_FD_187702 | JGI IMG/M metagenome (GOLD analysis project Ga0208951, IMG submission 187702) | Freshwater lentic microbial communities from great Laurentian Lakes, MI, USA - Great Lakes metaG MI27MSRF (SPAdes) | ecosystem: Environmental > Aquatic > Freshwater > Lake | place: Great...
AGCGCCAGTGATATTTGCTAAAGCCTCAGATGTAATAATTAAGTTCGTCCTAGCCTCCTCCACCAGCAGGCCAAGGCTTTCACCCGTGGTCGGGTTGTGGTCGAAGCGTGGGGCAGAGTTGATCGCGGACGTGGTTGGGATGTATTCGCCGACGGTGGAGGCTGCTTCAATTTGAGCGCCCCAGGCTATAAATGTTTGAGCGGATCCTGCGCTGTTTGGCCTGATAAGGCCGCGCACAGAAGTAGTGTCTGCGACATACGTCATTGAATACCTGTACCACCCATCGCCTAAAGGTTGCGATACAGGTGTTGATACAAAAGTACCAGATGTTGCTGTGATCACTCCGGTTGATGGATTAAAAACAATGTGACGACCTGCTCCAGTGTCATCTCGGAACATCACTGATGTAGCAGTCCCGGCTTTTACATACGCTGAATTGGTGTAACTTGTTCCGACAACCGAGTTAATGTTTTGTAAGATACTGATTCCGGAGTCAGCGGTTACCGTATCTGCAGTGAGCGTCCCAACGGGAGAAATTGTTGTGTTGGGCGCAACAGAAACTCCTACTCCTTTTGTCCACGCCGCGTTATCAAATTGCTCGCTATAAGTCAGCAGGTTCGTCACCGCCGTCTTAATCAACCCATCACTGCCGACGTACATGCCGGTGCTGGCGCGGGTGAAGGTGATTAGACTCTTGCCGCTGGTCGAGTCGATCAAGGACTTGCTGGAAGCAAAGTTGAGATCAAGCGACGGAACGCTTTTAGCGCTGCGCCACAGCCTGTTGCGTGCCCAGCCAGGGTCGAGCGCCTGCCTGACGCCGGGAAGGACGATGCTCATGATTGCAGGCCCAGGCCAACACCTACCAGATGCACTTCAAAAGATGCCGCCGAGACTGGAGTAAAAGCATTGACGGTGACCAGCTCAGCCCAAAGGCTGCTACTGACAAGCTGGAATGGAATCCCGACATAGCTGACGGTGCGAGCGATGAAGTTGCCGCCGATCAGCTCAGGGGCAGGAATGTCGATGTAGTCGATGTAGGACGGCATCTCCCCTGCTGTCGTAACAAATGCGGCGTTGTCGGCCGCAGAGGCCGGGGATGCGCTGAAAAGATGCAAGCGAAATGCGCCGATCCCACTGGGCAGGGCCGTTCCAGACATCCTCAGCCTGCAGGCGCTGATTAGGGCGACGCCACCAACAGGGCCGACCAGGGGCAGCTGAAGCGTTGCGCCTGACGTGCCAGAAGCGCCGATCACGTCGCCCGCTGCGTAGGCAGTGGTGTCCGCAGGGCGGCTGAAGGTCTTGACTGATCGAAAGGCGTTGCCGTTGGCAACAGTGCCACCCCAGTAGTCGGACATGGTAGTAGGCGCAGAACTTGCCCCATGTTACGAGGGCGTAGGAGGACCTGCCAGCAGTTACCGCTTCACCAGTGGAGTGACAACCCCAGCCAACACTTCAATGGCCCTGTAGAGCTTCACCATGACTGCCGAATACTTTCCAAGGATTACGTCGTCCTTAGGCGTTGGTGTCAGGTTGACGATCGCCACGGCCGCGGCATGAACTGCTACGGCTGCTTCGGCGAAGTCAGTAATTCTGTTGGCCACTGGAATGAATGGCTTACTTGCTTGATTCTAGTCGAGTTACGCGAATTTCAATCCGCTGGACAGTTCCCTCGGTCTGACCGACGCGGGCTTCCAGGGCATCAGTCTTGTCGGTGATGACCTTCTGGGTCTGGATCACCAGGTCAAGCTGGCGGGGGACTGTGTAAGCGATGAAAGCAATCCCTGCTACTGATGCCAGGATCAGGCCTGCGGCGACCTGCTGCTCGACCTCCCGCCAGGAGAAGCGATGGCTTGAGGAGTCCTTGGGGTCCATCGCTCGGGGAAGCAGTGTGCCGCGCCATGCTGAGACCATGCTACCGGTTCCAGCGGCGCGGCACACCCGCAAGGGTCAAAGCTCCAGCAGTGCCTTGAGGTCGTCCACCGTCAGGCCGGCTGCTGCAAGTTTTTCGGCTGGAGTGCGGGGGCCTGGGGCTCTGTTTGTGGGCGTGACTGAATCTCCAGGATCTCCTCTGCAGTCAAAGGAATGATTGTCTGCTTCCCAGTGATGACATTGACTTCAATCCGTTCCATGTTTAGCTTTCGTATAGGATGTTGATGATACCTGCTGTAAACGTGTTAGCGTCCACAGTTGCAACACTGACTCGGTCTATTGCGCTAGTAAAAGTCTTGCTACCCGAAACATAACCCATATAATTCACTATGGGCTGAAGATAGGTACCAGATGCAACCCAAGTCAAATTTGCGCCTTCGTCAAGCAAGGCTAAAGTAATTGCACCAGTTATATTAAAAGTAAGACTACCTCTATTGACAAGAAAACCGGAAGTTGACATACTGACACTTAGGCTCCCACTGGTTTGATTTGAAGCATTAGAAACATAGCCAGTGCTTGATATGCCACCAGCCGCAGTGCCAAGACGGACGATTAAGTTAAAATTATTAGTTGCCGTTGTACTTACTCCGTTAAACAGCACTGTTATTCGCTTAACTCCTGCCGGAATGTTGGTAAAGTTAATTGATGCGCCACTGGTGGATGCAACGGCGACACTAGAAGTAATACCACCACCACCACCAGATGCATTTGCCCAAGTAGGGGCTGCGTTAGTGCCACCCGACGTAAGAACTTGACCACTTGCGCCATAGGTAGCGCCACCGATTCCTAATTGACCAACACTGCCAATACGGAGTTTTTCTACTCCTTGAGTAGTAAAGGCTAGTTGGTCTGAACCTGGACTATAAATACCAGTGCTGGTGTCACTGGTAAAAGTAAGTGCAGGTAGAGCTGCTGTTCCTAGTGCGTTAGTAAGCGGACCAGTTAAAGTACCACCCAACAACCTCAAATACCGAGCATCTGAGTTGTTGGTGTAGTAGTCGATCCACACCCAGCTGGTTGTTGCCGTCTTGTAGACCAGGCGGGCGGTCAGCCCAGCGTCGCCAGCAAACCCCGCAGGGATTCCGCTCAGCGGCGTGAAGGACTGCAGCCCAGTTGAATCCGTGACCGATATGTAGGTGTCGTTGGCAGGTGAGCCAGGGATTGCCGCGACATTTGCCACAAACGTGTAGCCCACTGATGCAGCCACAGCGGCAATCGCAGTGTCTGACTTGGTGTTGGCCGTGTTGGCCGTCGTTACCGCTGCGGTGGCGTTGGTGCTGGCGGTATTTGCGGTAGAGATTGCTGCTGAGACGTTGCTGATGGCCGTGTTGGCCGTTGTCGTCGCAGCCGCAGCAGAAGCCTGGGCCGCCGTCGAGTTCGTCAGGGCCGTGTTGGCCGTGGTCGTCGCCGTCTGACTCAGGGCGCTGCTCAAGTCCGTCAGGTCGGTGGTCTCCTGGACGACGTAGAGGTTTTGCCGGTCTGAGGTCAGCAGGTCCTCAGCGATCAAAGTGGACCCGTCCTGCCACTGAACCGCCAGGTCGCTGGAGGGGGTGGTCCGCATCACGCTCAGCGTCACACCCGTGGCCGGTGCCGTGGTGGTGCGGATGCTGCCGTCGTTGGTCCAGGTGTAACCGGTGCCGTCCACCAGCTTTGTGGTGTAGACGCCGGTCGCCACGTTCAGGCCCAGGTAGACGCCTACATGGGCCCGAAGCAGGAAGGGGAAGGGGACAGAGAAGTCGCGGTTGGAGCCGTCCCCCGGGTACTGCCTGTAGGAGTAGGGGGTGGCGGCCATGGTGGAGTGCTACGGGGGCGTTGGAATCATTGTGGCTCCCTGCCGCCCCAGTTGCTACCGCGCTGTCTGCTGGAGGAACCGCTGGGCTGATGGCACTTCCCTGGCATCGAGCTGGAGGTTCTCCTTGTCCGCTCTCCACTGAACTGCTGCCGGCGTGGCGCTTTTTTCCATTTCGGATTCAGCAAGGTCCGCGTAGTAGTCCTTGATGTGTTGAATCAGGGTCGGGCCGGGCTGGCGCTGGCGCATCTGCCTGGGCAGGTCGTTGATCCGGGGGTTGGTGGTGAAACGTGGGTCGGCATCCCAGGTTTTGTACTGCTTGCTCTGCAGCAGGTGATTGAGCGCTTCCCGCACCGTGCGGCCGTTGGTTGCCTCATCCATTAGCCGGGTCAGGTCAACCGTGGGTCGAGCCGTTCTGGTGCGCCCACCAGGCAACTGCTCAACAGCTTCAGGGCCCCTCCAGATCACTGTGCCGCCGTGCTGAGAGTCGCGGGAGAAGGGTCGGGCGGGCTTCACCTGGCCCAGGGCGAAGTTGTACTCCTCCTCCAGGTCGGGGGTCATGAAACCTGAGCCGAGCTTGCCGGACATCAGCGCCTTGGGCGGGTTCAGCATCCCAAGTTCTTCGAGCTTTTGCTCCACCAGGGAGTCGCCCTGGTTGGTTTGCCAGATGCCAGGAACCCCAATGGGCCATTCACCACGGAAAATGCCATCGGGGCGGACAAGATCCCGACCAAGCCAGGTCTTTTCCTTGGTTCGCAAGCCCATCCAGTGAGAAATGCCAGGGTTGGATTCGTAGACCCATCTCCGCACCCCACTCCAAGTGGACTTAAGGGGGTGATCCTCCGGCAGCCTGTTGAAGTCGTAGCGATCCTGGCCGCTGCCGAAGCCCCTAGGTGCCACTAGGTCGTTGGCCTGGGTGCCGCTGGCCCATTCCGCCATGCGCTCACCTGCCGAGAAGGGGTTGGCCTGTCCATTAAGGAACCAACCCGACAGCTTGCGGAAGGCGTTTTCATTGCCGTTGGCGAAGGCGTCATAGGTCATCTGCACCTGACGGAAGGCAGGCATCCTCATCACGGTGCCGGCTCCGACCTGGACAAGTCCCTGGAAAGCATTGAGTTGGTCGTTTTTGCTGACGTTGCCCTGGTCGATTACGTCCATGGCGTCAACCAGCAGGAAGAGGCTGTTCAGCACGGGGATGCCGCCCATGTTGAAGGGGATGCCGAAGACACTGTTGGGGACCTTGTGCTCAGCGTTCAGGCGCTGTACCCACTGCTTCCGGGCCTGTGGATCCAGGGGGCCATTGCCGGTAATCAATCCCTGGCTCCTGAGCGCCAGCGCTGCTGTAGCCAGCGACAACCAGGTCAAGGTGGATGCCTGGGCTTCGGCCAGCATCTTGGGTGTCACCTTCCCTTGGGGCAGGTTGTAGGCCACCTGGGCCACCTTCATGGCGGGGCTGAAGGGATTGGCCAGGCTCACGTCCCAGATCACCTGGTTGAAGGGTGCTCGCCAGAACGGAACGGTTGCATCACCCAGCTCTGACTGCCGCAATTCGGTCATGGCGTTGTCGACAAATCCAGCAGCACCTCGCGTGTGGCGTTCCTGCATCCGTTGCCGGATGGATTCGGTGATCGAGCCGTACTGGCCCGGGGTGCTCAGGACTGGATAGCCAATCCGTTCCGCCGCTAGGTAGGCCGCAACCTCGTCATCGGTGAGCTCGTCAGGCGCCAGGTTGAACTGCTCGCGGGCGTCCTTGATGTTCTGCGGGGTTGGTTCCGCCTGGTACAGCTGATCGGCCAGCTGATCGTCAATCGCGTCCCCCCACTCCTTGATGGTGCGGTCGGGGTACATGGCGGCCTGCTCGATCATCAGGTCGTTGGCCCGATCGGTCATGAAGACCCGAAGCCCAGCTCGTTGGTCCACGGCCGTGTTGGCCTGCAGCGCTGAATAGACGGGCAGCCGCGGCCCTCCCATCGCCTCGATCTTGCTGTTGGCCAGCAGCTTCAGGCCGGTGTGGAGCTTGTCCCTGAGCTGAAACAGGAAACGCTTCGGGTCGAGCGGTTCATCCATCACCTCATGGGCCGCTTTGTACTGGCCCTCAACGTCCAACTGTCCAAGGCGGCCAACAAAGTGATCGGTGTTCCCGCCGAACGGGGTGTCGCTCTCAAAGAAACCCTTCTGGAATGACTCGGCCCAGGTCTGCTTGATGATGGCTTCAGCCCGGCGGCCGGCCTCCACAGCGATGCGCGAGCCGTCCAGCTGGTCCTTCAGGGCATCCCGGAAGAAGCCGGTGGCCAGGGGGTTGATGTAGGTGGGCTGCTTCGATCGGAGCTGCGTCGGGTCGCCTCCATCCAGTGAAGGTTGATACCCCCGCAGCCGCCTGGTGCCCAGCTCGCCCGCATTGCGACCCACAACCCGCTTAAAGCCTTCAGCCACGAAGACGATCTTCTGGGAGGCGTAGTTGGAGAGGAGCTCCGACCGCAAGCTGCTCAGGATCGAGTCCTTGTAGCCGGCCCGGGCATTGCGGCGCCAGATCGACTCCCAGCCGTCGTTGTCGTCACCAACCGGATCGACGCCTTCCTCGGTCTTGAGCGTTTGCTGGATGGCTTCGAGGTCCTTCAGGCCGGCCTCGCCCTTGTCAGCAGCCTCAACCACCTGGCGGGCCAGGCTGCCTTCTCTAACCATTTCCTCAGGTGTCAGGGCGATCACTTCGTCGGCCATTACCTGGGCTTCCGCTTTGGCCTCGGCGCCTGTCGACTGCCACAGGGACTCCGGCATGTTGGAGTCCTCAGTAATGAGCCGCTTGTAGTTGTTCAGCAGCTGGCCTGAACGGCGGGAACCAATCCGCTTGGAGCGGTGCGCAAAGATCGCTTTGGCATAGGAGTCGAGAAACTCGACCTTGATCTCGCGGGTCGGGGCAACCCCGGTCGCAGCGATTTGATCCGCCATCGCCGCAACCTTGTTCATCAGATTGAGGCGGGTCACATGGGCAAACACTTCCAACTTGGCCTGGTTGTTCAAGATCCCCAGGAAGGGGGCCACGTTCTTGGCGATTGCCTGGCTGATCTTGTCGGTGTCGATGTTGACGCGGGCTTCCTTGAACGCATTGGCCATCCGGGCCATTTGAGTGGGCTCATCGTTGACCTGGGTGACCAGGTTGAAGTCGGCCGGGTTCAGCCGCTCCCAGTCGCCGGTCATCTTGGTTAGCAGTGCCGTCAGCTTCTCGGCGTTGTCCAGGCCGATCTGATCGACCAGCAGGCCGACGTTCTCGAATTGGCCTTCTGACCCCACCGGCTTGTAGCGACCATCGACGGCCTTCCGGGCCCATTCCTGCTGGGCAAGGGGGTCCTTGCTGATCTGGCGCCACAGGTCGTCAAAATTGGCCTCAAACTCCTGACCGTTCTTGTCCTTGAACAGGAACGTGCGGGCAGGGTCGGGGCCATCACCGGGGCCGGGGCCATCACCGGGGCCAACACTGCTCAGGGTTGTGTGGCTGTTCTTGAGGCCCTCACGCCTGGCCTGAAGGGCCTGGATCTCGTTGAAGATGTCGTCGCAGTTGGTCATGATTAGCAGCCTCCAGCGATTGCTTGGGATTTGAGAGCACTGACTCGCTCGTCAATGCCAGAAATGGCCTCACCAATGTTGGCAAGGACTTCATTGGGATTTTTCCGCCATTTCCGAATTCGATCTAATCGCTTGATCTGATTGGGTTCAATCTCCTCAACAGCAAAGTCCAGCGCTCGCTCTTTTGCCATCCGGCCTGAGTAGGCCTTTTCAAAGATGTCGTCCACGCTGGTAAATCCTCGCAAGTGAATGGCATTGTTCAGTCGTTCGACAAACTCCAGAGACCTGTCAAATACTTTCAAGATCGTGGAGACGGCCTGCTCGGTCAACGTGTCTTCCCATGAACTGCCATCCTTCCGTGGGAATTGCTCGTTAAGAACGTTGATTACCTCATCCCTTATTCCGTCTCCGTGCCAATCCGCGCCGGATTCCTTCGCCATGGAGAAGGTTTGGAAAGCGACTGCCTGAACCTCGATTCGCGCCGCCTCTTGATCCAGTGTCCCCGTGTAGTTCTGAAGACGCCACTTGCCAAAAACTGAATCAAAAACGTCCATTTCCTTCAGTGTCATCAAGGCAAACTGAATACGGTGCCAAGCTTCGTGATAGGCAGTGCTTATTAGATCGGAAAACGGCTGGCTCTTCATGCCATTGATCGTGACAACATCTGAATATGCTTCATAGGTTCCGTATATGGCGGACGTCTGCTTCCCATCTCCTCCCCAGGCTGCTGGCACAATGCCTTCCGGCAAGTCATCGACAAAATTGATTTGCAGTCCTTCATCGCCAGCAACTTTCTTGATAGTTTGTGTTAATAATTCCTTGACAATCGCTTGATACTTGCCTTTTGCGCCGGAAATTATGTCGTCGATATTGCCGCGCCCCACGTTGAAATGGGCGGGATGGCTGATGCTTTGCAGGGGTTGAGGGCTTGCTGCTGGCCCTTGAGCAAGAGCTTTGATCCGGCCCTCAAGCTCAGGCATCTCTTGCCCCTGCATGAGCTTTTCCCAGTTGGCTTTCCCGCCAACCAGATCAAACCAGTCGGGGACGCCGCCTAGGCGATCAAAAGTATCCAGCCATTGCTGCTCGGTGACGCCCCACTTGCCTTTGCCGTTGTTAAGGCTGCCAAATTGCCGTGCTGTTCTTTCTGGATTGGCGTTGGGATCTAGCTTGACGGCAGGGGCGGCCGCGGGGGCCCTGGCGGCAGGGGCAGTAAACGCCTGGTCGGGGATGCTCAGCGTCATTGCCGATTGGGGCGCAGCACCCCCGCCAGCGGCCTGCTTGATGGCCTCTTTGACCTTGCTGCCGTGGGCGCGAATGGCGGCAACGTCGTAGCCGCCTGCCTCCAGGGCGCTGACTAGGCGATCTTCCCCCTTGGACTTCTTGGCCCCATCCCGCAGCATGTAGGCCGCCCGGTCCAGGTCGGAGCCGAACTGGACAGTCGCCATGCCGTAGCGGGGGTCGGACTTAGATAGGTCGGCGGGGAAGGTGAAGGCGGGCTCCTGCCTTGCGTAAGGATTGCCGGTTAGCTCCTTGTACTGCTGCTTCCAGTTGGGCAGCGCCTTCTGTAGTTGGGCAACCAGTCCTTCTGGACCGTCGCCGTCATTTCTCGCCAGCGCGGCCGGCAATCGAACTTCTTCTGTGAAGCGGATTCTCTCCGCCAGGCCAGCGATCTCCTTGGCCTTCTGCTTGCCGGCGGCACTGTTGGCAGGCGGCTCGGGCGCAGGCGGCTTTGCCGCAGGAAGATTCTTGCCACTAAATGGATCCCAGTCCCCAATCTCTTCTCCCGATGAATTGACTTTTTTAACGTCTACGCTGTTGGCCGGATCCCAGTAAATGCGGACCTGATGCAATTCCTTGCCACGTCCAGCGAGGTGCCCTCCCTCATGAGTAAACCCGCCGTAGCCGTCTTTTTGCAGTTTGAGCGTGAACTCGTGCCACATTTCCTGCAGCTCGAACGCTGGGACGTTGTACTCCTTGGAATAGGCTCGCATTTCATCAAAAATGCTAGCTAGTGATGGACTGTCGCCAAGCTCGTCAATCGAAGTCTCCGTCAGCTCTCTCATGGAGTCATAGCCGGCCACGCCACGCAGCTTATTGAGCACTTCCGCTGACGCGGGTTCATCCATGTTAAAGAACTTTATTGGCTTCTTTTCAGTTACTTCGTAAATAACGCCGTTAATCATTGCTCCCCTAGTCCTATTCTTTTTCTGGTACTTACCTGCAAGGTTGAGGCTGTCAGTTGCGTATAGGCCGCTTCCATAGATATTCATTCCATCGCCGCCAAACTCTCCTCCGTCCGTGAGCTCAAACTCGCCGGCAGCGCCATGGAAGAACCGGCCCTGCCCACGGCTATCCATGGGTGCTTCTTCCTTCCAGCCATCCAGCATCCCGTTGGCCTTCTTCTGGTCCAGGGTCATGTCGTCCCAGCCCATGCGCTTGCGGGCTGCTTCCAGCTCCACCTGCTCGCGGATTGCATCGCGCCGGCCGTACTCCTCCGCCAGGCGCAGCTCGTCCTCCATGGCCAGCGCTGGATCTGACAGGTTCCGGGGGCCATCGGGCAGTTCAGGGATCGGCAGCGCACTCGGGCGCACCTCGCCGTTCTGGATTGCCTTCTTGATGAGCTGCTTCTTGAGCTCGTTGCGTTGCTCCGGCAGCAGCGGGGCATCGACTGGCTCCACCGGGGCAGGGGCCGGCTCCTCGGGCTTGATCGCGGGCGGCGCCGCTTCGGCGGCCTGCTCCAGCTGCTGCAGGATCCGCTTCTTGATCGCGTCAGGCTTTGCCCCGGCGGCGATGTCACTTGCGCCCTGATTCAGCAACTCGCTGATCGGTGTGCCGGCCAGGTACTTGTCCCGATCGAACTCATCGAGCACTCCCCGGGCCACGTCAGCAGCAGTCATCACCTGGCCCTGGTTGACCTGAGTTCCGCCCTTCTCTGCCAGCGCCTGGGTGGCCTTGCTTTTGCCAACCCTGCCGAACAGGTTCTTATTGCTGATTAGCTCCGCACGGACCTTGGCTGAGAGCTCAGCCTTTTGCAGCACGGATGAGTCCTTCATCCATTCATCCATGCCAGGGATGCCTCCCTGGGGCCCATCGGCGGCCTTCGGGGCCGAGGCTGCCATCTGCACCAGCTCAGCAAATCCGCGCTCGCTGATGTCCTTCTTGGCACCCAGGCCAGCGATGCGGATCATGTCCGCTGGATCCAGCCCGCTGCCGCCAAGGGCCAGGGCCCGGCCCAAGGCCAGTTCGCTATTGATTGCCTGCTGGAACAGGCCGTCCGGCAGCTTGCTCAGGGCCAGGCCTTGAACTCCCAAGCTCTTCTCGCCCTGGCCAGCCTTGAGAGGAATACCGGCAGCATCTAGCCCGGCAGCATCTTGGATTCCCTCCTGGCGAATGATCTTGGCCGCATCAAAGGCTGTGCCAGCGCCAGAAGCGATGTTGGCCTTGGCTCCAACGGTCCTGGCTTCTTCTGCGGTGTTGGCGAGGATCTCCTTCGTCTGGATCGAGCGAACGCCCAGCTCCTTTGCCTTGGCCAGGGAGTTGTGACCATTGACGATGTAGGTCTGGCCGTCCTGGGGGTCATTCCAGATCAGATTTACCTGCTCAAGGTCGGTGTTCCATTTGGTGACGCCATCAAGGGAGCCGCCGGCCTGCTGGCCCTGGGCGTTCACGTTGTCCTTGTACTGGAAGCGCGGGGGATCAACGGAAAGTGATCCGACATCCGTTGAGGACTGCCCAGGCTGAAGCCGGCTTGGCAGCACCGTTGTCCCATTGGCCTGAAGCGTCTTCAACCCATCGAGAACGTCCTGGCGGGTGAACTCCTGGTAGTCGCGTCCGGTCTGGCTCTGGATTGCCTGAAAGAGGTCTGGGTTGTTGTCGGGTGAGGCAAAGGACAGCAGGGAGTTGTTTGGCAGCTGCTGCCATTGCGCCTCGTAGGGCACGACTGGATCAGCCAGGTTTCGGGAGGGTGCGCTGACCTGCTCGACGGATTGGGTCGGCTGGGGCTGGTAGTTGTCCTGCTGGTTTGTCAGCTGGTTCTCCAGCTCGGTCAACACCGGGCCGCCGCCCTGGGCCGCTGCTTTCAGGTGGTCGTCATCAAGCTGATCGGCGGCATGGATGGCCGTGTCGATCTCAGGCGCCTGGGGGTCGTAGGCCGGGGGTTCTTCGGGGCCGAGGAGCTGGTCCTCTGCTGCCTTGGCCGTGGCGGGCGCTGCTGGTGCTGCTGGTGCTGCTGGTGCCGCCGGGGCTGCTGCTGCCGGGGCTGGGCTGGGCTTCTGGGCTTCAGGGGTGAACTCATGGCCGTCATCGACTTCGGTCTGGAGGCCGTTCTCGGCCGCCCAGCTCCGGGCCTTCCTCACCTCGTCCATCACCCGGCCTTCCTTGAGCCGGCGGCCGACGTTTTTAAGGCCCTTGCCAACAGCCAGAAAGCCCAGCGATGCCGCTGCTTCAGCCATCGCATTGGGAAGCAGCGACTTGCCTGCAGCCGACACCATGTCGTCGCTTGGCTGCACAGCCCCGGGGGTGTTGGGGCCAAAGAGGTTGGCGGCGTTCCCTAGGCGGTTGTCCGTCAGCAGGGTGCTGATTGATGACTCGATGCCTGTACCGGCACTCCAGCGCAGGGCCTGCTGAACGCCAGGGTGCAGCGCTGCAAAGGCTCCTTTGGTGAAGGCATTGGCCCCAATGGCGAGATGGCCCCCATAGCCACCAAGGATTCCCGTCGAAATGTCGGAGGAGAGCTGCTGAAGCCCAAGGTCCTCGGGCAATCGCTGCTCGTCCTGCTTGATGCCGAGGGCGGTCTTGATGCTGCGATCCGTGCTGGTGATGGCCCGGCCAACAGGGGAGGAGTTGGGGTCAGCAGGCTTTAAGCCGTTGGTGGCCCGCTGGACCAGGTTGGTCGCCAGTAGAGCCCCTGTGACGACAGGCTTGACCGTGGCGCCATAAAGGATGTCCCTCTGGGTTGGCAGCGGGCCTGAGGTGATCTTTCCGTTCGGTCCCCGGTAAAGGTTCATCAGGCCAACGCGGCCGGCGTAGGTGTACCCCTTGTTGATGCGTAGCTGCTGCGTCTGCCGATAGCGCACCTCGTTGCTGATGCCGGCCGGCGACATGTACCACCACCACGGATGGGATGCCTGTGCAGCTGCTGGTGTTGCCTTGACGCCTTCTGCCGGCAGCACGGGCGTTGCTTCGCTGACGGACAGACCGCGCCGTTCGGTAGCCATTGGCTCCTATCGCTTTACTGCCCTCATTCCAACGCATTAGCGCGGAGTTGTCCGGGGTCGTAATTGAGTAGGTCCTAGCCGACCGAGGCGCCCGTCAGCACATCAAGGAAGCGCCCTCCAATCATCGACAACTTGGGGTGCTGGGGCGCCATGGAGACCAGGCCCTGGTTGGCATTGGTGACCGTCACAGAAGAGGTCAGGCGCTTGCGGGCCTTATTCAGCTCGCCAGGGGTCCACTCAGGCCTGTAGTTCGGATAGAACTTCAGCTGATCCTGGAAGAACTGGTAGGCGTTCGGGGCGCCAGCATCGCGCCAGGCCCGCTCCAGCTTCATGCTCATGGGCTTGCCGTCGATCGTGCCCAGCAGGGCATCACGGATCACCCCAAGGGACAGGACGGGCTTGGATTGATACTGCCTGAGCTCGACTGAGCGGTTGGGAATGTCGTCCAGCTCCTTGAGGTCGTAGACCCTGGGCATGGGCGTGGTCGTGACCTTCGGCTTGCCGTCAGGGCCAAGCTGGATCGGCTTGATGGTGCCGTAGGGATCGACCGATTTGCTTTGCGGATAGGCAGCGCTGCCGGGAAACAGGTACTCCACCTGGGATTTGTCTTTTGAGCCGTAATCGTCAATCGCTTCCTGAGTGATCGAGCGGACTTGGGTGTCGGAAAGGGGGCCCTTGTTCCTTGCCTCAGCCTCCTTGAGCCTGGTGTTGACGTGATTCACATAAGCAAACCGTTGGCGGCGCTCTGACTCAACCCTGTCGGGCTTGGTGTAGTCGGTGGCCCCTGAGCCGATCTCGTAATTGCGCTGCAGCCGGGCCTTGATGTTGTCGTTGACAATCTTGTCCCTGGGACCTGAGTAGCGGCTGAACCCCTGCGCCTCGATCTCCTTGCGACGGATTTCTCCGTTTGCCTGAACCAGGAACTGCTGGGCCCGCTTGGGGTCGCGGATTGTCGCTGCCAAGGCCTGCACCTGGGCCCGCTCCTTCCTGCCATCAAAGTCGGAGCCGTATTTCTGGCCAAGCTGGCCCATGTAGGACACCTCGACCCTCGGGTCGTCCAGCTCAAACACCAGATCCGAGTTGAGTTCAAGGGCCTCCTTGAAGTCCTTGCGGATCTGATAAATCTCCGTTGGGTTTAACCGTCGGCCAAGTCTTTGCTGTTCAGCTTGCACGAAGCCATCAAGCGCCCTTTTGCCAGCCTCCATCCGACCCGGACCTGGCGGCATGTCCTCGATTGCCATGGAGATAACGCCGGCAGCCCGCTGGCCGATGTCCTTCATTTGGCCATTGCGAGACGCATAGCCGGCCTGCTGGTACTTAATCTTGCTGTCGATCGTTTCCTTGCTGTAGAGCTGATCCCAGCTGAGGTAGATGTCGTTGCCGTCGGGGTCTTTTGCGGGCTTGCCATCGAAGCCCCTGAGCGGTTCAGAGCTTTGAAGCACCCCCAACGCCTTGCGGGCTCCTGGGTTGTCCCGAAACTCGGCATCAGCGCTCATGATCTCGTAGGCCTCCCTGGTCCACTTGCTTGCCGCGCCAGGCAGGCCAGCTGATTGCAGGTAATCCCTTTGCATGTCATTGAGCTTTTTGCCCATCAAGTAATAGAAGGGTGACAAGTCTTTCCCGAATTGAGCGGTGGTGTAGGCAACTCCTCTGTATTCAAACTTTTTGTCTTTAAGTATCACGGACATTTCGTTGCTCAGCAGTGCTGCCAACTGCCTTGGCTTCATTTCGTCATAAAACTTGGTGCGATCTTCCTGGACTTTTTGCGCCACGCTCTCGCTGGCCCTTTCAATCTTTGGTGCCGTGTAGGCCTGGAAGCCTGGTGAGTTTTCGTTGACGCCGTACTTCTTGGTGACCTCGCTGATGTACTCAGAGCGGATCACGCTCAGCGCACTGAAGCCCTGGTCGGGGGAGTTGTAGTCAATGCGGCTGGATTGCTTCGCCACATAGCCAGCCATCCCCATCGCAATTTCCTGGCCAGCCAGCTTGCTGTTGCCGCGCTCAACACCCATCCGGGCGTAGGGGTTGAGGATGTGCATCAGCCAACCCGCCTGGGGGTCCTTGATGGCCAGCGCCCGGTTCGAGTGGGCGTGATCCTTTTCGGCAATTTCGGAGCTGAGATCGACGTTCACCTGGGCCCGGCGGAACGCTTCCATCGCCTGAGCCTCACCCCTGTCCATCTGCCAGGCGGCGTACTGCAGGCCAGCGGTCTGAGCTGTTTTGACGAGCTGCTCACTGAAGGGCTTTAGGGCCACAGCCAACTGCTCGAAGCTGTTGTAGCCCTGCACATTGGGAGTGCCTGACGTGCCGACCATTGAGGCGCCCTTCGGGCTTGGCAGTCCCTGCGGCTGAGAGGGCTGAGCGTTTTGGTAGTTGACCGGACTGATGAAGGCATCGACCGGCTTGGCCGCTGCGTTGATCTGGCCGTAAGGGAGCGATTCGATGTTTGGCATTGGTTAATCGACCTTTGTGGTGGATTTAGCGCAGTCCTTTGACGGACGCGGCAGTGCTGAAATAAGTGTTGACGCCGCCAAGCACGGCTGTTCCTGCGTTCAGCAGGCCATTGCTTGTCGGTGCGGCTCCCCGCATAGATGGGCCAGCAGGGGCGAGCATCGTCGGCAGCGGAGGGAACGGAGCCACGGGATCCATGTAGGGAGTCTTCTCGTAGAACTGCTGGCTGTTGTATTGGTTCAGATAGGTGGTGATGGTCGACAGCTGGTCCCTTCGGTACTGCCTCTCCTGCAGCTTTTGCCCGATCGCTTGCAGGGCGCTGTAGTCACCTGCCTGCCTTGCGAAGTTGGCCACATGGCGATCCATGGATTGGCCCTCTTGCCCCATTGCGGCGTAGCTGGCGGACGCCTGCAGGGCCCTGTAGGTGTACTGCTGCATTGCCACGGCCTCCTGCATCCCCCGCTCCTGGAGGGCCTGCTGGATGGCCTCTGAGTTGACGATGTAGTTGGTGCCGGCGCCTGTACGGGCTTCTCCGACACGCTTGGCCTGGTCCAGCTCCTTGGCCAGCTCGTAGTTCCTGAGCTGGTTGGTGTGTGCCAGCTGTTGGTTGTAGTTGACCGTCTCCGCCCAGTAGCCGTACTGAGAGTTGAGGTTGTTCATCTGAGCGTTCATGCCCGCCTGCCAGCGGTTGAACTCCCCCGACGCATCCTGGAAGGCGGTCTGGTTGACGTAATCCTGCTGTTTGGCGCTCTCAGCGGCGGAGCTGCCAAGCAGGTTTAGCCCCATCGAGAGGCCGCCGACTACCGCTGAGATGGGATCAATAATCATCAGCGTGACCTCCAAAAGGGACAGAACAAAGCAGCGCTTGGTCCGTAGGGTTCAGGTTGGCTCACATGGAAGCCAAGGTGCTTCAGCCAGCGTATCGACATTCGGTTCTTGGCATAGACGTAATTGCCAATCGGCGCGTCAACCTTGTCCTGGCAGTAATCAACCCATTCCCTGCCGCGATGGATTAGCTGCAGGCGATGACTGCGGGTTGCCGTGAGGCCTTCTGTACCCAGCAGCCAGATCGTGTTGTCCACCAGGCCGCTGATGCCAACGGGCACGTCGTCATCCCCCAGGATCGCCCGGCAGACACTGCTGTTGGCCCAGCTGCTCAGCACCGCAACAGGCCCGCTGATGGCATGGCTGAGTTGCACCTCCTGCTCGTCTTGAGGCCTGATGTTGTCGGCGATGAAGTTGACGACATAAGCGTCTGGAAAGGCCCACCTCATTGCATTGACCTCGCCTTGCCCGTAATCAGGCCGATCCATTCGCAGGTGCTGAACTTGCAGGGATGGGGGGTGCCATTCCTGATCTCCACCGTGCAGCGCTCACCCCTCGACATCACAGGGATGTTGAAGACACCCTCGTAGTAGCGGGAGGTCGACATCTGGCTGGCAGTCGGACCCACCAGGGAGTCCCTCACCCCCAGCAGGGTGCCATCAAAGGTGTAGAGGTTCTCGTCGCGTCCTTCCGGCTTGACGGCGATCTGGAAGAAGCCGCTTTCGTGGTAGCGGAGCTTGGCCTGGCGGACCTGGGTTCGCATGGCGTTGGCTGATGCCTTGCCACCGCCGATCTCGCGCATCAGCTTGAAGCGGGTGAATCGGTACTGGAAAGCAAACGCCTCTCCAGCAACGACATTGGTGGTGGACCAATTCCCTCGGCCGGTGATGGTGCTTCCTGAGCTGGTTTCACCCAAGAGGACATTCCCAGGCTTCGCCGTCGGGTCTGCGCTGAACTCTGACCAAAGCTGCGTCCGCGCACTGACGACATAAGGCAGGGTCCAGGTGGTGATCTTGGTGACTGAGTTGTAAGTACCAAGGGCAATCCGCAGCGCCGTTGGCGTGGCCGTGGTGCTGTCAACCTTGCGATCGAGGAGCATCGGGTAGGCCAGGGGATCGACGCTGCCTGATTCCGCCAGGCGGTCCTGAACCGGGATCTTCTCCAGGAAGACCTTGCTCCCGTACCGCATCAAGCAGTAAAGGGTTTCCCGGACGCACAGGATCTGCAGCACCTCGTCCACACCACTGAACTCCCAATGGCTCCAGCTGGACTGGGCCCGCTCAGCTCCCTGGCCGGTGTTGCGGAAGAAGTATTTGTAGAGGTAGATCCGATCCTTGTAGCCGGTATTTCCGCTGATCGCAAAAGCGGTGCTGCTGGTGTCATTCATGGCCAGCTTGAACACCCCGCTGGGGATGTAGCTCGACACGTTTTGGGTCAGGTCCTGGGCGTCAGCAGTCAGGGCAGTGCCGGCCCCCCGGATGCTGAACTCCCGAAACCGGGTCCACTGGCCGTTGGCCTGGGCGAAGACGATCGCTCCACCCATCTGCTGGGGCCTGACGGTGACGTCAACCTCGAACTGGGTCAGCACTGTGATCTGCGCCGTGGCTGGCGTCAGGACCGTCTCAGCCGCGTTGAAGCGGAACTGGTACTGACTGCTGAACAGGATCAGCTCGTCCTGGTACGGGACGGCGTAATACAGCACTGACACCCGGTTGTTGGATGCCACAACGTCGATCGGATCCGTGTCGAGCACGGTGGTGACCGTCTCTGGGAAGAACTCAAAGAACTCCCTGGTGCGGCTGAGCACGACGTTCTCGTCTGCCAGGAAGCCCAGCCTGTTCTTGTAGATGAAGACGTCGTTGATCGTTCTGCCGACAAAGCTGGGGTCAGGGGCCGTGACGTAATCGCCCGCCGTGCGCTGGCCCCAGCTGGGCAAAGTGACCCCTTCCACGGTGGCGCCATTGGCTGGCCCGTAGTAGAAGCTCCCGCTTGGCAGCCGCACCAGCAGGTGGGGCATGGTCAGTGGCGCCAGCTTGTATTCCACCCCTGGGCTGACCGTCTCGCTCCAGGTGCCTTCCCCAAAGCTGCCGCTGCGGGGCTTGAACTCGACGTAGTAGCCATCGAAGTTGTTGCCCGGATCGCCAACGATCTCCACCTGGTAGCCAGTGGGCGCAATCGTTGGCAGCTCGGTGAAGGCCTGCACCTGGGACAGGATCGCCGTGATGTCGGCATTGGCCCGGGCATCAGTGGCTGAAATGGTGAAGGCAGTGTTGGATCTGATCCACAGCACCGAACCTTCCCGGCTGATCGTCACCCCGCTGACACCGGCCAGGGCGACCTTGATCTGTTCGGCGATGTCGGCAGAGCTGATCCGGTTCTCGGTCACCGTTGTCCCCGAGGAGATCACAGGCGCCACTGCTGTCGTGACCGTGGCCAAGGTGCCGTTCAGGAACACCTTGTAGGTTTGGCCGTAGTTGGCAGCCTTCACCCACACCAGCGCCTCATAGGTGTAGGGCCGGGCTGTGATGGGCGCCACTGCCGCATCCATCGCCGCCGCGGTGTTGGTGTTGAGGATGAAGGTGTAGTCAGCAATCGTCTGGGCCCTGATCTGCTGGCGGGCGTCAGTGATGCTGGTCAGGTAGCTAAAGCCACCAGGCGTCAGAACCGTTTTCTGAACGCCGGCCAGGTCAAACACCTTGATGGCGGTCGTGGTGATGACAGCCAGATATTCCTCGCTGGAATCGCGCAGGATCGAATGGATGAAGCAATCGCCAAAGGAGGTGTCCGACACCTTGGCCAGGCAGACGCTCCCGTCACGCTTGCGCAGGCCCTCGGCAATCGAGCTAACCGCATTGACCTGCAACTCGGCCTGGCTGGGGTCCCGCTGGGCGTCCGGTTGCTGGCTGATCCCCTGAATCAGGTTGGGGATTGTGTAGCTGTAAAGCTCAGCCATTAGATCCGATGCCCCGCGCCAAGCCGACGGGTAACCAGGCCAGCACCAGGGCTGTAGGTGGGGAAGGGCCGCAGGTTGGGACCACCCGTCAGGTAGTTGTACTGGCCCTGCTGGAGCTCCATCTGTTGCAGCTCAGCCCGGGCAGCCCGCTCGTCGAGCTCGGTGTACTTGAAGATTGAGTCGCTGCTCAAGATCCGATCGGAGAAGACCCGGGCAGAACGGATCACCACCCAGCGGTTGTAGGCCTCAGGGCAGTCATCCCAAGGCAGCATCCAGACCACATCAGCAGTCAGCTCTGTGATGTCGTCGGTGAGCTGGTAGGTGCGGTTGTCGCGGTCATAGACCCGCTGGCCCCTGAGCTGGAAACGGCCGGCCCATTGGTACGGGTCAATCGTCCAGCGCAGCACGTTTGCTGGGACGCTGATCTCCTTGGTAGTTGCGTCACGGGTGAAGGGGTAGGCCTCCTCAGCGTTCCAACTCCAGCCGCTGGTCTGTCCTTCCTTGTGGAACTCCAGCAGGGTGCGCTCCGCCACCCGGGCGTCCTGGATCTGTTCGTTCTCCAGGCTGTCGACCGGCTGTTCGCCGATGTTCTCCAGCAGGATCCCAACGGCTTCAAGCAGGGTGGTCCTGTTGTGCGTTCGAGATTGGTTGGCAAGGCCCATCAGATCCCTACGGGGGCGTTGCTCACATGCTACGGGCCATAAAAAAAGGGGCCAGCCTCCGCCAGCCCCCCAGGGTCTCACCCAAGCGGAAGGCTAGGGGATGACAACTGCCACAGCTGCCTCAGAGCGCAGGGTGCCCATGCCCAGGGCCTGGCGGGCCACAAGCAGGGAAGCCTGGTACTGAATGTTGAAGTCGCCGCTTGTGACCTGCAGGGAGGGGGACAGCAGGGTGAGGACACCCACTGCTTCCTTGCTGTAGATCAGGCCGCGGCACTTGCTCAGGTTCTGGGCATAGTCCGGGTTGTAGTCACCGGCCACGTTGGTGTAGGCGGCTTGGGTGACGTGGTTGGAGCTCTTGATCGAGATCCCAGCCACCCGCATGGTCTTGCCGTCGGCGATGGTGCCGTTGGAGCCGCCAGAACCGTTGAAGTCGGTGTTGATGGCCCGCGAGGAATTGGTGATCGCGTAGTAGTCGTCAGGAGTGAAGACTGCGGTCATGCCGTCGATCGACACGTCTTTGGATTCCAGCGCAATGCGGGCATCAAAGATTGCGTTGACCAGCTCATCACCGCGGGATTGGCGGGTGGCAGCCGCAAAGCCTGAGGTGAGGGTGATCTTGGAGCCGATGCGGCCGCTGTTCTTGGCCAGGGCCAGGGGCTCAGTGGTGTTGCTGGCAGCAGCAAAGATCATGCGGGCGACCCGCCTGTCGTACTCATAAGCCAGGGCCCGGCCCAGCTCAGTGGTGTAGATGCTGCGGACGTCGTAGTAGGCCATCAGCTCGTCGAGCTGGGGGATGGCCGCGTCGGCAATCATCAGGGCATCAAGGTTGATGATGCGCTCGTTCAGGTCCGAAGGGCTGTTGCCTTCGCCCAGAATTGGGGTGCCGGGCTGGTGGTAGCGGGCGCTCATCTTCCCGCTGATGGGGAAGGCGACGGACTTGCCGCCACGGATGTTGCGCTCGCGGACTGTGCCTTTAAAGACCGTGGCCCGCAGGTAAGCGTCCAGGACTTCAGCAGCACCCAGCTTCAGGAATAGGGCGCGGTCGGTATCGAAGTGGGAAGTACCGGCAGCCCAAGTACCGGCAACGCCTTTGATCTGGCCAAGCCGATTTAGTACAGCGTCATTGACAGCCATTGTTCTGACTCAAGGGAAGAAGTTTGGGAACCGCTTTCCTTTGCTGTCATGGGTTATCCCCTCGGGGGCCCACCGCTACGGGGGTGTAGTTCTCCCCAGACGCTACTAGAAGACATCACTTGTGGCGAGGATCTGCTTCAGCCTGTTCTGGTAGGCCTCATCGACGTCATAAAGGCGTTCGCCCCGGGCATTGCGCTTGTTCATTGCATCAAGCACCTGTTGCTGGGACTCGAAGCGGGTCGGGGCTGAAGCATTGCCACCGCCCAGCAGCTTCGGTTCCACCACTGCATCAGGACTGGCGGCCCGTGCCTGCAGTGCTTTCAGAGCCCAACGGATGGCGTCCTTGTTGCCACCATCGACGACGGCGTTGTAGTCGGCCAGCTCCTGCGGGGGGAGGCTTTTTGCTGCCCACTGGCTGAGCTGATTGAAGCTGTCCTCACCGCCGACCATGGCCTTGAGCTCAGCCTCATCGCCAGAGGTCAGGCTGGCCTGGCTGGATTCAGCTGCGGCAACGGGCTTGAAGCTGGCCAGGTACTGCTCAACGATGCCGGCGGGATAGCCCGTGGCCTCGGCCAGCTTGGGAACGTACTGGCTGTAATCCTGGCCGCCTTCCACCAGGGCCTTGATCTCATAGGGGTTCAGCTCGGCTGACTCAAGAGCCGTGGCCAGGGTTTCCCCGTAATCTGTAACTGTTTGCTCGCGGGTGAACTCCTGCGGTGCGGTGGTTGCGGGATCAGCGGTGCTTTCGGTCTCCTGGGACTGGCGGCCCTGTTTCCTTTCGAGCTCCTGATAGGCCTTGGCCAGGTCTTCCTGGGTGCGGAACTTGCCAAGCAGCAGCTCGGGCTCCTGTTGCTGTTGCTGTTCAGCGATGAACTGCTCAAGGAGGTTCTCCTGGCCCGGGGCCACCATCCCTTCAGCGGCTGCCTCGGGGGTCGTGATGGTGGGACCTTGCTGGATGTTCATTCGGGTGTTATTGCGGAGGGTTGTTGTGCAGCGTCACCAGTGGTGATCTGCTGGTTGTGCTCTGGACCCATTGGGGCCCCGGTCCAGTCATTCTCGACGCTGGTTGGCGTTACACCATTAAGCCATTTTTGGAATGAAAAAAAGTAGGCACCTTCCGGCGATGCAGTTCCACCGTGCCAGTCACCTGGGCGGACTCTTATGCCCCAACCCCGTCCAAGCTCCGCCATGCCAAACGGCAGCACCACCTCTCCTGAATGGCGAAACTGCATCCCCCAGCCGGCCACCTCAATGCTGTCGACATTTGGGTGTATGTGATCTGGCACCTCAAAGCCTGGGGCCAGCGTGAACATTTCAACTTGCAGGCAGTCCTGGCGGAATAGGCAAACACCCCTGACACCATCGGCAAAGTTGAATCCGGCTGCCGGGCCGTAAAAGAGCGGTGCCTTCAATCCAAGAAACCACTGGACGAAGGATTCCAGGTCATCGCTGGGCTCGAAATCCCGGGCATCGAAGGTCTTGCTCATGCAGGTTGCTGTTCGGGGGGCGCTTGTTGGTCAGCAGGTTGCTGGCCCTGCTGCATTTGCTGAGCCGTGGCTGCAGCATTGGCGAGCTTTTGCGGGTCAGCCATGGGCGAAGCCATGGCCTGCTGTTGCATCGCCATCTGCTGCTGCTGCTGCTGTTCGGCAGCCAGTTCCTGCTCGCTCTTGACCAGGCCCAGCACGTCGATGCCCATGGAATAGGCCAGGCGCTTAATCAGCTCGGACGGCTTGATGTAGGCGGACAGGGCCTCAGGTCCCATCGTCTGGCCCAAGGTGGTGACAAAGCGGACGATCTGCTCCAGGTCATTGCCGCGGCCAACTGCTGCCAGGCCGACCGTCATCACCGGCTTGACCAGATCCTTGGGCAGCTTGGGCACCTTGCCTGCGCGGGTAAGGATGTCGAGCTTGCGGCTGACATAAGGGACCTGGAACTCGGTAGTCAGGATCGAGTAGATGGAGCCCAGGCTGTTCTCGATCTGGAGGGCCTGCAGCCTGACTTCCTCAGCTGTTGTCCTCTCGCTGTCCCGCACATCGGCGAGCATGAAGGCCTGGCTCAGGCGGGCCTCGATCTGTGCCTTGCCTTGCATGGCAACTGACAGGTCCTGGGCCTTCTGCACCTGCAAGGCCACCACGTCATTCGGGTCACCAGTGACGAAGGAGCCATTGGGGGCCTTGGCTAGATCGGCCGCTTTAGTGACACCAGAAGGCTTCACCAGGAACAGCACCTTGGCTGATGCCAGCGATCCTTCCGCCACTGCCTGGCACAACACCTCAACGGTCTGCAGGTCAGCGATGGCAGCGGCCTCCACATAGCCGACCCCATAGGGCTGGCCGTCGATCCGCGTCATGCGCAGCGGCAGCCATGGCGAGACATCCAGCGGGGCCTTGCCCTCAGTGCCGGGGATCTTCATGCCCTTGACTTCCTGATGCCAGAGGACCTGCTTCTCGGTCCACTCCACATAGGTGAAGAGCTTGACGGTCTTCTCGTCGTCCTTACGGGTGATCGGTTCGCGGTCCTCAAGGATGCCCTTGAGTTCGTCGTCCTCCTTGGCCAGCAGGGCCTGGACCTTGGCGGGCAAGGTATGGACCGGGAGCTCCTCGCAGACCACTGCCTCCATCGGGTTACCCATCGGGTCCCGGCTGCAGACGTAGCGGTTCAGGTGAAAGACCCGAAGCCCCTCAGGGGAGATGTAAAGCAGGGCATTGCCTGAGACCAGCAGGTGAAGCAGGGCCTCATGGAAGGCGACCCGATCGTTGCTGGCTTCGATCTCGCGCAGCACCTGGCGCTCGATCTTGGAGAGCGCAACCTCGAAGTCGGCCTTCTGTTCGGGGGAGACGCCTTGCGCCGCGAGGGCTGCTTCATCCAGAGCGAACCGGAAGAACGTCTGGGTTGGTGGCAGCAGGGCAAGCAGCATCCGGCTGGCCAGGTTCAGCACACCCCGGGCGCCGATGCCATTCCAAGGAACGGGATAGCTTTCCCGCGTCTTGGTGGTGGGTTCGTTGCTGGTGGGGATCAGCCAGGGGATAGTCAGCCTTGCTGATGTCCTGGCCCGGTCCAGGTAGTAGTTCCGGTCGGACTCCAGGGCCCGGTAACGCTGTTCTGCAGTGGCCATTTCAGGTTCCGAGGTTGGTGCCGACACCGCTGCCGGTCATGGTTGAACCAATGCGCAGGCCGGTTGGGTTGCTGCTGGACGCACTGACCCGGCCCTTGACCTTTGGCGCCATCGCTGCTGTTGGCCCTTGATTGCGAACTGAATCGCCAAGGATCTGCAGGGAGGAAGCAACGGCCTGGCCGCTGGCCTTGATCTCGCCAGTGCGCTGGACCTGCTGGGCCTGCAACTCGGCCACCTGCTTGCGCTGTGCGGCTTCCTGTTGGACTTGCTTGGCCTGGGCATCGACCAGGTTCTGCTGGATCTGGGCCTGGGTTTCCCTCATGGCCTTCTCCTGTGCTGCGATCTGTGCGCGGAGATCGGCGCGGCGTTGTTTTTCAGCCTGGGCGCTGTTGTATTCACCCATCGCCATGTCGTATCTGGCCTGGTCGATGACGTACTTGGGTTCTTGATACCCGTCCAGTTCCGTGTGTTCCCTGATCCACTGCCCGCCGTCATCGGTTTGCCTAAAGGCGGCTTGATCCGGCATCTCCATGTTCTCCAGTGCCCCGTCGGAAGCGGCTTGCCAGCCGCCGCCACCACCACCGCCGCCACCACCACCGCACATGGTCAGACTCCGATGTTGAGCCCAGTGCCAGCAGAAGCCGGGGTGCCGGCCGTGCTGATCCTGAGGTTGGACTTGGGCTTGTCCTTCTTCATCACCGCTGCTGTGGTCTGGGCGGTGGTGGGGGCTTCTGATTGAGTGGCTGATGCGGCATAGGCCCCGGCCTGCTGGGACGCGGAGGCGGCAGCAGCAGCAGCAGCCTCCTGGTCGTACCGGCCCTTGAGATCAGTGGTCTCCCTGTTGGCCGCGTCGATCTGGGCCTGCAGCTGGGTCGCAAACATTCCCTGCTGCTGCGTCATCTGCGTCTTGTAGGCATCGAGCGACGACTGGTTAGCGGCGATCTCTGCCTGGCTGGGGCCCTGGTAGACGATTTGTGGAGCTTGCGGAGCGCTGGCCATACACATGGGTCAATCCTCAGGAGATATTCAGGCCAGCGCCTGGAGCGGTGCTGGTGGCTGTGGCTTGGTTGATGCGCAGGCCGGCCTTGCCTTTGACAGGTGCGGGCCCACGGTTGCCGGCCACCGTTGGCGCAGCTGCTGATTTCTCGGGAGGGGGAGGACCGATCAGTTGGGCCAGCCGGGCCGCCTGGGCAGACGTGTTGTCGGCCAGGAGCTTCCTCTGCTCCACTCCTTTGGTCATCGCGCCCTGCTGTTCAGCGATGGCAGCGTTGAGTTTCTGTTGCATCAAGCTGCTGGCGCCGTTCATCGACTGCTCGATGGCGGACTTCTGCAGATTGAACTGGTTGTTGTAGGCGCCGTAGTCGGGGACGGTGATCGTCGCCGGGCTGCCTCCACCGCCACACATCAGCTTGCCTCCAAGGAAAGAACGCCTTCTTCTTGCTCAGTGAACTTGGCTTCCACGAACCGCGCAACAGAGGCCTGGCCCGCACGGAACCAAACCTCCTTCTCGCTCCAGCTCAGATCAGCAGACCGCTCTGGGTACTGAGCCGATAGCGCAAGCACCAGGGCTTTGTTGATCGGTGGGAAGTAAGCCACTCTCCGGGGTCGTATGTCCCTCTAAGGCTACCGGGGGGTTCCATAGGATCGCCCGCTGCTTCTCGAAGTCGTACTCACCTACCCGCAGGATGCGAGCACAGCGGGCCATCTGCAGGGCAAAGTCAGCGCCCAGCTCGGCCTTCTCGTAAGCGGCCAGCACGGCGCTCCACAGCTCCTGCTCAGTGCTGCGGCCAGCCAAGACCTTCCCTGCAGCAACGGGTCCGACCTTGGGGCAGCCGGGGTAGCCGTCTGTTGCATCGCCCGTCAGGGCCTGGCTGTAGAAGGACAGGTCAGCTTGCTGCTGGGTGATTTCCACCACCCCTTCGTCGCCCAGGTGCAGGCCAGCGATGGTCTTCAAGTCCTTGTCCTTGGTGACGATGATGTCTCCGGCCTCGTACTGGATGCCCAGCACGTCATCGCCTTCCACGTTGGCCAGCTTGGTTGAGGGCCAGGTGGCAGCCGCCCATTCTTTCAGGGCCTTGTAGCCAGCAGCCCGTCGGGTCTTCTTCCGGTTGGACTTGTACTGCCGGTAGACGCCATAGCGAAAGTTGGTGGAATCGCCGAAGGCCAGGTGGATGTCGTGGTCCGGCATGATCTCCTTGATCCTGTTGATCTCCCCCTCGAACACGGTCTTGGCATCGGAGATCCGGCAGAGGTAGGTCCAGGCGTCGGGGCTGAACTCGACCTCAAACTCGGCGCCAACGGCTGCCCGGTAGAGGTAAATCTCAGCGTCAATCAGGGCTTTCATGGTTGGCTTCCTTTTGGGTGTAGCAGTTGCATTTCTTGGCCTCCCTGTAGCCGCTCTTTAGGCACTCAGGGAAGCCGAAGCCGCATAGGCCGTTGTCGTTCAGGTGCAAGCAGCTGCGGCATGAGCGTGGCGGCGCTGGAGGGTCCGGGCCGATGGGCCCCTTGGTCTTCTTCTTGGTCTTCGGCAAGTGATACCTGATGCCACCCTTGTGCCCAGGCTTAGGGATGACTTGAAGGTCATTGTCCTGGCCTGCCCATGCCTTCCAGTTCACGATCCTGCTGATGCAGGACACGGTTACCTCAAGATCACGGGCAATCTGAGAAGCGGAGACTCCATCACAGAGGTGCAGCAACCGGATCTCGCGCACGGTCTTGCTATCGAAGGAGGAGTTTGGGTTGGCCATCCCGTAGCGGGGGAAGCTCATCAGTAAGAAATCCTCACTTTTGCTACCCCATCAAGGGGGACATGTAAGCGATAAGCGGCACCTGCTGACAGGTCGATGCTGTTGCAGTCGCAGCGGTCACGGATCGGCACAACCAACGACCGGCCGGCATGGGTGACGCGGACCAGGGTTCCGCATTTGATGAAGGCATGTGCTGCCGACAGGCCCCAATGCCGATACGGTTTTCCCGTGCAGTAGTCAGGCTGGCCGTTGAAGTCCGGGTGATAGACCGTGGCAGTGACGGTGCGGGCCTGGGCTGGAGCGGTGAGCATCGCCAGCAGTAGGAGGAATCGCCTCATTCGGCCTCCCCCTCGGTGCGCTCGATGATGCGGTTCAAATACCACTCAGCCTTCAGTAGATCCTGCCGGCGGTTGCCTGACTCCTTGTAGTCAGCCCTCCAGATGTACTTGATGACATTGCCCTTGCAGTAAGCAGCGAAGCCATAGGGGCCCAGCGCTGCTTCAATCGCTTGGATGCACTCGATGTCTCCGTGGGTCTTGTAGTGGGGAGGGTTGTTGACCAGATCAATCGGCATCGGTGTTCTCCTGTTCGGTTTGCTGGAATGTTGTGGCCATGTAGCTCTCCCAGAGACCCGTGTAGACCCCGTGCAGGGGATGTCCTGAGTCGTGGCGGCCGTCGTCGGCATAAAGCTGTTCGAGCTTGTCCTGACGGGCCTGGTCTTCGTTGAAGTCAGTCATTTGAGGATTTCGACCTGGGATCCAGGCCAGCGATTGGTTGCATAAAGCAGGGCAGCTTTTCGATTGGGCGCCTGGGTGACCCACTTCATTGGCTTGTAGCCAGACTTGTGGACCATCAAGGTGAACTCCTTGGTCTTCTCGCCCTTGCTGGGCCGGCTTTGACCGGGCCCAATGATCGGGCTGTATTCGTCAGGGGTGAGCGGTGCGCCGAAGATGAATGGCATCAGTTGCCTTCCGCTTCGAGAATCCAGTGCAGGTGCCGGATGCCACCGTCCCACCACATTGCCCTGGCGTTGTCGCCTTCGGTAAAAGCAATGTTGTAGTTCTGGTAGGCATCAGCCAGCATCCTGTTAATCGTGTCTCGATCAACGTCAATCGGCTTCCTTTTCAGCGCTTGGCTTGATGTTACGGACATCGTAAACTCGGACGATTCTGGTGTCAGCATTTTGCTTCCAAATTACTGTGATTGAATTGGATGAAATGACGCGGATCGTGCCCTTCCTCCAGCCGTTGGCCGTATAGAAGCTCACCGCCTGATGGGGCTTGAAGTCGGAGAAGTTCACCAGGTCAACCCCGGCTCACTCCAGGTCTGCTGCATCTGCTGGGTGTCCTCAGTGAAGATGAAGCTCCCGGCATAACCCTGACGGCCCAGCATCCTGTTTTTCAGGCAGTAGCTGTGGGTCTCCTGGCTGCCACGCTTGCGACCCAGGGCCCAGATCGTGTCGGCCAGCTGGACGATGGAATGGCTGCCTCTTATGTCGTGGAGCTCAGGGACGCCACCGTCCTCCATGTTCTTGTCCTTACTAGATCCACGGTTGAGGTGATTGATCGCCACCACCGTGCATTTAGTAGCGGCAATAAAAGAGCGGATCTTGGTGACCATGGCATCCAGGTGGCGGGTGTCCTGGGCCAGGCCGCTGCCGATGATCGTTAGGTGGTCAAGGAACAGGAACTCACAGCCCAGGGAGCGGACCATGTAGCTCATGCGCTGCAGGATCACCTGCTCGTCCAAGGAACCGAAGTGATCGAACAGCTCCAGCGAGCCAGAGCCGGTGACGAACTTGTCAGCAGCGGCGATCCGCTCCATCTGCTCGTCAGTGATTCCGGCGTAGCTCTCGCGGGCATGAAGCTGGACCCCGGCGGCCAGGCCAACGAAGCGGAAGATCGCCTCCTCGACTGTTTCCTCCAGACCAATCCAGCCAACCTTGTGCCCCCGTTCCATCAACCCCAGGGCCAGGGCCCGGGCGAAGGTGGTCTTGCCAACTCCTGAACCAGCAACCAGGACGATCAGCTGGTTGTCATAGAAGGGGGCCTTCTGGTTCCAGAACTCAAACGCGCAGGGTGTTGCCTTGCGGGTGGGTGGCTTGAGTGCCAGGCCCTGGTATTCGCGGGCAGCCTTGATGCCGTCTGGCCTGATCTCCTTGGCGGCCTGAATGGCCTCCCGGACAGCCATCGAACCCAGCTCCTGCAGGGTGTCGTTCGCATCCTTGCGGGGGAACATCACCCGGCGGACCTTGCCCGACTCGAACAGGCCGACGATCGCCTTGGCCGCAGCCTCTCCTGGCTCGTCCATGTCGGTGGCGACATAGATGGTCTGGAACTGCAGGTAGAAATCCAGCTGGTCCTTGATGAACTTGCCGGCGGACTGGGCCCCATTGGGGACTGAGATCCCGATGACCTTGCCGCTTGTGCCCTGGGTGATTGAAGGGGCATCGAGCTCCCCTTCGCAGATAGCAACTGCGGTGTGGTGGGCCGGGTTGGCCAAGTGGGCGCCGAAACCTGTTACGGCTTTGGCATCGCCAACCCAGCTGATCTTCTTCTCGTCGGTGCGGGTCTTGCGGGCCACCACCTGGCCGCCCTTGTCGCGGTAGCTGAAGACAACTGCCCCATCGACCCGGCCGATGCCGTACTGCTCCAAGGTCCTGGCATCGATGCCGCGGTAAGGGGCCTGCCAGGGGGTTAGATCAAGGTCTCTCATTGGTCGAACGCGCTCCCTGGTGGGAGGCTTTTCAACGGATGGGTCCTTGGTGTAGGTCTGACAAACGAAGCAGTAGCTGTGCGGTTTTGGAGCGCCATAGAGCGCAAGACCGTCAGAGCTGCCACAAGCAGGACAAGCACAATGCCCGAGGAATCCTTCGTCACTCATCTCCCTCCGCATATGGGTGGGGCTGCTCGATCATTCCCTGCTTGCTGCCAGAGAAAAGGACGTACTTCTCCTGTGACGTGAAGGACTGGTTGCAGCTTTTGCAGAATCGCCAGCGCCAGTTGATGCCGTTGCGCATCTTGGTGTCAAACACCCGCGTCTCTGACGATCCGCAATGCGGACACTTCATGATTCCTCCCAGATAATTTTGATGTAAATGCGGGCTTCTTTGATCGAGGCCTTGGACCACCTGGCGGCGATCGCTGGGATAACCAACACGCAGTCGTCTTTCCAGACCAGGCCATTGCCGGCATCAAGAACAGCGCCGACCCGGTTATCCAGGTCTCCACGGGCAGGGCCCTTGAAGGAGAAGATCAGGCAGTTGATCTTGGTGAGCGGGGGGAGGGTCCACCATTCGCCCATCACTGCCCGAACCCCGTTCTTCCAGTCGACGTAAACCTTGTCCATGTAGGGCCTGGCCCGGCTCATCGTTGAGCGGGGCCTGGGCTTGGACATGGGCCGAAAGGGCAGCACCAGGTCAGCTGTCCGCATCAGAAGGGACAGGCCTGAGCAAATCCGCCTTCCACTACGTCAAAGACGTTGCTGGCATCGCGGCTGGGCGCTTCCACCAGGTCGACGATCATTGCGGCCCGGGGCTGGAAGGTCATCCCATTGCCGGTGGGGGTCTGCCAGCCGTAGATGTCGAACGCCACGATCACCTTGGAGCCGTTTCCGATCTCGACAGTCCGGTCCCAGGGGGTCTTCCTGGAATCCATCAGGGTCGGGCCAGCGCTTTTGTTGCCGTCCTTGTAGGTGAACTCAGGCAGCTTGAACTTGACCACCGTGCGCTCTGCGGGCTTGTCCTTGTCAGCGCCCCAGGGGAAGGCATGGGTGTTCTTCTTGGTGATGCCGTGGATCACGGCGTACTGGTCCTCCATCTCAGCCAGCCAGGCCTGGTGCTCTGAGTTGGCGTTATCGAGCAGCAGCTCACAGCTGTAGGCCAGGGGCTTGGTCTCGTCGAACTGCTTGCGAGCTTCGAGGAGCTTGCACCAGCGAATTTCGGCCAGGGGGGTCTTAATCAGTTCCTTCGCCATGGGCGGCGGGCTGGTTCGTGGGACCCCAGCAATTTATCGCTGTCCTACGACCTCGTAAAGGTCTAGCTGGTAAGTCTCATGAGAAGCAGTATGGGTTTTGCCCGATCTCCCCAGGGCACAGGGTCCCCACCATGGGTGGTGCTGGCAGCTTGAGCCCTGTCCTGGACTCGACCTCAGCCCTTGTCACAGCAAGCCAATCGACGGAGTAAAAGCCCCGCAGCGTGTCGTGCAGCAATCCGTGAAGTGTCCCAGCGTCGGCTGGTGCGGCCCCAAAACAGTCGTGATTGGTCAGAAGCGGAAGGCCAATGCTTGCGGCCCCGTAGGTGACCTGCATTAGGAAGGCAGCGTCAATCCCATGCACGAAGTTGGCCCCGATCCCCTTATTGGCCATGGTTGCGCTCAGTGGAGCATCAAGCGGCTGGTCGGCGATGTTCAGGTGGATCTTGGTTCCGAACAACATGCTCGTCACCCTTGAGACCTTCGGTTCCCGATCGGCCAGGCGCATGGGGAACCCCATCGAGGTAGTCCATTCGAGGGGTTGGCCGCTGCCCAGCACGATCTGACAGACCTTCCGCAGCCAGGCCTTCACCTCAATGCACGGCTGGACCTCGGCCTTGAGCTCGCGCCAGACGTGGCTGGCCAGGTATCTGCTGGGTACGGCAACCCGGTAAGCGAACTCTTCGATCGGCACAAAACCCAGGTGGGCGTCCAGTGCATCGACCAGCGAATCGGTCAGCGATTGGTAGGAGCCCCCATAGGGCGTGGCCAGGATCGGTCCTTTGACCAGGCCCCGGCTAATCCCCATCTCCAGCCACAGCTCCGCCAGGCCCCGCTTCTTGGCCGCTTCGGTGTCATCCCCTGGGGTTTGCAGGTCAGACATCAGGGCCTTGATGACGGCTTCTGCCACCACCGTGTAAAGGTCCCTCGGGTTCTGGCCCCATAGGTTGCACAGCCGGCCGACGTGGCGATCCCGGATCAGTGCCGACAGGATTCCGCAGCCGCTGGTGGTCTGGTCCAGCCGCACCGGCACACCTGATCCCTTGCCGTGCAGGTGGACGTCCCTGATCGAGCGGGCCATCTGCAGGAACTGCCAGGGGTCCTTGGCTGATCGCCACAGTTCCCGCTGCCCCAGGGGGTCTTCAGCAGCAGCCACCATCCGGGCCAGGTTCTGCTTGCCCCAGCTCAACCGCTCGGCCCAGGTGTTGCGGCTCAGGCCGTAGTGACCAGCGGCAGCCTTGAGCATCCACTGAAAGGCCTCGTCATCGACGGGCTTCTCCTCCTCGAAGCGCAGCAGGGCCTTCTCGGTATCGGGTCCCTGGTGGGTGACGTATTTATTGCCGGTGTAGGCCCTGCCCCTGTGGTCCAGGTGGTAGCCCTGCCAGATCGTTCGCCCGGCCAAGCCTTCGGCCAGCTGCAGGGTTCGCTCGATCCTGATGCGGTTGTGCCGATTCTTCTCCCGGTCCCTGTGTGCCATCTGGGCGATCCGGTTCCGGGCCCGCAGCTCGTCGATGGATGGATCGCTGCCAAGCCTGGCCGGCGGCTCCTGGGGAACCCTGGCGCAGGGAAACAGGCCGTCGATCCCGTTCTCCCAGGACGCTCGCTGGAGCTCCACCATTTCGGCGTCGACATGCAGGGTGCTGCTCTGCAGGTGGTTGACCGCGGCATAGACCCGGCTCAGGTCTGCCTGGCGCAGGTGCTCGATCGCGGTGGTGTGTTTCTCCTCGATGTCCTGGACCGGCACCCGCACCAGGCAGTCCTCGTTCTCCAGGTGGCCGCCGCCAAACAGATCGACCCAGGGCCTGGGCGGGCAAACCATCGCCGTCTGGGGCACCTGATAGCTACTGAGCGGACAGGCGCGAATGAACTCCTCAGCCTCGGCGCTGGGATGGACAAAGCGGGGAGTGGTCCGCCCGACCCGGTGCTTTCTGACGATTACCAGGTTGGTTGCCGTGCCGATGTGATCCAGCAGCAGCATCCCCACGGCCAGCCGGGCCTGGTCCCCCCACTTCATGACAGGAACCCCTAGCCGCTTCATCGTCTGCTCGCTGGCGATCCGCTGCCGGGCTGTGCCTTCCCTAAATAGGTGGCGCAACACGATCGGGGCCTGCTGCTGGGCCCGGATCAGCCGGTCCTCCTTCTCGATCTGGGCGCCGAGGTTCTGGCAGAAGGTGGCGTGGCGCTGCTTGCGGCTGAGCTGATCGAGGCAGGCCACCAGGGCCACCGTTGCGATGTGCTCGGCCCCCTTGAAGCGGTTGAAGAAAGGGAAGGCCTTGGCATGGGGAACGGCCCGGCCTGGGTTTGCGGTGAAGGCCTCCAGCGATGCGGCCAGGCTCTGACTCAAGGCCCCGGCATGGAGCTGGAACAGCTGCTGCCCATGGCTCAAGGCCGACTCATGCCCGTGCTCCTTGAGCCGGCGCTGGGCGCTCAGGTGGGCCGATTCCGCCCGCTGCCGGGCCTTCTCCTGGCGTTGCAACTGCTCCGATTCGAGCGTGTGGACAACTTGCAAATCATTTTTCATTTGCAACTGCTCCTGCAACTTGCAAGGGTCCGCATGGGAGTCCTGCAACCCTGTATGGCGCCCTTAGTCTCGCCAATAACAAGGCCCTGGAGTTGATCTCCAAGGCCGTAAGGGTGTTTTTGTAGATTTTAAGTCCGCTGCGGCTACCAATTACGCCATGCCCCCGAACCGTTAGATGCCTTGCAATGACTGGCTTTTGGAGGATGATCTTGGGTTGAGACTCCTTCGACCAACTTGCAAAACTGCCCTCATTTGCAACTGCTCCTGCAACTAACAAATGCACTTTACGGACGGGTGGACACAGCGGACGTTGACCTTCCAGAGCGTTCGTTCAGCGCGTCGACCGCCTGCCCCAGAGAAGCGACGTCGACGTGCATGTAGCGCTCCACTGCGCTCAGTGTTTTCCAGCCGCCCCAGGCCATGATTTTTGGCAGGCTCACCCCCTCACGGGCCAGGCGGCTGGCGCAGGTGTGGCGGCAGCTGTGCAGCACCAGCCCAACGTCGTGGCCCAGCCCCAGCGCCGCCTTGGCCTTGAGGAACAGGCGTTCATATTGGAAGTATTCGTAAGGCCAGATCCGGTGGGTCCCTACAGCTGGCAGGTGGGGCGCCAGGCAGTCCACGGCCCGGCGGGTCAGCGGTGTGGTCCTTGGGGTCTTGCCCTTGGTCTTCCAGAAGGTGACGCAGTTGGCCGATAGGTCGATGTCCCGCAGCAGCAAGCGCTCGGCCTCGCCCCAGCGGCAGCCGGTCTCCACCAGGAAGACGAACAGGTTGGCCGCGGCGGGTTGGCAGATTGCCTCGAAGTAGGCGCAGAACGCTGCAACCTCCCCATCGGAGAGCACCCGCTCGCGGCGGTTTTCGATCTTGAGCTGTTTAGGCAGGGGCGGCAGCTGGTCGATCAGGCCCCGCTCCATCGCGTCCTGGCGCATGGCCTTGAGCGCTGAGACCTTGTGATTGACCGTTGTCGGGCTGTTGCCCTGGGCTAGCCAGTGCTGGCGGAAGCGATCAACGTCCAGGGGGCCCACCGCCTCAACCTGGTACTTGGCCCCAAGGAAGTCGACCCAGGTCAGTGAGTAGATCCCGGCCGTGCGTTCGTAGGGGGTGCCGGCCCATCTGACCTTCATCGACAGGTCACGGGCCTGGGCGATGGTGAACCCTGCCGGCTTGGCCGCGGCCCGCTGCGCTGCTGGCGTTGCCTTCTCGATGGCAAGGGCCAGCCGGGTCTCTGCTTCTGCCTTGGTTGGCGCCTTGAGCTGCCGGCGTTTGCCGTCAATGGTTACATCAGCGATCCATCCCCCGGCCGGATTGCGGCGGAGGTGTGCCCTGGTTTCGGTTGTCATTGGTTCGATCGTGGATTGTTGGTGCGTTAAGCCAGGGTCTCGAGCGTGCGGATCAGGCCCTTGCCTTTACGGGTGAGGCGAACCCGATAGCGGCGGCCTTCTGCTGGGTCGATGAACTTCTCCACCAGGCCGAGGTTGTTCTTGCGGTGGTTGGAGTTTTCGGTCAGTGAGTCAATCGAGCGGGAGATCGAGGCGTTGGAGAAGTTGAGCTCCAGCTCAAGCTCCCGATAGGTGCAGGACCCCCGTTCGGCGATCACCAGCAAGAGCTGGACGTGATGAAACGCAAGCGCCCCCGGATCAAGAGCGCCAAAGACAGCAAGAGCGCGGGATAGCAGAGGTAAATCCATGGCGAGCACCTGGTCGCGGTTCTGGGAGTCTGGCACCGGTGTAGTGATATGTGGCCCCTCCCGTGGGAGGGTTCTCCGCCCTTTGGTATCTCCAGCTCGGCCCTAAAGCATTGCCATGACTGGCGCCAGGCGATTTCGACGAAGCCGATTGGGAGGACGTGCATCAAGGACGAGTCGTGGGACTGCTGCGCATTTACAGCTGGATGATCTTACGCGGGTGCAGAACTGAAGAAGGGGGGGCGGGGGTTCATGCAACATTTGCATGGCCGCCTGATGTCAAGGGGTCTGGGCCTCCTTCAGCAGGGCCTGGCCCGCTTCGCTGAGCCTGTAGCTGTGCCCCCGTAGCGGCTTGGGCCTATTGGTCCGCACCAGCAGGGACAACTGGGGCTGGATCACCCGGCCTTTTGTGCGGCTGTGGTGGGGCAGCCAGACCCTTACGGCCCTGGAGACCTGGCCATTGACTGCTCCGGTCAGGCGTTCCAGCTCTTCCAGGGTGCGGGCCCCACCAGCCACCAGCAGCAGCACCTCCACCGGCAATAGGCCGACCTGATGGCGTCCGGTATTGAGCCGCAGCAATGTCAGGAGCCGGGCAAGGGACGGCAGATCATCACCAGCAGGAGCACGGGCAAGGCCACCAGCAGCAGGGGCTTCAGGAGCTCCGCCAACAGGAACAGCGGCAGCATCAGGGCAAGGCATAGGGCAGGCCATAGGAGAACGCTCCCCACCAGCAGGCAGGGAGCGCGTGGGATTGGTCGAGGCATCGCGGTTTCCCCTAGGGGGTTTCGGATGGGCGGTCAAACAGGGGGCCCAGCACTGAGCCATCAAGGGCCAGCCGGCCCTGTTCGGGCGGGGCCAGCTCCTGGGGCTTGGGGCTGTAGTCGAGGGCCTGGGCGCCAGGCAGGGGCAGGGCGTCCTGCCGGTAGCGGTGGCGGGGCATCAGTTGGGGCCCCCTTCCTTGAGGGACTGGGCGGCCAGCCATTTGACGTAGCGGGCCTTCTCCTCGGGGCTTGGGTTCTTCTTGAGTTGAGGGCGCAGGCAGTCCCAAACGGGGCCCTTGTATTTGATGCGGCTAGACCTCCAGCGGGAGGCGGCAACGGCCAGCCAGACAAGGCCAGCGCCTTGGGCCAGGAGAAGTAGGGCAAGGAGCATCAGGCCGCCACCGGGGCTGGTTTCATTGTGCGGGGCTTCCGTGTTGCTGGCTTGCGGACGGGTGCCGCTGCCGTGACTTCTACGGGGTCCACAGGGGCCAGCAGGGCCAGCGCAGGGCCAGCCGGGGCAGGTGTGGGCGCTGGAGCCTTTAAGGCCTGCTCCTGAGGCATATAGCCGCAGATCAGCAGCACCAGGGCCACCAGGGCCACCAGCAGGGGACGCAGGGCCAGGGCCAGGGCCAGCAGGCCGATCAGGGCCAGCTCGATGGGGTCGGGGGTGGTGTTCTTCATGGGTTCAGGCGTAAGGGGGTAGGTCGTAGTGGTCAAGCATCGGGTCAGGGTGGACAGGCGGGCCGGCTGCGGCATCCCGCACTGCGACCAGGTGGCCGGGCCAGCGCTGCCGGTCTTCCCGGGCCCATTGGTGGGCCATCCGTCGGTGGCGCATGGCGTCGGCCGGGGTGTCAGCCCAGGGGGTGGTGTTGATGAGATCCCAGGGGAGCCAGCTTTCGCCGTCGTCACCAGGGCAGGCAAGCCATAAGGCGGTGCGGGTCATTTGCTTGGGGCGGTCGTGGAAACAGCGGGTGAGCGCTGCAAGGAACCCGAGGGGGTGATCCCCCGGGGGCTCGATGCAGGGGTCAGCAGGAGCGGAAGATATGAACCCCGCCTGAGGCGCAGTCCTCCTCCCGGTAGCCGTCGTGGGTGAGATCGCGCCAGGCGCTTTCCCAGTCGATGCAGGTCAGGGGCCAGGCCGGCTGGCTGGGCACGGCGTCCAGCTCCTCGGCCAGCTCGTAGGCGTAGTCCTGGCCGCTGCTGTACTGGCCGCAATAGGTCTCGCGGAAGGCCTCGTCCTCGATGGTCTCGCCCTGGTCCTCGCAGGCCAGGCGGTAGGCCTCGCGCTCGTCCTCGTCGATGTAGGCGCTGATCCCGTCAGCCCAGGCGATTAGATCGGCAAGGGCTGGCCATTCGGTCCGGCTGAGATAGCTGGGCAGGCCGGCGGAATCGTGGATGGCCCACTCCTCAGCGCTGAAGCGCAGGGGGCTGGTCTGGATGACGTGATCCATCCCGGCCTGGATGTCCTCGGGCTCTTTGCAGCGCTCTAGGTCAATCCAGAAGCCGTGGAGGATCCCGTCGTTGTAGGCGGCCAGGCAGGCGACATAGATTCCAACTTCTGGCAGGCCCAGGGCGATGCAGTCCGGGGCGGTTGGTGCTGGTGCTGGTGCGGTGGTTGTGGTCATAACTGGGGCGGTCGTGGAGTGGCTGTGAGGGCCACAGGGAGGGAAGGGCTGGGCCGATCCCTCCGGGTGGTCTTCAACCCCAGCCCGACGTGTCGGCGAACTGGTAGGTGTCCTGATGCGGGGGCTCGGTGCTGATCTCGAACCGGGGGAGGGAGAAGCCCCAGGCCAGGCCCTCGGCCTTCATGCGGCTAATGACGGCGGCGGCTTCGGCTTTGGTGTCGCATCGGCCGGCGTAGTCGACCTGCCCTAGATCGTGGGCGTAGATAAAGAAGGCCATCGGTTCAATCCGGTAAGGGGTGGAATAGTTGAGCGATTGCGGGGAGCGGGTGGCGTTGCTCCACTTGTTGGGCCCTGAGTTCGACCAGATGGCCGAACAGCAGGACCAGGGCCACCAGGGCGAGGCGCTTCAATAGCCCAGCCAGGCGAGAAGGGCCTCACCGTTGCGGGCGTCAAGCGCTACCCACGAAACGTCGTGGTTGTCGGCGTAGGTGTCTTCCAGGGAGAAGCCGTGATCGGCCAGCAACTTGGCGGCGTCGCCGTGGCTGAGGTTGCCGGCCTGGTCCGTGTAGCTGAGGACCGAGTCCTCGTAGGTGCAGCAGTTCATGAGACAAAGGGCCAGCAGGGGCTCAGGTCGTGGAACCTGCTGGCTTGCCCATCCTGCTTGGACTTCTGCGGGGGTGCAGATAATCAGAGCGCGTCCCAGGGATATTGTCGCAACTCTTTACAAAAGGGGCTGGGCCTGGGGCCGATGGGCTGGGCCTGGGCCTGAACCACTGGGGCATGGCCTGGGCATGGGCCGCCACCAGCCCGGCAAGGCAGGGCGGCTTTGGTGGGGGTCGTCGGGAGTCTTGGGCGGGGGACACTCCAGACGTTCGCCCCGTGTGAGCGCTTGCCACCTGCTGGGCCGGGCCGGACGTGGATCAATGGCTGCCTGGCTGCTGGCTGCTGGCTGTCACCCAACCTCCGCAGGGCTGAGGCCGGAGGCCGATGCCTGCTCCAGGGCCTGGGCCTGCTGGCTGTTTGGTGGACAGCGGATCTGCAATCCGCAGGCGGTCAGTCAGGGCCTGGGCTGGGCTGCCTCAGTTGCGAGACTGGTTGCAATCGACCTGGGGCTGGGCCTGGTGTCTCGGATCTGGGGCCTGCCCGGGCAGCGGCAAGAGGGCCAGCTGGCGGCAGCCAGCGACCAGGCCGACAGGCCTGGGGTCCGGCCGCTGCTGGGAGGGATGAAGGCAGGGGGCAAGGGGGGGATTGGCTCGCCCCGCGTATAAACAGCCCCCCTTGCCGCGCACACCATTTTTCACCCCTGGTACATTCATGCCACCCTTGTGGGGGAGGGGTTTCTCGGGGTAAGGCGGGTGAGGGCACGGTTGGGGCCAGCTGCCAGCACTGTTCCCCCATGGTCCCTAATAGATAATGAGAGTCACTTTCGGATTCCCTGTCCCCAACTGGCTTGTTCTACGACCTCGCAAGACCTGAGGTACTCTGGGGTCGGTTCAAACCCCTGTCACCCCAACAAGCTGCGAACTTGATGGGATGACGTGTACCGGGGCCACCTGTCAGGAGCAGGCTTTTGAAATCTAAATGGGACGACGAGCGCAAATTCGTGAAAAAGCACCATGTCGAGATCGGCGAAGTTCTGGACCTGCTGGCAGGGCGGGAGCTGGAGCTGAGGGATGCGGCGGTGTTGATGGCTTTGGAGCACTACGTCAACTGGAGGTCAGGGCGGATCCGGGTGACACCCAAGAAGATCGCAGAGCGGTTGAAGATGAATGAGAAGCACGTCTTGAACAGCCTTGCCAGGCTGAAGGCTGTGTCTCTGTTGGCCAAGGTTGTGGATGAGGAGACGGGGGAGTGGTACTTCCTGATGTCTCCGAATTTGCTTTCAGTTGGCACGGACCAGACGAGGGCGATTTTGTGGGTCCTGTTCGACAGGGCCTTGAGCGCAGCTGATCCCCTCGGCTAGCCTCCCCATCTACCCCGATAAAACTTGGTCGTGGAGTCGGGGTAGGAGGAAGCTTGCGGGCCCTTTGGGGCTGGGGCTTCCTTGTGCCTGGGACCCAGCTAATCTGGCCTTACGTCTCCGTAGCAGTCCTGTGTATCTGAGCAATGACGTTGCGTTGGCCCTGCATCTAGAGGGCTATCCCGACCCATCACTGGACGTTGTGCAGGCTGCTGTCGCTGGCACTGGCTACACGGGTTATGTGTCACCTGACTATGTGGTCCCTGAACCCGAGCAGGAGGTTCCTGCAGCGCCTCGGCGTAAGCGCTGATGACTGAAGCGTGGGAACCGCTGCCTGAGGTGTTGGCCAGCAGCTTCCCGAACTTCACCTGCTATTTGCTGCGGGAGATGGGGTTGGCTGATACGCCTACCAAGCAGCAGATCAGCGTTTGCGACTGGATGCAGAACGGTCCCAGCAGGTCATTGACAGTGGCCTTCCGGGGGTTGGGGAAGTCGATCCTGGCGTCCTTCTATGCGTTGTGGCGTTTGAGGGTGGATCCAAACGAGAAGATCCTGGTGGTGTCTGCCACAGCAGTGAAGAGCACGGACTTTTCGTCCTTCATGTTGAAGTGCATTGGTGAGGTGGACCTGCTGCATTGCTTGGCACCAGGGGCAACCAACCGCTACTCGAACGTCGCCTTTGATGTGGGGCCAGCCCAGGTGGAGCAATCTCCATCGGTCCGGTCAATGGGGATCATGGGCCAGACGACAGGCCAGCGCTGCACCTGCGCCATCTTGGATGACGTCGAGACCTTGGCGAATGTCATCACCCAGCTGAAGCAGGAGCGGGTGGCCCATGCGGTTGGCGAGATCGAGTCGATCCTGAAGCCTGATGAAGGCCAGGTGTTACCTCGCAAGGTGCTGTACCTGGGCACACCGCACACGGAGACGTCGATCTACCTACGTCTGGTCAGGGAGAGGGGGTACAAGGCCCGGTACTGGCCGGCGCTGTACCCAGAGGAGCTTGAGTGCTATGACGGCAACCTGGACCCAGGGATCCTGCAGGAACTGACTGACGATCCGTCTTTGGTGAATGAACCAACGGATCCTGAGCGGTTCAGCCATGAGGACATCCTGCAAAGGCAGGCCTCAATGACCCGGGCCAGCTTCTTGCTGCAGTTCCTGCTGAACACCCGTCTGGCCACGCTCGACAAGTTCCCGATTCGTCTCGGGGACCTGGTGGTGATGGACATTGACGGTTCAGCGCTGCCTGAGACGGTGGTCTGGTCCAACCAGCCGGACGTTCGTCTCAATGAACTGGTCTGCGTCGGGATGGGCGCCGATCACTTCTACCACCGGCCGATCTTTTACAACGGCTGGATCACCCGCGCAGAGACCTGGCGTTGTGTCCTCTCGGTGGACCCTGCTGGCCGCGGCGCTGATGAGCTGGCCTGGGCAGTGGTGGCAGAGCTGAACGGCAACCTGTTCCTGCTGGAGTCAGGCGGCAGCACGTTGGGCTATGCCGATGAGGTGCTGCAACACCTGGCCCGGGTGGCCAAGAAGTGGGAGGTGAATTACGTCGTGGCGGAATCCAACATGGGCGACGGCATGTTCTCGGCCCTGCTGAAACCGCACCTACTGAGGGAGCACCCCGTCACCATCGAGGAGGTCCGTCACAGCCAACGGAAGGAGGTGCGGCTGTGCGACACGCTTGGCCCCTTGGTGCAGCAGCACCGGCTTGTTGTCACCACTGCTGTCATCAAGCAGGACTATCGGATGACGGAAGAAGACCCAGAAAGTGGGTACAACCGCTCACTGATGTTCCAGATGTCACGGCTGACACCTGAAAGGGGTTGCTTGAGCTTTGATGACCGCGTTGATGCCTTGGCAATCGCCTGCGCGTTCTTCGTGGAGGCCGCGGCCCAGGACCAACAGAAGGCCCAAATCAGCCGATCCCAGGCCCTGCAGGACGAAGCGATGGAAGCCTGGATGGATGAGTCCGGCGCCCTGGTGGATCAACTGGCCCTAGGGATGCGTCCTAGGGCTTCCAGCAGGGCCCAGGGGGGCGTCAGCCGGCTTCGGGTTGGCGATCCTGTACGTCGCTAGCAGGAGGTCTCTTGAGGGGCACCACCTTGCCTTCCATTGAGGAGAAATCGAGCTTGGCGGCCAGTTTGGACAGGGTGGAACCTTCCTGAGCCACAGCGCTGATGTTGGACTGCTTCAGAAGTGCCAGCGCTTCGCCTCGGGCCTTGCGATCCCCATTCCTGAGGTCATCAAGAACCTGGTCGATCAGCTCTTCGTGCATGTCGGCAAGCTTCCCAAGGAGATCGGCCACGGCAAGATGGGGGTCGTAGAACTCCCGCCATCATGCAGTCGCTTTCCGCCGCCGGCACGAAGCTCATTCAGGAGTTTGAGGGCTGTCGGCTGACCGCCTATGTGTGCCCTGCGGGTGTTTTGACGATCGGCTATGGCCACACGGGCCCTGATGTCAGAGGCGGCGAGTCAATCCCCCAGTCCAAGGCCGATGAACTGCTGGCCAAGGACGTTGCCCGCTTTGTTCGGGCCGTCAATGAGCTGATCGCCATTCCGCTGAACCAAAACCAGTTCGATGCCCTGGTCTCCTTTGCCTTCAACTGCGGTGAGGGGGCCCTGCAGGACTCAACCCTGCGGCGTCGTCTCAATGCTGGTGAAGACCCCAACACCGTTGCGCGTCAGGAGCTGCCCCGCTGGAACAACGGTGGGATGCCTGGCCTGGTGCGGCGCCGCTGGGCTGAGGTTGACCTGTTCTGTGGTGCCGTGCAGGCCAAAGCGCCCAGCAGCTTCACCTGCAAGGTCCCGACCTTCCTCAAGAAGCACCCAATCCCAGGTGATGACCTTTCAGCGATCGCCAAGGTGGCCGTCCCGGCAGGTGAGACCTACAAGGACTGCAAGGTGATCCGGGAGGAAAGCGGCCACAAGCTGATCGAGATCGGCAACAAGGCCGGCCGGTGGTTCATCTACTCAGGGCATTGGCAGTCCAGCTTTGAGTGAGATCACGCAAACACCCGATACGGCGAAGCTGGGCTGACCACAAACCCATCCCACCCATCAGGCAGCTCACCTGCAAAGTTCACATGGAACCCAGCCATGTCAACGATCTCACCAACCACGTCGATCGCACGGTCATGCGTGTAGGCAGCCAGGGTGCCAGTCCAGGCTTCGTTTACTGGAGGGGATGGGTCGTCTGCGGTGAAGGTGCCGTCATCGTTGCGAGCGCGGACAGGCTCGGAATAGAACCCAGCCTCAGCAGCAGCCGCAAGCCAGGCGGATTCATCGGGAAATCGTAGGAACTGCGTCATGGTGCTGTGATGGAAACTAGGGTGGGGTTGGCTAAGCGGACGGGCCAGTAGGTGAGGCGTTGGATAGTGCCGTTCAGATTTCGCACTCCATCTTGGCGATCTCCAATTCTTGCTTGAGTTACGGTGGGAATATTACAAGCCGTGTCCAAAGTTTCAGCACTTCCGTTAAAAGATGCGTTTGAATTATTTAACTGATAGCCGAGAACTTCCTTGATACTCGCGCCAACCGTAAAACCTGAAGGCGTCCAAAGCGCTTGCGCTGTTGTTGCAGTTATTTGAGCAGAAGGGTTTGAAGCACCTGTTTGATAGATTTCAAGCGCGTTGGTGTTGCTGCCATCACTAAAACTAAAGACTCGACCTTGCTGTGTGTTGGTTGAAGCAGTTCGCAGAAATTGACCAAACACCGTCCCCTCCGCCTGGTTGTAGAACGAGCTTTCAAACACGCTCACCGCTGCGGTCGTGGTTGGGATGTAGGCCGTTGCCGTTGAGCCAGTTTCTAGTTGGGCGCCCCAGATCAATAGGCCAGAGGTGCCATTGCCTGTCGTAGGTAATCTACTGTAAATTCTAGATTGAATACTTGTCTCTGTGCCAGTAGTAACCGTAAGACTGCATCTGTACCAACCATTTGCAAATTCAGTAATAGTACTAGACGCATTGGTAAAAGTTCCTTGAGCAGATGCTGCAACTGTAATAGTTCCAGATACAGCTGAAAAACTTGAAGTTGCACTATTACTAGTTGTAGCAGTATCAGTAAAAATTATTTGCAAGGTGCCCGTTCCGCTTTCTCCTGTTTTTGCAAATACCGTATGAGTATAAGTTGTTGCCGATGCTGCTTTAACAATAGTTTGCGTAATACGAGCGGATGAAGAAGTTATGCCATTGTTAACAATTAATTTATCTGCTGTTGTTGTACCATCTGGTGCTGTAGCGGCATTTGTAGTAACCGATGAATTTGTTCTTGCCCATGTAATTGAATCACTAAAATCTTCGCTTTGCAATATCAAATTCGTCCTCGTCACCCCAAAGTTCGACCCGGTAATGCTCGCCACATCAGCAGCGCGGGTGGCGGTTGCGGTCGTGGTGGGGATGTAGCTGGTGGGGAAGGCTCCGGCTTCTAGTTGGGCGCCCCAGAAGAATAAGCCAGACGTGCCGTTACCTGTGTAAGAAGTTGCTCCTACATACAATTGAGTTTGCACAGCGCTCGATCCTGGTACGGCAACAGTTGTAGCAGTAATCCTACAGCGATACCAACTATTTAAAAAAGGTTCAATAGACGCAGTAACCGAACTGCCAGCCGTTGCTATAACTGTTCCAGCAGACAAATCAAAAACAGCATTTCTTTGGCCATTTACCCAAAATGTAGATGATCCAAATGCAAGATTTACCTGGTTACGAGTGTTTGCTTTTAAGAAAATAGAAAAAGTGTATGTAGTGTTTCCAACCCATGTAATTGAAGCTGTGTTTACCGAATGGCCACCAGTTGATGTATCTTCGATCAGGGTATCTGCTGTAACCAATCCATCTGGAGCTGTTGTTGTATTGTTTAAAATTGAAGCGCCAGTGATATTTGCTAAAGCCTCAGATGTAATAATTAAGTTCGTCCTAGCCTCCTCCACCAGCAGGCCAAGGCTTTCACCCGTGGTCGGGTTGTGGTCGAAGCGTGGGGCGGAGTTGATCGTGGACGTGGCTGGGATGTATTCGCCAACGGTGGAGGTTTCCTCGAATTGGGCACCCCAGATATACAAACCTTTAATGCCATCATTTGCTACAACAGTTTGTATAACACGAAGGCTGCGCGTAGTACCAGTTATAGACGCAACCGTGGCTACGCATCTATACCAACCATCTCCAACTGCTTCAATACTGGCAGTCATTCCAGCGGTTGGTGTTCCTGAAACGGTTCCGGTAATTAAGTCAAAATCTGCAGATCTTCCTGTAACACCATCAGAAATAAATAAACCGAATACACTTGTTTCACCTTGTTTTGCAAAACAAGACAAGGTTGCAGGAGACCCTGTTACTGCAGCAGTTACTGAAACGCTTGCTCTGCCACTAGACGCGGCATTATTTGTAATTAGTTTATCCGCCGTCAATGTTCCATTAGGAGCTGTAATTGCATTTGTAGTAACAGTTGAATTAGTTTTTGTCCACGCCGCATTATCAAATTGCTCGCTATAAGTCAGCAGGTTTGTCACCGCCGTCTTAATCAACCCATCACTGCCGACGTACATGCCGGTGCTGGCGCGGGTGAAGGTGATTAGACTCTTGCCGCTGGTCGAGTCGATCAAGGACTTGCTGGAAGCAAAGTTGAGATCAA
>Ga0208951_1000048_pt1 | contig 44377 bp, 60 predicted proteins | sample GreLakmeMI27MSRF_FD_187702 | JGI IMG/M metagenome (GOLD analysis project Ga0208951, IMG submission 187702) | Freshwater lentic microbial communities from great Laurentian Lakes, MI, USA - Great Lakes metaG MI27MSRF (SPAdes) | ecosystem: Environmental > Aquatic > Freshwater > Lake | place: Great...
AGAGAGCCGCACGCCGGCGGAGAAGCGAGCCGACAAGAAGGAGGCGGAACGGAGGGACAGCCGCACGCCGGCAGAGAAGCGAGCCGACAAGAAGGAGGCGGAGCGGAAAGAGAGCCGCACGCCAGCGGAGAAGCGAGCCGACAAGAAGGAGGCGGAACGGAAAGAGAGCCGCACGCCGGCAGAGAAGCGAGCCGACAAGAAGGAGGCGGAGCGGAGGGAAAGCCGCACGCCGGCAGAGAAGCGAGCCGACAAGAAGGAGGCGGAGCGGAGGGAAAGCCGCACGCCGGAGAAGCGAGCCGACAAGAAGGAGGCGGAGCGGAAAGAGAGCCGCACGCCGGCGGAGAAGCGAGCCGACAAGAAGGAGAAGAACCGCACGCCGGCGGAGAAGAGGCAAGACGAGAAAGAGCGAAAAGAGAAGAGGCAAGAGAAAGAGGCAGAAGAAAATCAAAAGAAGGATAAAAAACAGAAGAAGGATAAAAAACAGAAGAAAAAGGAAGAGGTTGTTGGGGTGGAGGAGGAAACTTTAGATTCCGCAGAATACGTCGAAGAAGGGGAATGGGAAGATGAAGGAGACGATGTGGGGTGGGAAGAAGGGGGAGACGACGGAGCTGACTCTGATGACGACTTTGACACAGAATCCGAAGCAGCAGAGACAGCGGATTCCGAGGACGACTCCGGAGATTCCGAGGACGACTCTGACGATGACGACTCTGACTCGGATGACGACTCTGACGAGGACGACTCGGATGACGACGACTCTGACTCGGATGACGACTCTGACGACTCTGACTCGGATGACGACGACTCTGACTCGGATGACGACGACTCTGACTCGGATGACGACGACTCTGACTCGGATGACGACGACTCTGACTCTGACGACTCGGATTCAGACTGATGCATTTTTCTTTGCAATTTCACTTCTCAAGACCGTCCGCATGAATCTTCATGCGGACGGTTTTTTTCCCGCCCATCCCAACAACCCTTTACTCGTCGTCGCTCTCGTCGTCGCTGTCCTCGTCACTGTCCTCGCTCTCTTCGTCGCTGTCCTCGTCCTCGTCGTCGGATTCGTACATGACTACCGGCTTCTTCTTCTTTCGCGTCTGCATCGCTTGACCGAAAGTGGCACCAAACGCCCCGCCAAACCCGGGATCAAAGGCCGCGCCAAACATGCGTTGCTGCTGCAAGAGCTGGAGCTGGCGATTCATCTGGATTTGCGCGGCCAATTGTTCCTGCGTGAGGGGCGTGCCGGGAACGACGGGAAGCGTGAGCGGCAACGCGGCGAGCGTCGTGGCCGCGTTTGCCGTCGCCAGCGTCGTTGCGGACGACAGCGGCAAGCCGAGCGTCGGCGCCACGACCGAATAGTTCTGCAAGATCTCGGCGTCGGTCAGCGCGCGGTTGTACACGCGGACCGCATACACGTCGCCCGACCACGGCGTGCCACCTCCAATGCCGGCAAATAACGTCGTGGGACCTCCCCATGCGTACAATGCCGACGTCGCGGCCGATCCTGAATCTGCGACAGATACGCCATTCTCGAAGACTTGGCGCTGCGGTGCCGCAGACGACCTCGTCCGGAAGACGTACTGCTTGATTGTCGCCGTCGGGTCTGACGCAAGGTACCCGAGCCGCTGCCCTGTCTCGCAGCAGCCGCGCACGTCGTAGTAGACGCGCCCATCGCCATGCGGCACGTGCCCCTGCGACATGCGCAGAGATTTCGTCGAGTCGAGGAACTGGAAGAGGATGGTGTCCTTGATTGTCGTCGGCTTGCAGATGATCTCGATCGTGTGGTCTGTTGTGATATTAAACACATTGCTTGCCGGTCCCGTCGCGTACGTCGGCGTGCTTTGCGTGAGCGTCAGCTTGGGAGATTGGTGGATGTAACCCGATCCCGCCATCGTGAAATTATTGCCTTGGCCGCTAATATCGAAAATTGTCGCGCCAGTGCCGGGGTACGATGCCGGCCGGCCGAAATCGAGCCACAGCTTGAGATCTGCCGTCACGATCGTCGGCGCTGGGATTTGGTACCGTTCCTTTTTGAGAGATGCCGCGCCCGTCATGGCCGTCTTGGCGACGGGACGCCACGAACTGGAATGACCACGTCCCCTGGAAGACATTGTATCTATACCATAAAATAATTTATCTTTCTTACATCGGGAGCGCCGACCACGTCCGCAATGGATCGATGGATTCTTTGCGGACGAGATCAATTTGCGAGACGACTTTGGGGTCCCCGGCAAAGCGCACAGCGACCTTGTCGAGAATTTCGTCACCCCAATCGACCAGCGTGCGTCGAATCATCTCGTGGTACCGCGCGACGCAATCCTCGGGCGTGATACGCGGCGCCTCGACCTTGGCCTTGCCTTTCTTTGGCGGCGTCAGAGTCGAGCGTTCAAACTCTTCCTGGAGCATATTCTCGAGATCGTCTTCGTCCGAGGACGTCTCGAGCATGATCCGCTTACGCGCTCCCGAAGCCGAGCCGCTCGCGTCTGGCGCAGTAGACGCATCCGGGGACTGCATCGTCGGCGACAAAGTTGTGCGTGTGGACGAGACCGGGAACGCACGAAGCCACGATATCCGGGTCGAGTTTCGTTTGCAAAGCGATCCGTTTGACGAGGTGCACCGCAAACTCCGTCAGCAACGACTCGATCGCCGAATCACACTCCAATTTCATTTTTTGCGATTAATGCATTTAAAGTGATGCTTTAAGTCCGCGTCGCGCCGAGATAGAATGAGTATGAGCGGGAAAACTTTGGTGAAATCCGAGGTTGGGCCCGTCCGGCTCGATGCGCTCTACCACGGCCATTCTGGCGTTTCTGCCGCGACGACGCGCGTATGGGCGTACGACGCGACGCCTCCGGTGGGCTCGTGGTGGCTGACGCCATGCCCCGCCATCGTCAAGGGGCGGTGGACGAACAAATGCATCGATATCGCATTCGATGGGATTGACGGGCGCGTCGAGTGCGGCTCGGACCTCGAGTTTCTGCGCGCTGACCGTACGTGGATTTCGTCGCGTCTCCTTCATACCGGCGACGCAGTCATTGGCGCGTCAGGAACCGTCCGCGTCCAAGCGCATCGCGTTCGAGATACGCCAATCGCGTCAGTCTACGAGATCCAAGGGACGTGCACGCTTTTCGACGACGGTCCAGTCGTGCGAGGCTCTGATTCGCCATGCATGAATTAATATCTATATCACATACTATAAAATGGGAGCGAAAATTGCGTCAGCAATATCCAAACCTCGTTTCGTCGCGGCCAAGCGAATTGTTTTCTACCTTTTGACATACAATTTCGTTATATGGGTCGTCTTTTCTCTCATTTACCGTTTCATCGACTTTAAAAAGCATTTTAGTGTTCCGGATACGTACAAGCGCACATTGGACGAGAGCGTCTACTTCTCGTTCCAGGTCCAGTCGTTGACGTTCGCGACGCCCAATTTACCCAAAACACAGACGGGCCGGTCGCTCGTTGCGATACAGGGATGCCTCGCCTGGCTTCAGACAATCGTCTTCCTGGCGCCCTGGATCGCGATTCGTCGGCAAATCAAGATCTAGTCGATGATCATGCAGCGCGGGTACGTCTTCTTGATTTCGGTCGCGTAGACGAATCCTGCTTTGCGGTAATACGATTTCCGTTTGGCAGCTTGGGCATACGCAACGGAAAAATCATCTTGAATATCGATAATAACTGGGTTCTTGGTACTCGCGCCTCGCAAAATACGCCCGGCCGCCTGTGTGACATCCGAGCATGGCGTCGCGAGAACCAGGGCGTTCAAGCGACTGTCATCGTAGCCTTCAGATGCCAGAGCGTATGTCGCGCATACGACCGGTGCCGTCTGATGCGCCGTCGATTTCTTGGTCTTGGCGCCTCCGAGGAACGCGACGGCTCCCGGAACTTTGGCGGCAATATCCATGCAATGGTCGCGGCGATGCGAGAGGACGAGGACGATGCGGTCGGGATCTTCGCGTAATTTAAGGATTTGCTTGACGATCATATTGGTCCGCTGGATATCGTCTGCCATATCCGTGAGGACAGCGGCAAAATTGACCGTTCCGAACCGCGTTTGGGGCGGCGGGTCGGAGTAGCGGGGGGATGTGTACCGGACCATCTCGACGGTGACATGGCGCATTTCGTCGCGTTGGGCCGCATACGCCATGGGACCGAGAAACCAATGGATGAGTCGCGTGAGTCCATCTTTCCGCGTCGGCGTGGCAGTGAGGCCGAGCGTATACGGAACGCACAGACCGCGCAAAGCCTTGCAGAACGTCTCGGCAGCTACGTGATGACCCTCGTCCAAAGTAACAAACCCAACGCCCGACCAGTCGACTGGCGCGCGGCCCGGCGAGACGAGCGTCTGGATCATTGCAATCACGATATCGCCTGACGTATCGCATGTCGTCCCTTGCACGAACGAGACTTTGGCACGAGGAAGGAACTGGGCGATACGTTCGGCCCATTGCGTACGCAGCACATCTTTGTGAACCAGAACGACCGTCTTGACGCCGAGTTCTGCAATGGCGTAACATGCGCAACACGTCTTGCCTTGGCCCGTTCCGAGACTGAGGACCGCGCCTCCCGTTTCGCGCAGCGACGTCATGACGGCCGCCATGGCTTTGGGCTGGTCGAGATCGGCGCGGAGCGATCCGTTGAACGGTAAATTGATAGAATCAGCCGTCCCGAAATCCTTTGCTCGAGGAAGTGCGCCAAACTTCTCGGATGCATAGAATTTCGGGACGACGAGTTTGGTGCCGTGCGTCCACCATACTTGGAAATAGGTGGGGTGCCCGATACCCGACCGGTCGATCGGCGCGACGAGAAGCTCGCGGCGCGCCTGTTTCGTCCGGGGATCGTCCGCATCAAAACACGCACCGTGACGCGTCAACATTTTTTTTTTTAGAACACGGTCACGACGCCTTTAAACCCGTTTTGGCTTGCTCGAAATCGACTTGGTAGACGATGCACGCGACAATGCCCGCGACGAGGCCGCACGAGACGAGGCCGCACGAGACGAGGCTGCACGAGACGAGGCCGCACGAACGACCAGAGCCTTGGACGCAGCCCGGCGAGACGACGCCGCCTTGGACGCAGCCGCCCGAGACGACGCCGCTTTGGTCGCTGCTTTCCTCACCACAAGCGCCCGCGACGAGGCTGCTTTGCGCGACGAGGCCGCACGCACGACCAGAGCCTTGGACACAGCTGTCCGACGAGACGATGCCGCCCGAGACGACGCCGCTTTGGACGCCGCTGCTTTCCTGACCAGCGCCCGCGACGAGGCTGCCTTGCGCGACGAGGCCACACGCACGACCAGAGCCTTGGACGCAGCTGCCCGGCGAGACGACGCTGCTTTGGACGCCGCTGCTTTCCTGACCAGCGCCCGCGACGAGGCTGCCTTGCGCGACGAGGCCACACGCAGAGCTTTCCGGCGAGACGAGGCTGCCCGAGACGCCTTTGACGCAGACGAGGCTGCCCGAGACGAGGCTGCCCGAGACGAGGCCGCCCGAGACGCCTTTGACGCAGACGAGGCCGCCCGAGACGCCTTTGACGCAGACGATGCCGCCCGGCGAGACGATGCCGCCCGGCGAGACGATGCCGCCCGGCGAGACGATGCCGCCCGGCGAGACGCTACAGATTGCGTTCTCGAGGGCGGTGGCGTGCGCGGTGGCGGCGCACCGGAAATCCTGAGCGCGTTCCGCAATTGGCTTGCGAACGACGACGGCGGCGTAGGCGCTTGACCGATCAAAGGTCTTGGAGGTGCGACGGGGGGACGTTGCGCGCTCGGTTTGGTATTTGGGTTTGACGCGACGTACGACGGACCGGCGGGGCCCATGGTGCCAGACGGCGGGCGAGGCGCGGACGCGGACGCAGAAGCAGATGGCGGGCGAGGAGGCGGGTGGGCTGGCGCGATTTGTTGCGAGGGAGGGAGGGGACGTCCCGACGACGCGTTGCACAACATGCCGGGCGCATTTGGGCATTCGTTCACTTTCGATCCAGGCGCGCTGGTGCGGCGACGGCGCGCTTGGACGAGCCGGATCTGGACTGCGGGGTTGGTGCCGTGTCGCGCATCGATCATTTGGTACAGCTGCGCAAAGTCTCCATGTGGAATACGCGGATTCGAGGCCATCATCAAGAGTCGCCGCATGCTCTCGGCATAAATCTGCTGCCCGGCACCTATCATCGGCATGCCCATGCCCATGCCCATGCCACCCATGCCCATGCCCATACCCATGCCACCCCCTACCGGCACGGGCACTGCAACTGGTACGGGGACGCGGCCCATTCCCGAAAGACCACCAAAACCTCCGCCAAAGCTGGGCATCATTCCGGAGAGACCGCCAAAGCCGCCGCCAAAGCTGGGCATCATTCCGGAGAGACCACCAAAGCCGCCGCCAAAGCTCGGCATCATTGGGCTCTGCATAACTGCAGGGCTCTGGATGACGCTGGGTATCGGGCTCTGCATGACTGCCGGGCTTTGCATACCTACTGGGCTCTGCATAACTACCGGGCTCTGTACAATGTTGTCAGGACTCTGGACCACGCGCCGCCGCGATCCGTAGGTATTGTCCGGGACGTAATTGCCGTTGTTTGGCGCGAGCGGGGCGGTTGCGACGCGACCGCCGCCCGTTCGTCGAGGCAGCGGGACGCCGACGCCCGGCGACCAATTCGGCGTTGCGGGCATGGACGGCATGTATGGCGGAAGAGCTGGTGGAAGACCCGATAAACTGGCCTCGACGCCGCGCGCCCCGGAAGATAATCCGTATATTTCAGCATTGGCGATTTGAGCCGCGGCAATGGCTGCATACTTCCTTTTTAGCGCTCGCTGCAGGTAGGCATGCAGCGGCTGGAGCTGAGATGTACGCACGTAGTCATCGATGCCGCGACTACTCATTGATTCTAACAAAAGAAAAGAAATTTTTGCGTCTCGTGTTCCCCTGGGCGAAATTACATTCATTTCTCTTTCTTAACGAAAAAGGCGGTGATTTCATGTTGATGGTTCATGACGTTTGTCTTGACGCGTTTCACCGTCTTGACGAGCGCCGACCGCGTCGTCCTGAGTTGGGCCAATACAGCGGCAATTTCCGGAGTCTCGAGAATGGCCTTGGCGGGATCGTCAACCAATACTTCCAGGAGCGCGCATATGGGATTCGTCAATTGGTTATCCACGTAATATATATAATCTAGAGGGAGACCGTTCTCTTGGGCGTAGATGGGATCCTCGGCCCGCTGGGAGATGAGCCCATCGATGCTATTATCGACCACGAAAACATACGGAATACGTTCGCCCGATTTGACCGGCTCGCCCGTCCGTTCCTTGATCTTGCGCGCGACGACGACGTGCGGCTGGGCGTTGGGGTTGGCGTACGAGCCGCGAAGTGCCTTGGACGTGACGAAATCTTCAATGGACTCGGCGCCTGTAATCACGCGGAGAACCGCCTCGCGCGCGGCCTGGAGTGCCTTGTCGGTCGATTTCCCATACATGATCGCTGCGGCACGGCAAGTACCTCAAGTGAGCCCGGCAAGTACCTCAAGTGAACCCAATACGGCTCGAGAGAGAGACGGCGCGCTCACCTTCCAGAATCTCCGTCGAGACTTTCTTGACGATGGGAGGGCTATCGCGCCGAACGACTTGGAGACCTTTGATGTCGATATAATCCGGCGCGTCAGGTTTCGTATACATCAAGCCCGCGTATCTGGTGGGTGTGGAGAGGTTTGTGTGAGTGTAATGGCGCGAATTCGGTGCCAGAATTCAAGTCGGCGCGTACCTCTTTTTCGAGTAGAGGCAGTATGGCTGGAGATGGGAGGTGGTGGTGGGTCAGGGCCGGCGTTTAGGCGAGAGTTGCGACCGCCCACACGCACCATGTAACACTTCTCAAAATCGAGACTGATGCAACCGGGGAAGGTATCGGAAATTTCCTTGGCGATGCGCTCTGCAAGTGCGAAATGCGTCGGCATATCGTAGCGCAACTCGTCGGGCACTCGAAACTTGACCATGACCGAGTCGGTGTCGCCTACGAAAAAAAATGGGACCGTAAACGAATGGATATCCGTGCAATCGCGTGCGCTTTGGCGACGTACCGTACACGACCTCTGAGCCTGGAACGAGCGACTCGGCCAGGGACCGCGTCTTCTCAATCATCATGCGACCTGCGCGCGCACGGTGTGTATGACGATTGGTTTCTTGGGTTTGTGGCGTGGGACATGTTTTGATTTGACCGTACCTGTGGCAGTGACGGCCGCGGCGATGGGAACGCACGGCAAGAAGCCACGCGACGCTCCAATGAAGCCGTAGACGCTATTGGCGCTAATCTTGTAGGCCAGCTGCCTTCCGTCGTACACTGCCGCGCCCATCGCGTCGCCCGCAGCCTTGCACTCGGCCATTTTTTTCTTCGCGTCCTTGCGGAACACGGCCAAATTCTCCAGAAGTTTTGGAACGATACCCTCGCCGACCTGCGAAAAGCGGTATTTGCCAAGCCCAGTTTCAATTTCGTAAATTTTGTCGGGAGGTGGTTCAGGGCACCCGGGCAGAATGAGAGTCGAGTAGCACATGTTATAGCTCCTGAGAATGCTCGGGTACACTGCAAGAATGGGGGTGGGGTATGAGTTGATGTGCAGGTCTGGCACCGGAAATCCCAAATCCCAAAACGTACGCGATGCGAAATCGAGGCCGGAAATGACGTCGAAATGAGCTCCCTTCTTGGCCTCCAGGACCGTTGCGCCCTCGTATTTGCCTTCGATCGTGACTGCTTTATCGTCAGGCAAGACGTATCCCATCGCCCGCGCCTGTTTCAGAATCAGCGAGAAGACCTTGATTTGTTGTCCTCTGCTCAAGAGGAAATCGATCGGCACGCATGTCGCAATACTCATTTGCGAGAGCGTATCGTAGAGGTGAAGACGACGAAAGAGCTTGAGCGGGAGGAGAACATCCTGGACCGCATATCGCGCGATATCGGCTCGATCAGAAGCCGAGCCGCGGAATTTCTCAAAGATTAGGTAGGCGGCCAGGTCTACTTTCGCCTCGCCGCCCAGGAATTTCTTGGAGACGTTGTTCAGCGAATACGAGTCGAGTTTATGGTCACGCCGCACCAATTGCATGAGATCGAGATCCAGGACGCCAGGCATCTTGACGAGCGTATACGTGTTTTGACCGTAGGCGCCAGAATTGAGTTCCCACGTCCTCGCTTCGCCTGCGCCTTCGGGACCTCGACCCAGCCCGGAAAGATCGACGCTCGCCTCGCCGAAATCGTCTGTCAAAACGCCGACGCGACCCAAAACGTACTTCCAATCGAAGCCCCACGTGTTCCATCCGACCATGATATCGACATGCTCATGTTCGAGGACCTTGATCCATTCCGTGAAGAGATCCTTCTCCGTCGCGACCGAAACGATTTCGACGCCATCGACAGTGTCCGTGTCGTGGAGGCACACGACGACGGTGCGGTACGGCTCTGTCGCGTCGAGTTTCTGGAATGCACACGCCACTTGAATGGTGCAATTTTCCTGGATCTCAGGTGTCGGGAAGTTTCCGTTGTGTGAATACACCTCCAGGTCCCATGAACACAACACAAGAGGCGGTATACCCGTCCGATCGCATGGATGAATGTCCGTAAACTTGACGTGCAGCTCCATATCGCTTCGTGGGAACGCCCTGTCAATCACCGGCGTCGAGCGTGCGACATTGACCCACCCTGTCGGCGCGATATTCCGGACGTGGCACAGTCGAATGACGGGGTCGACATTTCCCTCGTACGTACTCATCGTTTTCGAGAGTCGCGACCGTGCGATCTTCTGCGCCCGGAGCGTATCGAACGCCAACTGGACGAAATTTTCCGAGGATGTCGAGTAGCCCCATGCATCCTTGCGCGTCACCGGCAACGAGTACGATTCGTTCGTATTGTATTCGCGAAGACAGTCGCATAAAAAGAGTTGTTGTTTTGCGGGACTCCAGCCGGGCGTCTTGACGAAAAAATAGTTGTAGAAAGGGATTCGCAACACGACCGATTTGCCATCGATCGTCTTGCCAAACGCTCTGATTTCGAAATGGTCGCCCGCATCGGACTCGACATCGCACGATGCCCACTCGACAATATACACGTACATTTTTGGGTTTTATCCATACGCGACCGGCCTTAAGTGCGAATCGGTTCCCCGGAAAAAAACCGATGCGTAGAGTAATGTCCTTTCTCAGCGTGCCTCACCCCTCGCCCAGCCTCGGAGCGACGGATATCCTCTTCAATGTCGGCCACGTCCAGGCCAACGTCGCGGTTCTTGCGTCATACGTGATTGCCGGCATGTTGGCTCTCGAAGGATTTGCTTCGCTCCTGGACACGCGTCAACCTCAATCTGATGGGTTCGTCGACCTCGTCATTTTCATCCTCCTGGGCCAATTCATCATGATGCTCGTGGCGTTCCACGCCTCACAGATCGACGCCTTTGACGGCTACGCGATCGTCATTGGCGGCTTTACAATCGCGCATGGCATTTACGGCATGATTCGCGCGTATCAGAAGAAACGCTAGAAATCGCCGTCGGTTCCGAATACCTGCTCGCTGGCGTCTGCCAGCACGCCGGCGCGCGCGTAATTGCTCTCGAGCCGCTCGAAGAAATTCGATTTGCCCATCAATCCAATCAATTCCATCCATGGGAACGGGTTGGCCTTATTGTAAATTTTCGCATACCCCAAATCCGTCATCAGACGGTCCGCGCAAAACTTGATGTAATCGCACATCAAATCAGCGTTCATACCGATCAGACGGACGGGAATGGCGTCAATGACAAACTCCAACTCCGTTTCGACGGCTTCTTCAACAATGGCCCGAACGGCCTCGAACGATAATGGATGCTTGAGGTGGCTGTAGAGCTGAATACCGAACGAATAATGCAAAGCCTCATCTCGAGAAATGAACTCGTTAGCGAGAGCGAGACCTGGCATGACAGCACGCCGCTTCAGCCAATAAATCGCACAGAAACTGCCGCTAAACAAGAGCCCTTCGACGCAAATGAACGCGACGAGCCGCTCGGCAAAGCGTTTCGTCGGATCCAGGTACTTCTGAGCCCATGCGGCTTTCTTGCGGACGGGCGCCATTGTATCGATTGCCTGGAAAAGAACGCGCGCCTCGTCGGGGCTCGCGAGCGCATCAATTAGTAGACTGTATTGCTCGCTATGCACGGCCTCCATTAAGATTTGGGACGCATAGAATTGCCGCGCTTCAGGGACGGTGACTTCCGTCGCAAAGTGAGCCGCGAGATTTTCCATAACGATTCCGTCGGAACCAGCAAAGAACGCCAGAACATGCTTGATGAAGAACCGCTCGTCATCTGAAAGTTTCGCCCAATCGTCGATATCGTCGGCCAGACTGATTTCCGATGGTGTCCAGAACGCAGCCAGAGCCTTTTGATAATATTCATAGAGGTCAGGGTACTGGATCGGGAAAAGCGTGAATCGATGTACATTTTCGGCGAGGATCGGCTCGTCAATCGCGTCTGTTAACGCATCGTATCCACCGATGATCTTCCATCCATTTTTGGTATCTTTCTTCAGGATCAGCGGGAACGTCTTGGTCGATGGCGTGCGAATGCGTTTCTCAGCCAGCGCGGTATCGACGTCATCCCACGAAATGCAATTCCACGTCTCGTATGGCGTATTGGTCTCGTTCAGCAGTTCGACGGCATTGTGACACCAAATACACCCATTTTTGGTGAAAACGCCGTACTTAGAATCCATCCTGGACTAGGCTCAGATTTTTTTTCACATCACTGGCCGTCCATCCCTTAAAAGCCCTTACTGACTGAAAAGTATAGCGTACCGTACACGATTTAAAGCACACGCGTGACGACAATTCGAAAATGATATGAATTACATCTGGAGAATCGAATCGACAGCCTTCTCGACATCGCGGTGCACGACGAACGAATCGACGTGAATTTCTATCATTCTGCTAAATGTCGCAGGGCCGCGGCGCTCGAGCGAGACTTTGCGGTTCTTGTTGGAACGAGCGGCGCGGTCGTCGCCCAACGTCGCCGTCTCGATGCCACCGACGATATCGCACATCGCCGGATTTTTAATAATACTCTCCAAACCATTTCCGTGGACTGTTGCGACGACACGTACGCCGCGCTCGGCAATTGTGCGGCACGCCAACGCATCATCGGCGCCTCCAAGCTCATCGATGATAATAACGTGCGGCGCATGGTTGCGGACGGCCTCCAACATCACGTCAGCCTGTGTCTTCGATGGCGGGACGCGCATGCGACGCGAATCTCCAAGACACGCGTGCGGGACCGTGCCATCGCCGCCAATCTCGCCGGACGAGTCGACGACAATAACTCGGTTCGATTCCGAAAGGATACGCGCGGCTTCGCGAAGCATCGTCGTCTTGCCCGATCCAGGAGGACCGACGATAATAAGCGAGTCTGTATCGAGAACCTCATATAATACCGACCGCCCTTGATCGCATAATGCATCCTCGTTGCCGGGCCGAATCGTCAACCCAACAAACGCGCCGTGCGTATCGCGAATACCACTCACGCGGTGCAGAGACCCTTCGATGATCGCGCGATTCGTGGAGATATCGAACGTCAATTTCGACGCGGCCGTCGTGATATCGCATCGTTCGAGCGGGACGTCGCCGAGCGTTTCGCGACTTCCGTCCGCATACCACGCGACGGGAACCTTTCCAATATCCATTGTCACATCCACCAACTTCTCGAATGTCGATGGGACCGTGACGCATTCAGGAAGGATGTCCAGGAGACGTCGGTGAGAATCGTTCTTGTCCGGCGACGTTCCGAACGCATGCCGAGGGATAGAACGCGATTTGCCGGCATCGCGTTGAACGAGTTTACGCGCCGACCCCGCCACCGACCGGAACATCACCGCCCGGATCATTTTTGACGCTCCTTTACACGAAGAAGTGACGGCCTTAAGTGACTTTACTCAAAAGAGCTTCGTTGCGGCATGAGAGTCGTGCGACGAGATGCCATGACCGTCAAAGCGTTGCGTTGAATTTTGACGCGTTCGCCCGAACTGAGCCGGACCGTGTACCAACCGCCAATGCCCGTTTCGTGGACGCCACACACGGTACCGACGCGATCGAGAAGCGTCCACGCCGTGCGATAATTCCCGGTAATACGAACGAGTGTTTTCACAGGGAGGAAATCCATGTTTTGGAATTCTTTTTGCCGGAATTCCGGAGTTTATTGATCCATACCGTCCAGCTGTCGCGTAGCCCGCTGGATCGCGTTGTTGACGCAGTTGCGGAGATGCATCTCGAGCTCATCTTCGGGATCCCAGTCGTCCCACGTCGAGACGGCAAGACGCGCATCGACGCATGTGGCGCATACGCATACGCCATCGACGACGTTATTCGTCTCGATCGCCAGACGCCGCTCCTCCGAGAACGACGCTTCAGATCCAGACGATTCGTCAGATCCGTCGTCCGTCTCGTACTCCGACTCATATTCCGACTCCGAGGCGAAAATCTCCCGTTGCGCAGAATCTATCTCGGCGCACAGAACGGTTTCGTCGACGGTCTTGAAGAGGAACATGGCGTTATATTTCAGCCCGGCATTGAGATCGTCTCGCGTCACCTCGTCGCGCGAATCGTGAATGGCAATACGCGATGCCATGGCCCCCGACCGCCACGTCATGACAGATGCCGTCGCGACCATCCGCTGCAGAATCTGATCGACAGCATTCGGCCGGGCCTCGGCAGTCCCGGGCATGCCGAGACCCGAACGCAGAGGCGGCAAATCCCTGGGATCCATCGCGCGTTTCGGTGATTGCCTCGTACCCTTACCCCTTTAAAGACGTTCACTTCACCTCATATAAACCACCCATGGAGCTCGAACAGACCGAGGCCGCGGCTTTCCGCCTGGACGTCGTGACCAGCGTGACGCTCAGCTGTTTGTTGACCATGGACTTCGCCCCGGCCTCGCGCCCACCTCCGATCGCCGAGATGGTACGTCACGAATTGCCTCGCGTCCTCGAGACTGTCGCGCGCACGCAACGACTCGGCGGCGTCGAGGTCGATCTCCGGCGGGCCGTGTGCGACGACCCCGTCCGGCTCCTCGACGACGTCGTCAGCGCGATCCGAGATTTCCCCAAAGCGCGCGATGTCGTGTGTCAGCTCGGACACGTCGATTCCGTATTCAGTGCGCTGCGGTACACTGGAAAACCGCCAACGGCAACTGAAGATCGTATTGCCGTAATGACTCGCCGCGTCGCTGCCGTCTTGGGCGTGAACCTTCCCGACGAATTTCAAGATCGCGTCGGGAACGTCTACGAAACAACATACAGAAGCATCACGAGGATTTAAAGGGGTTGATGCAATGCCGCGTCACACACAATGAAATAGATAGATTACAAATTTCACTTCTCAGGTGCGGCCACGGGATTGGTCTTCACATCAGCATTCTCGTTGATTACCCCGGCATACACGAAGGAACGCACCGACGTGACTTGGGGACGGAAGTTATACTTGATCGTCCGGCCTCCACGAACAATCTCCTTGGGCGGAATCTCCACGCGCGCCCCCTTGAATTCGCGAACCTCACGCGTGCCCGTCTGGCGCAACAGGATCGTTTCAAAGTTCCTCGAGGCGGCCTTGAGTGCGGCATAGCGCCAATCGGTGCTTACGAAACGCCCAAGAGGAGCCATAGTCTTCGGGTCGTGAAGCATGAACGTGCGGTGACGCTTGGTTTTGGCGGTTTTGGCGGTTTTGGCGGTTTTGGCGGGTGTGGGTGCGGGTGCGGCGTCCTTGACAGTGTCGAGGATCGTGGTAGACGCCATGATGGTAGCTCACACATTTTTCGCTGCCGCTGAACGCAGGCCATCGCGCTCGAGCCGTGGCTCTGCGATAACGGCACGCGCTTCAAGACCATGCTGCGGACCATCTCGTCGACCAACCGGAGCCTCCGGTCCCTGACGCCCGGCAACTGCAACGTCTCGACCATGACGCTGTGCGGCACCCTGGACTCGGTCGTCCGCATCAGCGCAATTGCCAAGTCCATGGAGAAGCACGCGACGCTGGAGACGCACGGCCTCGCGTTCCCTGGTGCGTCGAAAAAGAGCAAGGGGACGACGACATTTCAGAACCAGCTTACGATCAAATCTGGCACGACATCGATCAAGCTCTTCAGCAACGGCGCCATCCAGGTGACTGGTGCCAAGTCGCCCATCCATTTCCTCGATGTCATGGACCGCGTCTGCTCGGCGCTGGGCGCTGTGCAGGACGTGACGCCGACGCTCTCGAGCGCGAGCATTTCCATGATCAACGCCATCTTCTCCACGGCACGCGTCCTCCCTTTGCGCGTCCTCCGGCAGGCGTTCGAGGCGGCAGGGCATGACGCGAGCTACGATCCCGATTCGTACCCCGGCGTCAACGCCAAGATCTGCACGACCGAGAAGCATCGCGTCACAGTGATGATTTTCACGACGGGAAGCGTGATCATCAGCGGCGCAAAGACGCCGGAGAACGTCTCCGAGGTATACGGCATCGTCTGCGGCCTGATCGACGCGCTGCCCGACGCGGCCAAGGTCCAGGCCCCCAAGACCAAACCTTTCTCTGCCAAGCTGGTGGACGCCTACGGAATCATCGGCGGCTACCCGGCACGCATCGCAAACCTCTGCAACTGGATTGGCTGACTCCAAAATTTTCTCTCTCTCTTGTACCAATGCCATCGCTCCAGCCCGTCTCTGACCCTCGTTTCTTCACAGATTTCAGGAGCTCTTCTATCATCCATGCGCCGCGCCCGCGCCCCGTCCCGCGCCAGTCAATGTAAAATCACACAACATCTTCACGAGCTCGAGCGCGCGTGCCTCGAGACGTGCTTTGGGATTTTTGGGGTAGGCTTTGACGAAACACGGTTTGTGGAACGAAGCGAGCGTCTTTGTGCCGCATGGGTACATCGTCTCGATCGCCGATGACGTGTGCGGGTTGCTGGCACCTCCGAAAGCCGTGCGTACCGTCCATGTTCCGTCCACCTCCAGGCCCTCGGCACGACACCCGGACGTCGTGCCGAGAGCGAGATACTGCGGACTGCCATATGGCGCATCGTGCAGGACGTAGACCAACACATTGCCTGACCCGAATGTCGTTGCGCATGTCGATGCGTGATTCGTGGATTTTGCCGTCGTGCGCGCCGTGAGCTCGGTCATATTCGATAACGTTTCGCACATATCCCGAACCGAGACGTCTTGCTCAGGCCCGACGCCCAGCTCGACGCGAAGCTGTTCGAGCGTGACGACGTGCATCACGGTGCGTTTGAGACGACTGCCGCGTTTCGGTTTCGCTTCCGGTTCCGCGACGGCGATGCGTCGCGGCTGCGACGATCTCTCGCGTGGAGGCACGAACGCGTGGAGACGAGATGCCGCATCGTACATTTTTTGTGATTTGTTATTTCATTTCCCAGCTAATAGCTTTTTTGATCTGTTTCGCGCAGTCGGTCAGCGAGAAGCACTCGTCCTTGAGGAGCGCCTGAAACTGCCCAGCACGTGCTTTGCCATTGGACTGGGGAGAATTGAATTCGTTCGTCCCGGCAACGCGAGATTTCCACTCCAAATAAGCCTTGAGCGTCTTCTTCTCGTCGCCGTTGACGGCCAACTTGATCAAATTCGAGCATCCGCCAAATTTCCCTTCGTTGCCTTGGTTCAGAGATGTATCGATGACGGCCGCGAGCGCGAGCGCCGACGGTTTCGAGACGCCGACCTTTTTCCATGCTTTGGCGGTATGGAAGATATAGGCGCCATCGTCCGAATCCGAAACGAGCTGCTGCCATTGCGCCGTGATCCAGCGCGGATCGCCGGCAATCGAGTGAACTTTCTTGATGAGTTTCTCGCACTTATCTTTCGATTTACAGCATCCGGCAACAAACGGCATGAGATCGTCGCCTCCGAGCGTGCGGTACAACTTGAAGAGTTCCGGCGCGTCACCGGCGCCGTCCTTGCCATCGTTCGCTGTCGTCCAGCCGACAAGCCCGATCGTCACGCCGCGCTCGTGTTGATCGTACGAAAGGGCGCTGGCATACCCGAAAAGCGAACCTTTGGACCCTTCAATTTCAAACGTCCCTTTCAGGTCGGTATTGTCCTGCTCTGATTTCGAAATAAGAAGCCAGATATTGGCCCATGCTTCCTTGTCGCCTAAACCAGTCGCTTTCTCGAGAATCTCTAGAACTTGGGGCGTCAGTGCCTCGTCGACGGTGACGTGTGGAAGATCGGAAGGCATGGTGAGATGGTCTTACACGAGGTTATTATTTCTCGAGTCATACCATCCGCCATGCCTTCCCGTCCCCAGAACCCTCCAAATAAGAAGAAACCCGCGGCCAAGGCCAATACGAAACCTCCGGCCAAGCCCCCGGCCAAGCCCCCGGCCAAGTCCCCGGCCAAGCCCCCGGCCAAGCCTCCTCCGACTCCCGCGCCACCTGCGCCACCAGCGCCTCCAGCAAAGCCCCTCATCGGCACGTTGCGGTTCGTCTTGACGCCGGAAGCCGAAACCTCGCCCGTCCGCCAGCGCATTGTCGACGGCATGAACGCGGCGATCGAGATGTACAACCAGAATGCGCCATTCGACGGCGAGATCGCGGTGCACTATGACTCTGGCGTCCCGACGGCCGAAGCGTCCGGCAACCGCATCACATTTGGCGGCATGACGGGGTACCGCGTCTCGCTTCACGAAATCGCGCACGTCATGGGAATTGGCCTGCACGGCGCGTGGTGGTCGCCGCAATGCCGCGATTGCGACGCCATGGTCTGGACCGGCCCGCGCGGCGTCGCGACGCTCTGGGCATTTGACGGCCCCAATGCCGTGCTGCACGCCGATACCTTGCACTTCTGGAATTATGGGCTCAATAACGATAGCGAATTGACGCCCGGCGCCGATGTCCGGCATGTGGCGTGCGTCTGGGCGATGGTTCAGGACATGAAGGCCGTCAACCCAAATTCATAGGCACGACGCCAGATCGCCGGGCCATTTGCGTTCCTGCACGCCGGGCCTTGACGACGCCTCCGCGCGCCCTCGCAAAGCCTGCACGTCGCGCCATTTGCGGAGGCGTGAAGACCGGCGTCGGAGCTGGAGTACGTCCGTAGAAAATATCGGCTTCGGCCGCGCGACGCTGCGATTCGCGCCAATTCGCATCCCATGCTTCGCTCCGGGCGCGCGTGGCCTCGTTCCTCTGGCGCTGTGCATATTCCCTCTTCCATCGCGCCGCGGCAATCGCGCGTTCCTCGGCCGCTTTGCGCGCTGCCACGGCCTCTGCCTGGCGCCTCTCGTACTCGCGCGCCGCCAATTCGGCCGCCGCGCGTTGCCGCGCCGCGTTTTCCGGCGATGGACCGGGCGCGCTCTTGCCCGTGCGGTACCGGCTCGGCGGCGCCCCGGACCCCCCAAACACCTTGTACGAGCTGGACGTCGTTCCCGGACGAAAGAAGGACGATTGGTACGGGCGCGTCGGCGGATCGGCATACCGCTGCGGCTGCGGCTGCTGTGGCGGTTGCGGTTGGATGGGAACGCCACCCGTCATCTCGAGTTCGGCGCGTTCCCAGGCGGACAGCAACGCTTGGAACCTGGCCGTCGCGCCTGGCCGGCGGTCCTTGTCCGGGTGCGCGCGCCTCGCGAGCTGCCTGTACTTGCGCTTGAGCGTCTGGAGCGTGTTCCCGGCCCTGTACCCCAGCACATATTTCCAATCGTCCATTACATCAAAGGCAAGAAATTATTACCACATGGTGACGTGGAGAGACGTGGCGCACGCCTTGATCGCGCGCGTGGCCACCTTGATCGCGATCGTCTCTGGCCGGTCGTAGTTCGCTTGCTGAAGTCTCATTTTCAATTCTCGCAATTTGGCTTTGTGGGCTTCTTGTCGTGCCATGGATAGAAACGCAGCTACTTCTCCGGCATCGCGGCGTGTGGCATCGCGATCCGTGGCCACGCGGCTCATGCGCCGGCTCATGCGCCGTATCGCTTTCTTCATCCGCGCCGCGCTGTGACGCCTTCGTGTGGGCGATGTGACGCCTCCTTTAGAGATGGTAATGGTTTGTAATATTCCTCTACACTGGACATTGAAATGCACGAATGGTGGGCGAATGGTGGCGTGGACGTCGATGCGCAACCCGTTGATGTACCCGCCAAAGAGACCGACGATGCGGCAGCTGGTATCATAAGAATCCATCGCGACTCTCGAGGTGAGCTCGGCGCCTTCGCCAGGCCGCGCGCGAGCTTTGGCCGTCGAGATATACGCCTCAATCGCTTTACTGAACGCGATTTGCTTCGTCGAGTCCACTCGAGAAGGTATCGTAGGATCGACAAACTGCTGCATGACTTTGCGAATTCCAAACGCGATTTTCAGCGCGCGACACAGCCCTGCCCGCGTCTCCCGCGTGATTTCAGCCGTCACGGGCCGCAAGGCTGCACGCATGGTCCGCGACGTCGCCTCGAGCGCGGTGCGATTCCGCATCTTGACGCGGCGCGCGATCTCTTGCAAGACGTCCTGAGGGAGTTGTTCCATACTTGAAAACAATATAATAATTACCACATGGTAGCGCGGAGAGACGTAGCGCACGCCTTGATCGCGCGCCCGGCAATCTTGGCATTTCGTTTTCCAGGCGACCTCGAATTTTCCAGCGCCTCTTCCAGGAGATCGACCAGGTATGCCCGGTGCGCGCGCGCTCGCCGCCCTTTCCCTCCAGGCGCTGCACGACTTTTGTACACGCGAATCTCCTTGCCGGCCTTCCGCTTCAGTGGCTCGTTAAGAGCGTTTGGAAATCGCCCTCGGAAGTTGCGCGTCGGCCTTTCGATCACAATACCATTGGAATCGACGGTGACGTAAAAACCAGGCACAAACCAGTCTTCCACGAGCACGGGTCCACCACTCAAGCCCTGCGCATAGAGGGAGATTCGATCGCGCTTGATGGTAGCGTTCACTTGCACACGCGTCTCGTTGACGTATCCGAAAAAAAGACCTCTCACATACAGGGCGTGCCCCCCGAATTTCCGAAGGTGCGGTGCTTGAGGTGGTTCCATGAACGAAAAGGAGATGACGAGCTCGGCGCCTTTGCCTGGTGGTGCACGACCTTTGACCTCGGCAGCGTACGCGCGACCTGCCCTCTCGATCGCCGAGGTGAATGCGCTATCGTTGACCTGGGCCTCGGTGAATTGCGTCTCGAGCATACGGCGGAACCCAAACGCGATTTTCAGCGCGCGACACAGCCCTGCCCGCGTTTCCCGCGTGATTTCAGCCGTCACGGGCCGCGCGGCTGCGCGCATGGTCCGCGACGTCGCCTCGAGTGCCGCGCGGTTCCGCATATTCACGCGGCGCGCGATCTCTTGCAAGACGTCCTGAGGGAGATTCTGCATACTCAAAGGGAAGAAATAATTACCACATGGTGGCGTGGAGAGACGTGGCGCACGCCTTGATCGCGCGACTGATAACCTTGAGAGCGATATTCTCTTTATGTTTTTGACCTTTTTGCATTTCATGGAGATTATATGCCAGGTCCTGCCGCACTTGAAGCCGACTCGTGCGCCGTATCTGTCTCTTCAACTGCCTCACTGACCGTGCCCCCTCATCCATGATTGCGGGACGGCCCTGGCCCCCGTCTCCGACAAAGATGCTTTGCCCCGAAAATCCGTCCTGTGGGCGTGCAATGATATGTATGCTTTCCGGGCGAATGATGGCTTCGACATCCACACGCGTTTCAAATCGATGACCCGTGTGGACGAGCCCGACAAAGAGATTTTTGACGTAGCAGACGGTACCTTGTTGTTCAAACTCCACCCTCGAGGTGAGCTCGGCGCCGTTCCCGGACCGACCGCGGGCTTTGGCTGCTGAGATATACGCGTCAAGTGCTCTCTTGAATGCGATTCGCTTTTGGGAGTCCGCCGAGTCGTGGGCGAACTGTCGCATGATCCGGCGGATTCCAAACGCGATTTTCAGCGCGTGGCACAACCCTGCCCGCGTCTCCCGCGTGATTTCAGCCGTCACGGGCCGCGCGGCTGCGCGCATGGTCCGCGACGTCGCCTCGAGTGCCGCGCGGTTCCGCATATTCACGCGGCGCGCAATCTCTTGCAAAACGTCCTGAGGAAGTTGCTCCATACTTAATTGATATATAATAATTACATGCCGATCTTGTACTCCAGCGTCCGCTCGCCTTTAATTGACGCGAACGTTCCGCGTGCCATCGGTTCTGGCATCGTCGAGGCGTCCCGTACGTATGTCACATACCCTTGGACGCCCGCCACGACTTGTTCGACCATGATTTCGAGCGCGATCGAATTCAGCCGCATAATCTCCTTGCGTCCGCCGTCGTTGTCCGAGTAGGCCTGGAAGACGCCGCGCATGACGCCTGCGACCTCGACGTCCGATTGGCGCCCGATGGTGAACCCCGTCTTGTCGCGCACGATCTTCGCGAGACGCGCCTGGACGACGTCGAGGTTGGATTCTGAGAAGTAGGCGTCGCTGAGGGGCGTGCGGCACAATTGGAGAATGGCCATCGAGTCGGCAATGCGCGCCATGATTTCACCTCAGAAAATAAAGCGCATGGTCAACCGAAAAGCGCCTCTCGCTCCTCGGAATCAAGGCACCATTCGAGACGCGACGGCGCCCATGTCCTCCTGATAAATTCATGAAACGAATCTTTCCAGAAGGGAGTCATCGTTGCCGCGTGGTACCGCACATTCTCATAGATATCGATGTGGCGCATCGTTTCAATACACCTATCACGGTGTGGGAAGCACGACGCAAATGTAAACCATACGGGCCACGCCGCGCCGCGAGGGTACCGCGGCACCGAGCTTGAAAAGAGGTTGAAGACCGTGCCATACTCGCCCTCGACGGGCCAATGCCATACACCAAAAGTATCGATAAATCCAAGAAGCAGGTCGGCGCCTCGAAACGAGCTCGGTCGCGTTCCGATACTTATACCGCCGACGTATTTCTCGGCGGACCCGCGACCGGTATCTATTTCCACGTTCCTGAGATGGTACCCGAGAACGACGGCATCTGCCGGAGTGTGCACGACGCCTATGCCGTGGTACACGAGCTCCGGGAAGATATGGATAAACTGGAGAGGGCCGTCCGGGATGCAGCTCAAGATCGACGGCACGCGCCCAGCCAGCAATCCACTTTGGACGAGATACTTGGCAATTGATGCTTCATACATTATACATTACACATCATTTCAGTTCGTTTAAAAGTCTTCATCCACCTCCTCGTTATTCTCTTGAGCTTCCAAATCGAGTTCTGCCAAATCGGGGTCAGTCGGGTCACGCGTCGAGCGACGAAATGTCTCGGCCTCTGCATCGCGCTCGCCTCGCGCCGCCAATATATCAAGTTCCAGTTTATCGCGCAACCGCAGCTGCGTCGTCGCGAGCTGTGCCTTGACGTCCGCGAGCTCCCTGTCTCGCGCTGCGGCCGCGGCGACATGTGCTGCGGCCGTGGTCGCGTACGTCTCCAGCTGGGCACGGGCCGTCGCGAGCTGCGCCTTGACGTCCACGAGCTTCTTGTTGCGCGCCGTGGCCGCGGTCGCGTTCCTATGCCACTGCGAATTCGCACGCAATTCGCACCCGAGGAGCTGCGTTTTGAGCGTGGCCACCCCCGTCTTTGCCGCGGCCAGCTCGCGTCCAATCTCGTCGTTCTCGTTTTCGTTTTCGTTTTTCAAGCGATAGGTATCCGCCCGCGCCTTTTGCAGGCGTCTGCGGAGGACGTCATTATCGGCGATGGCCACCGCGAGCTTGTCGCATAGAACCGCCTCTCGCGCATTGACGAGAGATTCGATTTCGTCAGCCAAACGACGAACGCTTGTCATAAAAAACGGCCGTCGTTTTTTTGTAATTTTTGTATTTTTTTCTGTGAGTTGTCGGCTTTTCGATTTTCCTTAAATCAATCTTCGATGCGGTTTGCGAGACAGAACTTCAACGAACCGAGCGATGCGACGCTATACGAGAGGACGAGAGGGTAATCTTTCTTGAGGAACAGTTGGACGGTATTGCACAGCCCCGATGCGCGCGTGAAGAGGCTCAGGTACCGCAACGAAAATGTACCGGCCACATTTTCGCCCGTCGTTTCCGTCACGGCCATGCACCCGTCCGCCTCGCCGATTGTCGTGCTCTGCGACGCAAACGATCCATCGCACGACAATTTGAGCGCGGCGCCGTCTGTGGCGATACTCATATATTCCCCGAGATACGTCATCTCGCGACAGAGACGTTGGAAATAGGCCGATGGCAGAGTGAGGACGCGATCGAATTTGGCATCTGGGATATTGATGCGCTCGCTATCGCAATCCAAAAGTTTCAACGAGTAGTCGGTCCGCGCATTCTTCTCGCTGTTGTGAATCGTGATGCCAAGCTCGTGCGGCGCGGCGCTTTCGACGTACATCGTAATACAATCGTGTGACGATGCGGTCTTGAGAAGTTTCCAAATACTCGTCATGTTGATGCCGGTGACGAGCGGGCCGGGGCAATGAAACTCATCAAACGCATCGGCCTCGAGACGCAAGAAGATCAAAGCGCACCGAGCGCCGTCCATGGTGAGGACGCGCAACCCGCCCTTGTCGTCATCGCCGTCCGTGATGGGTTCCCACGAGAGGTTTGTATCGTGGACGATATGCGACATCGTTTCGAACAGCGACCGCAGCGCGCCGCCTTGCACGGTCGTCACATAGAGCGAATACTTTGACAGATCCATGATGTGCGAATTTGCGCGCGTCGACCACCTCTCCCTTTAAATCTCTGTTGTGTACCATGTCGCTTCCACCGAGCTCGCCAGATATCGACGGCTGGCATTTGACCGGGTTCAAGATCGGGTACAGGGCGCGCGTCACCGCGCAGGCGGCAACGATGCGCGTCGAGTGTGCGCCGGACGAAACAGGCCCCGATTCCGGATTTGTTGCGATCGACGCCACGGTCACCAAAGTCTCGTATTCGCTCTACTTGAGCTGCGCCGAGTGTCGAGATTTCAAGATCCCGGGAGGACCGAGACACGGAATAGCATCGTGCAATCTCCGCATGCCCGGCTGGAATACCGTCGTCGCCACGCGCGATGCCTGTCTCATCAACGGCATCGAGTGTGGCCCGGGCGACCCCACGGATCTGGGATGTTACGCGACGGTCTCCGGATGCGCGCGCCACGTCTACATGAACGACTTCCAAGTCGAGCGCGAGCCGGCGTCTGAAACGGTCGATACGCCAGTGACTGAAACGGCCGATACAACGCCACAGTTCCGGTTCGTCTAGAATGACGTGAAAAGGGCCGCTTCGACAGTTTCATCTGTTTCCAGGTCCGTATAACTCAGACCGCCGTCCCCCGCGCCGAGCGTCGTCGCATACGCCTCGAGTGGAAGGCGAGCCTCGTGGCCCTGGAGCCATTCGAAAGCCTGCGTTCCCACCATGACGGACCCTTGGGTATCGACGACTGTCGGCACGGCTTTGAGTCCGTTGACCGGCGTATGATCGACGTCGATGAGCGTGACGCCCGGCAATTGAAGGCGGCGGATAGTCTTGACGAGTCTCGTGCAGTTGGGGCACCGGCTGGACACGTAGACGGTGGTCATAGTGTGCGCCGAGGAAAATAAAATCCAGCGAATAACTACTACATGGACATCGTCAAGGCCATCCAATCGCACATCGTCGACCCGGAAAATGCAATTGCCATCCTCAAGCATATCGTAAAGGTCGTGAATGGCGACGTCGACGCTGCTGTCGATATCGTCACGCAATTAGCACGCGGAGCCGACGGTATTTCTGGGACGGACGATGACGTCATTCCGGCATCGACGCTCGTCGCTTTGCGGGCGCTCCTGGACTCTGATCTCGTCGGGAAATTGGCCGTCGAACTGGCCCGGCCTCCTCGGTCGTGGCCGTGCTGCTCCATCTCGACGTTATGAGACATTACACGCGGTACACCACGGGATGGATCGTGCCGTTCGAGACCATCACGAGGTCCACGCGCATGCCGGCCGACGCGAGATCGACATCTCCATTGAGGCGTTCTCCCTCGTACTCTTTGAATGCCGTGCGGTACGAATATTTCCAGTGGAGAGCGTCCGACATGTGTCGCGGAGGCGTAAAGGTCGCCTTGCCATTCCACGTTGTCGGGTGCGCTGCGGACGGGTATGATGCGAAAGCCGGGACGCTCGGGTCCGGCGGAAGGCTCATCGTTCCAGGGAGATTGCGTCTGCCGTGACCCCAGATATACCTGATCATGAGCACGTCCGACTCGTCATATTGAGATGAGCCATACGTGATAGAACGGGGCCAATGTTCGAGACATCCCGAGCAGAGACGGCCAATTTCGGTCATGAACGAATCGTCGCTGGGTCTCTCGTACGTGTCCGTGAACGGGGGGAGTGGCGTCGATGGTGCGAAACACATTTTCGAAAAATGTAGATTAGGGTTTATTTTTATGATGCCATTTCGGAACCGTGGCGGGTATGGCGCCATTGACGCATTCCCGCCAAAATTTCGAAAAAGAATATCTGTCCAATAAGAATGTCTTCCACCGGATATTACGGATCTCTTGTTATCGAGGCGCTCGTCGTCGGCGGCATTCTAGCGGCGCTCATGTCGATGGCTATTGTCGTCTACCCCCTGGCCAATTCGCCCCAACGCGCTGCCACGATGGGGTTTGTTCTCGGCGTGCTCATCCACGTCGGATTCGAAGGCGCGAAGGCGAATCGCTGGTATTGCTCGGAAGGCGCCGCGTGCCGGGCGCGTGCGATGTAGATGGGCTTAAAGACCCCTCCCCTGCCACCATACCACTTTCTACACCCACCAGCACCATGGCGTCCACCCAGTATTACGCAGGCATCGTTGATGGACAGCTCTCTATCGCCATCTCCAAGCCCACGACGGCAGTCCCCGAGCCGTCTGGCTGGAAGGCGATTCGCGTGACGCTCGCGTCGAACGATGCTCGCGTGGCCGAAGAGCTCACGGCCAAGTTTCGTCCGACGCGCGTGACTCTGGTCAAGCGCCACGGCAAGAAGGACGTCTGCACGGCCCTCTTTGTCGGCGAGGAGTCCAAGGATCTCCTGGAGTTTGCCGCCGAGCACTGCGTCCTCAAGAAGGAGCTGGCCACCAAGACGCTCGAGTATATCGCCTCGACGGCAACTGCCGAGGACGTCAAGGGCGTCGTGCCGATGTCGGAGGTCGAGGACGTGAGCCTCGACTGGGCATCTGGCTTCTTTGACGTCCGCGGCGTCGTCGTCCACCCCATCAGCGCGATCCCCGAGACGGACGATACGCCGGCCACCAAGAAACGTCGCGGGTCCGTTCGTCTCGTCCTCCCCAAGCACGAGAAGTTCCTGATTCCGGCGCTCCAGAAGATCCTGCACGGCAAGGTCAAGAAGAACTCGCCGTGCCGCCTCGTCTACGAGACGCAGGACGCGATCAATTCGTTTGTCGATACCGTCACCGACCACGTCCGCGCCAAGAAGGACGACCTCGAGAGCGTTATCGCGTACTGACGCCAAACCGCACGTTCTTAATCACCGAATACGTATCGACCGGCGATGGAACTTTACCGCCGAAGAACGATACGAAATTCACGGCGTTTATCCGAACTGACGCCGACGTCCGAAAAACAATATCGTTCAACGAGCGCGTCTCGCCGTTGACAGTCAATGACAAGGAGCCGTTCTTGAGGCCTGGCGCGTTGAGCGTCACTTGTAATCGCACGCTGTTGAACTCGCCAGATTTGAATCGCAAGCCGCCCGATTTCTTCAGCCAGACGTGATGCCCCGGCGCGTTATCTTCGCCCGATTTCTTGCCTATTTCCGCTGCGTCCTTGTACTTGGGTCCCTGTGCGGCATACGCCCCGTCAGATCCTCCAGGAAGTGCCAAGTATACGTATGCTGACGCCGCGCCGTCGTCCTTGAAATTGACGCGGACCGACCCGGTCGTCGCGGACCATTCTTTGCCGTTCGCACACTCGTCCGGTTTGGTTCCGATGCAGATGCCGGGAAGTTTTCCCCCCTTCACCCACTGGAATCCGGAAGGAAAGAAGACGTCGTACGAGATCACGCACCCCTCGGCCGGCAGCGATTTGTTGGGGTTGGCCTTGAAGGACCCACCCCCCTTGCCGCCTGCAACGCCCTTTTTGTACGCGAACCTTATCCCGCCATCTTGCGACGACATGGCATTGTCATTGCTGATGGTGCTCACGTACCATGGCGCGACGTTTTTCCGGAGCGGTGCGGGGTTGGGGAGCGGCAATGCATCGTTCCACGCGGTGCCTCCGGACGGCATCGACGCGGCCGGCGCCGGTTTCGTCTTGGGTGGTATCTTCGGTGTCTTTGGTGGTATCTTTGGTGTCGTGGGCGGGAGTACCGGTACAGGTGGCGGCAGAGGAGGCGCTGCGCCGGGGACGTAGATGACGTCAATGCCGCCATCGTCTTCTTGCGTGGGCGCAAAGACCGGCCCCCCTTCCCAAAAAGGCAACGTGAGAGGCGCCGCCATACTATCCATAATATCCACATCCGTGTCCATGGCCGCTGGAGTATCGGGCTGCTCTGCCAGGCGCGGCAGGTAGACCACCGGCCGAACTGCACCGGCGCCCTGCCCGTTTGGCGCGAGAGGCGGGACGATCGTAGGTTTGGGTCGAGTTTTCTGCGATTTTTTTCGCGTTTGCCAGCGGACGAGGAAATAGATACCGGTCGCGAGTCCGCCGACAAGGATGAGGATGAGGAGCACGACGAGCACGACGAGTCCCACGTGCGATTCGTTGGCTTCTTCTTGCTCGAACGATTCGACGAGCCCCCCGAGGTCGGCCATGTCGGGTTTTACGGTATGAACAGATTTAAAAGTCGCGAGATGTGCACACCCCATCACCCCATATCACCCATGTTTACGCAGCTCTTTACCGGGAGTGCGGCGCCCGGACCCGAACCCAAACCCAAACCAAAACCCAAGGCCAAACCCAAGGCCAAACCCAAACCAAAACCCAAGGGCAAACCAGCAGGTCCCGTACCCGTCGAAGTCGAGAGGACGCATGCATCGGGGCCTTTTACGGCGACGCGCGAACCCACCCCGGAACCAGCGCCTGCACAGACGCTCGAGTACGATGACGTATCGAATGACGAAGACCCCCCGGCCGACGATGCCGACGATGCCGAGTGGACAGTGAGCGAATCTGGATCTGTGGATTCGGGCGACGAGGAAGGGTATGAGGTCTCGTCCATGGCCATGTCCGATGACGTGTGCGGGAGCCTCGGGTCCAATCCAAGCCCGAAATTTGGGTTGGCCGGACTTGGATCGAGCGAAGGAACTCGTATGGTGGAAAAGAAACGTCCTCCCGGAATTGCCGTGACGTTCGACGACGACTCGTGGATCGAGTAACGTCGTTTGATTCGCGGAAAAAAGGTGGTGCTTCATGGTATGTCCCGCGCGCACCCCGACGCCCCTCGCCCATCCAACCCGCCCCCTGCCGAGGAGGTCGAGGATTCTGACGAGTATGAAGAGGAGTCGGAGATCGAGGAGGAGTATCCCGAGGGCGATATCCGGATGCTTGCCGATGCGCTCATCACCAGCAATGGCGAGGCTATTGCGGACGTGATGAGCGGCATCCGCGATGCCCTTGAAAAATTGGCCAAGGTCGTGTATACCGCCAGCAAGCACGGCAAGTAGAACCGCTATATAATACAAATAATAATGCATTCTTTTCGAAGTTCCGATGGCAACTTCGAAAAGCGTGTTTTCTGTAAGAGATCAACCGGCCGAATACGTTTCGACTCCAGGGGGGATGGGTTTTCGGAGGGCGTTGAAGTACGCGTGCCGGAGGAGGACGGCCGGCTCGAGACCGGAGATTTCCTTGGTATCGAGACGATCTGTTGATTCGAGGGGAAGGCTCTTGAGGAACGCCCGGAGAGCCTGGAGGTGCGAATTCTTCTTGAATGCTAATGATCGCATAATACTCTTGAGGAAGAAATGCGTATCGTATGTGCGATTCTTCGTTTGCGACACACGGTATTTTCCATGTATGACACGCTCGTTCTGGAGCGTCGGGTGGTTGGGGACGTGCGTGAAATCGTAGTCTGCCAAGGCCACCAAGAACGGTATTGTGACAAAGTATGATGTACCGTCGAACATGTACCCAATCTTGAGCGATTTGGGCGATTTCTTGATCAGGATATTGTTTGTCGAGAGATCGTTGTGGCGAAACCCGGGGAATCGTCGCTGGAGGACCGCGAGCGTGTACAGGACGCCAAACAGCGCCGACCGGACGTGTGCATCCGTGACGTCCTTGGAGCGCGCTCGCAGCCATTTCGTAAAGTCAGTTGTGAACGTTTCCTGGAGACACAAATTGTTATACTTTAGCTGGATTTTCGTCGATGTTTTGATACGATTCCCGAGGATCGTCTTGAGTCGCGGGGCCATCATGCGGCAATCGGCATGGCAATACACAAAAACGAAATGCGGCGATGCGCGCGTGGCGATGAGGGCGTTGGTCATATCGGCAAAGGCGGCGCTCACCATGATACTATCGCGATTCTTCACGGTCCTCGCGCCTGCACGATCGCCCTTTTTCAGCTTATCGACGAAATCGCACAGCGTGTTGTCGCGGTAGTACGATAGTTTCGCGATGACCGACTGACGTCCCGCTTTGATCTCGAAGACGTCGCTGTACCGACCGCTTCCCCGGTGCGTCATAGTTGGGTCCCCTTTACTCATGGACTCGTACTAAAAAGAGAGAAAATAATACTTAAAGGCCTCCTTTCTGTTGCCCTAGAATCCGACTCGGCGCGATGGCGACTCCATCGGCCGTCCCGTTGGTGCTCTTGCACATTCCGGCGCTCGTCGCGTACATCCTCTCTGAAAACGCCATCAAAGACGTCTACGCGCGCCGCCAAAACGCCCGTCACGTTCTGGAAGAGTTTACGCGAGCCGTCGATCCTTCCAACACTTCAAAAACAGAGCTTCTTGCTGCCGTGGAGAAATGCAAAGGTGCCATCAAAGCGTGCCCTTTGGCGTACGCGACCAAGACGCTCGCGAGTCTCCACGATGCCACGTGCAAGAACACGCCGAGCATGCAGCGTCCCATTGACGATCCCGGAGATATATGCGATATGGACGCCTGGAATACCGACCTGAGTTTCGTGCGTGAACTCTTTGGGATGCAAGTGCGCGTCGACGGCGAGATCCGGCACGTGACGGTATTGGAGCTGGACGTGACGGGAAACTCGCTGGCCAAGTGCGTGCGTGATTCGCTCGGCGACGCAGCGATCACGCGCGCGCCGCTGGTCTTGGTATGCGGATTCAATCATACCAAGACCACGTTTGTCGATTACCCTTACGAATACGAATTCCACGGTATACGGTATACGTTGTGCGTCGTCGCGACACGAGACAAGGCGATGTTCATCAACCCGTCCGGACCAGGCTGGCACGACCAGGAAGGCAAGACCGTCTCGCTGAATTCTATTATCACGAAAGATGCGTGTGTTGTCGCGTATAAGCGCGCATAAGTTAGAAATTGTAAAGAACCTTTGCGCCTTGACCGTACGACGGTTTATAGAATCCAAGTCGTTCCATGAGCGTCGCGGGATTCCGCGGCGGGTCCCACCCCACGCCCATCGCGGCAGCTTGGCGGTCGCGTCGCTGCATCGATCGACGACGCATTTCTTCCAATGCGGCTTGGCGTCGGTACGACTGTGCAGACTGTGCAGACGGCATACTATCACTGTAACATTTACTTCTTGAGCTGACGACTGAGACGCATCATCGAGGTGGCGGCCGACGCAATATCCTTGGCCGCCTTGGTCGCGGTTGCTGTTGCCGAAGGGCGCGTCGTCTTGCGCTTGGTCGCGGTCGTCTTCTTCTTGGTTGCGGAGCGCGTCTTGGGAGCCATGTGAGATGCGCCTAAATTTTCACAGCTGAAAAAACGCGCGGGAAAATTTGACCTCCACCCGGTGTCACCAGCCTCCACCCGGTTTCTTCCATCCCCACCAGCTCTTCTTCATCTTCATCTTCATCCCCATATCGTACATTGGCCGCTTCTTGCCGCGCCGATTCATCGATTCTATCTGCTCCGACCGCATGAGCATACGAAGCGGGATCCTTTTGTAAATTGGCTGTGGAAGCGTCGTATCGAGGTGGTAACTTAACGTCATCGGCGTAAACGACGTGGCGTTCGGGACCTTGAAGGGCAAAATCGTTGTGGTGGGTCCGCCCGTCCATAAATGATTGCGTCGACGCGCCAGCTCGGCCTTGACCGCGTCCGGCAATTTGGCGGGCCGCAGTGCGTACGCCGCAAAGAAGTGGAGTTGGAGCGGGGCGAGGGGGTGCGACGCGAGCGCAGGCCACACTCTATTGTTCTGCACCATGCTCTTCACGAATTCGCTCCCTTCTTCAGTCGCGTATGCCGCGGCAATGTACAGTTTGGCCATGCGTCCCACCCGGGAAAGGTGCCGCTGAAACATATCGACGAGCGACCCCTTTTGCTGGCCGCTGTAGATCGCGTCGTCGATATGGACGAATGTCGTGATGCCGCGGCTCAATGCGTCGTCGATATGTTTGGTGCTCACCAACGCCCCGCCCTCGACCGGGACGATCACCGACGGCGGCGCGATGCCGCGCGCCGCGAGGTGCCGGATCACGGGCCCCGCGAGCCACGCGCTCGATTTCGCCTTGCGCGCGGAAGTATCGGTTTCCGCGACGAGCGCCCACTCCCGGCCCCGCAGCCGCGGCGCGACCCAATCGACGCACGCGGCAATCCCCTTTTTGAATTCTGCCGCGGACCTGATATCGACCTGAGACCAGATCGAATCCGCCGTCCTCTTGCGCAACCGCTCTTTGCGGGCCCATGCATCGAACGACGCCCTGACGCGCTTGATGTTGACCTCTGGCATGACGTTGTAGGCGCGCAAGAATTCGGGGTGCGTCATGATTGCGCGAACGAATCGCGCCGAATTTTCGAATGACTGGTGGTAGAACGCGCCAGACATATTCGTCCACCCGCGTTCGCCTCGACGTGACGGCGAGGACATATGCATCTGCACGAGATTTATTTCTTGCCGCAGCAGGAGCTGATCACTGTGAACACGTTTCGGCGTTTTCGTGCGTTTTCTTTCTCTCATGGGTCGGTCCTTTGGCCGCGCCTTGGCCGTTGGCGGGCGCGGCGTGGGGCGCGGCGCGGCGGGCGGCGCCGCTCGAATGCGCAGTCTTTCGCCGGCGCCACGGGTGGCTTACACAGTAAAGGGCCGGACGGATTCGACGAGCGTCTCCAGCTTCGACCTGGATTCGCCGATATCGAGCGGGATGCACATCAACCGATCGTAAAGCGGCTTGGCGTCGAACGTATCGTATACGGTGAAATGGATGAGGACGCAGTCGGCGACGAGCGGCCGCCGTGGCGTTTCTGGAAACATATCGAACGCTGATCCGTTGATACGCGGGAGGAGATCGACGCCGTTGACGTGCGTCGCATATAATGGAATCGACCAGGCCCGAACCTTTGGCGTCTGCACCGCACGAAGAACCGCTTCGGCGACGACGCACATCATTTTTTTCTTTGAGATCTTCGAGGGTGCGTCGAGCACGCTGACCCACATCATATTGAACGCATTTTCCACAGAAATTTTCGTCATTTTTTTTGTGAAAAAGTCGGGGTTTAGCAGCGCGATACGAATTTCTGGAATTCCGTCGACGCATGCACAGCACGTGGATGCGAAATATCAATTTCGTCAAGGACGTGCGTCAAAAACCCCATCGCGCGACGCCACTGCGAGCTCTGCGCATCGGTCTCGTCAATTTCGTTATCGACGAACGACGTGCCGCCTGCCTCGCGCAACGAATCGACGTAAAACTCGACGGCGTGCACGTCAAACACTTCGAAATCGCACCAATCGGGAGGCGGCGTGCGGCGTACGTGACTGGTGTCGGCCGGCCACGCCACTTCGACGAGGAGCCCGCCGCGGATATCTTCACCCGCACAAACTGTGTACGTCCCCCCCGTCAAAATGTGCGCGAGACTCGACGGCACACACGCTCCATCAAACCGAAATCTGGCATACGAGCCGCGCATTTCACGTGCATCGCAGCTATCCCTCTTTAAATGCATTCACACTTTCTTCCGGCCGTGGTCACAGAGCCTCGCCACCCGATGCATCATCACAAAAATAGTTTCAAAAATGACATTGTGTTTTTCTTGCACGGCGTCCGAGATCAAGGACTGGCTGTTCGACGAGAACACGTCGTCGGGATGGATTGATGCCAATGATTTCGCCGGAGGTCGCGTGCGTGCGTGGAACGAGCTGCATCCTCACAAGTACATTCTCCCGAAAGATGCGCAGCACTACGATTTCTGGAATGCGTGTATTGGCCCCCTTACATTCGCCGCGTCCCCAACGGCATTACGCACGATCATCGCTCCTCGCGTCGCCGCGGCGTGCTCGTCCGGAAAGGCGTACCCAGAGATGTGGCGCACGCTCGAGACGCTCGTGGCCAATATCGACGTTCTCGAATCGATCATCCCATCTGATGACGTATCGACGCGCGAGAACGGGACGACGCCGTTGACGATATATATTGGTATTATCGACGCGGAATGCGACCGCCTCGACCAAATTGGATGCTTGCGAACGGTTGGGGAGATTACAGAACGAGTCGTCGTGTGCTCGGTCGAGACGCTGCACCCCCGGTCGAGGTCGGGACTGCGCCGCGCGATTCAAAGCGAATGCTACGGGGCCAGAGTCGATTTTGTGACGTGCCCGGTTGATGTGTGCGTCTACTTTTACAGCACGCTGTAGCACCAAGCTGTCGTGTAACGATTCAAATTCATGCCACGTCAGCGGGTTCAGACGGAAACGCGGCGGTAACCCGACGATCGGTCACAAAAATTCCAATTTCGTCCCGGCCGGTCACAAAAAAAATGTCGAAGCCCGAGTGGGCACCTTTGAAGAACGGGATCTGGAAGGCTCCTCCTTCGCGGGGCCTCGCCGAGACCGAGCCCCACTCCCCTTCTCCGGAGCCCGAGCCCGAGCAGGAGCCCGAGGACCAGCCGCCGCCGCCCCCCCCCGTGTCGTTCGCCCAGCCCCACTCCCCTTCTCCCGAGCCCGATCCGGAGCAGCCCGAGCAGCCCGATGACCGGGTGGTGCCGACCGGCGTCGCGTCGTTCGCCCAGCCGCACTCCCCGTCGCCCAGCCCCGTCAACAACGGCCCCCCCCACCCGGACGACATCCCGGACGACGAGCCCGAGCTCGACGAAAACGGCTACGAGATCGATGATCGAATGGTATCGAATGATGAGTACAGGGGAGGCTATCGCACGTACAACATTTACAACAAGGACGACGAGTATATCGAGGAAGATATCCGGAACTATGACGACTAAATCCAATGCGATTCCAAATCGTCCAGCGTCAGCTTCTCGCGACAATTCAGCAGCGTCTTTGTAAATGTCAAACGATCGTTCGAGTGCGTCTTGTCGGTCCGCACAGTTTCCAAGACCCAATTTTTTGATTCGTCGGGTCCGCCGCGCCACGATGCTTCGACGATACAGTCGGGCACGAGCGCCGGGTCGGGGTCCGAGAGCGTCGCGACATTCACCATGCCGCGCACGGTCGAATCGTAGACGGCCAGAACATTTGGCGGCGTGAAAACGAAATCGACCGTATGTGTGCCGCCATCTTTGAGTTTGTAGAGCGTCGCGTGCCGCCCAACGCAAATTGGCATCGCGTCGGGCGTAACGATCGTTCCGTCCGTCGGCCGCTCGGCGCGCGCGAGGTGCGCCCTATACTCCCCGAAATCTCGGCAATACGTCTTGAATTCGATATGTAGCGCGTCAGAGGCGTCGGGCGCATAGGCTGCAAGGCCCCGTCGCGCCGCATCGAGACGCGCGCCGAGCGGCATCGCCCAGACGGACACGCCACTCACGAGCATGGCGTCAAAGCCGAGCCACGACCACGTTTTTGCTTTTGATAGAACGAGCTCGCCATCGAGGACCGTTCCCTGAAAAAGCGCGCGTGGAACGTGTCGCAACCCAACGGAAAAAACGCCCCATGCGCGCGTGATGAGAAACGCGCATTTCGCCCCTCGAAACTCGATGCATGCCAACAAGGCGCGCGTCCCATCTGTTTTTTCGCAGAGCCAATTGGTCCCTGGAACGAGCGTCTTCAAATTCGCGCGTTCCAAGGAGCACGGGTTGGGGCCCGGGAATTTTCCGCGTGGACTGAGCGCGCCGACGAGTTGCCTGATACGCTCGACGATTTCCTTGGTCGCGTCTGGGTCGACGGCATGTGCACGGAACGCATCGATCGAGCCTGGACTCGTCTCGAATGGCGCCATATACGTCTCGTTACAACGCCCTTTAAATTATAACAAATCGATGGACCCGTTGGGCGCAACGGACCAGTCGAACGATGCCCATTCCGTGAGGCCCGGCGGCGGATCGATATCTACAAGGGAATCGTCGCTCTCGAGAAGGAAATGCGATTCGTGGATGTTTGGGTAGCCGTGCGTCGTCGCGCTCGTGTAGATGGCCGCGATATGGTACGTACTGATTTTCGTTTCGATGAGGAGCGCGTCGAGCGTCACGCGTTTTCCGGCGACGTGAGGCATGTGCATGCATCGCTCCATGACGTGTGCATGTAATTGCTGGAGACGAGGGCGGTTCATTTTTGTAATTTGGAGAAGAGAACTTTTATTTAAAGGGCCGGGCGGCGGGGACCTTGAAGCAAAGATGGAACTCCCGCCTCCCGCCGCGGGGACACGGCCAGTCAATACCCTCGCCATCCACCCCGTCGTACCGAAATTGCTTGCGAGACAGCAATACGAACAAAGGACGCCGGCATGGTACGAAGTTAGAACTGGGTTGATGACGGCCTCGGACGCCGCAGCTGCGATCAACGTCCCGGCCTTCAAGGGTCAACGCAACGTCCGTGCATCGACGCTGGACCAAAAAGTGAGCGGCACGTTTATGGGCAACCACATGACGAGATGGGGATGTGAGAATGAAGACCCCGTGCGCGAACGCGCGATGCAAGCGATCGGCGAGGTCGCATGGGAAGTCGGTCTCGTCGTCCACCCCGATTTGCCATGGCTCGGTGCCAGTCCCGATGGCGTCACCAATACCGGCCGTCTCATCGAGATCAAGGTCGGTGTTGTCTTGCACCACATGGCATCGGCATGACCGCGTATTCTCACGTGCCTGCCGCGATCGCCCGCAGTGTCCGTACAAGCGTAAACCGGTGCCTGGAGAGGTCCCGCACCATTATATGCCCCAAATACAGACGCAGCTGGAGTGCACGGGCCTCGATGCGTGCTATTTTATCGAGTGGCAACCGGCCGATAAAGCCGTCGACGGACAAGAGGTCTTCAGCATCACGCTCGTCGAACGCGACCGAAAGTGGTTTGCGGATCACGTCGACGACCTGAAAAGCTTTTGGGTCGATCTCATGGCTCTCAGGAAGGTGTACGTCCCACCGCCACCTCCGTCGTGCACGATCAATGCCGGGATGTACGCGACAAAACCCGTGGCACGTCAGGAATTGACGCAGAGCGTGACGCAAGGCAGCCGCGTCCGCGTGATCGAGACGTCGTCCGAAGAAGAAATCATCAATCGCCGTCCGAACCGTCGCCAAGTTGTCGAGTCCTCGTCGTCCGATTCAGGCTCAGGGTCGGGGTCGGGATCGGGTACGTCCGGGACGACGCTGGAGACGTCGAGCGAATCTGACTACGAAGAGCTCGAGACGCTGAAACGGACGTTGCGCAAAGCCCTTCGAGCGATCGACACGTGGCAGTCGAAGAAGAGGCGGTGAACCCCGACGCGTGCGTAAAACAAAATGCAAGAAAAACATAAACCCCGTGCAATTATCATTTTACGCGATGTCGTCGGCCTGGCGAAATTGTACCGGTTCCATATGAAATTAGGCGACGAGAGCAACGATTCGCGTCAGACGCTTATTTCCATGATTTCCGATCTTGACGAGGTGGAAGATGGCGAGTGTGACGTGGCAGTCGAAGATGACGTGGCGAATCTTGAGCAGTTGCAAGAGATGCTCCGCGAGGCGCAATTCTGCATTAAAAAAAAACTCGAACGAATTTCGAAAAAATGAAAAATGACCCGGAATTTTGGGATGACGACGATGACGATGCACTCAACGCTATCGCGGCCCACGTCGAAGCGTCTCGTTTCGTTGTCTCGCGTCCCGTCGGTCTCGTCGTCTCGTCGTACGCCGGCGAATTCCAGTTCCGGTGGACGTTTCTGGATACGGAGAATCGAGATATGTTGCTCGGTCTCATGGACGACTTGACACGGCTCCGAGAACCCGACGATATCTCGAAAATCCTCGATAATCCATTGTGGGTATTACCATATGCCGAGACGCCATCGCTCTACGTCATACCTGGCCCTCACCGCATCGAACGAGTTGTTGGCGTCGAGATCCGGTACGCGTGCGACTGCGAACGCGACGTTTAGTTCCGTAATCGAAAATGTAATGTTCAAAGTATCATGAATCAGACGACGATAGAACTCAGTATCCCGCTGCAATATCTCGAAGATGCCGGCGCGGAGATCAACTCCAGTGAATGCCCCATCTGTACACAAGCCGTCTGTTTGTCAGATGCGTGCAGCTTGAGCTCCACGACGCTCTCGTGCTGCAATCAGATCCTATGTTGCGCATGTTTCGTCAAGATCTTAGACCGGTGTCGATGCACGGACGATTGCGAGGCGGTTGTTGGCACGTGCCCCTTTTGCAGGACGATGTGTCGCGCCGATACCGTCTCGGTCTTTCTCGCGCGTCGTTCGCCGTGCCGGAGGTGCCGCTCGAAATAATATCGTCTCCAAGGGTATAAGGCCATGAAAGCACACATCATGGCCGTCACGAAACCTGGATGTCCGGCATGCATCCAATCGAAACCGGAAATCGCCAAATTGAAACGAATCATGCCCGGTCTCGTGCAGATCAACGCCGACAAGAAACCGCATCTCGTCGACGACCTCAAGGTGAAATCTTTTCCGGACTTTATCTACAAGGCGCCGTCCGGCACAGTGCACCACATGCCGTGGCGAGGTCCGCCGACAGCCGCATCAATCCAGAAATGGATCGAAGGCATCCAGAAGGGGCATATCGTCTCGAAACAATCCCCCCCAAAAAGGGTGGCGCAGTGCGCGCAGTGCGGCGCGGGTCACGGAATTCCGCCGTCCGTCTGGGGTCCGGGATTGTGGTTCACGATTCATACCGTGGCGCTCACATACCCCCAAAAGCCGACGCCGACGCAGAAGACGAAGATGCGGGCGTTCTTCAAAGGCCTCCAGCCCGTCTTGCCGTGCGATTTCTGCAAGAAACATTATGCCGTCGAGCTCAAGACGATGAAGGCAAACGTCTTTGATTCGCGCGATTCGTTATTCGCATGGACCGTCTGCTTCCACGATTCCGTATCGAGACGAACGGGATCGACGCAGCCTCGTCGACCGGTCACGTACTGGCGCGACTACTACAAACGGGCGCTTCTCCGGACTTCTTCCAAGGCTTAAAGAGATCTTTTGCGAGATGGGTATACCTCGTTGGAGCCATGCAGGTCGTCAAACGCAGCGGGCGTCTCGAGCCCGTCAAGTTCGAGAAGATCACCACGCGACTGCGGATATTGTGCAATGTATTACCGCCAATTCCCGCAGCTGACGTCAGTCGCGTGGCGAAACATGCCTGCGCGGCCGTTCACGATGGAATTCTCACGACGACGCTGGACCAAATTACCGCCGACGCTGCCGTGGCGCTCGCGACGGAACATCCGGACTACTCCAAGCTGGCCTCGCGCGTTCTCGTGAACAACCTCCAGAAGAATACGCATGGCCCCGTCGCGCGAGTCTACGCCGAGCTTCGCCACGTCGTCTCGGGCGACGTATGGGACATTATCAAGACGCACGGCAAAACGATCGATTCCTGGATAGATTTCGGGCGTGATTACGCGTTCGATTTCTTCGGCTTCCGGACGCTCCAGAAAGCCTACCTCTACCCCGGCGAGCGGCCGCAGCACATGTACATCCGCGTCGCACTTGGTATTTGGGGATCCAACCTCGAAAAGGTGAAGGAGACGTATGACGCGCTCTCGCTCCACCAATTCACGCACGCGAGCCCCACGCTCTTCAACGCTGGAACGCGCACGCCGCAACTCGCTAGCTGTTTCCTGATGGGCGTCCACATCGATTCGCTCGATAACATCTTCGAATCGTTTCACAAGATGGCGACGATCTCCAAATATGGCGGCGGTATCGGTTTCCACGTACACGGTATCCGGGCTAAAGGGTCGCCGATCAAGAGCACCAACGGCACGAGCGACGGACTCGTTCCGATGCTCAAGGTCGCCAACGAGATCGTCAACTACGTCAATCAAAGCGGCAAACGCAAGGGAAGTTGTGCGATCTACATCGAGCCGCACCACGCCGATATCCTCGCCTTTTTGGACCTCAAACGTAACCAGGGCGACGAGCATCTCCGTGCCCGAGACTTGTTTTACGCCATGTGGATCTCCGATCTCTTCATGGAGCGCGTCGAGGCGGATGCCGAGTGGAGTCTCTTCGATCCGGGCACTGCACCTGGCCTCGAGGACGTCTACGGCGACGACTACAAGGCCCTGTACGCCAAGTACGAATCCGAAGGCCGGGCCGTCAAGGTGGTCAAGGCGCACGACGTTTGGTTTGCAATTCTGCGTCTCCAAGTCGAGACGGGCAACCCCTACATGTTGTACAAGGACGCCTGCAACGCCAAATCCAACCAGAAGAATTTGGGAACGATCAAATCGTCAAATTTGTGCAGCGAAATCATCCAGTTCACATCCAACAACGAGATTGCCGTCTGCAATTTAGGTTCCATCAGCCTCCCGGCATTCGTCGACGGAACCGAGTACGACTACGCCGCGCTGCACGCCGCCACCAAGACTTTGGCGCGCAACCTGAACCGCGTCATTGACGTCACCTTCTACCCTCTCGAGGAAGCGCGCCGGTCCAATCTGAGGCACCGTCCCATCGGGTGCGTCCCGCCGCGCCCCGCCGCGCCTCGCCGCCGCCCCGCCGCCGCCGTCTCACCCACCGCACCGCCCCACCGCCGTCCAGGATGGGCGTCCAGGGTCTCGCGGACGTCTTCTTTCGTCTCAAGGTGCCTTTTGACGGACCCGAGGCTGCCGAAATCAATCGCAAGATTTTCGCGACAATTTATCACGCAGGTATCGAGACGAGCTGCGATTTGGCGGACGAGAATGGCGTCTACGAATCCTATCAAGGAAGCCCGGCATCGCTCGGTCAGCTCCAATTCGATTTGTGGGGTGCCGAGCCGCATGCGATGTACGATTGGGCGAGTCTCAAGGCACGCGTCGCGCGCGGCGGTATCCGGAACTCGCTCCTCGTCGCGCCCATGCCAACGGCCTCGACGGCGCAAGTCATGGGCAATACGGAATGCTTTGAGCCGATTACAAGCAATCTCTATTCGCGCACGACTTTGGCCGGGACCTTTACGGTCGTGAACAAGTACCTCCTCAACGATCTCCTGGATCGCGGGCTCTGGAATCAAGCTCTCAAGCAAAAGCTCGTTGCCGCTGAAGGATCCGTCCAAAATCTCGATATCCCGGCAGACCTCAAGGCGATATACAAGACGGCCTATGAGATCAGCATGAAGACGCTTTTGGACCTCGCAGCCGATCGCGGGATTTACGTCGACCAATCCATGTCTTTGAACATGTTCATGCCCGCACCAACGTTCCGCAAGCTCTCCAGCATGCACTTTTACGCGTGGCGCAGGGGTCTGAAGACGGGCATGTACTACCTACGGTCCAAGGCGGCGTCGGGCGCAACGAAGATCACCGTCGATACCGTCACGGCAGGCGGAGGTAGCCCGGTCGATCTGGAACGCGATGCTGGGTGCATCGCGTGCTCTGGCTAGAAGTTAAAGAATGTAATTGTCAGCTACATAAACCAAAATGATGGCGTGGTTCGACCTACCAAACGACGACGGCCAGTCCCGGACGCTCGAACGCTTCAAATGTCTCGTGGAAAAGCACGACTCGCATTTCGAGGGGTGGGGCACCGGGGCAGACGGGCGTGCGGAAGCGTACGCCGTCTTTGATACGAAAAAAAAGATGGAATCGTTCGCGAGAGGCGCTTCCAAACTTGGTTGCGATCTCGTTGGTTCGTGTAATTAATATGTATCGTCGTCTCATGTGCTCCAAGGCGGCATTCATGAAATCGTCAGTTGTCGTCAAGTGCAATTACGTCACGCCATTACACGTCGCGAAACAGATACGGCAGATGCGCCAGACGTGCCGGACAGGGACATTTTTGGACTGTCTCGTAGAATTTCACGAGATTTCCAAGATCACGTCGAAGTTTGCAGAGTTACACGATCTCCCAGGCATTCGCGATCCAGTTGATTTCCTACGCTACTTTGACGATATGAATTTGATAGGCGACGTGAATGATGTAAATTCGTGACGAATAAATTGTCGCAAACTTGTCGACGGCCAGGCGGACGCCGGGGAACGCAGGTTGATCAAAATCGTCGACGAGCATGATACCGCCCGGCTTGAGAAGATTGAAGCTCATGACGAGGTCCGTCATCGTATCAATCTCCGTATGGCTGCCATCGACATACGCCAGATCAAACGATTCAGGCCCGAGACCGAAGAGCACGCGCGACGAGTGACCCTCGCGAATAACGACGCGGTTCCCGAACTTTTTTGTGTTGTTCATGAATCGCCCCTTGGTACCTGCGACGTCCAGCGCATGGTGCTCCGGCGACCCTTGGAACGTGTCAACACAAACAATCTTAGATTCTGGGAAATTCTCGAGAAACCATACGGCACTCCGGCCTTCCCACGACCCAATCTCGAGGATTTTGCGGATATCTTTTCCTTCCAACGTTTGAGAAATTCCCGGGATGGAGTTCGAGAACCAGTCCGAGGTAAACTCCATTTTCGTTCGCGTTTCGAGTCGTCTTTAAGATCGTTTCGATCGAAAGACAAATGTCGTGAAGAGACGGCTTGCCATCGCGCCTGCGAATTCCGTCGGCGGGATGAAAGCTTTCGAATCCACAAACTCGAGATCGTACTCTGCCGCAACCAGTTTCAAGTAGTTCATATTGACGATATACTCGATCGACCCGGCCGTGCCACGCGCGTCAGACGTCACGGTATCGTCTAGCGCAAAGATGTACGCCTTCCCGAAAACGTTGTTCGAGTTTGTGGAATCGTACAACGCCTCGAGTGTCAAGTGGTCGTCCTTGTACTTTCCTTTTGCATTAGCCAAGAGATCCATGATACGTTTCCCATCAGGAACCGTCCCGACAAAGTAGCCGCCCGGCTCGATATTGTGCTGGACTGTCTGCAACACGTTCCGGAGACTCGTCTCGCGATCGAAAAAGTAGTGCAAGCTAAACATGGACGTGATTGCCCCATACTTGACGCGCGGGGAAAACGCACCAAGTATATCTGGGCGGGGGTCTGTGCGCGGCGAAAGCCACGCGCCTTCCCGGAGATCAAACTGTTGGAATTCGTACGCCCCGGCGCCGCGCATACCACGCAAGCGCCGCCTCGCCTCGTCGAGTTCTTCCCCGCTCATATCCAGACCCATGACGGACTGGATACCCGCATCGATCCATTTGCCAATATCTCCACCTCGGCCGCACCCCAGATCCAGGAGCGCGCACTTCCCATACGTGACGATAAGGTCGCGCTTTTGGGCATTGTGGAACTTTTTCAGCTCGAAGAGAGGTCCCTGTGCCCGCTCGCGACGCGAGGTCGATTTCGCATGTGCATCGTAATGCGCCTTCATATCCACGATTCGCCTCCTCGACGCACGCTTTAAGCTTTAAGAGTGTACATCTTGGTCAGCGGAGAGAGGCATTTAAAGAGCCACAATTCACCAAATTTTAACGCGATACAATGGCAGACCAGTGTACCGTGTGCATCGAGCCGTATACGCAGAATAAGCGCTTGAAAGTGGCATGCGCGTATTGCGACTACGAGGCGTGCACCTCGTGTTATAGGACGTACATTCTCGGTTCCACGCAGGATGCGCATTGCATGTCGTGCCGCAAAGCCTGGACGCACGAGTTTCTCGCTGGATGTTTCCCGACATCGTGGCTTCATGGCGCCTACAAAAAGCACCGCGAAACCATCCTCATCGAGCGCGAGAAACAGCTGCTTCCCGACTCGCAACTTCTCGTCGCGAACTTTCGGGAAGCCACGACGCTGCGCCGCAATATAGCGACGAAATTGGTCGAGATGCGGGCGCATAAGCAGGAAGTCACGCGCCTGGCCAACGAGATGTGGGCCGACCGGCACGCGGCCGAGCGTCTCGAGCACAACGGGTACCGCGGCTTCCCGGGCGCGCGCGACGACGAGGCGCGCAAGAGGATGCGGCGCACGTATATTGCGCCGTGCCCCTCGAACGAGTGCCGCGGGTTCCTGAACGATGCGCTCGTGTGCGGGACGTGCGCGAAAACGGCCTGCTCGCAATGCGGCGTGTTGTTGGCCGACGACCACAAATGCGTGCCGGACGAAGTCGCGAGCTTCAAGGCCCTCCGCAAAGAGACGCGGCCGTGCCCCAACCCGTCGTGCGCTGTCGCCACATACAAGATTTCGGGATGCGACCAGATGTGGTGTGTCGTGTGCCACACAACCTGGCTCTGGAGCACGGGCGAAGTCGACCACAGCCTCGTGCAGCACAATCCGCACATGTTTGCGTACCTCCGCGAACGGGCCAACGGCGGCGACATTCCGCGCCAGCCGGGCGACGTGCCGTGCGGCGATCGCGCGACGCGTTTCCCGAACGCCAGCGACGTCTCGATCACTATTCGGTCCCAAATACTCAAGACGGTCGGTATCGAGGATCCAAGCGACATCGGTCGTCCCCCCACCGCGTTCAACCGGCCTGCGCGGCAGCCAATTCATCACCCGCTCCAGGAACCATACGATGAGCTCGTCCTCGTCGGCCAAACGATCATGACGATTCTCCGTGGCACGTCGCACCTGGACCAGGTCGAGGCCGGGGCGATTCGGCACCGTCTCCGTCACACCGATAATTCCGATCTGCGTCTCAGTTTCCTGATCAACGAACTGACCGAGGAGCAGTTCCGCAATACGCTGCAGCGTCGCGAAAAGCGCCACAACCGCGACGTGGCCGTGCGGGACATATACCAGATGGTCATCGATACGACGCGCGATGCGATGTGGGCGCTGATTGACGGCGCCGCGATCCAGACGACGCACGACGAACTGCACGCGATCCGGACGTATGCCAATACGAATTTGATGCGGCTTCGGGACAAGTTCAAGATGGCCGTGAGCCTCGTGTAATTATAATTACAAAAATTACAAAATGCATCTCCATTTCGATTCGTCATGGTCGCCCGAGTTTCGTGACGCGGCGAATTTCACAATTTCCTGCCATGACGCGTCGTACCGTGTCC
>Ga0208951_1000049_pt1 | contig 43896 bp, 43 predicted proteins | sample GreLakmeMI27MSRF_FD_187702 | JGI IMG/M metagenome (GOLD analysis project Ga0208951, IMG submission 187702) | Freshwater lentic microbial communities from great Laurentian Lakes, MI, USA - Great Lakes metaG MI27MSRF (SPAdes) | ecosystem: Environmental > Aquatic > Freshwater > Lake | place: Great...
GTCCAGAGGACCGCCAACGTGACGATGAGGAAGAAGCCTGGATGGAACAGGAAAGCCTGTCCTAAATCCAGTTGCACCAAATTGCTGGCGCAACGCGTACCGCCGCAGCCTAGACAGGGCAGCCCCGTCAGCCGCATGAAGATACACTGCGGCAATTGCAGACCGGACAGGAACCATCCCCAGGCCAAGACCGCGCTGCCCAGGAACGCCGCCGGCCAGACGAGCTCGTGATTAAGCTCGCCCGGATAGGCAGGTCTGCGGATTAGCCGAAGCACCGATCAACGTGTAGCCAGCGCGCCGACGAGCACCCCTATGCCGCAGCCGCAGCAGCAGGTAGCCACGACATAGAGCAGGACGGCTGAACCGAACACTACCCACGGATTGACCCGTAAGGCGCCTCCCATGATCCGGCAGTAAAGAACGGCTCCGACAACGTAGAGCATGAATGTGGCAGATTGAAACGCCACACTCTCCGGAACCAACAAGGTCGCCGGGCATACGAACGCCACCATCAGGGCGTGGCCAAGCATGCCCGCGATAACCGTGCGCCCCAGTTCAGCCGTCTTGCAAGACTTCACCCCGAGTAAACCTAACAAGCGTAACCCGAGCCACTGGAGCAATCCCATCAGTAGATGGTAAAGCGGGGAGGCGGCCACCATCAGCAGAACCTGCAGTACCACTTCCCCGGGTCCCTTGGCCTTCGTGTTGGTATAATATTCCGCGACCTTGGCGAAGGCCTCGCCCAGGGGTCCGCCAATCTTATTTGTCGCCGTTACCATCTGATCGCCAGCCGTACGCACGGCCTGGGCCAGCGCTTCCGCATGGAGGATCCCTCCGATGATCGAAAAAACCGAAGCGGCTAAAAGAATGATCCAGACGAGCTGAAGAGTCGGGAAAAACTCCAGTCGCGCATTGGTAAGAACGGCAGCCGGATTGCGGAATAGGAACACGAATGAGGTGAAGGCCGAAACACGAATGAGGTGAAGGCCGAAGAAAGGCTTCGGGATATCTCCCAAGGAAAAGTCGTCTCGCCCAAGACCAGAACTGCTTCGCCCGGCACGGTCGCCGTACCCGGCGAAGCCGGCACACCGACTCCGCGGAATTCGGACCAGTCGCCAAGCGGCGTCCAGGCTGCCATGCCATCGCGCCAGGCGAGGTCGGAGGCGAGGAAGCGACCGGACTGCAGGCCGGCGATGATTTCTTCGGGGGCGAAGATTCCGAGTTGGGCGGAGCTCCGGGCGACGTGAATCTGCATGACTGGGAGTAGTCGCTAGGCCAGCCTGCCGCAAACCCAGAACATCCGGATACGGTTAGCCCGCCTCCCCGAAAAGGGCGGCGGGCTAGGAAAGTGGTGAGGAGGGCGGGACTCGAACCCGCGACCGGCGGCTTAGAAGGCTGCTGCTCTGAATCCAGCTGAGCTACCCCCTCATGAAAGTGACCGTATGACGGTCACCCCAGATGGGCAAGCCGTCAGCAGACTAGCAGATCAGGTCTCTGAAATTGCTGAAATCCGCCGAAAGACCGCTCGGCATGCCCTTATTGATGACCGAGACGGCATCATGGGAGTGCAGGGACTCGAGGTGCGAGCAGGCGATGACGAAGTCGCGCACGCGGGCATCCCCGTCGAACTGCTCGTAGACGACGCGCGCGGCATCCTCGACGAACTTGGAATAGGCGCCGTTGAGCTCGGCGAAGGCCTGCTCGTCCTCGCGCTTCACCATGACCTGAGTCTCCGTCTGGAGAGCCTTGAGGCAGAGCTCCTGCATGTCCTCGATAAAGAGGGAGCGGCCAGGTGAGACCTCGGCGACGACGCGGGCCTTGGAGCGCTGCGAGTGCGGGATGCCGTAGACGGAACGCTCTTCGCGGGCATGCTCGGCGAGCTCAGCGGAGCAAGGGCAGGCGGACGAGTAGACGAAGTCGAAATGGACGTAACGGCGGAGACGGTCGAGGTCATCGATGCTGCCTTCGAGGATGGCACGGTAATACTGCCAGCCTTCGAGGCCGGAACGCAGCGACTTCTGCAGGATCGGGTAACGGAACTCGACGAGGATGCGGGCCCGACTGCAATCAAGGTCCTTCTTATAGCGGACCAAGACCTCCTCGAGGAGCTCGTGCGACAGGACGCGATCCTTGAATTCGTAGAAAGTCCGCAGGATGCGGGACATATTAATACCCTTACGGTCGGCGGCGAGGGACACTGAGCCGGTCACCGTGCACTCAAGCGGGGCGGGCTTGCCGTCGCGCGTGGCGACGAGCATCGGCAGGTGGAAGCCCGAGATACCGACGTGCTGGATCGGGACATTAGCCCCCTGGATCAGGGAGGCGTCCTTGTTCTGCATGTCCGGCAGCGTCGCCCGGTAGGCGTCGTCCGGCCGGAAATTCCGGTCATAACGACGGGACAAATCCTGTTGGCGGGAGGGTGGATCGGCTCGGCTCATGGCGAGAAGGTGGGTGAAAAAGCCTGACGGGCAAACAGGTCGGTGAAAAATGTCCCCTGCGCTGGAGCCACCTGCCGGATTTGAACCGGCGACATTCTCATTACGAATGAGATGCTCTACCAGCTGAGCTAAGGTGGCGGCGCAGAGGAACGTTGACCATGGGGCGGGCGGGACGAAAATCAAGCCTTGGCGATACGGGAATGCCCTCGCCAGCCCGGCGACATGCCACAAATTGACGCGAAAGCCCCATGCGAGCCGCCCACATCGCCCGCCAATTCGACGTCCAGGGACGCCTCGTGACCGTCGAGCCCTACGGCTCAGGCAACGTCAACGATACCTACCTGGCGATCTTCCGGACGACCTTTTCGGAACAGCGCTTCATCGTGCAGCGTGTCCGCAAGGCGGTCTTCCCGCAGCCCGAGGTGATCATGCAGAACATGCGCGTGCTCACCGACCATTGCCACTCTAAGCTCGAGGCCGAGGCCGACGGGGCGGACCGTATCTGGCAGCTTCCGAAGATCATCCAGACCAAGTCGGGCGAAGACTGGGTGACCGACGCCGACGGCGACCTCTGGCGCGCGATCTCACAGATCGCGAGTGCGCAGGCCTTCGAGAAGGTGCGCAACCCCGAGCACGCCCACGAAGCGGGCATCGTGCTGGGACACTTCCACCGCATGGTCAGCGACCTGCCCGCCGAAAGACTCGGCTATGCCCTGCCCGGCTTCCACGTCACGCCCGGCTACCTCGCCAAGATGGACGCGGCGCTCGCGACGCCCACGGGTCAGGAACGCCTCGACGCCTCGCTCGAGGCCAAGCGGGCCGTCCGCTTCGTCGAAGCTCGTCGCGCCCGTTGTTCTGTGCTCGAGGACGCGCGCGCCCGCGGCGACCTCGGCCTGCGCACGACGCACGGCGACCCCAAGGTGGGCAACATCATGATCGATGAGGCCACCGGCCGGGGGACCTGCATCGTCGACCTCGACACCGTCCAGCCCGGCTTGGTGCATTATGATATCGGCGACGCCATGCGCTCCGTGTGCAACCCGGCCGGAGAAGACGCCGCCGAGCTCGGGGCTGTCGTCTTCGATCACGAGCTTTTCACCATGATTTACAGGGGATATCAGACCTATGCGCGGGACTTTCTCAGCCAGGCCGACCACCGGTATCTCTTCGACTGCATCCACCTGATCCCGCTTGAACTCGGCATCCGCTTCCTGGCCGACCACCTCGCCGGTGATGTCTACTTCAAGGTCCGTTATCCTGGCCACAATCTCCGGCGCGCGCTGGTGCAGTTCAAGTTGGCCGAGAGCATCGAAGCCCGTGAACCGTCCATCCGCAAGGTGCTCGGCGAAGCCGGATGAACCCCGAAGCGCCTGACCTCTCCGGGACCCTTTGGGTCGCTCTCGTCATCCTCGCGCTGCTGATGATTCGCGGGGCGTGGCGTGGCTATCGACGCGGCCCGCTGCGCCAGCTCGCCGGACCAGTGGCGCTGGCCAGCGGCGTGCTCGTCGGCTGGTTCTTCGGCTCCGACCTAGGCTTGGCGTGGCTCGAAGGCACCACTTATCCATGGATGCTCCGCGGCCTCACCGGCGTAGTGGGCCTCGCCTGCGCGACCGGACTCGTCTGCTATGCCCTGCTCTGGCGCCTCGGCCGGTCACCCACGGACCAAAAGGAGGCCGAGAGCCCCGTCATGGGTGCGCTGGTGGGCTGCTGGACCGGTCTGCTCTATTTCCTAATTCTCCTCGCCCTGCTCGCGACCGTGGCCTCGGTCTACGACCTGTTCGAAAAGCCCGGCGACAGCCGGCACCACTGGTCGGTCGAGATCCGGAACGACTTGGCCGCCACCCCCTTCACCGCCGACCTTAAGGACTGGTCGCCTATTCCTGCTAAGCAACGGACCCTCATCCGGCAGACCCGGCAGCTCATGGCCAACCCGGAGGCCCGGCGCCGGCTCATGGCGCAGCCCGAGATACGTGCCCTGGCCGCCCACCCCACCCTTTACCAAGCCTGGGAAGATAAAAAAGTTCGTGAGTTGTTGAATAACAACGATTTAACTGGATTCATCGACCACCCAAAGGTGCGAGCGGTCTTGGCCGACGAACCACTCCAAAAAGAGGCCGAAAGGGTAGATTTGACCAAGATTATCGAGCAATCCTTGCAGGCGCCGAAAAAGTGAGGGGCTGACCATTTTTTGGTAGTCCAGAGGACGATTTTACCTATGTTTAATCCTCCCTCCCCACTCCCATGAACAAGTTCTCTTTCCTTATCGCTGCCCTTTGCGTTTCGCTGAACGCCCAGGAAGCCAAACCGGCCGGCACCAAGCCCGCCTCGGCCCCGGCGGCGGCGCCGGAGCTCAAGCTCTCCAGCGACGCCAAGGCCGAACCGAAGGCCTACTTCGCCGAAGTCTGGCTCGGTCGGAACATCAGCGAGTGCCTCAACTTCCAGAAGAATATCCAAGTCCTCCAGCAGCAAGTCGAGGAACTGAAGCGCCTCCAGATGTTCTTGGAAAACGCCCTCACCACCCCCGAGAAGGAAGCCCGGGGCCACGAGATCGCCGCCAAGCAGGCGAAGCTCAAGGGAGACAGCGAATCGATGACCAAGCTCTACAACGGCTTCAGCATCGAGCGCCCTTATCAATTCATCGCCACCAAGGCCGTGATCGCCACCCCGATCTCGAACGAACAGTTCACCACGCTTTCCGCCGCCAAGGATTTTAAGCCTGAAACCATCATCACGACCGGCGAAAAGAAATTCCAGATTCGCGACACCGTCACCGGCCAGGGTGAGGTCGAGGCCTTCGGTCTTGCCATCAAGCGTATCACCGACGCCAAGGCGCAGCTGCAGCAGCTCATCGAAGTCCAGCCCAGGCTGACCGTCGACAACGACAAGAAGAAGGTCGAAAAGGCCATCAAGGACATTCAGGACGACCTGGCCCTCAATCTCGAGGAGTTCAAGAAGGCCCGCGGCTTTGATTTCAACGCTGAGGCCATCACGCTCCCCTCCGAAGCCAAGCTCGCCGTTCAGATCACCGAAGAAGAAAAGAAGGCCATCGAGGCCAAGGCTCCGACCGCAGCCGATAAGAAGTAAACCCCCTTACCCCACCCCAAGCCCCCCACGAACATGCCTGCCACCGAACTCCCCACTGCTCCGACCGAAGCCCCTAAGGGACCAGTCATCGAGCTCATTCCGCTCGGCCAGAACCTGGCCCGCGTCGTTCTCACGATCTCCAACCAGGGTTCCCTCGCCCGCTTCCAGCAGGAACTGCAGACCCTCGGCCAGCACTTCGGTCGCATCCAGCAGCTCCAGCAGCGCATTCAGGTCGCCCTCACGACCGTCGAGCGCGACGCCCTGACCAAGGTCGGCGAAGCCGAAATTAAGGACTTCAACGAGAAGGATGCCGTCTTCGCGAAGGTCTGGGGTTTCAATGTCCCGGCCGTCGCCAACCGCCAAGCGACCTTCGTCAACACCGCCCTCCGCCTCTTCGCCGTCATCTCCGACGAAGAAGCCGCCAAGGCTCGCTCCTCCGCTGACTTCAAGGAAGAGCAGCTCGTCATTCGTGGTGACCGTCGCCTCCTGCAGACCGCCGAAATCCGCGGTCTCGACCTCGTCGTCCAATTCGAACAGTTCGCCAAGGTCCTCCAGGCCCGCCGCGATGCCGCGGTCCAGCTCACCGAGCTGCTGAAGCGCGCCGAAAAGGATGAAGACAAGACCCGGATTCAAGCCCAGCTCGACCAGACCGTCGAACTCCTGAGCAAAGGCAATAAGGAGATGGCCGAGAGCGTCGGTTACTCGATCACCCATAATTACGAAGTCGAAGTCCTCGAAGCCAAGTTCGTCATCCTGCTCAGCCAGGAAGAAGTGAACCAGGTGCAAGGCCTCATCGCCAACGCCCAGCAGCAGCAGGCCGTCGCTGCCGCCCCGGTCGTCGAGATGCCGAAGCTCGAGAAGAAGGCCGACAAGAAGAACTAAGCTCCCGCTGGTTCCTTCCCCCCAGGCCCGCCCTCACCGGCGGGCCTTTTTGTTGGCTAGAATAACTCGCCCTGCTGCGCGTCCTTCGGTGGTTTCGGCTTAGGCGCTTCGACCGCCGGCGCCGTCGGCGCGGGCCCAGCCGCAATCCGCCCATGCTTCGTCTGATAACGCCGGAGCGTCGAATGCATCTCCATCTCCGTCAGGAATGCTTCCACGCCGTCGACATCTTCCGCGACGGGCGTGCCGGGCGTGAATTCGAAGTCGGTCTGGAAAGTGACAAGCTTGAGATTGCCGCGGATGCGCTCGGCCTCGGCCTTCACCTGCTCGCGGAAGCGTTCCGGTTGCAGCGTGTCGGCGGCCGCCAGCACGCCGCCGAGGTCCCCGTATTCCGTCAGCCACTTCACGGCGGTCTTCGGGCCGACGCCTTTGAGCCCAGGAATATTGTCCGAGGCGTCGCCCACGAGCGCGAGGTAGTCGGCGATTCGCTCCGGCGGGACGCCAAATTTCTCGGTCACGGCCGCTGGGTCGAGTCGCCGCCAGCCGAGCGCGGGGTTGGCGGTGGGCGGCGGGGCGAGCTGGCTGACGGGACCGCCGACGCATTGGCCGAAATCCTTATCGGCGCTGACGATCACGCACTCGTCACCGGCTGCGGAAAGGATGCGTACGGCCGTGGCGATGAGGTCATCTGCCTCGACGCCCCGGCGCTCAAAGACCTGGAAACCGAGGAGAGCGGTGAGGCGTTTGATCTCCGGTAGCTGCTGGACGATCTCGTCCGGGGTCTCATCCCGTTGGGCCTTATATTCGGGCAGCACGGCGAGATGACGATCGGAGCCACCAAGATCGAAGAAGACGGCGCAGCGGTCTGGCTTCTCCCCTTCACGGAGGTCCTGCAAGGACTTCATCCACCCATGGAGCGCGCCGGTCGGGAATTGGTCGGCTTGCCGGCGGAGGTTGGAACGCTCCATCGCGAAGTGACTTCGGAAGACCAGGTTGAAGCCGTCGGTCCTGCAAGGACTTCATCCACCCATGGAGCGCGCCAGTCGGGAATTGGTCGGCTTGCCGGCGGAGGTTGGAACGCTCCATCGCGAAGTGACTTCGGAAGACCAGGTTGAAGCCGTCGATCAGCAGCCAGCGCATGGGAAGAGTGTCGCTCGGCCAGGTCCGACCATCGAGAAAAAAGCGGGCCCGCCGAATGGCGGGCCCGTTGGCGCGAAACAGCGGGAAAGGCTTACTTCGCTGGCTCGATGACGACCGGAGCCGGAGCCACGGGTGCGGCGACTTCGATCGGCTCGCGGTAAACCGCACCACCGGGAGAGATGATCGTCGGGTTCGAGAAGGTGGAGCCAGCGCGCATGCCGGGATGGCTGCTCCGGAGGCTGGCGCCGCCCGGAGAAACCAGATTCGCGGTCACGAACACCATGAGGCTTCGCTTGCTGACGCTCTTGCCGGTGGAGCGGAAGGCGGCACCGATGAGGGGCATCGAACCAAGGAACGGTACCTTGTCTTCGACGGTCTTCACTTCTTCGCGGGTCAGGCCACCGATGACGACTGTGGCACCATCGAAGACGGTGACGTCCGTCTGGACTTCACGCGTACTGAAAATCGGCTGGAAGAAGCCCGAGGGTACGGTGACGGTCAACCCTCCGGAGATGGCGACAGAGGTCCCGCCGTATTCGACGAAGCCTTCAAACTCGGTCACCTTGGGCCTGAGGTTGAGCGCGATCGAGTCGTCGGCCCCGACGGTCGGGGTGACTTCCAGCGTCACACCGACTTCTTGGACGGTGAAGTCTTGGGGGGTGCCAGCCGTGATGGCCACCGAGCTGGCGGCCGTGGTGATGGTACCGCCGCCGCCGTTGCCGACATTAGACTGAACATCGCCGTAAGCCTGCGGGTAGCGCAAAAGCTGGGCCACCTTGATGACGGCGGTCTTGCCATCGAGAACTGTAAGGCTCGGCGAAGACATCAGATCGGCTCCATTGCTCTGCTCAATAGCACGAACAAAGACGCTGAGGTCATAAGAACCAAGGACCCCCACTCTCCCGCCAAAGGTGTAAGCATCATTGCCGAGGTTGGGCCCTCCTGGGAAGGCCGGAGCGTTCTGGGGGAATGTCTGGCTGGTGGTACCTGTGGTGACCACCAGTGCCTTGCCGGGAGTATTGTTCTGCTGGAAGACATTGTTGACGGAACGCAGGCCCGACTCCGCACGTGTAACCAATTGGCCGCCTTGGGCAGGAGAACCGTTATCCGTGAAGAAACGGGTTCCAGGCGTCCCGGCTGGCGAGCCGGTGATAGGCGGTAAATCTACATACGTCGGAACTGTGCCCGTGACTCGAGGCGTGACGCCATTAATCCCCCAATTGACCCCGAGCTCGTTCAGGACCTTCTGCTCGACTTCCATGAACTTGGCTTCGATGTGGACCTGCTTGATGTCGGAGTAACGGCGGATGATGTTCTGGACTCGGTCCAAGTTCCTTCGGGTCTGATAGACAATCAGGTTCGTGCCGTCGTAGGACAAGGTAGCCGGAGGCTCGAAGGAGACGCCGGAGCGGGTGAGGAAGTTGCGGATGGCGACTTCTTCTGGACGCTGGCCGTCGCCGGCGCTGGCACCGCCGGCAGTCGCGCCGCCGAAAGGATTGGCCGGGGCACCACCACCACCGCCGCCACCGCCGCCCGCACTGAGGCCGGTCATCTTGAGGACAGCGGCCGTAGAGAGAGGATAGATTTCGGTCTCATTGAGGCTGTCGCCGGAGTCCTCGCGGACTTCCACGATGCCGCCGGAGCCCACGGTGAAGCTGAACCCGACGCGCTTACAGGTATAATCGAGGGCCTGATAGACCGAGACGCCGCGGAGCTGCAGGTTGACGGTGGGGTTCTTGTTAGCTGGGTCGAGGAGGACGATATTGACGCCCTTCTGATCCTTGTCGAAAGCGGCGGCCTGCGTCGACAGAAGGACCAAGGCGCGGTCGAGCGGCTGGTCGCGCACGATGAAACCTTCCGGAAGCTGGATGGACTTCATCTTCTCGATGACCGGATCATTGCCGTTAGTGGAATCGATCTTGGCGTTTTCACGATTGAAGACTTCGGGGAGCTTCCACGTTTCGTCGAGGAGTTCGAGGAGCTTGCCCTTGGTGACGCCGCGGTTCCACTGGCCGGAGTTGCTGGAGAGCATCTCGCGGATGCGAATCTGGTAGGCCTTGGACTCAGAATTGTTGGGCTGATACTGCAGGACCTCGCGGTAAGCTTCGAGGGCGCCTTGATAGTCGCCATAGAGGTAGCGGGCACGGCCCTTGACGAGCAGCTCGTTGACTTTGTCATCCTTCACGCGGAGTCCAGGGGAAAGCTCGTCGATATTACGATAGGTCGGGTCGTTCGCCTTGGACGTGAATTCCTTCTGGAGACGGACGACGGAGGCGTCGTCTTTGCCCTTGAGGTCGGCATACTGGCCGATGACGGCGGCGGCCTTGGACATATCACGGGCGGCAATCGCGACGAGGGCGCGGCGGGCGAGGGCGTTGCCTTTGGCGTCCTTGATACGCTCCTTGAGGCGTGCATTGGAGAGGCTGGCGGAACCGAGCAAGCGGTCGGCGGCGTCGAGCTGATCGAGGGCTTTGTCGATGGACTCGGCGGTGCCTTGGCGGATCAAGCTCTCGGCGGAGGAGACGACGTCACCCTGCTTGTCGAGGGAATCGGCGTTGGCCCGGGCGAGGCGATTGACTTCTTCCTTGGCAGCGGCGGGGCCACCGGCATCGCGCACAATAGTGATCGACTGCTTGGCGAGGGAAAGGGCATCGCGACGGGATTGGGCGGCAGGCGAGACGACCGTGGCAAGGGCATCACCGGCGGCGGCAAGCTGCTCCAGGGCGCCCGTGTGGTCACCGGCGGCAGACTTCTGGCGCGCTTCATTGATCGCCTTGTCGACTTGGGCGAGCAGCGTGTCGTTGGAAGCAGCTCCGTCGGCAGGCGCATCGGGCTTGGGAGCATCCGCAGCCTTCTTGGCGGCTTCGGCTTCAGCGATGGAGCTATTGACGGAAGCGAGGCCTTCGATGGCGCCGACATCCTTGGGGTCAAGGGAGAGGAGGGCCTCGAACCTGGCCTTGGCGGCCTGCAGGTCGCCTTCGTCGCGGGCCTTCAAGGCCTCGGCCATGAGCTTCGGCTTAGTAGCAGCCGCCTCACCGTCTTGGGCGATGAGGGAGCCGGCGGCGAGGGCGAAGGCGAAGGCCGCCCAGGCGAGCTGCGTGCGATGGAGTTTTTTCATGAGGGGTACGTTTAAATTTTTGATTTAGGGGCGGAGGATGGAGGCGTCTTCGGTTTCACGGCGGGAGGCGCCGGGGCCGGGACGGAAAGCGTCTTGGGATCGAACACTACCTTCTTCGGCCGCTTGGGGTTAGGGACGAAAGATTTATCAAAACTCACGCTTTTATTGGGAAGGTCAATGCCTTTGACCACGTAGTCGGCCCCGTTGTGGGAAAACTTATCCCCAACGGCCCGGAGGGTCAGGCTGAATGAGGGGTCGGAGGAGGAGGCGAGGATGATATCGGTGCGACCGGTGAATTCCGTAGGCTTCTCGTCATTAATTTCAACGATTTGGCCGAATTGACGATCGTCGACGGTCAGCAGATTGCGGGTAAACGGGACGCCGTCGGCATCCTTGCCTTTGACGACCCGGTAGGACTTCAAAGTCAGGTAAGGAGCATCCGGGATGGGCTTGTTCAGCTTACAGTCGTCGAGGTACTGCTTGGTCTTATGATTTTGCAGGGTGAAGAGGCGATCTTCCTCCTTCTTGCCGGGCCCCAAGGTGGACTGCACGAGAATGAAGGGGTAGGTCGGATGTCCGGCAAAAACCAAGGTGATGCCGAAGGGGGGCAGCTCCTCGATCTTGCGGCTACGCGGAACGTATTCCTTAAGAGCCGAATCCCAGACGACGTCGATGGTGGTGAAGAGGTCGTAATCCCAGTTGTCGTCGCTTTCTTCGGGGGTCGGCCAATCCTTAGCCTGGTCGGCGAGCGCGGCCCGCGCCGTCGCCTGATAGATTGCGCCACGCGGCTCAGCCTCCTTGAGGCCCTTGATGATGGCGGCCTTGCCCCCTTCGTCCGGGACGAGGGGCGCGACTAAGCCGGGGACAAGGTAGACCACTGCACCCAAAACGAGCAGGAGCGCACCGGAGATGACGAGGAAGATGTCCTTGCGGGTGTTCATGGCAGGGAGGCTGGTTACTTGGGATCGCCTTCAGCGGTGGCCGCAGGCTTCACCTCAGGGATGGAAAGATAATCGATCTGCACGATGAAAGTGGAGAGCTTCTTCGGGACGACGAGGATGCGCTGGTCCGCCGAGGGGCCAGCGGACTTCGCACCGCCAACGACCGGGACGGGGTCTTCGTTGCCGAAAAAACCGCCGGTGAAGGCCGGCGCGGCCGGATTGATATCCGCCGACGCAACGGCCAGCGCAACGGGGGCAGCGAGCAGTTTCTCCATCTCCTTAGAGGCCAGTCCGACCTCGACCAAGGTGATGGCGACCGGTCGACCGGAATTGCGGACCTTGTTCACGAAAGTGCGCATCGTCGGCGTGTAGCCCACGAAACGGACACGGAAGGAAAGAGCGTCGACGAGACCCGTGCGATCAAAAGTCCGGACAGGCTGGAATTCGTCCGCCTCGTTCTTAGCGCCGCCTTCGACATCCGGCACGAGCGAACCCGCGTTGGGCTTACCTTCAGGCACCACGACATAGGTCTCAAGAGGTTCGCGGTCGATCGACTCGATGAGAAGGGGCGACCCGGGCTGACGGGATTCAGCGAGCTGCTTGACGAGGAAATCGATGACTTGGCGCTGTTGATCGACTTTCTGGAAGTCGCGCTTAGGCGCCGTGCCTTGATTATGGATATAACGGTAGAAGCCGAAGGCGGTCGGCTCATTGGGGGCCAGCTTGATCCCTTGGTCAGCGACGAGCTTGCGCCAGCCATCCACAGATTCGCGGAGGAGTGCGCTCAGCTCGGCGGAATTGGCGGAAGCCTTACCGTTGATGGCCAAGTCCGAACTGCCGGCGATTTCGAACCGGAGGGTGCTGAGGTGGCCTTCGAGTTCCTTGACGTCGGCCGCAGCTGATTCGACGTTTTTTTCGTCCAGCGAGACTTTGGCGGCACCCGGTACGATTTCATGGCCACCCAGCAGGGCATCTTTATCCCTGAACTCACGCGTGAGTAACTCCGCCGAGGTTTTGCTCCCTTGATATGCCAGGAAAGCCAGCAGGCACCCGAAAAGGAAAAGCGCGCCCAACGCGACGAGCGTGAGGTTGAAGCCGAGATTTTTCTTGAAATTCTGCATGACTTAAAGGGCCATATCCTTTCGGATAACGAGCGTGAGGGTCGCCTTCGGGGTCATCCGAATCTCGGTCTTGTTATCGGCGGCTTTCATGGTTTGGTCGGTCACAACAATCTCGTTTTCCGGGACAGCGCTGACGAACGGGGACTGGCGGAGAGCTTGGAGCAGGCTGCTGAGGTGGGCCTTCTCGGCTTGCGAACGATATCTCTTTTCATCGACCGGGACTTCCGTGAAGAGGAAGCGGACGGAGATGACCACCTTGGTGACGAACTCCGGGGGAGGGATGGGCTGACCTTCGACGACCGGGGCGGCCGGCAGGGGCTCATACTTCACCCGCATTTCCTCGACCCATGTATTCTTGAGGGTGCCGACGCGCGATTGGAGATCGCCAAGGAAGGCGGGCCAATTCGGCCGGCCGAGCAGGACCTGCTCGAGTTCCTTGGTCTTCGCGAAGAGTTCATCGGCCTTCCGGCGAGACTCGTTGATGGCGGTCAGCCGGGAGACCAGTTCCGCCTTCCGCCCTTTGGCGATGTCGGTCTGGGCTTGGTTCCAGCCTTCGGCGGAAGCAAACGCAAGCCAGACGCAGAAGGGGGCGATGGCACCGAGGAGGGCGGCGGCGACCAAGCGCGGCTTACGCGCATCAAAGGCCTGCTGGGCGGCGATATCGCGCGGGATCAGGTTGACGCCGCTCGGCTGAGGCAAGACGAGGCGGGCGGCCTCACCGATGACCTCGGCGAGCTGGTACCTGGCGCGCTCGACCTGCGAGGTGAGTCCAGCGGCCAGCGTGACGAACGAAGAGGGATCAAAGACTTCGACCGGGAGCCGCAGCGTCTCACAAAGCTGATCAGTCAGACCGGGCACCTGGGAGCCGCGACCAGTCACGAGAATACGGGCGGGCTGGCGACCGTTGGTACCGCGCCGCACATTGATCAACCGGCGGTTGATGTCTTGGGCGAGCCGGCGGATGAAAGTCTGGGAGTTGGCCTGCAGGATGGCGACTTGCGGGTCGGACTCGGACAATTGCACGAGTCCGGTGTAATAACCGACCTTGATCGCTTCGGCGACGGCGAAAGGCTGACCGGTGTTGTCGGAGATGCCTTGCGTGAGGAGGTTGCCCCCGAGATTGGTCGCCGACTGGATATTGACGCCGCTGGGGCCGACGAAGCTGAGCGTGGTCGACCGAGCGCCGATGTTGATGATGAGGACCTCCTCGGCGGAGGAACCTCCGGCGAGACGGAATGCCTGGCTGTCGAGCAACGGGGCGGCTTGAATCGACATCGGACGAAGGCCAGCCGCAGTGACCATGTTGGCAATCTTGGTCGCGACCTCGGTCCGCAGCGCGAAGAGGAGGACTTCCGCTTCGACGCCGTCGGAAGCCATCAGCTGGCTGTCCCAGATGACTTCATTGAGCGGGTAAGGGATGGCGTTCTGGGCCTCGAAGGCGACGATTTGGGCCTGACGCGCGCGCTCGACCTGCGCAACCTTGAGGGGTTTCTGCAGTAGCAGGAAAGCGGGGGCGATTACGGTGACCCGGCCTTTGAGCTCATGGGTGTTGACCAGATTCGCCAGCGCGGCGATCGCCGCATTCAACCAATCGTCATCGCCAAGCTGCCCAGGGGCGATTTCCTCGACGAACAATTGCTCCAGCACCAAGCTGCCCGCTTCGACGGAAAATTGCGACACCGAGACGCTCGAAGCGGCAAGGTTGACGATGGTCGCCTTTTTCTGACTCATGCGGAAACAGGGGGCAGGGAGGACTCATACGGAAACAGGGGGCAGGGAGGATTCAGCGAGAGTTTTCTTCTCGAATGAACTCGGGCTGAGGCGAACCTTGGGGAAGATTATCATAAAAGGCGGAAGGGACGAGATAATGCGGGCGAAGGATGCCGGAGGTGGAGTTGACCGCTCGGTCTGCTTGGGAACGGGCGAGGTCGAAATTCTTCTTATCGATAAAGAACTTGTGTAGGCCGTTAGCCATATCCGCAACAGGACGACCATTTTCACTGAACAAGGGCTGCTCCGTACCGGCGACATCGACTTGGACGTAGTAGTAGTCGGGTTGCATCTTCAGGCGGTCGCGCTTCACGATGTCCCCCGGGAGGTAGAAGTAGAGGGACCGATCGGTGTTCACTTCCATAGTCAGCACCGTCGCCGACGAACGATAATAGGCGAACTCTTCGGCCACCGAGGTGCCGATTGGCTTGAAAATGAGGGTCAGGGTGACCTTGATTTTATCGACAAATGTCTTGTTGATGGGCTTCTTCGGGCCAGCGGCGGGATCCGGCACGACTTTAGCCTCAGGGTTAAAGTTGCCGCTCAGCGTCACCTGCGTGCGAATCCAAGGAGACTGCTGACCGCCCAATTTGACTGGGTCGAAATTAATGGCGCGCACGCTCACGGCGCTTTTACCCGCCTGCGGGTCAGCTTTGCCGGCTTGGGCGGAGAGCCCGGCAACGGAAAGACAAAGGGCCGTTAGACTGAGTAAAACAGCACGAACTTGGGGCATGGGGTGTTAAAACTGCGAAACAGGGTCGGCTGAAGCAAACGAAAAATGCCCAATTGGGAACAACTCGTAGACGCAATTTTATTGCATTTGGCGTGGTCTTTCTTTATCAGGAAAGTTGTGTTTCGCCTTCGTCCGTTGCTAACCGCCATCTTGGCTCTTTTCGGCTGCTCCGGCCAGGCTCCCGCACAGGATAAGCCCGTGGTGATCTCTAGCTTCTCCATCGTGAATGAATGGGTACAAGCCATTGGTGGAAAAGGATTTAAGATAGTAAGCATCATCCCTCCGGGCAGCGAAGCCCACGGATTTCAGCTCAGCCCTCGACACGCCAAGGAGCTCAGCGGCGCAGCTCTGATCGTCGGCATCAGCCCACAGTTCGAGCCCTGGCTCGACGCTTGGGCGAAGGCCAATCAGCGCACGGCTGACATGGTCTGGCTGCATGGGGGCGCCGAGCTCCCCTCCGAGCATGATTGTTCTGAAATTCCTCACCCCTGGACTGATCCGCGTGAAGTCAGAAAAATGGTGAAGCTCCTCAGCAAAAAACTGCAGTCATTGAATCCACATACGGATACGCAACCATTTCTAGAACAATATCTTAAAGAAGTTGATGCGGTGGAGCTGGAGTTGGGTCAACTCTTCCGAGCCATCCCCCCCGATAAAAGGGTCCTTATCTCGCATCATGCCAACCTCGACCAGTTCGCCGGTTGTTTCGATCTGAAAATCGCCGGTTCGATACTCGCCAGCGGCTCGGGAGAATCAGCCGACCCTTCCGCCCGTCATTTCTCGGCCTTGAGCGCTTTGATTCGCAAACAGAATATCCGGGTGATTGTCACCGATCTGGGTCAGAACGATGCCTTCGCCCGGAGGCTGGTCGAAGACGCCGGCCTCCCTCCCCCACTCGCCTTGTCCTTCGAATACCTCCAGCCTCCTGGTCGAAGCGGAGATACCTGGGCCTCAATGATGCGCACCAACGGTCGCAAGTTACATCAAGCGCTCCTCGCTCCGTGAGGCACTTTATTAAGAGCCTCTCCCCTCGGCTCGGTGAGGCGTTCTTCGCCGTCCTGCCCAGCATCCCTTATGCGTCCCAAGAGAAGGAGCGCTGCCCGGGCGAGGCTATCACCGCCCAGGGACTCTCCGCCGCCGCGCGCGTCGACGGTCCGGTCGCGTTCCACGATGCGACCTTTGAAATCCCCTGCGGATGTCGGGCCGCGCTCATCGGCCCCAACGGTTCCGGCAAGTCCACCCTCCTCCGCGTGCTCGCCGGGCTCACGCCGATCCGCTCCGGAGAGATTCGGGTCGCCGGCGAAACCCCGCGTCTCGGGCGGAGCCGAATCGCCTACCTCGCCCAACGCCCGCAGCTTGCCGAACATTTCCCGATCAAACTACGTCGCCTGGTCCAGATGGGTACCTACGCCCATCATGGCTGGTTCGAAGAGTGCCACCATGGCGACGAAGCCATCGACCGCGCCCTGGCCCAGCTCGGCTTGACGGAGCTCGCGGAGCGTCCCGTCCAGACGCTTTCCGGCGGCCAGCGACAACGCGCGCTCATCGCCCGGGCGGTCGTCCAAGGCGCGGAAATCCTCTTGCTCGACGAGCCTTACGCAGCCCTCGACCAACCGAGCCGTGAGATCATCGACCGTTTCCTCTTCGAGTCCGGCGCGACTTTCACGGTCCTGATGGCCACGCACGACCCAGCCGACCTCGGCCGCTTCGACCGTATCCTCGAAATGCGCGGTGGCACCGTCCTCACCCGACACGCCTGCTCCGGCCACGATCACCGCCATGCTTGACCTCATCGTCGCGCCGCTGGCGGAACCTTTCTTCTTACGCGCCCTGCTCGCAATCGCGCTGAGCGGCGCTGCCTGCGCATGCCTCGGCGCCTACGTCGTCCTGCGGCGCATGGCCTTCGTCAGCACCGCGCTCACACATTCGATCCTGCCCGGCGTCGTTGGCGCCCTGCTCTTGGGCCTCTCCCCTTACCTCGGCGCGCTGTTCGCAGCCCTGCTGACCGCGGCCGGCGCGGCGTGGTTGGCCTCGCGCAAAGGCACGAGCGAAGATAGCGCCGTGGGGGTGATGCTCTCGGTGATGTTCGCCGCCGGTATCGCCCTGATGCAGCAAGCCAATTCTTGGCGCGATTTCGCTGGGCTGCTCTTCGGCAGCGTGGTGTCCGTCGGCACGGAGGACCTGGTCGTCATCGGCCTCACCGCCGCGCTCGTGCTCTTCGGACTGCGGGCCTTGCACAAGGAACTTGAATTAGCCTCCTTCGACGAAGAATACGCCGCCCTGCTCGGCGCGCGGCCGGCGCTCATGCGCGTCGTGCTGCTCGGGCTCGTCGCCCTGGGTTCGGTCGCGTGCGTCCGCCTGCTCGGTGCCCTGCTCACGACGGCCCTGTTCATCCTCCCCGCCGCGACCGGTGTGTTGCTCGGTCGCACCTTACCGCAGGTGATGGCGTGGGGCTTCGGCTGCGCCTTACTCGGCGGTGTCGGCGGACTCTATCTCTCATATTACCTGTCGGCGGTGCCTTCCGGCGCTGGTATCGTACTCTGCTGCGCGCTGCCTTACCTGGCCGCCCGCCTCTTCGCCGCTCCCCGCTGATCAGTATCGCGGGCGACGTAAAGAGAGCGGCGGACCCAGCACCTCCCGGGCGACGATCGCCCGGCGGAGAGCGGATAATCCTCGGAACTGCGTCCGCGACTGCGCGCGGGCCGGCCGCGTGACCACGAGGGACGTGTCGTCGAGATGAACCGCGGCGACCGGGGCCGGGGCGACGGTTTCTGGTTCAGGGAGCGGCGCGTTTCGCCGGCGGCGCCCTTGGCGGGGAATTGGCGGCGGCAGCGGCGTCGGCTCGACCGAGGTCTCCTCCACAAGCTTCTTGAGGAAGCCGGAGCCAAAGTTGAAGAAGAGGAAGACGGCCAGACCGAGAACGGCCTTGATGATGAAATCCGAGTCCATGCTCAGGCCTTGGCGCCAGGCGCGGGACCGTCACCCGCGATACCCTTGCGCATCTCGGTGTCCGAGCGGAGATTCTCCAGACGCTGGAAATCCATGTAGCCCATGCGGCCGGAACGCAGCGCATCGGCGAGGGCCTGCGGAATCTGGGCCTCGGCTTCGACGACGCGGGCACGCATCTCTTCGACGCGGGCACGCATTTCCTGCTCGAGCGCGACGGCCGCCGCGCGGCGGATTTCGGCCTGCGCCTGCGCCATGTTCTTGTTCGCGTTGGCCTGGGCTTCCTGGAGCATCGCGCCGATGTTATCGCCGACGTCGACGTCGGCGATGTCGATGGACATGATTTCGTAAGCGGTGTTGGCATCAAGGCCGCGCTCGAGGACGGTCTTCGAGATGCGGTCCGGGTTTTCGAGGACGATCTTATAGCTCTCGGAGGAGCCGATGGTGGTGACGATACCTTCGCCGACGCGGGCGATGATGGTCTCTTCCTGGGCGCCGCCGACGAAGCGATCGAGGTTGGTGCGGACCGTCACACGGGCCTTCACCTTGACTTGGATGCCGTCCTTGGCGACAGCGTCAATCGTGGTGCGACCGCTGGCGGGATTCGGGACATCGATGACCTTCGGGCTGACGGAGGTGAGCACGGCCTCGAGGACGGACTTGTTCGTACCGCGGGTGGCGATGTCAATCGCGCAGGCGCGATTCCAATCGAGGTGCAGGCCGGCTTTCTGGGCAGCGATGAGCGCCTGCACCGTCTGCACGATGTTGCCGCCGGCGAGGTAGTGGGCGTCGATCTTCTCCACTTCCACCGTGAGGCCGGCCTTAGTGGCGGCGATCTTGGCGTCGACGATCACGGCGTAGGGAACGCTGCGCAGGCGCATACCGACGAGGTCGAACAGGCCGACTTCGGCGCCGGCGAGGCGCGCGCGCACCCAGACCGCGAGGAAGGAGAGCAGGAAGAGGACGAACAGGAGCAGCGCTCCGGCGGAGATCCAAACGAGGATGGTGGGCATGGTGAGGTGGGGGGAGAGGGGTCAGCGGGCGCGACGGACGGAAACGCGGCCGGAGCCGGCTTCGGTGACGACGACGGCGGCATGGCGTTCGACGAATCCGTCGAGCGAAAAAGCGTCGAGCAAGGCGCCATCGACCTCGACGGTGCCCGAAGGAGCGAGCACGGTCACGGCTTTGCCCGTTTTACCGACGTACACCGCATACCCAGCGGCGGCGGGCACGGCGACACCCTCGTTACTGCTGGCGTTGATCATCGACCGGCCGATGCTGGTCTGCGGCAAGAGGCGACGGAAGGCGAAGAACTCGAGGGTCAAGACGGCGACGAAGACGACACAGAAAATAACGCAGGTGAGCGTACCGGCATCGGCGGAAAGGTAGATGCCGATGAAGGAGATGGCCGCACCGAAGAAGCCGATGAAGACGGTCGGCAGGAAGAACTCGACGCCGATCAAGACCAAGCCAGCCACCAGCAGGCCGATGGGCAGGAGCAAGGGAGCTTCATTCATGTCTTCTTAATGCCTCCCGCAGCCTGGGTTTCCAACCTTTTACTCTCCCTCCGCGGTTACAAATTAAGCCGAAACCTATAAATCTGCCCAATGCTTGCGGAAAACGCCACCCGCCCCCTATCTTCATCCATGGCCAAAAAACCGCCCGCCTCCCGCGCTACCCCCATCAAGGAGGCCCATCACGTCCTGCAGGACGCCTTGCTCAGGGCCGGCAAAAACGAAGCCGGCCGGCATGGCGAGATCGCCAAGGCCCTCGGAGTCTCTCCGTCGATGCTCTACAAATGGCGTGAGCCGACTGCGCAAGGCAGCGGACAACCGAACCCGCTGCAACGCACCGCCCTGCTCATCGAGCTCACCGGCGACACCCGCATCGTCGACTGGCTCGCGCAACGCGCCGGCGGCCAATTCACGCTGGTCGCCAGCGAAGCCCCCAACGGCAATCTCGACAGGGCCGCCAATGTCCTCGTGCGCGAATTCGGCCTGCTCATCGCGGATGTGGCCGACGCAATTGCGGACCAACGGATCACGGCGGACGAGACCCAGGCGCTGCGAGAGAAATGGGACGGCATCCGCAAGCGCACGGAAACCTTCGTGCGCCGTTGCGAGCAGGGCGACTTCGGGTCGAAAAGTTGAACGATTTCGCTTTCCCGCCCCCCGGGAAGAGGTAACCAGAAGCCATGGCCGAATTCACCATCTGCCCCTACGGCGACCCGATCCTCCGGGCCAAGGGCGATCCTGTGAAGGAGTTCGGCCCCGCCCTGCGGACACTGGGCGAAGCGATGCTCCGCGCGATGAAGGCAGCCAAAGGTATCGGCCTGGCCGCCCCGCAGGTCGGCCTCTCCTTGCAGCTTTTTGTCATGGACGTGCGGGACGAGGACTTCCTCCCGGTGCTCGACGGTAAGGCCCGTCCGCCGGCGGAAATCATGCCGATGCTTCTCGCCAACGCGACAGTGAGCGTGCCGGCCGGCGAGCCAGAGACCTTCACCGAAGGTTGCCTCTCCTTCCCCGGCATCACCGGAGACGTCGAGCGCATCGAGCGCGCGATTGTCCGCTACCGGGATGCCGACGGCGCGCCGCACATCCTCGAATGTACCGGCTTACTCGCTCGTTGCGTCCAACATGAGCACGACCATTGCCAAGGAGTGCTGTTCATCGACCGCATGACCCGCCCACACCAGCTGCTCACCGCGGCCAAGGTGAAGAAGCTCAAGCGCGCGACGACGATCGAGATGAAGGCCGCGCGGAAAGCGCCAGGTTGATCACTTCGCGGGTTCCGGCGCGACGAGCTTCAGCGTGAGCTGGCCGACGCCGACGGAGGCCATACCCGTAGCTTGGCTGCTGACGGCGAACGCCAGGTTGCCGGCGGCTTGGTCCTGGACGACGTTCCACTTCGCCCGGATACCGTTGGCCCCGGCCGGCCCGCCGCCAGCGACGATGACCACGTAGGGCGCAGCGGCGATGATGGCCTTGGTCTGGGTAGAGCTGAGATGGGTGAGCAACGCCGACCCAAGCGGATTGCTGGCGCGATCGAAGCCTAAGACCCATTCGCCGCTTTCCCCGAGCCGCGGCAGGAAGCTGCGCTCGTCGCGCAACGAGAGCGAGGCGGTCAGCGCCCGCGCCAGCGTCGGCGGCCCGCCGAGTTCGGTCAACGCGACCTCGGAACCGATAATCCGCATGGTATGGGCGTCGGCAAGACGGAGGCAGAGCAGCCCGATCGCCCCATCCAGGGCGTAGAATTCAGCCCAGACTACCGCGACCTGCTTCGGTGCGGTCGTCGGTTTCAACGTCTTGGCTAAGGCCGGAGCGGAGGCGCCAGAGGCGGGGACGTAAGTGTAGCCATCCGCCGGGACGGCCGCCAAGGAGCGCGCGTCCAGCTTGGTCCAAGCGGCACGCACCTCGGCCGTCACCGCTTCCGGACGACTGAGCTTGCCGTCGCCGAGTAAAGCGAAGCCGCCGATGAGATGGGTCTGCGGGAAGCCCGTGTCACGGACCTGTTTCTGGAGGCGGCCCACGGCCTGCGCGACGGCGGCACCCCAAGGCTGCTGCGGGAAGTCGGCCTTGAATTCGACGGGCTTGGTCAACTCCACGGCGCGCGCGGCCGCCACGACCCGCAGACGCGATAAAAAGGGCAAGGCCTGCCGGATCTGCGCGTTGCCTTCATCGATGACCTTCTGCGCGCGGGCCTTGGCCTGCTCCGGGGGCTCAGTAAGGCTGCCGATCTTCGGTGCATTCGGCGAGGCGGACTTGCCCGTCGCGATGTTCATGATGCTGAGGCCCTGCTTCACGCGCACTTCCCCAGCGGTGGTGGTGAGCATCGCGTTGTTCCACTCGATGAGCTCGTAGGGCTGGAGGTAGCGTGCCACTTCCTCGTCCGAGATGGTGGGCGGCGGAGCCACCTCGCCGGCGGCGAGGAAAATCAGGGAAGCGAGCAAGGTGTGCATTGGGGGTGTTCAGGGTTTCAGGACTCGTCGAACTTGCGCGCGAACAAGGCCTCCATTTCTCCCAACATGGCCGCGCACTCTTTGCCGCGGACGGAGAAGCGGAGCTTGGAGCCCTGGCCGGCGGCCAGCATCATCAGCCCCATGATACTCTTGCCGTTCACGGATTCCTCGTCCTTGGAGACGGTGATTTCAATGTCCGGATAGCGGTTCGCCAACCGGACGATCTGAGCGGCCGGGCGGGTGTGGATGCCCATCCGGTTCTGGACGGTGAATTCGCGGGTCAAAGCCTCGTGGGTTTCTTCCATATAAAGGGGTTCCTGAGACGGACGCAGGATAGAGGAAAAGGGAGGCTGGCAGCAAGGCGGGTCAAGGCAAATTGAACCCAAGGGAGGGGGACGCTTGACCTTCCGGGCCAGACCCCTCCAATCAATCCAAACGAACCACCGTGGCCAAGCCCGCCGTCCTTACTCATCCGGAATCCCTGAAGCGCCTCGCCGGCCCTTCGGAATACGCCAAAGATCCGGCCAATGCGTCCATGTCTAAGGCCGATAAGATCGCGCTTTACACCAAAATGGCCCGAATCCGCCATTTCGAACAGCGCTGCATCCGAATCTACCAACAGGGCAAGATTGGCGGCTTCCTCCACCTCTATGTCGGCCAGGAAGCCGTCGCCGCCGGCACGATCTCCCTTCTGGGTAAACATGACCATATCATCACTGGCTACCGCGACCACGGCCACGGCCTGATGGTCGGCATGGGTATGAACGAGTGCATGGCCGAGCTGACCGGCCGCGTGACGGGCTGCTCTCAAGGCAAGGGTGGCTCGATGCACTATTTCGCGCCCGACAAGAACTACTGGGGCGGCCACGGCATCGTCGGTGGCCAAGCCCCCCTCGGCACCGGCCTCGCCTACGCCGTTAAATACATGGGGCTCAAGGGCAGCTGTTTTGTCTTCATGGGCGATGGCGCCGTCAACCAAGGAGCGGTCCATGAAGCCTATAACCTGGCGGCCCTGTGGGACTTGCCGGTCGTCTTCGTCATCGAGAACAACGGTTATTCGATGGGGACTTCCCAGGAGCGCTCCACCGCCCATCCCGGCTGCCTGGCCAAGCGCGCCGAAGGCTACGGCATGGCGTGGGACGTGATCAACGGCCACGACGTCTACGAGGTCCGCGCCAAGACGGCCGTGGCCCTCAAGCGCGCCCACGAGGAGTCCAAGCCGACCGTCCTCGAGATTTTCACCTACCGCTACTTCGGTCATTCGATGGCCGACCCGGACAAGACCTACCGCGACAAGGAAGAGATCAAGGGCTACCGCGAAAATAAGGATCCGGTCCTGCTCTTCGAACAAGAACTCCTCCGCGAGAAGGTGCTGACCCCCGAGCTTTCCCAGAAGATCAACGAGGCCGCCATGGCCGAGGCCGATAAGGCCGCCATCTTCGCCGACGAATCGCCCGACCCAACGGTGGCCGACATCACCAAGCACATCTATTGGGAAGAAGATAACCGCGGGCCGGACACCACCAGCCGCGGTACCATCATTTTCGAATAACCCTTCTTCGCCCCTACCGTCATGGCCGTCATTTCCTACCGCGAGGCGCTCCGCGCCGCGATGCGCGACGAACTCAAACGCGATGACAAGGTCGTCATCATGGGCGAGGAAGTCGCCCAGTTTAATGGCGCCTACAAGGTGACCGAGGGCCTCCTCAAAGAGTTCGGCCCGAAGCGCGTCGTCGACACCCCGATCTCCGAAGCGGGCTTCATCGGCCTCGGCATCGGCGCCTCGATGCTCGGCATCCGCCCGGTGATGGAGCTGATGTTCTGGTCCTTCTCGTATGTCGCGTTCGACCAAATCGTGAACAACGCTGGTAATATCCGCTATATGTCCGGTGGCCTCATTAACTGCCCCATCGTCATCCGGGGCCCGGGTAACGGCGGCACCAATGTCGGCGCCACCCACTCCCACACACCGGAAGCCATCCTGGCCTCCCACCCCGGCATCAAGGTCGTCTGCCCAGCCACCCCTTATGACGCCAAGGGCCTACTCAAGGCGGCCATCCGCGACAACGACCCCGTCTACGTGATGGAGAATACGATCCTCTATAACGACAAGGGCGAAGTCCCCGACGAAGATTACATCGTGCCGCTTGGAGTGGCCGACGTGAAGCGCGTGGGCACCGACCTGACCATCGTCGCCCACGGCCGCGCCGTCATCACGAGCCTCAAGGCCGCCGAGATTCTCGAGCAGGAACACGGCGTCAGCGTCGAGGTCGTCGACCTCCGCTCAATTCGCCCGCTCGACGAGGAGACCATCCTCGCCTCGGTTCGCAAGACGCACCGCGCCCTGCTGGTCGAAGAGAACAAGCCCTTCTGCGGCGTCGACGCCCAAGTCGCCTACCTCATCCAGTCGCGCGCGTTCGATGAACTCGACGCCCCGATTCACCGCGTGTCCTCCATCGACGCTCCGCAGATCTACTGCAAGCGCATGGAAGACCAGCAGCTCCCCGACGTGAACCGCGTCGTCCGCGAAGCCCTCAAGGTTCTCGCCTAATCCCCCCTCAACTCCGATGGCTGAAATTATCGATATGCCGAAGCTCTCCGACACGATGTCGGTGGGGACTTTGGTAAAATGGAATATCCAAGAAGGCCAAGTAGTGGCCTTCGGGGACATCCTGGGCGAAATCGAGACCGATAAGGCCACGATGGAACTCTCCTGCACGGTACCGGGTACCATCCTCAAGCTCTACGCCGCCGCCGGCGCCCAGCTCCCCGTCGGCGCCCCAATCTGCGCCATCGGTAAGAAGGGCGAAGCCGCCCCATCGCCCGTCGCCGCGCCCGCGCCCGCGCCCAAGGCTCCGCCGACCGCCGTCCCAGCCATCCCCGAGAAGGTCGATGTGAGCTGCATTCCCGCCGCGCCCGCTTCCGCCGGCACCGTCGCTCCGCAATCGGACGCTTCCCGCACCAAGGCCTCGCCTTACGCCAAGCGCATGGCCGAGAAAGCCGCGCTTAACGTCGCCGCCCTGACGGGCTCTGGTCCCGGCGGGCGCGTCGTCGCCCGCGATGTCTCCGCCGCCGCCGCCGCTCCGGCCGCCGCCGCTCCGTCTGGCCCGCTCAAGGTCGCGGTCGCTCCGCCCGCCGACGGCAAGGGTATCCAGCCCGATGCCGACGTCCCGGTAGGCGGCATGCGCCAGACGATCGCGCGTCGCCTCCTCGAATCCAAGCTCACCGTCCCGCACTTCTACCTCGAAGTCGAAGTCGACGCCGCGCCGCTCCTGGCGATGCGCGAATCGCTCAACAAGCGGCTCGCCGACTCCGGCGCCGACGCGGTCAAGCTCTCGGTCAATGATTTCATCCTGAAGGCCTCCGCCGAAGCCCTCCGCCGCGTTCCCGCCGTCAACGCTTCCTGGGCCGGCACAAGCATCCGTGCCCACGGCGCGGTGCACCTATCCTTCGGCGTCGCCCTCGAAGACGGCCTGGTGACCCCAGTCATCCGCGACGCGCACGCGAAGACGCTCAAGGATATCGCCGTCGAGGCGAAGGCCCTGATCGGCAAGGCCCGCGCCAAGAAGCTCACGCCGGCCGAGATGTCCGGCTCGACCTTCACGGTCACCAACCTCGGCATGTATGGCGTCACCGGTTTCTATGGTATCATCAACGTGCCCAACGCCGCGATCCTCTCCGTCGGCGCGACGATCAAGAAGCCCGTCGTCGACGCCCAGGACCGCCTAGTCATCGGTCAACGCATGGTCATTGGTCTTGCCGGCGACCACCGCGTAGTCGACGGCGCCAACGCCGCGCAGTTTCTCCAGGCGCTCAAGCAGCTCCTCGAAGAACCGACGTTGATGCTGATCTAATCAGAGTACAGCCTCCTCCGAAACCCGGGCCCACCAGACGCCCGGGTTTTTTGTGCCCGCGTTAGAAGGTGCGCACGGAAGACAGGCCGCCGTCCACGCGCAGCACCTGTCCAGTCATGAAACGGGCTTGCCCAGAAAGGAGATGCGCGACGAATCCAGCCATATCCTCAGCGCGGCCGACCTGCTGCAAGGGGTGACGCTTCGCGGCGGCTTCCTTCTTAAGATCTGAATTAAGCAACGCGCCTGCGAGCGGGGTATCCGTCAGCGACGGGGCGATGACGTTGACGCGAATCGCGGGTGCCCATTCGGCAGCGAGGCTCTTGGCGAGGCCTTCGACGGCGCCCTTAGAGGTGGCGATGCTCGCGTGCATGGGCAGGCCCTGCGCAACGGCGACAGTTGAGAAAAGGACGACGGCGGCATCGCCCGATGCCTTGAGCGCCGGCAACGCGGACTGCAGCGCGGCGATGGCCCCGAAAAGATTCACCTGGAGATCACGCTGGAAATCCTCCGCGGTGAAACGATGGAACGGCTTGAGCGTGATCGTGCCGGGGAAATAAACGAATCCATCGAGACGCTCGGGCCAGGTCAGCGGCCCCGGCGCGGCGGCGTCGAAAGGTTGGGCGATAATCCCGAGGTCGGTCAGTTTCTCCGGCGCGCGGCAGGCGACGTGGAGGGTGTGGCCGGCGGACTGCAGATGCGCCACGGTCGCGCGCCCAATGCCGGAGGTTCCGCCGATGATTGCAATATGCTTAGACATACCCACAGGGTGGCCAAGGGGCCGGGGAGGTCAAACGGGCGTCGCTTTTTCCGCCACGAAAAAGGCCGGAGGCGAACCTCCGGCCTCATGAGGGCGACCTAGCGGCCGCTTACTTCTTCTTCGGCGTCTTGCGCGGAGCCTTCTTGTCCTGATTTGCGAGCAGCTCCTCTTGCGTGAACTTCGTGAGGACACCGGCGGCGGGGACCTCGGCCTTCGCGGTCCAGACGATCGCGTTGAGGACGAGCGTCCGCTGGCTGTCGTTGGCCCAACCGGCGTGATAATGGCCACCGGTGAAACCGAAGCCACGACCGCCGTCCTTGCGCTCGACAGCCCAGGCGACGATCGCGGGCTGTTTCACCTCGAGGACGAGTTTCCGAACGTCGGGGTTACCGGAGTGCGGTCCATCGCCGCGGCTCATGGTCTCGGGGGGAGCGAGCGCGGAGAGGAGGGGCGTGATGCCTTCCATGCCATCGCGGAAACGCATATTGAAATACCATTCGTCATTGGAGCCGAACGGCTTCACGCCGCGGCTGGCCGGATGGTCGGGCATGACCTTGAAGTCGGCGGTCCAGTGCGGATTCACCGACCAGTGCTGCTCGAAGTATCCACCCAGCCACTCCTTGAGCTCAGGGGCGCCCTTGCCCGTCGAGGAACGACCCGCCGGAGGCGGGCTGACGGGCTTGCCGTCGACGCTCAGCCAGCCGGCGCGCTCGTAGGCGGGCTCGACGGCGTAGTGCAGGCAGACGAAGCCGGTGCCCGTCGCCATCTTCTTGGCGAGCTGGTCGAGGTGCGGGAGCGCCGGGTGGCCGCCGCCGCCATCGGAGTAGATTACGATCGTGTCGGCCTTGGCGACGCGCTCATCGGAAGGCCACTCACCGTTGAGGGCGACGTCGACGGTGACGAGGTCGGCGGCGGACTGCTTGAGTCCAGACGCGAGGAGCTGGATACCCGCGTTATGCTCGTGCTCGCCCGGGGCGTGGCTCGGCTTGCCGGCAATGAGGAGGACGTTCTTCTTATCGGCGGCCGAGACGAACGCAGCCGAGAGCAGGAGGAGGCTGAGGAGGGATTTTTTCATAGGAGAATTACTTGAACGCAGCCGAGAGCAGGAGGAGGCTGAGGAGGGATTTTTTCATAGGAGAATTACTTGATGTCCCGAAGGACGAGGTCCTTGAACTGGACGACCATGGGCGGGCCGGCGTGGAGCTGGAGGGCGAGCAAGCCCTGCTTGGCGCCGACGGCGGTCTCGTCGGTGACGTCCACCGTCGGGACGCCGTTGATGAAGTGCTGGAGGCGGCCGCCCTTGGCGACGACGCGGTATTCGTTCCAATCCTCGGACTTAATCTTGGCCTGAATCTCATCGGTCTGGCCGAGCGAGCCGGTGACTTCGATCTTCGGCTTCTTGGGATCGGCGCCGTCCTTGATCACGACCTTCTCGCCGCGCTTGGCGAGGATGCCGCGGCCCTTCTCTTCGTAGAGGATACCGGAGTAGGTTTTGCCCGCTTCGAAGTCGCCCTGGTAGCCAGCGATCACGAAACCCTTCTCATCGACGAGCTTGCTGCGGTATTGGACGCCAGAGTTACCGGCGACGATCTTGTAGCGGAAGGTCAGCTCGAAGTCGGCGACCATCCCCTCCCAGACGAGGAAGGTATTTCCCTTGGTGGGCTTCTCCTTGGTCGTACGTCCGGTGATGGCACCGTCTTCGACGGACCAGAAGTCGAGGCCCTTCCAACCCGTGAGGTCCTTGCCGTTGAAGAGATTCTTCTCCTCGGCGGAAACCGACACGCCGAGCGCAGCGAGGGCGAGGAGCGGGGCAAACAGCTTCATGAGTTTGGGCGGAAGGATTACTTCTGCTTGCCGAAGAAACGGTTGAGGTTCTTCAGGCCCTTGACGGCAATGTCGTCGCGGTGCGGCTCCATGGCGCGCCAGATGGCGGCGGCCCGGGCGATCACTTTAACGTCGGTAGTGAAGGACTCGATGACGACGTCCTGCTTGTAGCCGATCTTCTTCAGGGCGGCGACGATGGGCTTCCAATCAAGGGAGTCGCCACCAGGGGTGCCACGATCGGTGCCGCAGGCGTGGAAGTGGCCGAGGTGCTTGCCGGCCTTGAGGATGGCGGCGGCCTGATTCTTCTCCTCGATGTTCATGTGGAACGTGTCGAGGTGGAGCTTCACGTTGGGCAGGTTGATCGCCTTGACGAGGCGCAGGCCCTGGTCGCAGGTGTTGAGGAAGTCGGTCTCGAAGCGGTTCAGCGGCTCGATGTCGAGCTCGATGCCCTTCTTCTGGGCGTACTTGCCGATGGCCTTGAGATTCTTGACGACCATCTTGAAATGCTTGGCCTTGGTCTTGTCGTCATGGGCGCCGATGAGGCCGACGACGGAATAGAGCGGGCCGATGATGCGCGGGCAACCGGCGACGGCAGCCTGGTCGATGAGCGCCATGATGTACTTACGGCCGGCGGCCTGGTCCTGGGCGGAACCGCGCAGGTCACGACCTGGGCCCATGCAGGCGCAGATGGAACCGATGGCGATACCGGCACTGGCGGCGGCGGCCTTCAGGAATCTCGGGTCGGTATGCGAAGGATCCTCAATCGGGATCTCGACGGTGTGGAAGCCCCAGTTCTTGAGCTTCTTGAACAGGTGGACGCTCTCGTTGGTGAACGGAGAAGCATAGAGGAACGTATTGAGGCCGAAACGCATAGGTGTGTGGGGATAGGGGGAGGGGGAGTTTTGGAGCGGGTCAGGGGGTGGTCAAGGCTGGGCGTGCGAACGAGGCCATTTAAGGGATGAGCTCGCGGCGGCGGCATGCACGCCCAAAGAGGTCCGCCCCGTCGAACCGAGACATAAAATCCGAAAGTCCGCCTTCCTTCCGCGACCGAGGCCCGTAAGTTCGAGCGCATGGACAATGTCACGCACGCCGCTCTCGGTATCGCCGCCGGCATCGCCGTGCGCCGCGCCGGCGCCTCCCTGCCCGCCGCCGCCCTCGCCGGCCTGCTCGCCGGCGAAGGACCCGACCTCGACGTCTTCATCCGCTCCGCCGGCGATCCGCTCGTCTCCTTCCGCTGGCATCGCCACTTCACGCACAGCTTCGCCTTCACGCCCATCTGGGGATTCTTGGCGGCCCTGATCGCCTCGTGGTTTTTCCGCCGGCACCCGAATACTTCCTGGCGAGACCTTTGGCTGTCCGGCTTCGCCGGGGCGATGGCGCATGTGCTCTGCGACGCCTGCACGAGTTACGGCACGATGCTGCTCTGGCCCTTCGACGACGGCCGCTATGCGTGGGATTGTATGCCCATCATTGACCTCATCGCCACGCTACCTGTACTGGTGCTCGCCCTCCTCGCCTGGAAGAAGGCTGCTCCCCGACTCGCCGTCTACGGCCTGGTCTGGTTTACGTCGTATGCGTTACTCGGCGTCTGGCAGCACGCGCGCGCAGAGAGTGCGCTGCGCCAGTGGTTCGCCTCGCAGCAGGTCAGCCCGGTACGCGTCGCGGTCAAGCCGACCGCGCTCAACCTCCTTGTCTGGCGTTGCGTGTGGCTCGATGGCGACAGATGGCGCACGGCCGCCGTCCGAGTCGCGCCTTTCGCGGCCCCGCAGTTAATCATCGGCGAAAAGCGCGCGGCCGTGACCCCCGCTAGTCCTGGCCTGCCCGCGGCCGGCTCACCCGCGGCGGTCATCATCGCCGACTTCTCACGCTTCACGCAAAATTGGAATAGCTACACCGCGGAGGGCTCTGCGGTGCTCATCGGTGATATCCGCTTCGGCATGCTCCCGACGAGCGCGCGCCCGCTCTGGTCCGTCCGCTGCGAACCCACCGGGCCGAGCACCGTCGTCATTGACCGCTCCCTGAAACCGGGCGACTGGGGCCGCTTCGGGCAGATGATTACTGGCACCCATCCCGACTACGTCACCCTCCGCTGAAGGCCCGCGGGATTTCAGCGGAGCTCGAAACGGTAATCAGCGACAGCCTCGGCGGCGACCGGCGAACGATTACGGGACGCCGGCGTGAATATTGATGCGCGCGCGGCCGCCAGCGCGGCTTCATCGAGGAGGCGGCTACCCGAACTCCGCACGAGGCTGACTTCGCGCACGGCGCCTTCCGCCGTCAGCGCGACGCGTACGCCCACGATGCCCTCGATACCGGCGCGACGAGCGCGCTCGGGATAGGCGGGTTCCTGGCGGAAATGAAAAGACGGCGGCACGAAGACCTCGGCGAGCGGAGCCGCAACGATGAGTGGGGCGGACCCCGCCACCGCGACCACGGGATCAGGCGCTGGCGTGGCGGCCGACGCCGAGATGGCGGCCGCGGCGACGGGACGCACGACAGGGATATCCCAGACGACGGGGATCGGCAGACCCGCCCCAAGGGCGAGGCCTTCCTTGGCCTCGCCGGGTAAAGCGACCGGCTCCGGGACCACCGACACCAAGATGAAACCCCCTTCGGCGACCGGCTCGCCCAAGCTGCGTAACCCGCCGAGCCAGACGGCCCCGAGCGCCAGCGCATGGAAGCTGGCGACCATGGTCCAAATCAAAAAATGGCGGCGGCTGTCGAGCACGTGGGAAGGGTCGGGTCAGCGGCGGGAATCGTCAAGAACGGCTCGTGTCATTTCGCGAGGTCCGGCGGAATCATCCAGAGCAGGGCCCATGTGCCGTAAGGGCGGAACCGTGTCGGCTTCGCCGTCCGCTCCAAGGCCAGCAGGCCGGCCTTGCGAAAGCGAATCGCCGCGGCGCCATCGGGGAGGCTCAACAGCAAGGCCGCCAACGTGGCGAGGTGCGGATTATGCCCCACCAGCAGGCGACTGCGGCGCGCCTTGCCGAGCAGCCCGGCCGTCTTGCGCGGATCGTGCTCTGGCTCCAGACCGCCGAGCACCTTGAGCGGCAGCGATGATTTCGTCGCGAGCCGCAAAAGCTGGGCCGTCCGCACCGCGCGGACGAGCGGGCTGTGCTCGATAGCGTCCACTTCTTCAAGCGGGATCCGCCCAGCCCCTTTGGCCAGCTGCACCACCTGGCTCTGACCGTGCGCGGTCAGGTCGCGCAAAGTATCCGGCATCCCGGGGGCGGCTTCGGCATGACGAAGAAGATAGGCTCGCATCCAAATCAAGGTGAGCGTTTAGCGGGGCGATTGCAAATCGGACTTGCTCCGCCGACGGGTCCGCCAACCAATCTCGCGTGCGCCGCGTCGCCCTCACCCTTCTTTTTTGCGCCACGCTCCCCATGGCGGCCAGCGCGCAACCGAGCCCGTCGGCGCAAGGGATGCGGGTCGCTGGGATGATCTGCGTCGACGGCGTCACGGGCGAGCCATTGGTGCAGACGACGGTCGATCGCCCAGGCAGCCCCGCCAGCGTCACCAAGCTGATGACGCTCCTCTTGGTGCTCGAAGATATCCGCGCCGGCCGGCTCGCCCTCCGCAGCCGGGTGAGCGTCACCAAAGAGGCCGCCGATACGGGCGGCTCCCAGATCTGGCTCGCCGTCGGCGAAAGCTTCACCGTCGAGGAGCTGCTGTATGCTTTGATGCTCAAATCCGCGAACGACGTCGCGGTGGCGCTGGCCATCGACCGCGCCGGCAGCACCGCGGCCTTCGTCGCCCGGATGAACCGGCGGGCCGCCGAACTCGGCCTGACGCGGACCCGCTTCGTCACCCCCAATGGGCTGTCCTACGGCCGCGGGCCCCATGATACCTCGACCGCCCACGACCTCGCCCGGCTAGCCGTCGTGCTCTGCAGCATGCCCGAAGCGCTGCGGTTCACTTCGGCCAAGCGCTATGTCCTGCGGCGACCGATGAAGCCCATGGAGATGCTCAACCATAACTATCTCCTGGATTCTTTCCCGGGCTGCGATGGCTTGAAGACTGGCTGGACCGAGGCCGCCGACGCTTCGATCGTGACGACCGCCAAGGTGGGTGAGCATCGGGTCATCGCGGTCGTGCTCAGTTGCTACAGCCCGTTGGGGGCCAAACCGGAGCAACGCCTCCGAGACCAGCTCGCCGCGGACCTGATGCGAAAAGGCTTGGCCAAGAAGGTCGCCGAGGCCGCCGCCTTGGCTCGGGCGACCCCCAGCCCCCCAAAGAATGGGCCCCCCAGCCCCCCAGAGGTGGGTTTCTGGGCGTGGCTGGGGGATTTATTTAGCTTCTAACCCCCGGCGGAAGGGGGGTGGAAAGAAGTAGTGAACATTTGTTCATTTTGCTTGCAAAAGAATGGGCCCCCCAGCCCCCCAGAGGTGGGTTTCTGGGCGTGGCTGGGGGATTTATTTAGCTTCTAACCCCCGGCGGAAGGGGGGTGGAAAGAAGTAGTGAACATTTGTTCATTTTGCTTGCAAGCCCCCTCGGGCTCGGCACCTTCCCTCACGCCTACCCAACGTTATGTCCGCCAAACCTGAACCCACCGCTAAGGAAAAATCTGCCACCCAGGCAGCCGAGAAGAAGACCCTCGATCTGGCTCTCTCCGCCATCAACAAGCAGTATGGCGACGGCACCCTGATGCGCATGGGTGACGCGACGAAGATGCAAGTCTCGTCCGTCTCCACGGGCTCGGTCGCCATCGACCTTGCCTTGGGCGTCGGCGGCCTGCCCCGCGGGCGTATCGTCGAGATCTTCGGCCCGGAATCCTCCGGTAAGACGACGCTCTGTCTCTCCATCATCGCCGAAATCCAGCGCCAAGGCGGCAACGCCGTCTTCGTCGACGTCGAACACGCCCTCGACCCGCGCTACTCCAAAATCGTCGGCGTCGACCTCGATAACCTCCTTGTCTCGCAGCCCGAATCCGGCGAAGACGCCCTCAATATCGTCGAGACCCTTATTCGCTCCGGTGCCGTCGACGTCGTCGTCATCGACTCTGTCGCCGCCCTCGTCTCGAAGCAAGAGCTCGACGGCCAGATGGGCGACGCGACCGTCGGCGTCCAGGCCCGGATGATGAGCCAAGCCATGCGCCGCCTCACGGCCGCGATCAGCCGCACCAATTGCATCTGCATCTTCACCAATCAGATTCGCGAAAAGATTGGCGTGATGTTCGGCAGCCCCGAGACCACCCCTGGCGGCCGCGCCCTGAAGTTCTTCTCCTCCGTCCGGATCGACATCCGTCGCATCGGTCAGATCAAGGAACCCTCCGGCAAGGTCATCGGCAATCGCACCAAGGTGAAGGTCGTGAAGAACAAGGTCGCCCCTCCCTTCACGGAGTGCGAGTTCGACATCATGTACACCGAAGGCATCTCCCGCTCCGGCTCCGTCCTCGACCTCGGTATCGAACACAAGATCCTCGAGAAGAAGGGTGCCTGGATTGCGTATAACGGCCAGCTTATCGGCCAGGGCCGCGAAGCCGCCAAGGATTACCTGATCAAGAATCCGAAGGTCCTGGAGGAAATCCAGAAGACCATCATGGAGAAGGTCCAGGTCGTCGGCGGCATGACCCTCGGCGTCGGTATCGCCGATAACGTCACAGCCGAGTAATCAATCGTTGTTGGCTAGCCATAGCCCGGGCCGCACGAAAGTGCGGCCCGTTTCATTGGTGGAGTCCGCTCCGTCCGACACTCCTCTGCTTGCTTTTTTCCGAGAATGTCGTCATGTTGACTATCCCCTGCAGTGTTCGACACCCGCGGCAGCCTCCCTTCCCTACGAACATAATATAAGGGAGGTGCGACCCGACCGGCCTCGTCCGAGCCGTGGCAACGTACCGCCCACCTAAATCCAGGACAAAGTGGAGCTCCAATCGGAATCGGCACAGGCGGGGACCCTTTAAAGCGGTGATGACAGAGGTAAGATGACGGATGGCAGACGGGTAGGGATGCGATGACATCGAATCCGCCTGACTTAGGGCGGGACAGCACCACGTGCTGTCCTCGGCTGCCTTGGGTAGGGCGGCGATTGCTATCGATTGCTATCGCCGCCGTTCGAAGCCGAAGGAGGCAAGTCGTCGGGTCTTAGCCAGGATAGTCGCCATTCAGCGTCCGTCCGCGAACGGACGTGATAGCAATCACGTCCCTACCCTTGCTAGCCTACCTTCATCCCAGATTCAGCTGACCGCCTTTGCAGAGGCTCGGATGACCGAAGTCCTTGGCAATAGACATGCGAAGAGGCGGGGGTTGAGATCGGAGTCAGCCGAAAGTTCCGTTAAATCAACCCCGCCTCGCCAAAACTAAACCAGCCTTTGCCCGCTGGATCCGCCTCTGGACGGCCCACCACCACATGGTCCAGCAGTTCGACGCCCACTACCCTCCCCGCGTCGGCGAGTTGCCGCGTTACCGCCCGGTCGGCCGGACTCGGTGTGGGGTCGCCGCTGGGGTGGTTGTGGGCGACGATGGCCGCCGAGGCAGCGTGCTTGAGGGCATGCCGGAAGACCTCACGCGGATGCAGGAGCGAACTCGTGGCGGTGCCCGAGCTGACCTCATGCAGGGCGAGCAGACGATTGCGTCGGTTAAGGCAAAGTACCCAACATTTCTCCACGGCGAGCCCGGCCGCGAAGGGCTCAAGCCGCGCCCAGACCTTGGCCGGAGCGTCGAGCTTCTCGCCAGGATCCTGCGCGCGCTCGCGAATCCGTCGGGCCAGTTCCATCGCGGCCGCGAGCTCCGCCGCCTTCGCCGGCCCGAGCCCATGCACCCGACCGAAGTCGTGGGTGTCCCAAGTGGCCAGCGCGCCCAGCGACCCAGACTCCGCCAGCAAGGCCGCGGCGACCCCCGATGCCGGCGCCCCCTTGGAACCAGCGCCGATGAGCAGCTCGATGAGCTCGGCGTCAAGTAAGGCGCGCGGGCCGAGCCGTACCAGTCGCTCGCGCGGACGATCTTGGGAAATCATCCCGCCACGTTGGCGCCGTGCCGGCCACGTTCAAGCGGACCTATCACCCAGCGGTTCCACCCAGGCGGCGGTAGCGCGCGAGGGCTTTGCCGTAAGCTGGCGTGAGCCCCTCGAGGGAGGAGACGTTCAGGCCGAGGTCTTGGAGCAGTCCGTCGCGCAAGCCGTAGATCCAGGCATGCACCTCGACCTTCTGGCCGCGTGCCCACGCATCCTGCATGACGGTGCTATGGCAGACATTGGCCGCTTGTTCGATGGCGTTGAGTTCGCACAGGGTGTCCAACTTGGCCGGACCGAGGATGGCTTCGACGGTGAGGGCGTGCTTGTGGTGCACGTCGCGCACGTGGCGTAACCAGTTATCGACGAGGCCCATCTGGCGGCGCTCGAGCGAGGCCTGCACGCCCCCGCAGCCATAGTGACCACAGACGATGACGTGCTCGACCTTGAGGACGTCGACCGCGTATTGCAGCACGGAGAGGCAGTTGAGGTCGGTGTGCACGACGACATTGGCGACGTTGCGGTGCACGAAGAGCTCACCGGGTAGCAGGCCGACAATCTCGTTGGCCGGGACTCGGCTGTCCGAGCAACCAATCCAGAGGTAACGAGGAGACTGCTGCTTGGAAAGCGTTTCGAAGAACGCGGGGTCGCGCTGACGGACGCCCTTGGACCACTCGCGGTTTTTTCCGAACAAGGTTTCGATTGAGGACATCGAAGAGAGTCAGATTGCGGAAAAGTTGGTGCGGGCAAGCGAATACGAGGTGATCAGCCGAAAGCCCGGTCAGGAACCAGCCCGCGGCCGGCTCCCGGACCCGAGACCGCGAATCCCCGCACGTTATTCTGGGCTCGCTCCACCGATGAAGTGAAAAGGGCTGGTTTGTGGTCTTTTTCCGGGCTCATCGACGACCTTCGGTATCTTCCGACGGGCAAAGGTTGAAACTGCGCCGAAGTCATGGTGTATTATGAATGTCATGAAAACTACCCTCCTCGCCCTGCTCGCCGCCACCGTGCTCGCATCGGCCGCCAACCCGCCCGCCAAGGAGGGTCCCACCAAGACGCCGACCCCGAATTCCACCACCGGCACCGTCGTCGTGGACAAACCCAAGGCCTCGACCGACAAGAAGAAATCGACGAAGAAGGTCGCCGCCCCAGTCGAATACGTCGCTCCAGTCTCCCTCGTCGCCGATTCCGTCGACGCCGCCACGCAGATCGCGCTGGAAGCCGCCAAGCTCGCCCAGGCCGAAGCCGCCAAGCTCGCCGCCATCGGCACCGACACGATCGCCTCACCGGCCAGCGCTAAACTCGCCGAAGCTGCGGTCGTCGCCGGCGTCACCGCCGCCAAGGAACTGAAGAAGGCCAAGAAGGAAGTCGATGCGGAGAGCGCCGAAAAGCCCGAGGCAAAGAAGCCCGAGGCCGAGACGGCGAAGCCGGCCGCCAAGCCGACCGCGAAGAAGCCCGCCAAGGAAACTACCGCCCCCTAAGCGGCGGTAGTTATCAAAAAAGCCCCGCCCGTCGGGGCTTTTTTATTTTCCCTACTCTCGCCTGAAACTTCCCCGGCCTTTCGCTGTATCACCCTTGAACCATGAAGTTCTTCACGCTCACCCTCCTCCTGGCCGCCGGTCTCGCCTCGGCCGCAGAGCCCGCCAAGGAAACCCCGGCCGCGCCGGCCCCCAAGCCTTTCTTTGATCCCAACGCGCCGGCCCCGACGGTCGATCCGACGCAGCCCGTACCGGAGCCTTCAATCCCGACACCAGAAAAGAAGCAGACCGTCGTGCCTGATAAGAAGAAGAAAAAGGAGAAGAAGAAGTAAGCTGGCCCAGGGTAGGGACGTGATTGCCATCACGTCCGTGGGCGGACGGAGATTGGTCTACGAAATAGCCTGCCCGGTGAATCGCACGTGCCGCGGCGAACGGCGGCCATGGCAATGGCCGCCCTACCCAAGATGGCCACGTATGGCGGGTGGCGGACATTTCAATTCCTGCCACCCGTAACCCGGGGCCGCCACCTGCCACCTGAAAATGGCACCTGCCTCGTGCTCTCGTGCCCTCGATTCCTGCTCAGTCGACCAGAATCTCGCGCGGGCTGGAGCCGTTCTCCGGACCGACGTAACCCTTGTCATGGAGGGTATCCATGATGCGGGCGGCACGATTATACCCGAGCTTGAGGCGGCGCTGCAGCATCGAGACCGAAGCACGCCGGGTCTCCTTGATAATCGCCCAGCTCTGCGCGACGAGCGGATCATCGCCGTCGTCCCCTTCTTCGCCGTTTTCGTCGCCCTCGGCGCCGGCCTTGATGGCGGCGACCACATCCTGCGCGAAGTCCGGCTTGCCGTTCTTCTCCGCGAGGAACTCGACGATGGCGGCGACTTCCTGCTCGCCGACGAAGGCGCCCTGCACGCGATTGAGCGCGGCGCTGCCCGGCGGGACGAAAAGCATGTCGCCCCGGCCGACGAGGGTCTCCGCGCCGCCGCGGTCGAGGATGGTGCGGGAGTCAATCTGGGAGGAGACTTTGAAGCCGATGCGCGTGGGCAGGTTGGCCTTGATCAGGCCGGTGATGACATCCGTCGACGGACGCTGGGTGGCCAGGACAAGGTGGATCCCCGCGGCGCGGGCCAGCTGGGCGATGCGCGCGACCGAGATCTCGATATCTTGCGGAGCGGCCATCATGAGGTCCGCCATCTCGTCGATGATGCAGACAATGTAAGGTAGCTTCTCGGTCTGGGCGCGGACGCCGTCGTCGACAAGTTCCTCGGCGGCCGCGGCGGCCGCGGCCAGCTCATCCGGGCTGAGCGCCAGCTCCTCCTGCTTGGGCGCGCCGGCGTCTTTGGCGATCTTAGCGTTGAAGCCGGTGATGTTCTTCACGCCGTTCTTGGCGAAAATCTTGTAGCGCTGCGCCATCTCCGCGATCAGCCACTTTAGGGCGGCCGGCACGCGCTTGGCATCCGTCTCGACGGGAATCAGCAGGTGCGGAAGGTTATTGTAGATCTGCAACTCGACGACCTTGGGGTCGACCATGATGAAACGTAGGTCTTGCGGCGTGCAGCGGTAAAGGAGCGAGACGATGATTGCGTTGATGCAGACGGACTTACCCTGGCCGGTGGCACCGGCGATGAGCGCGTGCGGCATCTTGGCCAGATCCTGGATGACGGGTCGGTTCGTGACGCTGTCTACGCCGAGCACCACGGGGAGCTCCATCGCGGACTCCGCCCAGGCTTTAGACTCGATGATCTCGCGCAAGAGCACGTCCTTGCGGTGCTTGTTGGGGATCTCGATACCGACGGTACCCTTGCCCGGGACGGGCGCGAGGATGCGCACGGCCTCGGCTTCGAGATTCATCGCGATATTGTTCGAGAGGTTGGCAATCTTTTCCACGCGCACGCCCGGCGCGGGCTTGATTTCGTAACGCGTGATCGACGGCCCCTGCTGGATCCCGACGTCCACGCCGTTGGCGGGGTCGACCGGCACGCAGTCGACCTTGAACTGCTTGAGGGTCTCAATGAGGTCGGCGGCACGCTTCCGGAAATCCTCGGGCTCGGCCCGCGAGTTGGCCGCCGGCTCATTGAGCATGCGAATCTCGGGGAACACATAGTCGCCGCGCTTCTTGATAACCTGACTGGCGCGGGCCTTCTCAATCTTGTCGGGCTGGACGACGAGCACCTTGCCGGCGTCAGGACCAAGCGGCTCCGGGGTTTTCCGCGGTGGCTTGGCCTCGCGGGCCGGTGTTTCCACCTTGGCCGGCTCCGGCGTGATGGTGACGTTGTCCGGCTCGACGAGGACGGGCCCGGACGTCACCTCGACGAGTTCGGGGGCCGGCTGGGGGGCCTCCTTTGGCGTCGGGACGGGCATCGCCACGCCGACGACTTCCTGCTGCTTGCGACGCAGCTCGGCGGCGGTGTTGGTACGGCTGCGCTGCTGCTCAGCCGCGCTCGCGGCAGCGGCCTTGCGCTCGGCGTTCCAAGCGCCAAAGCCGTCGCGAATCTCGGTAATCCAGGAAGCCAGCGTGGCCTTCGGGTCGTCGGCGAGCGCGCCCAACAGGCAGAAGCCGTAAGGGAACACGAGGATCCAGGTGCCGTAATCGCCCAAGACCGGATGGAAGATCGAGCCATGGAGCATATTGCCCAGCACGCCGCCAGCGCCGCGCGGGTCGAAGGCGACCGAGATGTCCTTGGCCGTGCCGAGCCAGTGCGTGAGAATCGGGGCAAACAAGATGACGCAGAGCGCCATCAGCGTGACCTTGAAGGGCCACAGAGTGTGCGCGCGCTGATTGAGTGCGAACCAGGCCGCAGCGAAGAGGAAGACCGGGATGAGGAAGCCGGCGTAGCCGAACAAGCTGAAAAGGATCACGGCCACAGTAGCGCCGAAAGCGCCGCACGGATTGCTCTCCAGTTTCGCGTCGGAGGCGGCCGGGAGGCCGAAGGTCTTTTCCAGCCACTCAGGGATGAGGTTCTGGTCGGCCGCGGAGTGGAAGAGCATTGCGACGAGCAAGAAGGAGGCGACGAGCGCGAGCACGACAGCCAGGAGAGGACGACTCTCGCTGGCTGGGCGGGCGAGCGTGGCGGACCGTTTACGGGCGGGGGCGGGCATGGTTATTCGCCGAAGAGGGTTCCCTGCGAGGCGGCATCCGCGGCGCTGGGCGGCGAGGTGTCGGCATGCAGATGGCGGGGCGGACGCGTGACGCGGGCCGCAAGGGCGCGCGTGCGCTCCTGCGCGAGGCGTTCGACCATGCCCGCGAGGGCGTGGCGGATCCACTTCGGTGTGAAGGCAGCGGCGGAATAGTCGCACGGACCGTAGCCATGCACGCGGCCAGCTTGGAGGAGCGCGTCATTTTGCGCGAACTCGGCTTCGCTCTCGGGCACGTAGACGGCGAAGGCCTTGCCGCCGTTCTTGCGGAGGAGCGAGAAGACCGGGACGTCACTCGGACCGTCGGCGACGTAGATCATATTCTCGAAGGGCACGCGCCGGTCTTCGGGCTGGACGACCGCGTTGACGTCGATGTCAGCGTTCTTGTTCGAGCCTTTGTTGATCTCGAAAAGGAAACGCGTCTTGATTGTGTTATCGACCATCGCGGCGACTTGGGTGATCTCGGTCGGCAGGTCGAGCGAGAGTTCGTCCTGCTTGGTGAAATGTGGCGGGAGCGGGTGCTCGAGGAATTCGCAGCCGTAGATGCCTTCGCAATGCGCCGCGAGCGCGGTACCGCGGATCATCTCGGCGAGGCCGGTGCTGATGACGTAGTGCTCAAGGACGACCTCGACGTTATGCTTCCGGCCGAGCTCACGGACATGTTCCTTGAGTGCGGGGAAAAACTGCGGGAGGCCCGGGCAGAGCGCGATGTCCGCACCCAGCTCCCGGAGGCGGGCGTTAGTCAGGCCCTTCATGAGGCCGGATTTCACGTAGCTGAGGAGATGATTGAGGTAGACGGAGTCCTTGGGGGTCCGGATGCCTTTGCGGGCGTAAAGGGCCGGCAGCTGGTTCGTTTCCTTCCAGAACTGCTCCTCGTCGACCCCGAACGCCTTGAACAGCGGGGTCTGCATGTAGCCCGGACAGAGGGTCTTGTCGAAATCCCACACACAGGTGAGGACGTGGGTGCCGCGAAGCGCGGGTTCCTTGGGCTGCATATCGGTCGGAAAAGGGATGAAGGTCGGGCTTGCGGAGGGGAGCCCACCGCACTCCATTGAATAACGAACGGACGTCTCCTGTCCAAGCCCGATTAACCCCCCTAAAAGATGTCCGCCCTCCCCCTCCGCCCCGACCTGACCGGCTTCCGCCGCCGCTTGGCGGAGCTCGAAGGCCTGCTGGCCGACCCGGCCACCTTCGCGGATAACCGCCGGGCCGCCGCCCTGGGCGCCGAACTCCGCGTGACCTCCAAGGCCGTCAAGGCCGACGATATCCTGACCGCCCTGGAAAGGGAGCTGGCCGAGTCCCACGCCCTCGCCGCCGAGGCCGACCCCGAGATCCGGGCGATGGCCGCCGAAGAGGTCGTCCGCCTGACGCCGGCCGTCGAGGCGGCCCGCGAACTGCTCATCCGGGCCATCATCCCGCCCGACCCCGACGATTCTCGTAATGCTCTTGTAGAAATACGTGCCGGGACGGGCGGCGAGGAGGCCTCACTGTTCGCCGGCGAACTGCTCCGCGCCTACACCCGCTTCGCCGAGAAGAAAGGGTGGAAGCATGAGCTGATGTCCCTTTCCCATTCCGACCTCGGCGGCATCCGCGACGCGGTCCTGCTCATCGAAGGCGAAGGGGCCACCGCCCTCCTCCGCCACGAGGCCGGCGTCCACCGCGTCCAGCGCGTGCCGGCCACCGAAGCCTCTGGCCGCGTCCACACTTCCGCCGCCACGGTCGCGGTGCTCCCCGAAGCCGAAGAAGCTGAAGTCGTCCTGAAGCCCGAAGATCTCGACATGTCCGTTGCCCGCGCGAGCGGTGCCGGCGGTCAGCACGTCAATAAGACAGAGTCTGCGGTGCAGATCATCCATAAGCCGACGGGGCTCATGGTCTACTGCGCCGATGAGCGCTCCCAGCTACGCAATCGCGTCAAGGCCCTGCGCGTCCTGCGCTCCCGCCTCCTCGATCTGACGGGGCTCATGGTCTACTGCGCCGATGAGCGCTCCCAGCTACGCAATCGCGTCAAGGCCCTGCGCGTCCTGCGCTCCCGCCTCCTCGACCTGACGCGGGCCAAAGAGCGCGAAGCCCGCGCCGACGCCCGTAAGTCCCAGGTCGGCTCAGGCGATCGCTCCGAACGCATCCGGACCTACAATTTCCCCCAGAACCGCATCACGGACCACCGCATCGACCTGACGGTCCACGGCATCGAGCAAGTACTCGAGGGAAACCTCGACCAGCTGGTGGACGCGCTTTTCGAAGCGGATTTGCGGGCGCGCGCCGAGGCGATCACTCGGCCGTCAGCTTGAACTGGGCGACGTCCGCGCGCACGCGCAGGTCGCCGCTGGCCAGATTGCCGTCGTCAACCCACCCGTCGACCACGCCGAGCGTCCGCTCGAAGGGAGCTCCTCCCTCGGCCGGGGTGAACACGACCGCCGGCCAGCCTTCCGGAGTCTGGGTGACGAAAGTCCATGTGCCCGGGAGCTCGCACTGGGCCAACGCCTCGTTCAGCGCAGCAAGATTGAAGCCCGGCAGGGCGGCCTCGGCGCGGGTGAGGTCGAAATCCTTGGGCCAGGCGCCCTTCTCGGCCTGATAGAAGAGCAGCAAAGTGCGCGCCTTCGCGAAGACAGGGGAGACGGAATAGGCCTTGGTCTGATCGTTGATGAAGAGGGTCGCCACATAGACCAAACCGAGACCTGCTCCGAAGAGCGCCAGCTTGCCTGCGGCCGACCAGGTGGGCTCAGCCAAGGGGCGCAGGATCGGCGAAGTGTTGACGGCGTCGTCGGCGGACATCGATGGGGAGGATGCCCCACCCGGGCCGACCATCAAGCACGGAGGCGTGATCTTTGCTCCTTGGAGGGAAGCCGCTTTCCACCTTGATAGAGGCCATGGACGCGGAACACCTCCAACGCTTCGCCGGCATCGGCCGCCTGTATGGCCGCGCGGGCATGGAACGGCTGGCCCGCTCGTCCTTCCTCGTCGTCGGACTCGGCGGCGTGGGCTCCTGGACAGCGGAAGCCCTCGCGCGCTCCGGCGTAGGCCACCTCGCCCTCGTCGACGGCGACGCCGTCTGCGTCTCGAACACCAACCGCCAGCTCCACGCGGTGGCCGGCAATGAGGGCCGGCCGAAGACCGAGGCCGTCGCTGAGCGCGTCCGCGCGATCCACCCAGGAATCCGCACGACCCTCCACCAGCGCTTCCTGTCGCGCTTCAATCCGCACGAAGTGCTCGCGGAATTCGATGGTGTGGTGATCGACGCGATGGACGCGCTGTCGCCGAAGTGCGGGCTCATCGCCGAGGCGGTGAGCCGTAAGCTACCCGTGGTCTCGGTCGGCGGGTGCGCTGGGCGCCTTGATGGCACGCGCCTCCAGATCACCGACCTACGCGATTCGCGCGACGATCCGCTGATGATGCTCGTGCGCAAGCGCCTGCGCCAGAACTTCGACTTCCCCCGCGGCAAGACGCCCTTCGGCGTATCGTGCGTCTGGTCCGACGAACCTTTCACGCAGCCGACGGATTGCGAAGGGCTCCCCGGCGGCGAGATTCCCGAAGGCGAAGATCTGCGCCCGAACTGCGAATGGGGCTACGGCACCGCCGCCCACGTGGCCGGCGCGTTCGGCCTCGCGGCCGCTGGCGAAGCACTCCGCCTCTCGCTCCTACGCCCCGAATAGGCGCGCGAAGTTTGCGCAGGTCAGCGCGGCCGACTCCTGAGGCGTCACGCCCATGGTCCGGGCGAGCTCTTCATTGTTCCGCACGAGGTTCGACGGATGGTTCTGCTCGGAGCCTT
>Ga0208951_1000050_pt1 | contig 43455 bp, 51 predicted proteins | sample GreLakmeMI27MSRF_FD_187702 | JGI IMG/M metagenome (GOLD analysis project Ga0208951, IMG submission 187702) | Freshwater lentic microbial communities from great Laurentian Lakes, MI, USA - Great Lakes metaG MI27MSRF (SPAdes) | ecosystem: Environmental > Aquatic > Freshwater > Lake | place: Great...
CTCCTGCACGACCTTGGGAACGTGCGTATGCCCGGTGATCACGATGTCGGGACGAAAGCCCACTTCGTCGACCGGCAGGTGTCCGTGATGGACCAGAATCCGCAAGCCCGCGACGACGTGCAGGCAAGTCAGCGGGAGCGTCTCATCGTCATCGCAATTGCCGGCGACCGCATGGCACGGGGCCAGCTCGGCGAGCTGCGGGACGATCGACGCGCCGCAGATATCGCCGCCATGGAAGATTAGGTCGCAGCCCTCCAGGGCGATGATGGCCTCGGCGCGCAACCGGCCGTGCGTGTCGGAGATGACGCCGATTTCGGTCGACGGCTCCACGTTCAGAGCGGGCGACGCAGCTTGCCGACCGGGACCGGGCGCAGTGCCGTAAATTCCGCACCGATGGTGGACTTCAATTTATCCTGGAGGCCCGCAGGCAGCCCCTTGACCGCATCCGTGAAGTCGGCGTCGCCCGGGAAGGCGGTCTTGCCGACTTCGGCCACGGACAGGCTGACCGTCGAGGATTCCGGGAAGACGATATCGGGGCGGAGGCCGGCGCGGTCCGCCGCGACCTCGGCGGCCTCGATGTCCAGGGGGGGCAGGGATTCCTCGAAGAGTCCCGAGTCTTCGATCGGGACGTCCACGACGCGCGCCGGCGCGACGGCGGCGGGCGCGGGTACAGGCGGTTCAGGCGGCGCCAATGCGACCTCCGAAATCCTTATTTTTTTTTGGCCGGGCTCCCGAGGGAGACCAGCTGCAGCAGCGGCGATATCTTTGATGAGGAGGTCTATCGATCGTGACCTGCTTTGCTCGATGGCCTTGAGCAGCGTCACCTCGAAGTTGGCCCGCGGAGACAACCCTTGGCGGATGCCGTGCTCGCCTTCCTGCAGGCACTCGAGTAGGCGGACGAGCTGTTCGGTGGCGAGCGGGGCGCCGAGTTGGGCGGAGGAGCCGCCGGTGCGGACCGAATCAAGGGTGGCGGCGCGGACGCGAATCTGGAGATCGGCGAGCACGCGGAGAAGGTCGCGGCCTTCGGCGTGGAAGGAATCGCAGAGCGCGAGGACCTTCTTGCCGTCGCCGGTAGCGATTCCCTGGCAGAGATCGGTGACCTGTTGGACGGAAGCCAGGCCGTAGATCGAGAGCACGTCGGCCTCGGTGATCTTCTTGCCCGAAAAGGAAATGACCTGGTCGAGGATGGATTGTGAATCGCGCATACCCCCGGAGGCTAGGCGGGCGATGGCCGTGAGGGCAAACTGGTCGGCCGTCACGCCGTCGGCCTTGACGATGCGGGCGAGCTGGGCGGCGATGACCTCCTCGGAGATTGGGTGGAACTCCAGGCGCTGGCAGCGGGAGGTGATGGTCGGCAAGATCTTCTCCGCCTCGGTCGTCGCCAGGATGAACTTCACCCAGGGCGGCGGCTCCTCGAGCGTCTTGAGCAGCGCGTTAAAGGCGTCCTTCGAGAGCTGGTGCACTTCGTCGATGATGAAGACCTTGAACGGACAATTGCTCGGGGCATACTGGCATTCGTCGCGGATGCGCTTGGCGTCATCGATGCCGCGGTTAGAGGCGGCGTCGATCTCGACGACGTCGAGGCAGTTGCCCTGCTCAATCGCCAGGCAGACCGGGTCATCGAGGGAGAAGTCGGCTTTCGGCCCGCCGGCGCAGTTCAGGGCCTTGGCCAGGATGCGGGCGGTGGTCGTCTTGCCGGTGCCACGTGGGCCGATCAAGAGGTAGGCGTGGGCGACGCGTTGGGTCGTGAGCGCGTTGCGGAGGGTCCGGACGATGTGTTCCTGGCCGACGAGCTCATCGAAACAACGGGGACGCCAGCGGCGCGCGATGACCTGGAAGCCGGGATCAGACACGAATAATTAAGTAAAGTCGGGCCAGCGGGGTGTCAACGGGGCAAAGCCCGGTTTATTCCCATTCGATGGTCGCCGGCGGCTTGGACGAGATGTCGTAGACCACGCGGTTGATACCCTTCACCTCGTTGATAATGCGGGTCGAGGCGCGCTGCAGCACGTCATACGGCAGGCGAGCCCAGTCAGCCGTCATCGCGTCGGAAGATGTCACCGCGCGCAGGGCGCAGACGTTATCGTAGGTCCGGCCGTCGCCCATCACGCCGACGCTGCGCACCGGAAGGAAGACTGCGAACGCTTGCCAGACCTTGGCATACTGGCCGGAGGTGCGGAGTTCGTTGATGAAGATATCGTCGGCCTTGCGGAGTACCTCGAGACGCTCGCGGGTGATATCGCCGCAGATGCGGACGGCGAGGCCGGGGCCCGGGAACGGGTGGCGCCAGACCATCTCGTGCGGGAGACCGAGGGCGGCGCCGAGGGCGCGGACCTCGTCCTTGAACAGTTCGCGCAGGGGCTCGAGCAGCTTTAGCTTCATGTGCTTCGGCAGACCGCCCACGTTGTGGTGGCTCTTGATCGTGGCGGCCGGGCCGCCGTTGGGCGAAAGGGATTCGATGACGTCTGGGTAGAGCGTGCCCTGGGCGAGGAAGTCGACCTTGCCCCGTTTCTTGCGCTGGACCTCGGCGATGGAGCGCTCGAAGACCTTGATGAATTCATGGCCGATGATCTTGCGCTTGCGCTCAGGATCGGTGACGCCCTTGAGTTCGCGGAGGAAGACCGCGGACGCGTCGACCACCCGGAGGTCGACCTTGAACTTGCCGCGGAACATCTTCTCGACCTGGGCGCGCTCATTGAGACGCAGGAGGCCGTTATCGACGAACACGCAGGTTAGCTGCTTGCCGATGGCGCGCTGGATGAGGGCAGCCGCGACGGACGAATCGACCCCGCCGGAAAGGCCGAGGATGACCTGGGACTTGCCGACCTTTTCGCGGATTTCGCGGACAGCCGTTTCGACGTAGTCGTCCATCTTCCAGGTCGGCTTACAACGGCAGATGCGGAAGAGAAAATTGCGGAGGATATCGATGCCGCGCTCGGAATGGGCGACCTCGGGGTGGAACTGGATGCCGTAGAAGCGCCGTTTGGAATCCTCGACGACCGCGCATTCCGAATTCTCGGTGGAAGCGACGGCCTTGAAGCCGCGGGGGAGGCGCGTGATCTTGTCGCCGTGGGAGTTCCAGACGCGCAGCGGGGACTTCAGGCCTTGGAGGAGCTGCGAGCCCCGGCGGAAGGAGAGGATGCCGTGGCCATACTCGCGGTGGGCGCTGCTGGCGACGTTGCCGCCGAGCATCTGGCCCATGAGTTGCACGCCGTAGCAGATGCCGAGGACCGGGAGACCCAGCTCGAAGACGCCCGCATGTGGATGCGGCGAGCCCTTGGCCTTCACGCTGTCGGGGCCGCCGGAGAGGATGACGCCCACGACGCCGTCGGCGCGCAGCGTCTCCGGTGTGACGCCGAACGGGTAGATGCGGGAGTGGACGTTGCATTCGCGGACGCGGCGCGCGATGACCTTGGTCAGCTGCGAGCCGAAATCGAGAATGGCGATGGACTGGGTGGCCATAGGAAGAGCGTGGGGGATTTCAGAACTTGAGGCGAACATTGTTCCAGCCGCAGTGGGGGCAGACGGCCTCCTCGCGACGGCGAGGGCGGACGTAGGTCACGTTGCAACGGATGCAGGAGAAGGCCGAATTGAGGCGACGGTGATCCGAAAGCAGCACGTCGCGCCGGTCATACCAAGCCTGCAGGCCAAAGAGGACGACGATGGCCAGACCGGCCAGGAAAGCCAGGAAGGCGGCGAGGTCGACGGGCTGCATTATGAGGCGAGGGGTTTAAAAGGCGAGACGCGCCAGCCGGGGGGCGGACGCGTCTCGGGTTCGGGCCTGGGCGTTTAGCTTAGGCCTGAGCAGGAGCGGCGGCCGCTTCCTTCTTGGCCTTGGGCTTGCGCTCCGTCTTGGCCTTCGGGCTCATCGCCGGGGACTTGTCGTCCTTGGCCACAAGCTCGATGAGGGCGGTCTCGGCCGCGTCGCCCTTACGGGCGCCGAGCTTATAGATACGAGTGTAACCGCCGGTGCGGGCGAGAAACTGCTGCACGCGCTCCTTGAACAGGAGCTGGGCGGCGTCCTCATTGCGCAGCTTGGCAAGCGCGAGGCGGTAGTAGTGGAGCTTCACCGACTTATCGGCGGACTGTTCGGCCTTCTTGGCGTAGGTGATCAGCTGTTCGGCGAAAGGACGCAGGGCCTTGGCGCGGGAAAGCGTCGTGGTGATGCGGGCGTAAGTGAACAGGGCGGACGCGAGGTTGGCGACGAGGGAGCGGCGGTGGGCCGTCTTGACGCCGAGGACGTGATTGTGGGTGCGGTGACGCATGGGCTTCGGTTCCGGTCCGGGTTAGGCGTTAACGCCCTTGTCGAGGAGACCCTCGTTGATTTTCTGCCCGAGGGACAGGCCCAGCTGTTCGAGCCTGGCCTTGATCTCGTTGAGGGACTTCTTGCCGAAGTTACGATACTTGAGCATCTCCTGCTCGCTCTTCATCGCCAGCTCGCCGACGGTGTTGATGTTGGCGTTGTTGAGGCAGTTGGCGGCGCGAACGGAGAGTTCGATTTCGTTCACGGACATATTGAGCAGCTTGCGGAGACGGTTGGTCTCTTCGCTGATCTCCTTGTGACCCGTCTCGAACTCGACGGAGTCGTTGGAGACGGTGTCGAACACTTCGAGGTGGTGGCGCAGGATGGCGGAAGACTCCTTGAGGGCTTCGTCCGGGGTGATGCGACCATCGGTCGAGATTTCGAGGACGAGCTTGTCGTAGTCGGTCTTGTCGCCGGAGCGGGTCGACTCTACGGAATACTTCACCAGGGTGACGGGGGAGAAGAGCGAGTCGACGGGGATGGAACCGATGGCTTGGTCGACCTTCTTGTTCTCCTCGGCGGATGCCCAGCTGCGGCCTACGGTGACCTCGAGCTCGGCGAAGAAACGACGCTTGCGGTCAAGGGTGCAGATGACCTGGTCGGGGTTGACGAGGGTGACGGTGGCGCCCTTGGTCTCAAACTTGATGTCCGAGGCCTTCACGGGACCGGTCTTGTTGACCTCGATGGAGCCCTTGAAGGATTCGCGTTTGTTGGCCTCGGTGCGGATGCGCACCTTCTTGAGGTTGAGCACGATTTCGGTGACGTCTTCGACGACGCCCTCGATCGGCTGGAATTCATGCTGCACGCCCTCGATCGTCACGGCGGAGATCGCGGCGCCTTCGATGGAGCTGAGCAGGATGCGGCGGAGGGAGTTGCCGACGGTATGGCCGAAGCCAGTCTCGAAGGGCTCGGCGAAATACTTCGCGTAGGTGGGGGTGGCCGAGGACTCCTCCTTCTTGAGGGTCTTGGGGCGCTGGAATTGTCCGAGTCGTTTGGTCATGTCAGTAGGTCCTTGGGGGTTGGGTCTGGTCCGGATTAGCGGCTGTAGAATTCGACGATGAGCTGGATGTTCACGTCGGAAGGAAGTTCTTCCTTGGCGGGTTCACGGACGATCTGTCCGTTGAGCTGCTCGGGAAGGACGACCAGCCAGGCGGGAGCGGAACGGCCTTGGCCCTCTTCGACGGCGCGCGTGGCGAGCTGCTTGGAGGAGGTGCGGTCGCGGACTTCGATTTTTTCGCCGGGCGAGGTGGCGTAGCTGGCGACGTCGACCTTGCGGCCGTTGATGCGGATATGGCCGTGACCGACGAGCTGGCGGGCGGCGGAGCGGGAATTGGCGAAGCCGAGGCGATACACCACGTTGTCGAGGCGGGTCTCCAGGATGCGCAGGAAATTGTCGCCGGCGACGCCGCCCATGCGCTTGGCGCGTTCGAAGGAAAGGCGGAACTGCTTCTCGGTGAGACCGTACATCATGCGGAGCTTCTGCTTCTCGTTGAGGCCGACACCGTATTCGGAAACCTTGCGGCGGGTCGTCTTGCCATGGATGCCCGGAGGATACGGACGACGCTCCTCACCCTTGGAGGTGGGGAAGATGTTCTGGCCGAAGCGACGGTTAAGCTTCGTGGTAGGACCGGTGTAACGAGACATGGTGTGTTAGGATTTATTAGAGGTGGCGGAGGGAAGGACCCGCCCGGTTTGCCATAGCCGGACGGTGATGCGGAAAGCGGGGACGATCAGACGCGACGGCGCTTCGGGGGGCGGCAGCCGTTGTGCGGGATCGGGGTGGTGTCGAGAATTGAGGTGACGTTCAGTCCGAGCGCCTGGAGCGCCTTGATGGCGTTGTCGCGGCCCATGCCAGGTCCTTTGACGCGGACGGAAACATCCTTGAGGCCGTGGGCCATGGCGAGCTTGGCGGCCTCGGAACAGACGACCTGCGCGGCGTACGCGGTGGATTTACGGGAACCGCGGAATTGGTGGCGACCGGCGCTGCCCCAGGAGATCACATTGCCGTTGGGATCGGTGATCGTGACCTTGGTGTTGTTGAAAGTGGCAAGGATGTGGCAGATGCCGGTGATGACATTCTTCGAACCCTTGGCGCGACGAACCTTCACTTCGCCAAGTTCTTCGCCGAGGAGTTCCTTGGCGGTGATTTCCTTGCGTTCGGTCGGGGCAGCGGCCGTGGCTTCCGGCGCGGCGGTGGCGGCGGCGACTTCCGGCGCGGCAGCGGCGGCTTCGGCAGCAGGGGCCTTCGGCTTCTTGGCCTTGGGGGTCTTGGGGGCTTCTTCGCTCATCGTAAGTTGGTGTTAGGGGAAAGGTCGACTTACTTAGCCGGAGCCGCGGCGACGCCGACGGTCTTACGCTTGCCCTTACGGGTACGGGCGTTGGTGCGCGTGCGCTGGCCGCGGACCGGGAGGCCGCGGAAGTGGCGGAGGCCGCGGTAGCACTTGATTGCCTGGAGGCGCTTGAGATTCTGCGCGATGTCGCGACGCAGGTCGCCCTCGCACTTGTAGCCCATGCGGACGATGTACTCGACGATCTTGTTCAGCTGCTCTTCGGAAAGATTCTGGGCGCGCATGGCGGGGTCGAAGCCCAGCGCATCGCAGATCTCCGTCGCCCGGCGCGGCCCAATGCCGTAGATATAGCGGAGAGAGATCTCTACTTTCTTATTATTGGGAATGTCTACGCCGAGGATTCGAGGCATGGTGTCCGTGCTGTTTGGAAGGTGGGAAAGAGGTCGGAACTTGGAGGTTCTGGTGGGATTTGAAAGCAAAAAATGCGGTTTAAACCAGGGTCAGGATTTCGGCCCCGTTTTCGGTCACCAAAACGGTGTGTTCGAAGTGCGCGGAGACCTTGCCGTCGGCCGTCCGGGCGGTCCAACCGTCCGAAGCCATGACGATCTTGTGGGAGCCGAGATTCACCATGGGCTCAATGGCTAAAGCCATGCCAGGCAATAGTTTAGGTCCAGTTCCCGCCTTACCATAGTTAGGGATTTGGGGCTCTTCGTGCATCTTTCGCCCAACGCCATGGCCGACGAAGTCCCGCACGATACCATACCCCCCGGGGGCAAGCGCCTCCTGGATGGCCGCAGAGATGTCCCCTACCCTGTTGCCTGGCTTCACGGCAGCGATGCCGGCCAGAAGGGACTTTTCCGTATCCAGGCAGAGCTGGCGAGCCCTCGGTTCGACCGCCCCGACCAAGACAGTCCGGGCGTTATCCCCGATGAAGCCATCGCGGCGGACGACGACATCTAGGGACACCAGGTCACCGTCGCGGATGACGCGGTCGGCCGCGCCGATACCGTGGACGATCTCGTCGTTGAGGGAGATGCAGACGTAGCCGGGATAACTGAGGCGCCCAACCACGTACCCGTGGCAGGCGCTCTCGCAGCCGTGCCGAACCATCAGCCCGCGGGCGGCCGCGTCCAGGCCGGCGGTCGAGATGCCCGGGACGACGAGGCTCGCCAAATCGTGCAGGACCCGCGCGGCGGCGGCGCAGGCGGCGCGCATGCGACTGACGTCCTCGGCCGACTTCAAATCAATCATCCCGGAAAGGCTTAGCTGACGAACGGACCCCAGTGATTCAACGCCCAGGCGATCACGCCGAAGAGGAACAGCGTCAGGCAGGTCTTCTCGAGGGAACCGAGGGCCGAAGCTTCGGCGTCGGTGCGGAGACCGGCGGCAGGCACCGCGATGCCCCCGATGCGGCCCTTCTTCAGGAAGCCTTCGTAATTACGCTGGAGCAGGTAGGTCTCCACCTGGCGCATCGTGTCGAGCATCACGCCGACGGTGATCAATCCACCCGTACCGCCAAGGAACGAGGCGAGACGCATCGGGAAGTTGAACTGGATGATGAAGAGGTCGGGCATCAGCGCGATAATCAGCAGGAAGATCGAACCCGCCAACGTGAGGCGCGTCATCACAAAGTCCAAAAACTGGGCGGTGTGTTCGCCGGGGCGGACGCCGAGAATGTAACCGTTATTCTTCTTCAGGTCGTCGGCGATCTGGACTGGCCGGAACATAATCGAGATCCAGAAATAGCTGAAGCCAAAGATTAGGATCGCGTAGACCGTGTAATAGAAGCCGTTGTTGCGGGAGAAGAAGTCGGCCAGATCGCGGAGGAAGGACAACGTCGGGAAGTAGGTGCTCAGCGGATTGAGCAGCATGGGCGGGAAGCTCATGATAGCCCCGGCGAAGATCACCGGCATCACGCCCGCATAGTTCACCTTGAGCGGCAGGTAGTTCGTCTGCGCGCCGTACATCTTGCGACCGACCATGCGCTGCGCGTATTGGATCGGGATCTTGCGGACGGCTTGGTTGATGGCGACCATCCCTGCGGTGACGATGACGAAGAGTAGGACCATGCCGGCCGCCTTCTCCCAGCCATTGGAATTGGCGGCGGCGGCGCCGATCTTCCCGCCGAAGGTCATGTCGACGAAGGAAGTGAGCGCGCCGGGCAGGTCGGAAAGGATACCGATGGTGATGAGTACGGAGGTACCGTTGCCGATGCCGCGCTGGGTGATCTGTTCGCCAAGCCAGAGCATGACGATCGCACCCGAAGTGAGCAGCCCGACCCCGAGGCAGACGAAGAGCGTCTTGCTTTCCATGACCACGATTGTGCCTTCGAAGTTGCCGAGGCCGAGGGCTTGGCCGACCTGCTGCGGGTTGCAGAACGCACCGAGGAGCAACGCGGACTGGACGACGGCGATGAGAATGGTGAGGTAGCGCGAATACTGGGCGACCTTCTGGCGGCCGACTTCGCCTTCTTGCTGCAGGCGCGCAATCGTCGGAACGACCGCCGACATCAGCTGCATAATAATCGAGGCGCTGATGTACGGCATGATGCCCAGCGAGAAGATGGCTCCCTTGAGCAGCGCACCGCCCGTGAACATGTTATACATCGCGACCACCCCGCCGGCCGACTGGTCGGCCATAGAGGTGTAATAATCCATGATGTCCTTCGGGTCGATGCCCGGCAGGGGGATATTCGCGCCGATGCGGGCGACGAAGATCAAGGCCACCGTGGCGATTAGCCGCGCCCTGAGTTCAGGGATTCTCCAACTGTTGGCGAAGGCCGAGAACATCGGGGACAGGGGCGAGCCTAAGCTCACTCCGCGGCGACGGCCGCCTTCTTGGCTTCAATCAGAATCGCCTTGCCGCCGGCCTTCTCAATCTTCGCTTTCGCGTCCTTGGAGAAACGGTGGGCCTTGACGGTGACGGCGCGCGTGAGCTCACCGGTGCCGAGAATCTTGAGGAGAGGGGCGGATTTACGCAGGAGGCCGGCGGCGACGAGTTCCTCGAGGCCGAAGGTCTTGCCTTCGAGCTCCTGGAAGTCGCGCACGTTCAGCACGGCGTAGTCGATGCGGTTCACGTTTTTAAAGCCGCGGTGAGGCAGGCGACGATAAAGGGGCATCTGGCCGCCTTCGAAGCCGGGGCGGTGGCCGCCACCGGAGCGAGCCTTCATGCCCTTATGACCACGGCCGGAAGTCTTGCCGTGTCCGGAGCCGCGGCCGCGACCGAGGACCTTGTGGCGATGAGTGGAGCCCTTGATTTTGGGCAGTGCGTCGAGTTTCATGTCTGTGTGTTCCGCTTAGGCGCGGAGGGCCTTGATTTGTTCGAGGGTGCGGAGGCGGGAGAGCCCATCCAGGGTGGCCTTCACGACCGCCTGAGGATTGTTGGATCCCATGGACTTCGAGAGGACGTCCTTGTAACCGGCGACCTCCAGCACGGCGCGGACGCCGCCGCCAGCGATGAGGCCGGTACCGGGTGCGGCCGGACGAAGCATCACGACGCCGCCGTCGGCATGTCCGATGACTTCGTGCGGGATGGTGTTACCGCGGAGATTGACGCGGACGAGGGCGCGGTGGGCGCGGTCGGTACCCTTGCGAATCGCATCGGGGACTTCCTTGGCCTTGCCGTAACCAACGCCGACGCGGCCCTTGCCATCCCCCGCCACGACGAGCGCGGCGAAGTTGAAGCGGCGGCCGCCTTTGACGACCTTGGAGCAGCGGTTGATGTGGACGACCTTGTCGTTGAATTCGGAAGCCGGGGCGTCGTTGCGATTGTCGCGACGAGGACCACGGCCAGGGCCACCAGGACCATTGCGGCGGCCGCCGGGACCACCAGGGCCTCCGGGACCACGACGATCGCCGCCAGGGCCAGAACGTCCGGGGCCACCGGGGGCAGCGGGGGCGGAGGCGGCGGGAGCCGCGGCGGGGGTGTTTTCTGCGCTCATGAAATTAGAAGGTCAGGCCGGCCTGGCGGGCGGCTTCGGCGAAGGACTTGACGGTACCGTGGTAACGGCGACCGGCGCGGTCGAAGACGACGGTCGTAAGACCGGCGGCCTTGGCCTTGGCCCCGAAGACAGCACCAAAGGCGGTCGCACCGGCGACGTTGGCCTTCAGCTTCTGGCCGCGGAGATCCTTGGAGGTGGTGGCGAGCGACACGAGGGTCACACCCTTGTCGTCGTCGATGGCTTGGGCATACAGATGCACATGGGTCATCTTGAGAGCCAGACGGGGACGGACGGCGGTGCCGCGCACCGTCTTGCGGATACGCCAGCGGCGCTTTTGCGTCAGGAGATTCTTCTTCTGCAGTTTCATGGAGAGTGGGCGGGACGGGCGGGTTAGGCCGTCTTCTTGCCTTCCTTGCGGCGGACGTATTCGCCTTCAACGCGGACGCCCTTGCCCTTGTAAGGCTCGACCGGCTTGTAGAGCTTAATCGAGGAGGCGACTTGGCCGACCATGTGGCGGTCGGCGCCGGTGATCACCAGCTTGGTGCCATCGGTCACGACGACGTTGACGCCGGTCGGGATGGTATAGCGGATGGGATGGGAGTAGCCGAGGGCGAGGTCGAGGACGTTGCCCTTGAGGGCCGCCTTGAAACCGACGCCTTCGATTAGGAGAGTCTTCGAGTAACCAGTGGCCACGCCTTCGCACATGTTGCGGATGATGGCGCGGATGGTGCCATGCAGGGCGCCGGCGGAACCGGGCTTCTGCAACTTGCCGGCGGCGTCCTTGACCTCGGTGAGGTCGGTGACGTTGACGACCTTGGCGTCGGCGACGACGCCGATTTCCTTCGGGAAGGGTTGCGAGAGTTCGCCCTTGGGTCCCTTGACGACGACGACGTTGCCCTTCACGGACACGGTCACCTTATCAGGGATGTTGACGGGCTGTTTGCCGATGCGGCTCATGGTGTTGCGAGTTTAAGGGGTGGGCAGGATTACCAGACCTTCGCGAGGAGCTCGCCGCCGACCTTCTGGCGACGGGCCTCGGCGTCGGTCATGACGCCACGGGAAGTGGTGAGGATGGAGACGCCCATGCCCCCGATGACTTTCGGGACGGAGCTGTATCCGGCGTAGACGCGACGACCAGGCGTCGAGATGCGCTCGATGCTGGTGATGGCGGGAACGCCCGCGACGTATTTGAGGGAGATCTCGAGGACGGGCAGGCCTTCGCGCTCGGACTTACGGACGGCGGCGATGTAGCCAGCGTCAACGAGGATCGCGGCGACGCCTTCGCGGAGGCGAGACCATTGGACGGTAATCGCCGCCTTGTTGGCCTGCGAAGCGTTGCGGATGGAGGTCAGGAAATCCCCGACGGTATCAGTGGAAGCGGACATGATGGTTGGTTAGCGGGGATTACCAGGAGGCCTTGGTGACGCCGGGAATCTGGCCGTGGAGCGCAAGTTCGCGGAAGGTGATACGGGAAAGACCGAATTTGCGGATGAACGCCCGCGGACGGCCAGAGATGGAACAGCGGTTCTTCTGGCGGACCTTGGAAGAGCTGCGGGGGAGCTTCGCCAGCGCGCGTTGCGCGGCATAGAAGGCCTCCTCGGTGACCTTGGGGTCGGCGAGGGTCTTCTTGAGTTCGGCACGCTTGACGGCGTGCTTCTTGACGAGGCGGTCGCGCTTGAGGGCGCGCTGGATGACGGACTTCTTGGCCATGCGGGTAAGGAGTGGAAGGGTTAGGCCTTGGCGGCGGTGGTGGCGGTGGCGGCGGCCGCATCGGCGGCGCTGGAGCGGCGGAACGGCATGCCGAGGAGGCGGAGCAGTTCGCGGCCTTCGTCATCAGTGTCGGCGGTGGTCACGATAATCACGTCCATGCCAATGTTGGCACGCTGGGAGCCATCGGCTTGGGTCTCCGGGAAGATGGTGTGGTCGCTGATACCGAGGGAGTAGTTACCACGGCCGTCGAGACGGTTCGAGGTGCCGCGGAAGTCGCGAATCATCGGGAGGGCGACCGCGGTGAGACGCAGGTAGAATTCCCACATGCGGGCGCCCCGGAGGGTGACCACGCAACCGAGGGACATGCCTTCGCGCACCTTGAAGGCGGCGACGGACTTGGAGGCCTTGGTGATGATAGGCTTCTGGCCGGACAGCTTGGTCATCTCCTTGACGACTTCGGCGATGTGCCCCTTGTCGGCTTCGGCTTTAAAGGCGGAGTTGAGGACGATCTTCTCCAGGTTCGGGACCTGGTGGATGTTGGTGTAGCCGCGGCTCTTGCGGAGCTCGGGGACGACCTTCTCGAGGTAATACTTCTTCAGGTAAGGAACAGTGGCCATTTGCGTGTTAAGTCTCGGGGGGTTTCGTCAGGTTTACTTCTTGGCAGCCTTGGCTGGCTGCTTGGCGCGACGGGCATCCCAGAGGGTGCCGAGCATCACGTTGGAGCGATGGATGGGGGCTTCGCGCTCGGTGATGCCACCCTGGCCGTCTTGGGTGCGCTTCAGGTGGCGCTTGACGAGGTTCAGGCCTTCGATGGTGAGGCGTTCGTCGGCACGGTTGTAGCTGACGACCTTACCGCGCTTGCCTTTTTCGGCGCCGGCGATGACGACGACTTCGTCGCCTTTCTTGATATCGGTCTTGGACATGGCGTTCAGAGTACCTCGGGGGCGAGGGAGATGATCTTCATGAAGTTCTTGCTGCGGAGTTCGCGCGCAACGGGCCCGAAGATGCGGGTGCCCTTGGGGTTACCGTTCTCGTCGAGGATGACGACGGCGTTCGTGTCGAACCGCAGGTAACTGCCATCCGCGCGGCGGATGGGGGCGACGGTGCGGACGATCACAGCGCGGCAGACAGAGCCCTTCTTCACCTGGGCGTCAGGGGTGGAATCCTTGACGGAGCAAATGATGATGTCGCCCACGCCGGCGGTGTCGGTGAGCTGGCCGAGGCGGCGGATCATGCGGACCCTGCGGGCCCCGGTGTTGTCGGCTACTTCGAGCCGTGAAAGCATCTGAATCATTGTAAGAAAGGTCTGGAGTGGGAGGAGGGACGCTTAGTCTTCGATGGACTCGGCCGCGATCTTGGCGGCTTCGACGACGCGGATGACGCGCCAGCGCTTGAGCTTCGACAGGGGGCGGGTCTCCATGATCTCGACCTTGTCGCCGGGCTTGCACTCGTTCTTTTCGTCGTGGGCGTGCAAGACGGTGCGGCGCTTGACTTCCTTGCCGTAGACGGGGTGCGGTACGGTATACTGGAAGTTGACCTTGATGGATTTATCGCCCGTGCGGGAGGCGACGAGACCCAGGAGGGTCTTGCGGTTGGAGCGTTCAGCGGACATCGGGAAAGGGAGTGGGCGGGTGGATTACTTCTTCTTCGCCGGGGTGGACTTGCCGGAAAGGACCGTCAAACAACGGGCGACGTCGCGGCGCAGGGCGCGGAAGCGGGCGGAGTTCTCGACGGCGCCGGTCGCCCTCTTGAGGCGGAGGCTGAGGAGCTCCTCGCGGGCTTCGCGGATGCGCTTATGCAGCTCGACGGGGGCCAATGGGCGCAAGGCCGTGGCGGCGGTGGGCTTATCTTTCCGGTAGGTGGACATCGGTGAAAAGGGTCAGTTATGGGTGGTCGGGGCCAAGTGCATCAATACTTTTCGAGCTCTTCGCGGGCCACGAAGCGGCAACGGAGCTGGAGCTTAGTATCGGCGAGACGCATGGCCTCGCGGGCCACGGTGATCGGCACACCGGCGACCTCGAAGAGCATGGTGCCCGGCTTGACGCAGGCGACGTAGTATTCGACGCTGCCCTTGCCAGAGCCCATGCGGACTTCGGCTGGCTTGCGGGTGACCGGAGTGTGGGGGAAGATACGCATCCACATCTTTCCCTTGCGCTTGAGCGAACGGGAGATGGCGATACGGGCGGCCTCGATTTGGTTGGCCGGGACGCGTCCGCGGGAAAGGGACTGGATGCCGAAGTCGCCGAAGGACAGCGTATTGCAGGCCGTGGCGTTACCGCGAATCTTGCCTTTGCGGTGCTTGCGCCACTTGGTGCGGGCGGGTTGGAGATTGGCCATGTGCGTCTAGGAGGTGAAGGGTGGAAAGGAAGGCTTAGAACTCGGAGTCCTTGGCGCAGATCCAGCACTTGATGCCAACCTTGCCGGCCAGGGTGCGGGCTTCGGTGAAGCCGTAGTCGATGTTCTCGCGCAAGGTGTGCAGAGGGACGCGGCCGACGCGGGCGGATTCGACACGGGCGATTTCCGCGCCGCCGAGACGACCACCGAGGCGGATGCGGATGCCCTCGGCGCCGTTAGTCATGGTGGTCTGCACGGCCTTCTTCATGGCGCGGCGGAAGGAGATGCGGCGTTCGAGCTGCAGGGCGATGTTCTCGGCGACGAGCTGGGCCACGAGGTCGGGGCGCTTTACTTCGTTCACCTCGAGGATGATATCGTCGATGCGAGCCTTGCCCGCGACCTTCTGGATCTCGGTGCGGAGATTCTTGAGCTCATCGCCCTTGCGGCCGATGACGACGCCCGGGCGGGCGGTCCAGATGCGGACGCGGACCTTCTGGCCGGCGCGTTCGATGAAGATGCGGGGCACCGCGGCTTGGCGGAGCTTCTCCTTGAGGAATTCGCGGATGCGATAGTCCTCGAGGATGTTGGCGGGGAAATCGCGCTTGGTGGCATACCAGCGGGATTCCCAGTTGCGGCGGACGGCTAGACGGAAGCCGATCGGATTTACTTTCTGGCCCATGGTTCGGAAATTACTTGGTGGCGGAACCCAGGGACACGCGAATGTGGCTCATGGATTTGTGGATGGGGTGGGCGGAGCCACGGGCGGCTGGCATCGAACGCTTGATGACAGGACCCTGGTTGACCGTGGCGGAGACGATCACGAGATCGCTGCTGGAAAGGTTATGGTTGTTCTCGGCGTTGGCGATCGCACTGGCGAGAGTCTTGCCCAACAGGCGGGCGGATTTGCGCGGGATGAAGCGGAGCAGCTGGACGGCTTCCTCGGCGGGCAGGCCTTGGATCTGGCGCGCGACTTCGCGCACCTTCTGGGGCGACATTCGAGCGAAACGGGTGGTGGCGTGGACTTCCATGGCTTTGGTAAAGGGGGTTAGATGCGGGGATTGGCGCGGGGCGTGACGAGGTCGCCAGCGAGGACGGCGGCGGAATCGTCGAGGGAAAGAATGAGGGCGACCGAGCGGTGCAGACCGGCTTCGGCGATGACGAGGGCGCCGAAGGCGACGCCGTCGCGGCTCACGTTGCAGACCGTGCCGGGGCGGAAGCCGCGGTCGTGTCCGCCATCCAAGACCACCAGATCCGTCGTGCGGGCGGAGACGACCGCGACGACCGGAGCCTTACCATCCGCTTCGGCCGCACCCAACGCACGGGCTTCCGCGCCGACCGCGAAGGCGGTGACGAGAAGGACGGACGGGATGAGGCGGTGGCGCACGGGAGTGGATTACTGGGCTTCCTTACGGGAAGGCTGGGTATGCTGGCGGAAGGTGCGCGTCGGAGCGAACTCGCCGAGCTTATGACCAACCATGTTTTCCGTCACATAGACGGGGACGAAGGCCTTGCCGTTGTGGACTTCGAGGTTGAGGCCGATGAAGTCCGGGGTGACCGTCGAGCGGCGCGACCAGGTCTTGATCGGCTTACGGCTGTTGGCCTTCTGGGCGACGGTGATTTTGTCGACGAGGTGGGCGTCGACATAGAAACCCTTCTTGCGGGAGCGTGCCATGTTAGGAGAGGTTCAGGAGGGGTTAGACCTGCTTCACCTTGCGGCCGTTGCGGCGCAGGATGATCTGGTTGTTGGAGGCCTTCGCCTTGGTGCGGGTCGGGAAGCCCTTCGCGAGCTGGCCCCACGGAGACTTGAGGTGCTGGCGACCGCCGCCGCCCTTTTTCTTGCCGCCGCCACCGCCGTTCGGGTGGTCGACCGGGTTCATCGACATACCGCGCTGGCGAGGACGGATGCCCTTCCAGCGGCTGCGGCCGGCCTTACCGAGGCTGGCGTTGTGGTGGTCGACGTTGCCGACGATGCCCACGGTAGCGCGGCAGTCGGCGTTGAGGTAGCGCTGCTCGCCGGAAGGCATGCGCAGGATGGCGCGGCCGTCTTCGAGGCCCAGGAGTTGGGCAAAGCCACCGGCGGAACGGGCAAGCTGCCCTCCCTTGCCGGGTTCGATCTCGATGCAGTGGATGAAGGTGGCCGGAGGAATCAGGCTCAGCGGGAGGGAAAGGCCCGGGGTAAGCTGCTCCTGGGCGGTGTTGGTGCTGACGACCTTGTCGCCGACCTTGAGGCCATCCGGAGCGAGGATGTAATTAAGGGTCTTATCGGCGTACTCGATGAGGGCCAGGTGGGAGGTGCGGTTCGGGTCGTACTCGATGCGGAGCACGGTCGCCGGAGCGTCCAGGCGATCGCGGCGGAAATCGATGGCGCGATAGAGCTTCTTATGGCCTCCGCCCCGGCGGCGGGAGGTGATGCGACCGTAACAGTTACGGCCCATCGCGCGATGCTTGAACTCGGTGAGAGAGCGCTCGGGGCGACCGGCGTGCAGCCCCTCGGTCTTCACGCGCACAAGGAAGCGCGTGCCGGGGGTGATGGGACGATGGGTGATGATGGGCATGGCTGGGGGGGCTCCGGAATTAGGCCAGGGAAATGACGTCGCCCTTCTTCAGGGTGACAATGGCGCGGCGGGAATCTGACTCGGTGAAGATCGAACCACCCGAGAGGCGGCTGCGGCGCAGCTTGCCCTTACGGATGAGGATGTTGATCTTCTCGACGGTCACCTTGAAGGAGGCCTCGACGGCCTGCTTGATTTGGGCGCGGTCGGCGCCCGGCAGGACTTCGAAGACATACTTGTTGGCTTCGGCGAGGCCGGAGGCCTTTTCCGTGAGGATGGGGCGGCTGATAATTTCAGAAGCGGGCTTCATGGGAGGACGATCTTAGTTTTTGGCGCGCGCGAGGACCTTGTTGAGGCCGTCTTCCGAGATCAGGATGCGCGGCGTGCGTACGAGATCGAGGGCGTTGAGGTTAGAAGAGTTGGAGAAGATTGCGCGGCTCAGGTTGCGGCTGGCGCGAACGACGTTGTCAGACCAAGTGGTGTCGACGACGAGGAGGCGCTTGCCGGCGGGGCTCACGTTGGTGAGCACCTTGGCGAAGAGCTTGGTCTTGGGCTGGGCGACCTCGAATTTCTCGATGACCGAGATGCCGCCGTCGGCGGCGAGCTCGAAGAGCGCCCGCTGGAGGGCGATCTTCTTGGCCTGAGCGGTGATGGTCTTAGACCAGTCGCGCGGGCGGGGGCCGAAGACGACTCCACCCTTGAACATCTGGGGGGCGCGCTTGTCGCCGTGGCGGGAACCGCCGGAACCCTTCTGCGGCAGGACCTTCTTGCCCGAACCGGCGACTTCGCCGTAGTCCTTGGTCTTGGAGGTTCCCTGACGCTTGTTGGCCTGGTAGGAGACGATGACCTGCTTGAGCAGGGCGACGCCCTTGGAACCTTCGAAGGAAGGAATATCGAATTCCTTTTCGGTGAAGGCGGAGCCGTCGGACTTGTAAACTTTGAGCTTCATGGCGCTGAGATTCGAGGTGGGTTACTTGGCGGCGATGGCCTTCTTGGCCGGACGCACGAGGACGACCTCGCCATTGGCGCCAGGGAAGCTGCCCTTGATGAGGAGGAGGTTCTTCTCGGCGAGGACCTGAACGACGCGGAGATTCTGGACGGTACGCTGTACCTGGCCCATGTGGCCCGGCATGCGCTTGCCCTTAAAGACGTGACCCGGAGTCTGTCGCATGCCGATCGAACCGATACGGCGGTGCATCATGTGACCGTGGGAATCCGGCTGGCCATCCATGTTGTGGCGCTTGACGACGCCCTGGAAGCCGCGGCCCTTGACGGTGCCGATAACGTCGACCATCTCGCCCGCCGTGAACTTCTCGACGGTGATGACGTCTCCAACCTTGGCCTGCGTGGCGCCGGCTTGGCGGATTTCGTGGAGATGGGTATGCGGAGCGACGCCCGCCTTGCGGAGGTGGCCGATCTCGCCAGCCGTCATGCGGCTTTCCTTCTGGGGACCGAAGGCGATCTGGACGGCATCGTAGCCATCCTTGTCGACGGTCTTGACTTGGGTGACCGGGCAAGGACCGGCTTGGACGACCGTGACGGGGACGAGGTTGTTGTCCGCGTCGTAGACTTGGGTCATTCCGATTTTCTTACCGAGTAGCTGGTGTTTCATTTTCTAAGAGGCAGGTGGCGTTTCCGCCGTTTGGTCATTGCTGACCTGCATTAGGCTTGGGATTTCCTTACGGAATCTTGGTCCTGGGTGCGGGGCTTTGACGGCCTGCGTTGGGTTGGAGTTAAGGTGGAGGGTTGAGGAGTTAGACTACGATGTTGATGTCAACCCCAGAAGGCAGGTTGAGCTTTTTCAGCTCATCCACGGTCTGGGCGTTGGGCTCCATGATCTCGATTAGGCGCTTGTGGGTGCGGATCTCGAACTGGTCCATGGACTTCTTGTCCACGTGGGGCGAACGGTTGACGGTCAGGCGGGAGATGTCGGTCGGCAGCGGCACAGGGCCGGTGACGCGGGCGCCGGTGCGCTTGGCGGTGTCGACGATCTCATTGGCGGACTGGTCGACCATGCGGTAGTCGAAGCCTTTGAGCTTGATGCGGATTTTGGTGCGAGCCATCGGGAAGGATTGGGGTAGGGAGATTAGGTGCGGGCCGGGGCGCGGGCCGAGGTCTCGACGACCTGCTTGAGGATCTGGGCGGGGACCTGCTCGTAGTTGGCAGGCTCCATGGAGAAGGAGGCGCGACCCTTGGAGAGGGAGCGGACATCCGTGGCGTAACCAAACATCTCCGCCAGCGGAACGCGGGCATCGATGTTACAAAGGCCCATCTTGGTTTCCATGCCCTGAATCTGACCGCGGCGGCGGTTAAGGTCGCCCATGATGTCGCCCTGGTACTCTTCCGGGGTGACGACTTCGACCTTCATGATGGGCTCGAGGAGGATCGGCTTAGCGTCCTTCATGGCTTCCTTGAAAGCGAAGATGCCGGCCATCTTGAATGCCATTTCGTTCGAGTCCACTTCGTGGAAAGAACCGAAGACGATGCGGGCCTTGAAGTTGATTACGGGGTAGCCTGCGACGGTTCCGTTGTTGGCGGCTTCACGGATGCCTTCGATGGAGGGCTTGATGAATTCCTTGGGGATGACGCCACCGACGATCTCACTGATAACTTCCTCGCTCTTTTCGCCAGGAACGCGCGTGGCAACGGGGTTGGGTTCAAGCTTGATTTCAACGTGACCATACTGACCACGACCACCCGACTGGCGGATGAACTTACCCACGCCTTCCGAGGCCAGGTTGATGGTTTCGCGGTAGGAAATCTGCGGCTTGCCGGACTTAGCCTCGACCTTGAACTCGCGCTTAAGGCGGTCGACGATGATTTCGAGGTGAAGCTCACCCATGCCCGAAATCAGGGTCTGTCCCGTTTCTGGGTTGGAGGTCACCCGGAAAGTAGGATCTTCCTGGGCGAGACGCTGCAGGCCGATGGAGAGGCGCTCTTGGTCACCCTTCGAGTTCGGCTCGATGGACATCGAGATGACGGGCTCGGCGAAGGTGGTCTTCTCCAGAATGAGGTCGTCCTCGGCGGTGAGGGTGTCGCCGGTAGCGATGTCCTTCGGGCCGATGATCGCGCAGATGTCGCCGGAGTAGGCGACGTCGATCTCTTCGCGGTCCATCGCGCGCAAAAGCACGATACGCGAGATGCGCTCGTTCTTGCGGGTGCGGGGATTATAAAGAGCCTCGCCCTTCTTGAGCTGGCCGCGGTACACGCGGTAGAAGACGAGCTGCCCGACGTGGGGGTCGGACCAAAGTTTGAAGCAGAGACCGGTGACCTTGGCCTTGTCGTCTGGACCGATGGTGATTTCCGTGTCGCCGTCGTCGGTGAAAGCCTTCTGCCCGCGCATGTCGATCGGGGACGGCAGGAAGTCGACGACGCAGTCGAGGAGCATCTGCACACCCTTGTTCTTGAAGGCGGAACCGGGGATGACGCCGATGAAGTTGAGCGAGAGGGTGGCTTTACGGATACCCGTGCGCATTTCTTCGACGGTCACTTCGTGGCCGTCGAGGTATTTGGAAGCGAGGGTATCATCGAAGTCCGCGAGGCCTTCGATAAGCTTGGTGCGCCAGAGCTTGGCTTCTTCCTTCTGGTTCTCGGGAATTTCGATTACGTCAAACTTCATCCCCTTCGGGTCGGTCTCGTCGTAAAGGTAGGCGGTGTTCTTGATCAGGTCGATCATGCCCTTGAATTCTTCGCCTTGGCCGATCGGAATGAAGAGGGGGTGGGCGTTGCCCTTAAGCTTCTCGCGGATGTCGTCGACGGCCCCGAAGTAATCGGCGCCAGTGCGGTCCATCTTATTGACGAAGGCAACGCGCGGGACGCCGTACTTATTCATCTGGCGCCAGACGGTCTCGGACTGGGGCTGCACGCCGGCGACGGCGCAGAAGACGGCGACGGCGCCATCCAGGACGCGGAGCGAGCGCTCGACCTCGGCCGTGAAGTCCACGTGGCCCGGGGTGTCGATGATGTTGATGCGGTGATCGATGTTCGCGAAATGGCCTTCCTTGGTCTTCCAGCCAGCCGAGATGGCGGCCGCGGTGATCGTGATGCCACGCTCGCGCTCCTGCTCCATCCAGTCGGTGGTGGCGGTGCCGTCATGCACCTCGCCCATCTTGTGCACCACGCCGGTGTAGAAGAGGATACGCTCCGTCGTGGTCGTCTTGCCGGCGTCGATGTGCGCGGCGATCCCGATATTGCGCGTGTGCTCCAGAGGATACGCACGGGCAGCGGAGTTAAATTCGGATAGTTTGGCCATGGACGGAACCGTTGAGTGGGTAGCGAAATTACCGGCGGATTACCACTTGAGGTGGGCGAAGGCCTTGTTGGCCTGGGCCATCTTGTGCGTCTCTTCGCGCTTCTTCACCACGTTGCCGGTGTTGTTGTAAGCGTCGACGATCTCGGCAGCGAGGGCGTCGGACATCGTGGTGCCCTTGCGGCCGGCAGCGGCGGCGGCGACCCAGCGCAGGGCGATGCTGTTCTGACGTTCGGCGGAAACTTCGACCGGGACTTGGTAGGTGGCGCCACCGACGCGACGGCTCTTTACTTCGAGCTTCGGACGGCAGTTCTCGAGCGCGCCGAGCATCAACTCGACGGGATTGCCCTTCATCAACTTTTCGCTGACCTTCTCGATCGCACCGTAGACGATGCCTTGGGCGATGGATTTCTTGCCCGACTTCATCACGACGTTGATGAGCTGGCTGATGAGGACGGAGCCGTAGCGGGCATCCGGAAGATGGGCGCGCTTGGCTGCTTTGCGACGACGAGACATGGTCTGGGTAAGTTGAGTGCGGAAAAATTAGGCCTTCTTTTCCTTCGGACGCTTGACGCCGTACTTGGAACGGGAGCGACGACGCTTCTCGACGCCCGAGCAGTCGAGGGGACCGCGGACGATGTGGTAGCGCACCCCGGGCAAATCCTTCACGCGGCCGCCGCGGACGAGGACGACGGAGTGCTCCTGGAGCTTATGGCCTTCGTCCGGGATGTAGGAAATGACTTCCTGGCCGTTCGTAAGGCGCACCTTGGCGACCTTGCGCTGGGCGGAATTGGGCTTCTTCGGCGTGCGGATCATGACCTGCACGCAGACGCCGCGGCGGAAGGGCGAGTTATTCAAGGCAGGCGACTTCGACTTGGCCTTGGGTTGGACACGCGGTTTACGGACGAGTTGGTTGATGGTAGGCATGGACCTCGGTAAATAGGGAAAAGAGGGTTTGGGCATAGGGGTCGAGCACCCTCATGCAAGCGGAAAGTGCTCGGATTTTAAGGTTTCTTTACTCCCCGCTCGGGTCCGACCCGCCTTCGTCTTTTTTTGCGGGACAAATCTGATGCCCGTGCCATTACTCCAACCCCGCTCATGTCGCCCGCCCGCCTGACTCTCGCCCTCCTTCTTGGGATGGCTTCGCTCACGGGCTTGGCTCAGACCTCCCCGGCCGCCCCACCCGCCCCCCTGCCCGCCAGCAAGGCGTCTGAAGAAGACGCTGAAGTCATCGTTTTAGCAGGCCTTCCCCAGTTGAAGGATAAAGAGGCCATCCTCAGCTACGCCCGCCAGACCTACATCAAAGCCGAACTGATCAAGGACAAGGCGCTGCTTGAAATCATCCGGCTTTCCCTGGCCAAAATTGAAGATCAGCCCGAAAAATCAGCCCAAATCCGTCAAACACACCTAAACCAGCTCGCCGATTATTTCACCAAACAGGCGATGGCCGCCCAAGAGGCCGGCCAAATGGAAGACGCCCTCCACCTCGCCCAAGTCGCGATTCGGTGCAACCCAGGCAATGCTAAGGCTAAGTTGTTCTACGCCAACTTTTTACATAATGTCGCTGGGCGTACCGATGACGGGATCCAGACCCTCAAACATGGCTTGGAATACCTCCCCGTCGACGACCCCCTGACCAAGGACTATCTCGAACGCTATTTTCAGCTGCTCCAAGCCCGGGAACGCGATCAGGAGGTCATCGACGAGAGCCTGAAACTGATGCAGGCCAGCCCCAACATGCCGGCCTACATGCGGGACTCGCTCTCGATGGCGGCGGCGACGTCGATGTATTGGACGGGGCGATACCCCGACGCGGTCAATATGATCAACTCCCGCGTCCTGGATGCGCAGCCCAGTGGCTTGCTCCTCAAGGCCCGCGCGCTTTTCGAAGGCGGCAAGACCCAAGAGTCGCTCCGCCTACTCGAACAAAAGACCTCCAGCTTCAAAGGCGCCAGCCGCGATGCGGTGCTCTCCCAGCTCGCCCGCTTCCACATCCTGCTGGGTCAACACAAGATGGCGCTGGCGGTCACGCAGGAACGCATCGCGGCCGACGAGAAGGCGCCCTTTCCCCAGATCCAGAAACTACAGCTCCAAGACCGTCTCGGCCTGAAAGATGATTTTGATAAGCAGTTGCGGCTGATCTTCGCGAACTACGCCGGCAACTCCGCCCCAATGATCGCGCTCGCCAACTTCGCCGCCGAAAAAGGTTATGCCGAAATCACCGGCGCCCTCGCCAACTCCGCCGTGCAGCAAGGCCTCGAACGCGCGACCTTCGCCGCGCTCCACCTGGAGGCCATCCTCAACGGACCCGACCCCGGCTTGCTCATCGTGCAACACCAGCAGATCCTCGCGGCGGATAGGACCTTTTTCAAATCCAACGAGATCATCGTGCAGGCGCTCGTCGGCATCGCGTACCACGCACGCCCGAAATCCGACGCGGTGATCACCAAGCGGGACCGCGACATCGGGGACCGCTATCTTGCGGAGTTCCTCAAATCCAAGGACCTCGGCCCCGAAGCCTATCGCTCCGTCGGCCGTCATCTTCGCACGGTCCGCGCCGGCGAGGCCGCGGTGCGCGTGCTCGAAACCGGCGTCAACCTCTTCCCGCGCTACGCGCAGCTGCGCTCCGAATATATCTCCGCCCGCATCCTCGCCGGCCAGACCGAAAGCTACGGCACGCGCAAATCCGTCGCCGACGAGCTTGAGCTGCTCCTCACCCTGCGCCGGCCGTCGCCGGCCATCTGGCAGGAGGCGGTCGCGTGGCTGCGTTCCGAAGCGAATTTGCCGCCCGAACGCCGGCGCCGGCTCGAGGCCATGATGTCCCCACTGATCCGCAGCAACCTCGACCCCGACGCGCTCGCCGGACGCTGACCGACCGATGACGCTGACCCGCCGACGCGAAGAACTGATCGCCGAGCTCGAACCTTTTGCGGACCATCACGAGCGCTTTCAGTACGTCATCGATCGCGCCAAGTCCGCCCCCACCCTGCCGGCCGAGCTACGGCTCGACGCCTTCCTTATCGAAGGCTGCACCTCCAACCTCTGGCTGGTGCCCTCCCTCGAAGATGGCATCTGTCGTTTTCGCTGCGACGCCGATTCGCTCATCACGAAAGGCGTCGCGAGCCTGGTCTGCGCCTTCTATGACGGAGCCCCAGCGAAGGAAGTCGCCGCCACGGATGCGGATTTCCTTTCCGCGGTCGGCATCACGCAGCACCTTTCGCCCAACCGCCGCAACGGGCTCGCGAGCCTCGTCGGACGAATCCGCGCCTTCGGCCGGGCCGCCGCCTCTGTCTGATAGGGCCTATCGCCGCGGCTAAAGAACGCCGATATGAGCGCTTGGGATTTGCACCTCGGCCGATGTCGCTTGAAATGAAAGCATGAGTCAGCCGGCCTCCACCCTGCCCGACCGTTATCTTTTCGGCTTGTGCCTGCTGGCGCTCGCCTGGTCCGTGCTGGTCCTCCAAGCCGGCGGTTTCACCACGAGCATCCGCGCCGGTATGGCGTTCCTGGACTGGCCACTCTCCAACGGCTCAATCAACCCGCCGGGCTGGCTGACGGATATCGATAAGTTCGCCGAACATTCCCATCGGCTCGCCGCCACCGGCCTCGGCCTTTTCGCCATCGTGATCGCGGTGGCCCATCGGCTTCGCGAGACCCGTCGCGCCATCCGCCTCGCGGCGTATGCGCTCCTTGGGCTGGTGGTGTTCCAAGGGCTGCTCGGCGGCCTGCGGGTGCTCCTCGACAACCTCAACATCGGCGGCGAAGGGAACTTCAAGGCGACGGCCTTCGGCGTCGGCCACGCGGTCAACGCCCAGCTCACGCTCGCCTTGCTCGCCTTCATCGCCCTCACGCACAGCGCCTCCTGGCATCAGGCCCGCCGGTCGGCTCCGCCGGCGCTCTTCCGGACGGGTGCCTTCGCCGCCGCCGTCACGCTCGCGGTCATCGTGGCCGGAGCCGTGATGCGCCAAGGGCAGTTTACCCTTTGGGTCGCCTCCTCGAGCGAAGCCCTGTTCATTCCCTCGATCGGCACAGGAACCGCTTGGTGGGTCAATCTCTTGCACCGCGGCGGGGCGATTTTGGCCGGTATCTCCGTGTGCTATTTCGCTCTGCAGCTGGCTCGCCACGGCTTTCCCCTCCTCCGCTGGGCCACCTTGGTCGCGCTCGTCTTCCTCCAAGTCCTGCTCGGCATCCTCAGCCTCCAGCTCTACGACAATCCGCACGTCCGGACGGTGCACCTCATCATCGGCGCGGTCCTTTTCTCCTCCCTCTGCGCGGCGGTAATGCTGGCCCGGCGTAGCGCTGAGCCGGCCGTAGCCTGAGTCCCGGCGACTGATTTACCTTTAACCTTCAGCGCAAAACCGCCACGAAAGCCATGATGAGCGAACGTGCCGGATCCGTGCCCGCGGCATACTGGGAGCTGACCAAGCCCCGGCTATCGTTCCTTTCCGTCCTCACGGCGCTGGCCGGCTACTTCTGCAGCGGGCCCGCGCAGGACACGGACTCACGGGTACTCATCTCCTTGGCCCTCGGCACGGCGCTCGCCGCCGGCGGTTGCGGCGCGATCAACATGTGGTGGGAGAGCGACGCCGATGCGAAAATGGAACGCACCCGTCATCGCCCTATTCCCGCCGGTATCATCCGCCCCGGCGCGGCCCTGCTCTTCGGCTTGCTGCTACTCGCGCTCGGGGTCACCACGGTCTGGGTCGGCGCAAATCCACTCGCAGGCGCCCTCACGGCCGCCACCGCCGGCTCCTATCTGCTATTGTATACGCCGCTCAAGACGCTCACGTCCTGGTGCACGCTCGTCGGCTCCCTCCCGGGCGCAATCCCGCCGATCATCGGCACCGCGGCAAAGCTCGGCCAAAGCGGCGTGCCGGAGATCGACCGCATGGGTTGGCTACTCTTCGCACTCCTTTTCTGCTGGCAGATCCCGCACTTCATGGCCTTGGCCTTCCTCTGGCGCGAAGACTACGCCCGCGGCGGCTTCAAGGTCGCCACGGTCGGTGATCCGTCCGGCCGCTCCGCCTCCGTCTGGGCAATGGGGTTCATGCTGCCGATGATCTTCGTGGTTGGCGAGATCGTGCGCACGTTCTTCGATCCCGCCTGCACGGCCTCCCTGAGCGGCTGGGCCAGCCCCTTCCTCTGGATCTCCTTCGGCGCGGGCGCCTGGTTCTTTAAACTGACGCTCGAGTTTGCCCTGCCGCTCCGGCGCGCGGCCGTCGCCAAACCCCTCTTCCTCGCCTCGATCCTGTACCTGCCCGTCGTCCTGTTGACTCTGACGCTGAACCGGATTTTCTAAGGGCGTGGATGTGCGCGCCGACAAGGAACGCCTACGGACGGCACTCAAGGCCCGCCGCCTGGCCCTGACGCCCCGCGAGCTGCAGGTCGCCGGCGACGCCGCCGCCCGCTTCGTCACGCAGCTGCCGGAATGGAAGCAGGCGAAGACGGTCTGCCTCTACGCTTCCTTCGGCGGTGAGCTGCCGACCGACGCCCTGATGATGCTCGCTCTGCTCGAGGGCAAGCGTCTCCTCCTGCCGCGGGTGACGAACAAGACCACGCTGACGCTACACGAGGTCACGGACCTCGCCGCGCTCTGGCCGTCGCGCCTCGGCATCCGCGAACCGAAGTCCGCCGCCCCGGCCGCCTCGCTGGCCGACGCCGGCTTGGTGCTCGTGCCCGGCCTCGGCTTCGACGGCGCCGGCCGCCGCCTCGGCTTCGGCGGCGGGTTCTATGACCGCCTCCTGGCCAAACCGCCCCGCAAGACTTTCCTGCTCGGCCACGCCCACGCCTTCCAACTCGTCCCGCGCCTGCCGGAGGAACCCCACGACATCAAGGTCAAGGCGGTGGTCTCCCCGCAGGGCGTGATTCGCTGCCGAGTGCGTTAGCAGGTTTGCCAAGCCGGGCGATTCGTGTCCGATGGAGGGTCCGATGTCCGCTCCCCGACCAGACGCCATCCGCCTCCGCGGCGTCCGCCAGAACAACCTGAAGGGCTTCGATGTCGATATCCCCGTAGGGAAGCTGGTCGTGGTGACGGGACTCAGCGGCGCCGGTAAATCCTCACTGGTCTTCGATACCTTACACGCCGAAGGCCAACGCCGCTACGTCGAGACGTTCAGCCCCTACGTCCGCCAGTTCCTCGAGCTGCTGCCCTCGCCAGCCCTCGACTCCGCGGAAAATGTCCGCCCTTCCGTCGCCATTAAGCAAGGCAACGCCGTCCGCACGTCGCGCTCCACAGTCGGCACGATGACCGAACTCTGCGATTGGTTCAAAGTCTGGTTCGCCCATCGAGCAGACCTCATCGACCCAGCCAGCGGCCACATCATCGTCCCCCGAGGCCCCGACGCAGCCTGGCAGGATTCGCTCGCTCGCTTCCCGGGACAGGCGATTTCGCTGGTGTTCGCGGTCGCGAAACCCGCGACGCTCGCCTGGAAAACCATCGCGGAGGAATTTGCGAAGGCGGGCTTCAGCCGCGCTTTCGCCGGCGGTACGCGCCTCCAGCTGACGGAAGACGCGATCCCGGACAGCACGCCCGAACTCCTCATCATCCAGGACCGCGTGACGATTGCCGCCGACCAGGCCTCGCGGTTCCATGAGGCCGCCCTCGCGGCCTTCCGCCTCGGCGGCGCCCGCCTCCGCCTGCTCGACGACCAAGGCCGCGAGCTCTCCCGTTACAGCGAAGCACTCGAATCACCGGTCGACGGACGGAAATTCCGCGCGGCTTCGCCGGCGCTCTTCTCCTTCAACTCGCCCGTCGGCGCCTGCCCGGACTGCCGCGGCTTCGGCCGCGTCATCGGCCTCGACTGGCACAAGATCATCCCGAACCCGGCGCTGACGCTCGCCGAAGGCGCGGTCGCACCCTTCCAGGGGGCGGTCTATGGCGAATCGCAGAAGGACCTCGTGCGCGCCTGCCGCAAGGCGGGCATCCCGCTCGACGTGCCGTGGAAGAAACTCTCGGCGGCGCATCGTAAATTCCTTGAACACGGCGAGCCCGGCTACGTGCCCGGCGAATACGACTCGATGTGGTATGGCATCCGCGGCTTTTTCCGTTGGCTCGAAGGGACGACCTATAAGATGCACGTGCGTGTCTTCCTCTCGCGCTGGCGCGCTTACGAGCCCTGTCCGCAATGCCACGGTCGGCGCTTCCGCGAGGAGTCGCTCTTCTGGCGCTGGCGGGGCAAATCCCTCCCCGAGCTCTACGCCTCGCCGGTCACGGAACTCCGCGCGCTGCTCGCGCCGCTGGCGCCCAAGGACTCGCGCCACCCGGCCGACCACGCGCTTGAAGCCATCCTCGCGCGCCTCGGCTATCTCGAGGCGGTTGGGCTCGGCTACCTCGCCCTCGACCGGCTGTCCCGTACGCTCTCGGGCGGCGAGGTGCAGCGCGTCAACCTGACCTCATGCCTCGGCGCCTGCCTGGCGGACACGGTCTTCGTCCTCGACGAACCGAGCGTGGGTATGCACGCCCGTGATCTTTCGCGCATGGTGGGCATCCTGCGCGGCCTCGTCGACCAAGGTAACACCGTGGTGGTGGTCGAGCACGACGAGTCCGTGATGCGTGCCGCCGACTGGCTCATCGAGATTGGCCCGCGCCCCGGCGCCGAGGGCGGACACCTCCTCTACCAAGGCGCCCCGAAGGGCATCCTCAAGATCAAGGATTCTGCGACGGGGAACTGGCTCTCCGGTCGCCGCGTCTCTGAACCCCGCTCCCCGCGGCCGATCGGCGATACGACGCCGCGCCTCCGTGTCAGCGGCGCAACGGTGAACAATCTACACGATTTTTCCTGCTCGATCCCGCTCGGCCGCCTGGTCGGCCTCTGCGGCGTCTCCGGCTCCGGGAAGTCGACACTGCTCCATCAAGTCATCGGCCGCCGCGATCCGGAGTCAGGCGATGAAGCCAAGGAATTGAAATGGGTGAAGTTCGACAAGGAGCCAGCCGAGGTCGCGCTCGTCGACCAGTCGCCCGCCACGCGCACGCCGCGCTCCAACCCCGCCCTCTATGTCGGCGCCTGGGACGCGATTCGCACGTTGCTCGGCAACTCAGCCGAAGCGAAGGCGGCGGGCCTCACGCCCTCGCACTTCTCCTTTAACGCCGGCGAAGGCCGCTGTGAACGCTGCGGCGGCGCCGGCTGGGAGACCGTCGAAATGCAGTTCGTCTCCGACGTCGCCCTTCCCTGCCCGTCCTGTAACGGTAAGCGCTTCCGCGACGAGGTGCTGAGCTTTCACTACGACGGCAAGTCCGTCGGCGATCTGCTGGCAATGTCGGTCACCGAGGCGCGTAAGTTCCTCGGCGAACGCACGCCGGCCTCCGCCCAGCTCGCCTGCCTCGAAGAAGTCGGCCTCGGCTACCTCTCGATGGGTCAGCCGCTCACCACTCTTTCTGGCGGCGAAGCCCAACGCCTCAAGCTGGTCCGCTACCTTTCCAAGATTGATACGCGCAAACCTGGCGCCCTCCTGCTCCTCGACGAACCGACGACCGGCCTGCATCGCGAAGACGTCGCGCGCCTGATCGGATTGCTCCACCGCCTCACGGAAGCCGGCCACTCGCTCATCGTGGTGGAACACCACCTCGACGTGCTGAAGTCCTGCGACTGGATTCTGGAAATGGGCCCCGAAGCCGGCCCCGCTGGCGGCCACCTCGTCGCCGAAGGCACGCCCGCCGAAGTCGCCAAAGCCGCTACAGTCACAGGCCGCTTCCTCGCCCAAGGCGACGACGCCTTCGCCTCCGCGTCGACCACGGCGAGCAAACCACGTCCGACCTCCATCTCACTGCGTGGCGCCCGCGAACACAATCTCAAGGACGTCTCGCTGGAGATCCCGCACGGCTCGCTCACGGTGATGACCGGCGTCTCGGGCTCGGGTAAATCTTCCTTGGCGTTCGATATTCTTTTCGCTGAAGGCCAGCGCCGCTTCCTCGAATGCGTCTCGGCCTATGCCCGCCAGTTCGTCGAACAGCTGCCGAAGCCTGACATCGATTCGCTGACAGGCCTCCCGCCCACTGTCGCCATCGAACAACGCGTGACCCGCGGCTCGGCGAAGTCGACCGTCGCGACGGTCACCGAAGTCGCCCAGTATCTCCGCGTGCTCTTCGCCCGGGCCGGCGTGCTCCATAGCCCGACGACTGGCGAACCGCTTGAGGAGATGACCGAAGATGCGGTCGTCCGACTCGTCGCCAAGAAGGCGAAGTCACTGAAGAAGGGCTCGCTCCTCATTGCGGCCCCGCTCGTCCGCTCCCGCAAGGGCCATCATCGCCCGCTGGCCGAATGGGCCGAGACGAAGGGCCTGCGCCTCCTGCGTTGCGACGGCGCGATGCTCAAGGTCGAGGGCTTCGAAGGTCTCGACCGCTACTCCGAACACGACGTCGACGCGGTCTTCGGCGAGATCCGGGCCGACGGCTTGATTAGCCTACCCGATGAGACCGAAGAATCCGGCGAGAAAGCCCTTCGCACCCTCGTCCGCCAAGTGCTAGCAGCGGGCAAGAACGCTTGCGTCCTCCTCGCCCCCGACGGCCATCAGGTCGCCTACCTCTCGACGGCGCGGAGCGATCCCGCCACGGGTGAGTCATTCCCCGAGGTCGATCCGAAGCATCTTTCCTGGAACTCCCCCCGCGGCTGGTGCCCGGACTGCCGCGGCCACGGCCTCGAAGTCACAACCTTCTCCTCCGACGAAGAGGAATCCATCAACGAGAACGCGATTGCAGATCGCGTCGGTGAAGCCGCCTGCCCGACCTGCCAAGGCGAACGCCTCGGCCCTATCGGCCGCTCGGTGAAGCTCGCTGGCCCGAAGGGTCGTTCGTTGTCGCTACCCGGATTGCTCCGCCTACAACCCGACGAGTCCCTCGCCTTCCTTTCCGGCCTCAAGCTCGAGGCCCGCGAGAAAGCCATCGTCGGCGCCCTGCTGCCCGAGATTGCCGCCCGCCTCCGCTTCTTGGATTCCGTCGGTCTCGGCTACCTCGCACTCGACCGCGGCGCTGACACGCTCTCGGGCGGCGAAGCGCAGCGCATCCGCCTCGCGGCTCAGCTGGGCTCGACGCTTTCTGGCGCGCTGTACGTACTCGACGAACCGAGCATCGGCCTCCACCCGCGAGACAATGATCGCCTCATCGGCTCGCTCAAAGATCTCCGCAACCGCGGCAACACGGTCTTGGTCGTCGAACACGACGAAGACACCATGCGTGCCGCTGACCTGGTGATTGACATGGGCCCGGGCGCCGGCGTCCATGGCGGCACAATCGTCGCGCAAGGCACGGCGGCCGCACTCGAGAAACGGGCCGACTCCGTCACGGGGCGTTTCCTGAAGGAAGCCATCCCGCATCCGCTCCGCGGTAGCCGCCGGCCCATCGCCGGCAAGGGCGCGCCCGCCGAGTGGATTCGCCTGAAGAACGCTTCGCTCCGCAACCTCAAGGGCTTCGACGTCCAGATTCCCGTCGGTCGCCTCACCCTCGTCTGCGGCGTATCCGGCGCCGGCAAGTCGACGCTCGTCACCGATCTCCTCGCGCCCGCAATCCGCGCGGCCCTCGCGAAAAAGAAGGACGGCCTGACGGGCAAGGAAGCGCTCGCCGCAGTCTCGCACCAAGGCAAGCCAGCCTTCGCCACGCTCTCAGGTCTTAAAGGGTTCCGCCAGCTGGTGGTCGTCGACCAAGAGCCGATCGGCAAGACGCCACGCTCGACGCCGGCGACCTATATTGGCGCCTGGGATCTCATCCGCGAGAGGCTCTCTTCGCTGCCCGAGGCGGCGATCCGCGGCCATGGCACGGGCTTCTTCTCCTTCAATACTTCCGGCGGTCGCTGCGAAGCCTGCTCCGGCGCCGGCCGCATCAAACTCGAAATGAGCTTCCTGCCCGACACCTATGTGCCGTGCGAGGAATGCGCGGGTACCCGTTACGGCGCCGCCGCCAAGGCCATCCGCTGGAACGGTAAGTCCGCCGCCGACTTGCTCGCGATGACGTTCGAGGAAGCCGCGACGTTCCTTTCCTTCGACGCCAAGCTGGGCGACCTCTGCGGGCTGATGGTGAAGACGGGCCTGGGCTACCTCACGCTCGGCCAGAGCAGCCCGACGCTCTCGGGCGGCGAAGCTCAGCGTCTCAAACTCGTCAGCGAGCTCGCCCAAGGGCTGCCGACTTTCCGCGAACGCTCGCGCGGCGAGATCCGCCCCAACCTCTACATCCTCGAAGAGCCGACCATCGGTCTGCACCAGTCAGATTGCCGACGCCTGATCGAACTGCTCCACGCGCTCGTCGACCAAGGCCACACAGTCGTCGTCATCGAACATCACCCTGACGTAATCGCTGAAGCCGACTGGGTCCTCGAAATCGGCCCCGAAGGCGGGAACGCGGGCGGAGAACTCGTCCACGCCGGCGACCCGGAATCCCTCGCCAAGCTCAAGAAATCACCCACCGCTCCCTCGCTGCGCATGACGCTCGAGCGGGGACTGGCCAAGAAGGGTCCGGGGGACAAAGACGCACGGCGGTTCCCTTTGACCCCGGCCTGACCGACGTTATGCCATAAGCCCCGCCCGATGTCCCCTCGTCCCATCCTCCTCGGCGTTAACATCGACCACTCCGCGACATTGCGCCAAGCCCGCTACCGCAGCGCGCACTTGTCGCCGCATGCGGAACCCGATGTCGTAGCCTTCACGCGTGAAGCCCTCGCTGGCGGTGCCGATGGCATCACGCTCCACCTGCGCGAAGATCGCCGCCACATCCAGGACGCCGACGTCCATTCCATCGCGGCGATTTCCGGCATTCGCCTCAACCTTGAGATGGCCTGCACCTCCGCGATGACGGCCTTTGCGCTGCAGCTGAAGCCGGCCGCGGTCTGCCTCGTGCCTGAATCCCGCGAAGAGGTCACCACCGAAGGCGGGCTCGACGTCACCGGCCAACTCGCCCGCGTCCGCGAGACCACCCAAGCGCTTAAGGCCGCTGGGATTGAGGTCTCGCTCTTCATCGGACCCGACGTCCCGCAGATCGAAGCTGCGGTCGCCGTCGGCGCTCCCGTCATCGAACTCCACACGGGCGCCTTCGCCAACGCGTGGAAATCGCTGCCTGCCGATTCCGAGTTAGAACGTCTCCGCGTCGCCTGTGAGCAGGCCCACCGTCTCGGGCTCATCGTCAACGCCGGCCACGGTATCAACTACGACAACATCCGCGCGATCCTGACGCTGCCGCACCTTAACGAGCTGAACATCGGCCACTCGATCGTCGCCCGCGCGCTCTTCACGGGAATCCGTAGCGCCGTCGCGGAGATGAAGGCGCACCTGACTAAAAAAGCATGAACCTCGAAGGCGGCAACGTACTCGGCGTCGGCGTGGACCTCACGGAGGTCGATCGCATCCGCTCCGCGCACCTGAAGCATGGCGCCGCTTTCCTCGACAAGGTCTTCACGCCGGCGGAGCAGCGGCTCTGCCTCGCGAAGCCCGACCCGTATCCTTCGCTCGCCGCCCGCTTCGCCGCCAAGGAAGCCGCCAGCAAGGCCTTCGGCACCGGTCTCGGCGCGGAACTCCTGTTGACGAGCGTCGGCGTGCTCAACGGGCCGGAAGGCGAACCTGCCGTCGAACTCGACGATAAGGCCCGCGCACTGCTCGCCGCGCGCGGAGCTTCCCGCCTGCTGATCTCGCTCACGCACACCGACAAGATGGCGCAGGCCTTCGCGGTGCTGGTCCGCTGACCAGCGGCGGAGGCAGGGAGAAACCCCGGGGCGCCCACTGGGCGTTCCCCGGTGTTGCGGAGTCGAGCCGCCCACGCTGGCTGGCGGGATGCTGCCGATCCCGACCGACCCGCTTGCGCAACGCGTCCTGCTCAACGGCCTCAAAGGCGTCGGCCCGGTCACGGTGCGGCGGCTACGTGAGGCCTTCGGCGGTGATCTCTCGGTCGCCCTCGGGGCGCCGGCCGACCAACTCGCGCAGGTGCCTGGCATCAGCCGGCCCGTCGCCGCAGCGATTGCCGCCCGCGCATTCGACTGGGCGGCCGAGATGGGGCGCGCCCGCGACCTTGGCTTCCGGCTCCTGAGCGAAACCGATGAGAGCTGGCCGACCGCGCTGACTCGGCTCTGGGATCCGCCCTTGGTCCTCTATGCGGAAGGCGAGAATGTGCCGGCGGAACGCGCGGTCGGCCTCATCGGCTCTCGCCATTGCACGACCTATGGCGCCTCGCTCGCCCGTAGCTTCGCCCGCGACCTGGCACAGGCAGGCTGGTGGATCGTCAGCGGCCTGGCGCGTGGCATTGACACCGCGGCACACGAGGGCGCGCTCGACGCCGCCGGTCGCACTGCCGCAGTCGTCGGTCATGGCCTCGACCTGACCTTCCCGCCGGAAGCCGTCCGCCTCCGCGCACGCATGAAGGCCGACGGCTGCGTGCTCTCCGAATTCCCCCTCGGCCGCCCCGCCGACCGGCAAACCTTCCCGCAACGCAACCGCATCGTAGCCGGCCTGGTCCGCGTGCTGGTAGTCGTCGAGACCGATGTCGATGGCGGGAGCATGATCACCGCGCGCTTCGCGGGCGACCTCGGCAAGACGCTCTGCGCCGTGCCCGGCCGCGCCGACAGTCCCGCGAGCCGCGGGTGCCATGCGCTTATCCGCGACGGCGCGACGCTGGTCGCCAGCGTGGACGACATCCTCACCGAGTTGGGCGAAAGCCGGGGCGCGCCCGCGCTGGCGCTGATCACGGATCCGCCCGAATTCGCGCGCTGGCTGCCGCACTTCGCCGGCGGCGCCGCGCAGGACGCCGAGAGCCTGTCCCTCTTGGCGGATTGCGGTGTGGCCGAAGCAGCGGTCAGCCTGACGATGATGGAAATCCGTGGCGTGCTGACGCGCCGACCCGATGGGCGCCACGAACGCGCGTGACTCAGCGGTGCGGTACGTTGCCTTCGTTCGCCGGCACCGGCGCGGTGAGCGGATTACCCCGGGCGAGATCGAGCACGGCCTTGGGCTTGGCGAAACAATCCCGGACCGAGCCCATGAAGGGTCGCCAGCCGTCGCCGAACGCCGCCGGGTAGGCCGAGGCGCGCAGGGACGCATGGTCGGCCAACCAAAGTGCACGTACGCAGTGCCAGCCTTGCGAGACGAAGACGACGTGGTCGTCCGGATAATAGGCCTTCGCGCGCCACACCGAATCGAGCGTCCGCCAGCCGTAAGGGTCCTCGACGATTGGGCAGGTCACGCCGGCCGCGCGGAGCTGCGCGGCCATCACGCGCGCATGGTCGGCGGTGCCGGAGGTCACGACGAGCTTTACCCGCCCCGAGCGCGCCAGCTCCGCGGCGGCGATGATCCGCGGAAGGTATGTGCCAGTGGGCTCCGTGGTGCCGGTGAAAAACTCATCTGTCCCCAAGACGACCATCACCGAGCCAGCGGGGATATCCGCCGGCAACTTAGCCAGACGACCCAAGCCCGCCGTCCAGACCCAGGCGTTGGAGCCGAGAAAGAAGAACGCCAGTAGGGCGAAAAACGCCCCCACCCCGCGCTTGAGCCATCGAGACATGAAAATGACAATCACACCCAAAATCGTCATGGCAAGGGGCTCCGTGGGGCTTATTTGCTTAAAATTAGACACTCTTTAATTGCCTAAAGCTTCTATTGAGGCATTTTAAGGGGGAGGCCACGGCTGGCACGGATTCTGCCTACTTTTACACATTATGAGCGTAGCGAATCCTGCCCTATCCGCAAAAATCTTGGTCATCGATGATGACAAAGACCTTCGCTACTCGCTGCGCCGAGCGCTGGCCGGTCTCGGGCATAACGTCCTCGAGGCGGACAGTGGCGAAACCGGCGTCGTCGCGGCGAAACGGGACCAGCCCGACGTCATCCTGCTCGATAACCGCATGGGCGGCATGACCGGCATCGAGACCTTGCAGATGCTGCGCGGCGCACAACCGCAGGCGATGGTGATCCTGATGACCGCCTTCGGCACCACGCAGACCGCTATCGAGGCGATGAAGTTCGGCGCTTACGATTATGTCATGAAGCCTTTCGACCAGGCGAAACTCATCGCGCTCGTCGACAAGGCCCTCTCCGCACGCCGCGACCTCGCCGCCGCCACCAAGTCGACCCGCACGCTCGTCAATCCCGCAGACTACAAAGAAGGCATCGTCGGCAACTCGGAGCCGATGCAGGAAGTACTGAAGTCGATCGGCCAGGTCGCCGCGAGTGACGCCACCGTCCTCATCACCGGCGAAAGCGGCACAGGCAAGGAACTCGTCGCCCGTTGCATCCATCAGCATTCGCTCCGCGCCAAGGGCACGTTCCTTGCGGTCAACTGCGCGGCCATCCCCGAGAACCTCATCGAGTCCGAGCTCTTCGGCCACGAAAAGGGCGCCTTCACCGGCGCGGCTAACCAGAAGCTCGGGAAGTTCGAGCTCTGCGACGGCGGCACAATCTTCCTCGACGAGATCGGCGATATGTCCCTGCCGACGCAAACCAAGGTCCTCCGCGCCATCCAGGAAGGCGAAGTCCAGCGCGTCGGCGGGACGACCACTATCAAGGTCAGCGTGCGTCTCGTCGCCGCGACCAACAAGGACCTCGAAAACATGGTCGCCACGCGTCAGTTCCGCGAAGACCTCTACTATCGCCTCAACGTCTTCCGCATCCGCCTGCCCGCCCTCCGCTATCGCAAGGGCGACGTGCCGCTGCTCGTGGACTACATGCTGCAGCGCCAGGCGGCCGCGAAAAAGCTCAAGCCGAAGCGCCTCTCGAACGAGGCCCTTGACGCGCTGCTCGCCTACGACTGGCCGGGCAACGTGCGCGAGCTCGAGAACGTCGTGCAGCGCGCCAACGTGCTCGCCAAGGGCGAGACCATCCTGCCGAAGGACCTCCCGCCGGACGTCCTCAATCCCCGCAAAATCGCCGTGGCTCCCATAGCCGCGATAGCCGCCCTTGTCGCTTCCCCCGATATCGCTACGCCCGTGACCGGCCTCATCCCGGCCTATGATACAATCTACAAGCAGTGCCGCCTGAACGATGGCCAGGCCATCCTGAACGTCGTCGAGATGGAAATGATCAAGCGCGCAATGGAAGAGACCCGCGGCAACCAGCTCCGCTCGGCGATGATCCTGGGCATCAACCGCTCGACGCTGAAGAAGCGCCTGCTCGAGATGCGCGAGGCCGGCATCAAGGTCTTCACTTAACCTTTGCCTCGGGCTGGGAATGGGTTTGGTTAGGGGCTTCCCCATGAGCACCCCCTCACCCCTCCGCACCACCCTGCTGGCCACGGCTGCGCTCTTCCTGAGCCCGTTCGCCGCGTTCGCTGGCGAAAAGATCCAAATGTTTGACGGTAAGTCCCTCGCCGGCTGGAAGGCTTCCCAGAACTCTCCTGAGGGCACGTACAAGGTTGAGGATGGCGTCCTCCAAATCCGCGGCGGCCAAGGCCACCTCTTCTACGTCGGCGCCGACGGTAAAGCCACCTTCACGAACTTCGACCTCAAGGCGAAGGTGAAGACCTACGCGACCGCTAACTCGGGCCTCTACTTCCACACGGCCTACGAGGACAAGGGCTGGCCCTCCCAAGGCTACGAGTGCCAGGTCAACGCGAGCCACAAGGACAACAAGCGCACGGGGGGTCTCTACGCCATTCGCGACGTCCTGAACACGCCGGCCGCACCCGACGACGTGTGGTACGATTACCACATCCGCGTCGAGGGAAAGCGCATCCAGATCTGGATCAACGGCAAGCAGACCGTCGACTTCACCGAGCCAGAAGGTTGGATCCCGCCCAAGAACATGCCCGGCCGCAAGCTCGGCTCCGGCACCTTCGCCATCCAGGCCCATGACCCAGGCTGCAAGGTCGACTATAAGGACCTCGTCGTCGAGCGCCTGCCCTGAGCGGCCAGACGAAGGCAAAAAGGGCGGACCCACTGGTCCGCCTTTTTTGTGCCTTCGCCTCAGGCGAGCGCGCGCTCGAGCTCGGCAATCAGCCGCGCGCGGAGGGGCTCGGCCAACGCCGACAGGCGCCGCTGCTCCGCCTCGTATTCTCCGCGGCCTTCAGCGGTCTCGATTGCGATGGGCTTCAGGCCGATCGCCGAGAAATCATAGGGGCTCGCCCGCATGTCCACCGTCCGCGCGATGTGCGCGAGCTCGAAGGCGTCCGCCGCCAGCTCGGCCGAGACCCACGGCTGCGCCTTCATCGCCCATTTAAAGAGGTCCATCGTCACGTGCACGCAGCCGGGCTGTTCGTTCTCGACGCGCGTTTCGAGCGTAGGCGCCAGCTTATTGAGCGGCCGGGCGCCCGGCGTGAAGAAGCGGAAGGCGTCGTGGTGCGTGCACCGCACGGGCATCGAACGCACGACGGCGTCGGTGCCCTCCGCGCCAAGCCGCAGCGGCCACGCGCCATGGCGCCGCTGTTCCGCCTGGCCGTAGACCATCGCCCATTCGTGCAGCCCAAAGCAGCCATGGAACGCCGCGCGCGTCGCGACCGCCCGGCAGAGCTTCAGGCTGAAGGCGAGCCGACCAGCCTGGGCCGCGTCCGGCAACGCCACCCGCACGAGACCATCCGCGCCCCGGCGGAAGCGCCGATCATCGACAAGCTCCTCGGCTTCCGCCAAGGCCACCCCGGCGCCTGGCGTCCAGCGTCGGACGGCCGCGAAACGGAAGGGATAATAGGTGAAGAGGAAATCTTCGACGGGATCGCGCTCGCCCCTCTGCGCCCGCGCCCGGCGAGCCTCGACGAGCCGATCCGCCCGGGCCTCATGCGCCGCCCGGCGAACCCGCCAGACCGCGGAGCCGAGCACGTCCTGAATGGCAGGCGCGACGCTCAATCGAAACGACGGTGGTGGGCGGCGACCTGAATATACTTTTCGGCCCAGCCCGGCAGGGTCGCCAGTTCGGCGTCCGTCAACGGGCGAATGACCTTGGCGGGCGAGCCCATGACGAGCGAGCCAGGCGGCACGTGCGTGTCTTTGGTGACGAGCGCATTGGCGCCGACAATGGAACGCGCGCCAATCACGGAGCCGTCAAGCACGGTGGCGTGCATGCCGATGAGGCATTCGTCGCCAATCACGCACGCGTGCAGGATCGCCAGATGACCGACGGTGACCCGGGCACCGATCTTGGCCGGCAGTCCGTCGGCGACATGCACCACGGCGCCATCCTGGATGTTGCTACCCTCGCCGACCTCGATGATGGCGATGTCGCCCCGCAGCACAGCGCACGGCCAGACACTGGCCTTGGGCCCGATGGTCACATTGCCCACGACGACGGCTTTGGAGTGCACAAAGGCCGTGGCGTGGATTCTCGGTCCTTTAGAAAGGTTCCGCGTTAGTTCCTTGGACAGCAGCTCGTCGGCATCCAGCGGATCCTCGGCCTGGCCGCTTTGGTAGAAAGGATTCATAGGGGGAGAAATAAGCACTCGCCCCCGGCAGGGAAGGCCGAATCAGCCAGAGTGCCGATATTGAACAGCTTTCTGACCCAAAATCCTTCTTCTATCCCCCTCCTGCCCCCGCCCCCGCGCTCAGCCCGTCTTCCCCCATAATTGCCCTTGCCAACGCCCCCCCACTCCGTTTGCTCCGACCTTCCGACAGCCATGAAGGCCACATTTATCACCTCCGGTCGCCAATTCACCGTCACCCCGGGCGACATCCTCATCGTCAACCAGTACCCTGGTAAGAACGAGGGCGATGTCCTCACCTTCGACCAAGTCCTCCTCGTGGGCGAAGGCGCGGACGCCAAAATCGGCACCCCGACCGTCGCCGGCGCGAAGGTCACCGCCAAGATTCTTGAAAACAAGCGCGGCGACAAGATCGACATCTTCAAGCACCGCCGTCGTAAGGGTTACTACCGCCGTCGCGGCCACCGCCAAGAGCTGTCGGTGATCAAGGTCGAGTCCATTTCTGCTTAACCCTTAACGTCCTCCCACCATGGCAACCAAGAAAGGCGGCGGCACTTCCTCCAACGGCCGCGATTCCACCTCCAAGCGCCTCGGCGTGAAGCTTTACGGCGGCGAATTCGCCACCGCCGGTTCGATCATCATCCGCCAGCGCGGTACCCGCATGAATGCCGGCCGCAACGTCGGTATGGGCCGCGACCACACCCTCTTCGCTAAGGCCGATGGCCTCGTCAAGTGGGACGCCGAGCACCGTAAGGTTGAGATCGTTCCGACGACCTCCTCCGCTTGCTCGATTAAGTAAGCTGCTTCGCCAGCCTCCCAAGAAGCCGACCTACTGGTCGGCTTCTTTGTTTTACGGACCACCCGCCAACGCTCCCCACCCCCGGGAGTGGCCCAGGTCTGACGTCGGCCTTTGGGCCAGCGCCTAGCCGGCTCGGCAGCGGATGATTTCCAGCGTAGACTGGAAAAGCGATCGGGTGGAATCGTCGTACACGCGGTCGTGGACGACGTAATCACAGACGCGTTCCATGGCCTGAGGATACGTTCCGCATGCGCGTAGTTCGACTACGAGCAATTGAAGTTTTTCCAGGGACATGAGCGTGACGTCGACTTCGGTTTCCTCGCGGAAACCGTATTCCGGATCTTCATCCATCTCCCGGCGAAGGGTGATGATTGGGGTGAGGTGCATTGGGGTGCTCCTTTAGGGTAAGCCCCCGCCCAGCTAAGCAAAGCCCCGCGATGTTAAGATTCGCCACCCTACCCGTGCCAACGAGGTGACGGCCTCAGGCATCCACCGCGGTCTGGGCGGAACGCCAGAACTTCCAGCCCAACACCAACGAGACGAGGACAAGTCCGGTCGCTAAGGCAATCCAGATGCCCGAGGCGCCCAGGCCCCAATAACCGACCGGAATGCCGAAGAGCCGGAAGCCAGCCGGGAACGCCAAGGCGAGAGCTAACGGGAGGCAGAACAACCAGTAGACAATGAAGACACTCCAGGAGGCCCACGCAGCCCGATTAACCGACCGGAGCAGGTAGGCCGCCACGACCTGTACACCGTCGAAGGGCGCCCACACGGCGGCGAAGATGAGTAAGGTGGAAGCGAGGGCGGCGGTCTCGGTGCCGGCGACGCCATAGGTGGCCATGAGCAACGGACGCAGGAGAATCATGCCGAGGCCATAGACTGCCATGATGAAGCCGCCCATGATCAAGGCACCGAGTCCAATGGCCTGTACCTTGCGCGGGTCCTTGGCGCCATAAGCTTCGCCCACGCGGATACCCGCGGCGATGCCGAGGCCGAGCGGCAACATGAACGCGGCCGAAGCGGTGCTGATGGCGACTTGGTGCGCCGCCTGCGCGGTGGCGTTGATCCAACCCGCCATGACGGGGACGACGGCGAAGATACCGACTTCACTGAGACTATGCAGCCCCGCCGGCCAGCCGGTCTTCATGAGGCGCTGGAATACGGCCAGCTGCAGGCCGTCCGCCCAGCGCACTTCACCTCGACCCGGCGTATACCATAGGCCGATGAGCATCACGAGGCGGGCGACGAGCGTGGCCCAGCCGGCGCCAGCAAGTCCCATCGCGGGGAAGCCCCAGTTACCGAACATCCACAACCAGTTGAAGAAGATGTTGGCGAGGATGCCGAGACTCAGCCACGCGAGCGAGATCCATGGCTGGTGCTGCGAATCGCGATGGCCGCGCAAGGCATGGAAGACCAGTCCGGGCACCATGGCCCACGACATGAGGATGAAAAACTCTTGGGCCTCGGCGGACACGGCGGGCGACGAGCCAAGCAGCGGGATAAACTGGGCGGCCCAATGCGAAACGATTGCGGCGACGACGCTGATAGCGACGGCCAGCACCATGCCGTGCCGCAAGATGGCCGGCGACGATTCCTCGACGCCGGCTCCGTTATCCTGCGACTGATACACAGCGATGGCCCCGACGACCCCGATGCCAAAGACATAAGGGATATAATTGAGATTCGAAGCCAAGGCCGACGCCGCCAGCGCGGTCTCGCCGAGGTGGCCAGCCATAGCGACGTCGACGACGAACATGAGTCCGTAGCCAAGCATCCCCAGCATGATCGGAATCGCCAGCTTGAGCGTGGGGCCGATTTCGGCGCGGATGGTCGGCGTATTATCCAAGCCCCCAAGAGGAAAGGATTACCTCTCCGTTGCGAGTCAGTTCTTGGGAATACGGTTCAAGGTATAATACGCATCCGCATGGTCCAGCACTTCGCCGCCAGCCGAACGGAGTCCGTCGGCCTGCAGCTCATGGATGTAAAGTTCACGGCGGCCGTCGACCTTGAGGTGGACGCTGAGCCCGTCCGAGGCAACCTTGGCGGAGATGATGCCGTTCGGGGCGGCCTGGATCTCGTCGCTGCCATAAGCGCTCGAATAGAAGAGCGTATAGTTTTTCATGCGGTAGGACGCGATGTCCCTGGCGCGGGCGACATCGACCGGCTTAGTGAAGGTGAGCTCGAAGCCATCCGGCTTGGCCTTCATCTCCTTGATGGCGAAGGGCAAGGTGCCGTTGTAACGTAACCGTTGCAGGCCGTAGGCCTTGGTGCCCAGCGACGACCAGCCTCGGCTGGTCATGCCGACCATGAGCGAGCCGTCCGGGGCGAAACTGAGACGCACAATGCCGGAGGCGAAGCCGCCGACGAACGGGAAGCAGGCACCCTGGTACTCGCCTTCGACCTTCTCCATGAAGACGCGGCTGATCTTAGCGTCGGTGAACTCGGCCACGAACATCTGCCCGTCAAAAGGCCCGAACTTACCGCCGGCATCGCACGAGGCGAGGTCGGTACCGCTGCGGCCCACTTTGTTATAAGGCATCCACACTGCGGGCGGGCGCATCTCGGGCAAAGCCTTGAGCGCTTCGGGATACGGACGCTTCTCGGGAATCTTGGCCGAGAGCTTGAGCGGCGACTCGGGAAGGTTCTCGGAGGCGATACCTTCGGGGTTCAGGAAGAACGCGCCTTTACGCAGGTGGTAGATCGGCGTGGTCGGAATCCAGGTGCCCTGCTGGTCGACGCAGAACATGTCGCCGGCGAGATTGGTGCCGAGGCCGCAAGGCGAACGCATACCGGCCGCCATGGGGATGAATTTTCCGTCCTGACCGAGGACGCCACCCCAACCGCGCCACGGGGCCTTGTTGTCGGCGTGGTCGCCCATATCAACGTTGAGCGTGACCCAGAGCTGTCCCAAGCCGTCGCGCTTGGGCCCGTAAGCATAACCGTGATAGGCGCCAGAGACATTCCAACCCGCACCGG
>Ga0208951_1000051_pt1 | contig 43275 bp, 34 predicted proteins | sample GreLakmeMI27MSRF_FD_187702 | JGI IMG/M metagenome (GOLD analysis project Ga0208951, IMG submission 187702) | Freshwater lentic microbial communities from great Laurentian Lakes, MI, USA - Great Lakes metaG MI27MSRF (SPAdes) | ecosystem: Environmental > Aquatic > Freshwater > Lake | place: Great...
CCTTGGTTATTATTCGTCCGACCGTGTGCGCGTCGGCAAGTCTGCCGGGACCGACTTTACGACCGCCGCGACCCTCGGGCCCATGTTCGGCCAGCTCATCGCCGGGGCGGCGCAGTCGCTGGTCGGCGACTTGAGATTGCACGCCCTCGTCGAGGTCGGCGCCGAGCCAGGCCAGACGCATTATGCGGGCGTCGCCGCGCAGTTCGCTGAGCTGTGCACTTTCCGTTTGGGCACTTCGCCGTCCTTTCCCGCCCGCAGCGTGCTCGTCGCGAACGAGCTACTCGACGCCCAGCCCTTTCATCGTTTCGTCTTCCAAGGTGGAATTTGGCGCGAACTCGGCGTACGCGTCGACGGCACGGAACTCACCGTTGAGCCGTTAGAAGAATTTTCCACGCCGCGAGCTGCGGAGTTCGCACGGGCGCTGCCCGTCGCGGAAGAGGGTTGGATCATCGATGCGCCGTTGGCGGCGGAGGAACTCCTCGCTCAGTTATTGTCGGGCCGTTGGTCCGGCGCCGTCATCCTGCTCGATTACGGTAAGACGGTCGCGCAGTGCCTCGAATCGTCGCCCGCGGGTACGGCGCGCGCTTATCGCAGTCATCAGTTGTCCGGCGCGATCCTGGAGAACCTCGGTTCGCAGGACCTGACTTGTCACGTCCTTTGGGATCGCATCGAGCCTGTCTTGGTGGCGGCTGGTTTCAGGAGTGTGCGCCTAGACCGCCAGGAGGCTTTTTTCGTCAAATATGCCGGCGGTGAAATGGAGCGCATCGCGTCCTCGGGCGACCACGAGGCTACGGGCCGCCTACGGGCCTTGACGCACCCCGCTCATTTTGGGGCGAAGTTCCAAGTCCTGCACGGTATCCGGGGTTAATCGGAAGTTTTTGGAAGGGACGCTCGACCTGAAGGGAACAACCCCTTTTCTGGGCTGTACCCCTATTTCCGCCATGAAGTCCTCCCTCTTCGCCACCTTCACCTTTTTCCTCGGCGTTGCGGCGCTTCAGGCCGACACCAAGGTCATCGAAGCCTTCGAGGGCGACGGCTTCGATAGCTGGCAGGCCACTGGCACCGGTTTCGGTCTCGCGCCGATCGCCGGCAAGGTCGACGGCGTCAATGGCGAGTTCCGCAACTACGGCGGCAACGCGCTCGTCTGTTCTGGCCTTCGCGGCGACGCCGCCACGGGCACGCTGACCTCGCCTGAGATGAAGCTCACGCACGCCTCGCTTGGCTTCCTCGTCGCCGGCGGCAACCATCCCGGCAAGACCGCCGTCCAACTCCTCATCGGCGGCAAGGTCGTCCGCGAAACGACGGGCGCCAACGACCTGACCCTGCGCGAGACCGTCTGGGATATCGCGGAGTTTAAGGGCAAGTCCGGCGTCATCCGGATCATCGACACCCATGTCGGCGCTTGGGGTTTTATCGCCGCGGACCATTTCGTCTTTTCGACGGACGCCAAGCCCGCCTTCCCGAAGGGCGGCCGACCCAAGCCTAAGGCCGATAGCTCCCTCGTCCGCGTGGTCGGTGAAGGCAGTGCCGCGCTCGTCTCCGGTGCGACCTTCAAGGTCTCTGCCGATCGCAAGGTCACCGGCGTCACCTCGCCCACTGCCATCGGCTTTGCTAATGACGGCTCCGTCTACGTCGCCGAATCCCATCGCTTCCGCTTCGGTGTCGAAGATGACCGCAATCACCTCTACTGGTATCACGACGACCTCGCCGCGGCGACCACCGCCGATCGCTTAGCTCTGCACAAGAAGTGGGAGGCCAAGCGCTCGCACGAATGGATGACCGCCAAGTCCGAGCTCATCCGCCACGTTGGCGGCGAGCAGGTCGACGGTACCTTCACGACCCACAAAATCTTTTCCGGTGGCTTCAATGATGTGCTGGATGGTACGGGTGCCGGCGTCATGGCCTGGGATGACACGGTCTACTTCGCCTGTATCCCAAAACTCTGGATGATGCAGGACGCCAAGCAGGACGGCGTGGAAACCGCCCGTAAGGTCATCGAAGACGGCTTCGGTGTGCGCATCTCGCTCTCGGGACACGACATGAACGGCTTCGCCATTGGCCCGGACGGTCGCGTCTGGGGCACGATTGGCGACCGTGGCTTCAATGTCACTACCAAGGAAGGCAAGAAATACGACTCCCGTAATCGCGGCGCGGTCTTCCGTTTCGAGCCCGACGGCACGAACTTCGAAGTGGTCCACTTCGGCCTGCGTAATCCGAAGGAGATTGCGTTCGATGACTTTGGTAACGGCTTCTCCGTGGACAATAATTCCGACCAAGGCGACGCTGCCCGCGTGGTGTATGTCGTCGAGGGTGCCGATTCCGGTTGGGAGATGGAACACCAGGCTATGCACACCTTCCATCGCTCGATCGGCCTCGAGCAGCGTCCGCTTTCGCGCTGGATGACCGAGAAAGTTTGGGAACTGCAGAACCCGGCCCAGCCGGCCTTTATCATCCCGCCTTCTGCTTACATTAGCTCCGGTCCTTCTGGTCTGACCTATCACCCCGGCGCGGGCTTCCTCGAATCCGAGGCCGGTCATTTCCTCATCTGCGACTACCGCGGCTCCGCTGGCGCTTCCGGCATCTGGTCCTTCAAGATGGAGCCCGCGGGTGCCGGGATGAAGATGACCTCCTCGCACCAGCTGCTCTGGGGTGTCGCCGCGACCGACGTCGAATACGACTGGAAGGGACGCCTCGTCGTTTCCGACTTCATCACCGGCTGGGAGTCTCACGAGGCCGGACGTCTCGTGACCCTGGAAGCTAGCAAGATGATGAAGCCCGAGTCCGTGGCCCCCGTCGCCGCGCTCATTAACGGCGGCATCACCAAGGCCACTTCCGCCGAACTCGCCGGACTCCTTGCGCACGCCGACCAGCGCGTCCGCCTCCGCGCCCAGATTGAACTGACCCGCCGCCCCGATGCCGCGAATCGTTTTGAGGCCGCCACGAAGTCCGCGAACGCGCTCGAGCGCGTCCACGGCATCTGGGGCCTCGGCATCCTCGCCCGTCGTGGAGCGGCTATCGCCCCCGGCTCCGCCTGGAAGGGTCCGACCCCCGTAGCTTCCGTCGAAGTGCGTATCGCCGCCGCCCGTCGCCTCGTCCCGTTGCTGACGCATGCCGACGCGGAAGTCCGCGCTCAGGCTGTCCGCGCGCTCGAGGAGTCCCCGCTCAAGGGTAACGACCTGCCGCTGGGCAAGTTGATCCTCGACCCGTCGCTCCGCGTGCGTTCCTTCGCCGCCATCGCCGCCGCCCGCCTCGGTGCCGACAAGCATCTCCCTGAGGTGCTCGCCATGCTCAAGGAAAATGCCGACGCCGACCCCGTGCTCCGTCACGCCGGCTCCTTCGCCATTGATCATCTGTGCAAGACTGCCGAGTCCTTCGATGCCGTCGCCAAGGATGACAACGCCTCCGTCCGCCTCGCCGCCGTCGTTACCCTGCGCCGTCGTAACGACGCCTCCGCTGCCCGTTTCGTGAAGGACAAGTCGACGATTGTCGCCGATGAAGCCATCCGGGCGATCCATGACCTTGGATTCGAGGCCGGTCGTCCCGCCGTCGCCGCCCTCATCGATGATCTCGGCTCCCGCGAGTGGACGACTTTCATGCTCCGTCGCCTGACGCATAGCGCCTTCCGGCTCGGCGGTGAAGCGAACGCTGCGCGCGTGGTAGCCATCGCCGCCAACGAGAAGTTGCCGGCCGAAGCCCGCGCCGAAGCGCTCCGTCTTCTCGCCCTCTGGGCCAACCCGTATCCCGTCGACCAGTCGACTGGCCATTGGGCGCCGCTGCCGGCCCGCGATGCCAAGGAACTGCGGGCCAGCCTGAGTGCCGCTCTCCCCACGCTCCTCAAGGGTGAGTCCGACATCCTGCGCGCCTCGCTCGAACTCGTGGACCAGTATAAGCTTGAGGTCGCCTCGCTCTCCAACGACCTCCTCGCCGAGCTGGTCGCCAACACTCAGCTCAGCGCATCTGCCCGCGCCAAGGCCCTCGATTTCTGGCTCGGGCGCCAGCCTCCCGATTTCGCGACCGTCGCCAGCAAGTATGCTCAGGACAAGCAGGACGAAATCGCCATGGTCGCCATCAGCGCACTCGCGAAACTTAATCCTGCGCAGGGTCTGATCGTACTCTCCCAGTCCGCTTCGGACGGCTCGGCCATCCGCCGCCAAGGTGCGTGGAAGGCGCTTGCTGCGCTGCCCGCTCCTGGCGTCGACGCCCTCTTCGTCACGAAGCTCCAAGAGCTCGCGCAGGCCAAGGGTATCTCGCCTGCCGCGCTCGAGCTGCTGGAAGCTGCTGCGCTCCGTCCGGAGTCCTCCGTCAAGGAAGCTTTAGCCACCACGCAGAAGGCGATTGCGGCGAATTCCGACCCGCTCGCCAAGTGGCTGCCCGCCCTTGAAGGCGGCGACGCCAAGAACGGCTTCGCGCTTTTCCAAGCCTTGCCGGCCGGCCAGTGCCTGCGTTGCCACCGCGCGTCGGATGAAGCCCATGCCGCCGGAGGCGAAGCCGGCCCCAACCTCGCTGGCATCGCCAAGCGCGGAGACCGTCGTTACCTCCTCGAGTCCGTCGTGAACTCCGGCGCCGTCATCGCCGCCGGTTACGGTATCGTCACTATCGACCTCGCGAACGGCGGGACTCTGGTCGGTACGCTGATCAAGGATGAGCAGGGGCACGTCGACGTCGACGTCACCGGTAACCGCTGGCGGGTGGCGCGTAAGGACATCAAGTCCATGTCCACGCCCGTCTCCGGGATGCCGGCGATGGATGCCCTCACTTTGCCTGAAGTCCGTGACATGGTCGCCTGGCTCACCACCCTCGATAAGGCGCCCAAGAAGGCCAAGGTCGCTGATCCTAAGCCGCTCGACATCGCCACCATCAAGCCCGTGATCGCCGCCGTCGTTGCGAACGTCGACCCGGCCGTCATGGCTGCCGGCAAGCAGGCCTTCATGACGTGCATGGCCTGCCACGGTCCGAACGCCGAAGGCACCGTCATCGCGCCGCCACTCGCGAAAGCGAATTGGGTCAATGGACCCGTGGAGAACCTCATCCGCATCCAGTTGCGCGGCCTGCAGGGTCCCCTCACCGTCTCCGGCAAGGAGTACAAGCTCCCCGGGCCCATGCCACCCCAGGCATATCAGACCGACGAGCAGATTGCCGCCGTGTTGACCTATGTTCGTAATAGCTTCGGTAACTCCGCGTCGCCGGTGAAGCCTGAGCAGGTCAAGGCGCTGCGTGGCGAAGTCGGCAAGCCCATGCTGACCGAGGCTGACCTCGTTCCGGCTAAGTAATTAAACGACCATGAGTAAGCCCGGGCTCGCGAGAGACCCGGGCTTACTCATGGTCGGAGGTGTCAGCGGGTAGCGGTTGGCGGTTAGCGGATAGGAGAAGGTGGGCCTTGGCCCTAGGTAGGGCGGCCATTGCCATGGCCGCCGTTCGCCGCGGCAAGTGCGATGCGCGGGAAAAGTCTTTGACCTAATGAACCTCCGTCCGCCCACGGATGTGATAGCAATCACATCCCTACCTAGAGGTCGCGGCCGTGCAGGGATGCTCGGCCCTACCTGATGCATGTGCATCTTCCCTTACCGCCAACCGCCAACCGCTCACCGCGGGTTGGGTGACGACGTCGCGTCGTCATCCAACAAAAAGCCCCGGCGGATGCCGGGGCTTTGGTCGGGAGATGACGGTCGCCTTAGGCGATCGTGACTTCCTTCGTGAGGTAGACGTCCTGAATCGTGTGCAGGAGCTTCGCGCCTTCTTCGATTGGGCGCTGGAAGGCCTTGCGACCCGAGATGAGACCCTGGCCACCGGCGCGCTTGTTGATGACGGCGGTCTTGACGGCTTCGGCGAAGTCATTGTTGCCCGAGGGGCCGCCGGAGTTGATGAGGCCGATGCGGCCCATGTAGCAGTTGGCGACCTGGTAGCGGGTGAGGTCGATCGGGTGATCGGTCGAGAGGTCGGTGTACATACGCTTGTCGATCTTGCCGTAGGAGGATTCCGTGGCCTGGATTGCGAGGTAGCCGCCGTTGTTCTCGGGGAGCTTCTGCTTAATGATGTCGGCGCAGATGGTGACGCCGAGGTGGTTGGCCTGACCGGTAAGGTCGGCGGACACGTGGAAGTCCTTCTCCTTCGTCTTGAAGGCATTATTGCGGGTGTAGCACCAGAGGACGGTGGCCATACCGAGTTCGTGAGCCTGCTGGAAGGCGTGGGAGACTTCGATGATTTGGCGGTTGGTCTCGGCGGAGCCGAAGTAGATCGTCGCACCCACAGCGGCGCAGCCCATGTCGGCGGCCTGCTTCAGAGTGCCATACATCACCTGGTCACCGACGTTGGGGTAGGTGAGCAACTGGTTGTGGTTGATCTTCACCATGAAGGGAATCTTGTGCGCGTAGCGGCGAGAGACGCTGCTCAGGACGCCGAAGGTGGAGCAGACCGCGTTACAACCGCCTTCGATGGCGAGCTTCACGATGTTCTCACCGTCGAAGTAGATCGGGTTCTTGGCGAAGGAGGCGCCGGCGGAGTGTTCGATGCCCTGGTCGACCGGGAGGATCGAGACGTAGCCCGTGTTGGCGAGGCGGCCGGAGCCGTAGAGGCGCTGCAGGTTGGCCAAGACGCGGTTATTGCGATCCGAGGCGGAGAAGGCGTGGTCGACCCAATCCGCGCGAGGGGAATGGATCTGCTCCTTCTTGATCTTCGGGTTGTTGAACCCGAGGAGGTTTTCGGCTTCGGTGCCGAGGTGCTTTTGGATTTCGCTGTAGTGGCTCATGGTGCGGGGAAGGTGGGCGTCTGGTTTGGTGAACAGACCACCTCAAAAGGGCGAGTCCCGGTGCGGGCTTCAAGCCATAATTCAAAAACCGCCGTAAAAGCCTGAACAGTCGAGTGGGTTGACCGAAAATCGGCTGAACGGTTCAAATCTGCCAATCTTCCCCCGAGGCCGATGCGGGTTTGGGCAGGTCGGGGTGCGGGGCCGTCACGATACGAAGGACTGCTTGGCCGCCGCCGGCCAGTTCGCGGGCGCGGCGAACCGCTTTGGCAAGCGCTAGGTTCGGATTGGCCTCTTCGAACGGGAAGACGTTCTCCTTGCCGACTGACTGGTCAAGGCCCGCATTGACGATGATCTTCAGCGTATCGGCCTTCGCCTCGCAGAGGATCAGGTGGCGGCCATCGGCCTTCAGCGTGTCGGCCAGGTCGCGTAGGAGCAGCACGCCGTTGGCGTCGAGGTAGAGTGCTTCGCGGAACTTTAGCACGAGTACCTTCAGGTTCGGATCAGCCGAGGCGCGGCGCAGGTGTTCGTGGAAGGCCTGGGTCGCGCCGAAGTGCAGGCTGCCTTCGACGTGCAGGATCGAGATGCCCGTCGTGCCTTGGCCCTTCGGGCGTTCCTTGATCTCGCCGGTGTCGGAGAAGTCGTATTCGACGACCTGGGGGGTCGAGGTCTGGCGCAGGTAGAAGGCGACCGCGACCGACGTACCAAGGAAGATTGCGATGTCGAGCGGGGCGAGCAGGGCGGTCGCGAAGGTGGCGAGGAAGACCGTGCGGTCTTGGGCGCTGGATTTCAGAATCAGCTTGATCGCCGAGAAGTTCGCGAGCTCGAGTTCGGCGAGGATGACGAGGATCGCCAATGTCGAGAGCGGCACGACCGCCACCGCCGGGCTGGCGAGGAAGAGGGCGCCGAGGATGAAGCCCCCGCAGAGCAACGAGGCCATCGCCGTGCGGGCGCCGCTGGCGACGTTGAGGGCCGAGCGGCTGATCGAACCCGAGGCTGCCATGCCCCCCGTGAAGGCGCAGGCGATATTCGCCATGCCGAGGCCGTAGACTTCTTGGTGAAGGTCAGACGGCCGGCCGGTCTTCAAGGCCGAGGCACGGGCGTTGGCCGTCCCTTCGATGACGATCAGCACCGCCAGGGCGAGGGCCGGCGAGAAGAGCGTCGAGAGCGTGCGGCCAGAGAAATCGGGCAGGGGCAGGGCGCCCCCGGGTTGGGCGGCCTGGCCGACGTAAGCCACCAGGTCGCCGCGGGCTCCTTGGTTGAGGGCCACGTTTTGCGCGAGGATCGCGCCGAAGGTCGCGACCACGACCGCGCCGAAGATCGCCTTACCAACGCCGTATTTCGGCCGGAGGATGAAATAGGTGATCCCCGTGATGAGGGTCAGGCCCATTTCGGGATTGATCAGCTCGCGGCCCATAAGGAAAGCATGCCAGAGCACCTCGGGGAGCGTTTCCCCAACGTGATCGCCGGGCATGCCAAGGGCGATGGGGAGTTGGAGCGCGATGACGCGCAGTGCCGCGGCGGCGATGTAAGCGGCGATCACCGTGCGTGGGACGAAGTCGGCGAAGCCGCTGAGGCGCAGCCAGGAAGCCAGGAGTAGGAAGGCGCCGGTCATCAGCACCAAGGTCGGGAGGGCTGAGGCGCGCAGCTCCGGGTTGACGGCGCCCAGCGTGGCGAAAGCGCCGAGCAAGAGGGCGGCGGTGGCGTTGGTCGGGCCGGCGGAGAGATTGGCGGAGCCGCTGAAGAGCGGGGCCACCGCGGCGGCGACGCCGCAGCCGACCAGTCCGCACCAAATCGGTAGGCCAGCCTTCATCGCGAAGGCCATCGACATCGGGAAGGCGAGCAGCGCAACGTTCAGTCCAGCGAGCAGGTCGGCCTTAAAGGACGGTCCGTCCATCGAGCGGAGTACGCCGACAAAGGGAAGGGATTTCGGGCGAGGCAGGGCCGCGAGCTGGCGACCGAAGGAACCGAGGGCGGAGAAGAAACTGAGGAGGCCGCTGCGCACGTCCTGTTTGTTGCGGGTCAGGAGCGGACGTTCAACCGATTTCGGCGCTCAGTCGAAGGCCTCAGGACAAAGCTGCGAGATGAGCGATTGCTGGAGCAGCCCGAAGCAGGCGTAGCAAGCGAGGGCGTGGCGCTTTTCGGTCGGCAGGGATTCGTCATCGAGATCCTCGGCGCTCTCCAGCTGGGCGTCAGTGATATCGGCGAAGACCAGGTCGCGGAGGGCGAGGCGGACGGCGGAGAGGGCGCGGAGGAAGGCGTGGGCCTGGCCTTCGTTCTTGAGGACGATGACGGCCGGTTCCCCTTTGGCGCTGGCGAAGGCCACGGCGAGTAAGCGGGCTTCTTCGGAGGCCTGCGCAGAAAGCGTCTCGACCCAGAAACCGGCGATCTCCCGGTCGGCGCTGGGTACGTTAGCGCGGTTGACCGTGACCCGCGCGGCGGCGGGGGCGATGAGCCGGAGCAGATCGGTGAGGACCGTGCGCGCTTCCTGCGTCATGCTAAGGCGCAGTTCAGCCATCTTTTTCGAGGAGGGCATGGAGGTGCCACTGTTGCAGTTCGAGGGCGAGCATCTCGGCCCGTTCGCGGTCGCCGGTCCACACGGTCGCGCGGCCTTCGGCGTGGATGGCGCGCATGAGTTTCTTGGCATCGGGGGTGGTGATCCGAAGCACGCTGACGAAGGCCACGACGACGTAAGCCTGGTAATTAATGGGATCGTTGAGCACGACGACGTTCCACTTGGGTGCCGCTGTGACCAGCGTCTCAGTCTTGATTTCGGGCTTGAGTTTCGGCTTGGCCATCAGGGCTCAGGTCAGAACGTGAACGTAACGTCTCCCGCAGTTTCCGCAAGCCATCGATGAGTTCATCCGTCCGGGCGCGCGCCGACGTTTCCGTCGGTTGGCGCTCGACTTGGTTGGCCAGGCCAGCGAGGCCGGCGCAGGCCATCAGGGAAAGCATGCCTCTGGCCCCATGGGCTTCGCGGCTGAGGGTGTCCGGCTCGGCGGAGTCGCGGGCGACGCAGAGGCGGCCGATGATGTCCTCGGCATGGCGGAGGAAGGCTCGGGCCGCGGCCTTGAGATCTTCGGCGTCCTCGGACTCGGCGGCCTCGAGATTGGCGGCGAATTCGTCATCCCGTACCTGGCCGAGGGCGACTTCCTGGCCGGCCCCGAGCAGCTCCAGTTTCTCCAGTAATTCGACCCCTCGGACTGGCTTGGCCAGATAGGCGTCGAACCCGGCGGCCTCGCAGCGGGCGCGATCGAGCTCCTGGGTCATGGCGGTGAGCGCGAGGAGGGCGGTACGGCGGCGGCCGCGGGCCTTTTCTTCGGCGCGGATGGCGGCGGCGACGGAGAGGCCGTCCATGATGGGCATCTGGATATCGAGGATCGCGACATCGAATTCCTTGGTCCGCCAGAGGTCGAGGGCGGCGGAGCCATCGACCGTGGCGCTCACTTCATGTCCAGCGCGGCGGAGACGGGCGCTGGCGACCTCGCGATTGACCTCATTATCCTCGGCAAGGAGAACGCGCAGCTTGCGGGAGGTGCGCAGGGCGCCGTGGGTGGGCTCATGTTCTTCGCGGACGGGGGTGCCGGTGCTGAAACGGGTCCAGAGGGTCGTGAGCGTGACCGGGCGGAAGAGTTGGGCTTGGCTGCGGAATTCCACCTCGGTGGAGGTCACCAGGATGACCTGCTCGCGCGGGAATGCGGGGAGCCGCGGGCTGACGTCTTCGGGGAGATCGATGATCGCGCGGCTGAAGGGATTTTCCGCGGCGGCCGCGGCGGCCCAAAGGGCCTCAGCCTCGTCGCAGGTCTCGGTTTCCACGCATTCGGCGCCCCACAGGCTCAGCGAATCGGCGAGCCAGCGACGGACGGCGGGGTCGCCGTCCACGAGCAGGATGCGTTGGCCACTGAGCTTCGGCGGGGGCGGAGGCGTGAAGTTCGGATTAGGTTCGACCATGACCGTCGCCTCGAAAGCCGAACCGACGCCGAGTTCGCTCGTCACCTTCATGTAACCATCCATCGCCTGGGTCAGGCTGCGGACGATCGTGAGGCCGAGGCCCGTGCCGCCGAAGCGGCGGGTCGTGGAGGCGTCGGCCTGCGTGAATGGTTCGAAGATGCTCTCGAGGCGGTCGGCGGGGATGCCGATGCCCGTGTCGCGGACCGTGAGCAGCGCGCGCAGGCGACCATTACGCTCCTCGAACCCGAGTTCGGCGTGGACGTGGCCCCTTTCGGTGAACTTGACCGCATTGCCGACGAGGTTGGCGATGATGCGGCGGAACTTGATCGGGTCGCCGAGCACGGATTGCGGTGCGTCCGCCTTGATGAGGACGGCGAGCTCGACGCCCTTGCGGCCGGCCTGGTGCTGGAACTGGGCGGCGACTTCTTCGAGGGCGCGGACCGGGTTGAAGGGGATATTCTCGATGGTCACGTTACCGCGGTCGAGGCGGGAGAAGTCGAGCACGTCGCGGACGGTGTCTTCGAGCTCGCGGGCGCAGGATTGGATTTTTGTGAGCACATCGGCCGGGACCAGGCTGGGCGTCTCGAGGTTGGTTTCACAGAGCCCTTGGATGGCGTTGATCGGGTTGCGGATCTCGTGCGTCACGTTGGCGACGAACTGCCACTTCGCGGCCGCCACTTCTTCGGCCTTCTCGAGGGCGATGCGGAGGCGGTTATGTTCGTCCACCGATTCCGTGATATTGACCGCGAAGGTGAGGAGCCCGTTGGGCAGGCCACCCCCGCCCTTGATGCGTTCGTGGACGACGCGGACGAGGCGCGAGCGATGATCCAGCGTCTCGAAGTGCATGACGGCGTGGAGCACACGCTGTCCCGTGCGGATGACTTCCTCGTCGAACTGCTGGAACTGGTCGCTGGTCTTGGGGGAAAGAATTTCGGCCAACGTGAGGTCGGCCACGTAGCCGCGGTAAGGTAACGCCAGGAATTCGTCGAGGCTCCGGCTGGTATGCAGGATGCGGCCTTGGAGGTCGCGAAAGATGATGAAGTCAGGCGAGTTCTCGATCAGCGTCCGCGCGAGGCTCATGCCGGAGCGGGGCGTCAGGAGCGGGGCGCCGTTGACCTGCGGGTCTTCGGCGAAGATCAGCCAGACCTGGCGGTCGAGCTTCGGGTCGGGTTGCAGGATGATCTTCGCGGCGCGAATCGGTTCCCCTTGGTTCGCATTGCGCAGCTCGAGCAGACCACTCCAGGCAGACCAACGGGCGGCCGAATGGAGGAGGGTGGAGGCGGGTTGGCCGTTTTCGAGCTCCAGGAAGAGCCGGTCGATGTTCATGCCCGCCTGGACCTTGCGCCCTACCGTGCGGTCGACGAGCGGGTTGGCGAACAGGATCTCACCCTTCCGGCTGCAGACCAAGAAAGGCCAGGGAAGGAGGTCAGGTAATGTGGACAGGTCCGCCATCAGTTGCCAGAGAGCATGGGGGGCTCCTTGCCGGGGACAACCCTCCATCTGATGAGGGGAAGGCTCTAACTACGAGGGACAGGGACAGGACAGGGACGGGACAGGGATAGGGATAGGGTGGGGGTAGGGGTAGGCCGTTTGTAGTTAATTAATGGATACGAATGGCTCGGGGGAAGATGGACGACCCCGGGGTCGCCGGGGTCGTATCTTGCTTTTGGTGCTCAGGAAGGGACTTGAACCCTTACGCTTTAGGGGCACTGGAACCTGAATCCAGCGTGTCTGCCATTCCACCACCTGAGCATTAAAGCGGATAGGTGAGCAAAGGGTTAGCGCTTGCTCTGTCAAGGTCAGGGCTGGCGCAGGGTCTTCAGCATGTAGACGCAGTCGAGTTTCTGACCGAATTTGTGTCCGACGCCGCGCAGCAGGCCCGCTTGTTCGAAGCCCAGCGAGGCGTGCAGGTGGAGGCTCGGGGCTTGTTCGCCCGAGATGCGGGCGATTACAGAGCAATGCCCGATGGCCTCCGCGCGGAGCAGGAGCTCCTGCAGCATGCGCCTGCCGAGGCCTTCGCCGTGCCGGGTAGAGTCGATGAAGATCGAGTCCTCGACCGTCGCGGACCACCCTTGGCGGGTGTTATAGGTCGAAAGGGCCCCCCAGCCGACCACTTTACCTCCCGATTCGATGACTAAGGCCGGGTGGGAGGGGCCTCGGTTGCGCAGCCAGGCTGCCCGGCCATCGTCCGTCTCCTCGGTCAGGTGCCAGGTGCAGGTGCTGGTCCGGACATAGTGGTTATAAATGGCGTTGATCGCCCGGATATCGGCCGGCAGGGCGGGGCGGACGCTCATTTCCATGGCTCGGAGAGATAACCTCAACGCGGGCTTAAACAAGCACAGGAAATCCCGTTGACAGTCGGACGCAGGTTAACTTTGTTGGCCGACCTGCCGTTGTTGAAACGGCCCTCCCGACCATGAAAGTCACCTCCTCCCTCAAGTCGCTCAAGAAGCGCCATCCCAATTGCCAAGTCGTCCGCCGCAAGGGCCGCATCTACGTGATCAACAAGACGCACCCCCGCTACAAGGCGCGCCAGGGCTAATCCCCAGCAAACCCCATTATCTTATGAAGAAGGCAGGCCATCCTGAATATAACAACGTCGTCTTCGTGGATGTCTCCACGAACCGCGAGTTCCCGGCTCGTTCGACCATGAAGTCGAAGGAGACCAAGCTGATCGATGGCGTCGAATATTTCGTCATCCGTCGCGAAGTCACCATGGACTCGCACCCCGCCTATACCGGCGAAAAGCGCTTCGTGGACTCCGCCGGTCGCGTCGAGAAGTTCAACACCAAGTTCCGTCGCAAGTAAGCCCCCTGGGAGCTTGGCCAAAACCGCCTGGTTTGCCCGGCGGTTTTTTTGTGCTCTTACAGGCCTGCCCCCTCCTCGGCGGGGGCAGAAAGGTGGGAATCGGCCTGGGCGGCGGGGGTAGGGCCGAATGAAGGCCCTTTTAAGCGGCATTGGCTCTTTTGACGGAAAAACGGCTATATTTAGGCATTTTAGAGGCACTCATTGCCGGGGGCAGGCTAATCCCTCTGGGAATAACACCCTAAAGTTCCCATCCTTGGCCCCCCCTTAATAGTCCTCTAACCCTTGATTATCAAAGCCCCCCGACTTTATTCACAGGGTATTGTGAATGGAAGTGGGTAAAAGAGATGTTAAAACGGGGTAGGAAGCATTTTAAACAAAAAGTGCTTGATTTTATCCCTGCCCCAAGCAAAGAGTATTCCCGCTATGAAACATATCCTACCGATCCTCACCCTCACGACCCTCGCTGCCGCTGCCTCTGCCCAGGCTGCTGCTCCGTCTGGTCTCTCCTACAACCGCGTTGGCCTCAGCTACGATACGGATGATAAGGGCTACACCCTCTCGGCTTCGGCCCTGATCGGTGGCTCTAACTTCCTCGTTGAAGCTGAAACCAGTGTTGGTGGCGCCAATTCCGGCAACGGCGTTGACTCCGTGTCCCTCGGCTACGTTTTCAAGAACGTCGCCCTCGGCGCTGACGCCACCGTCTCCGTCGGCTCTAACGAGTCCTACGGACTCGACGTCCGTAAGGACCTCGGCAACAACATCGAACTCGCTGTCGGCTTCGCTCGCGTCGGCGGAGCCAACGGTTGGGGTGCCGAACTCGCTTACAACGTGAGCAAGCAGATCCAGATCGCCGTTGGTGTCTCCGACTCCAACATCGCTGGTTCGTCTTCGACCACCGACATCTCGGTTCGCTACAACTTCTAATCTTAGGATTAGAGGCTGATTACAAGGGCCCCGGCAACGGGGCCCTTTTTGTTTACATTTAAAATCTGTTCCAGGGCGATTGTGACGGGCTGATGCCAAACGCGCACGTTTTTTGTTGTTTTACGCTCACCCGTGCCTACTACTAACCATGCATATGAAGCACATCCTCCCGATCCTCACCCTCACGACCCTCGCTGCCGCTGCCTCCGCCCAGGCTGCTGCTCCGTCCGGCCTCTCCTACAACCGCGTCGGTCTCGGCTACAACTCCGACACCAAGGGCTACACCCTCTCGGCTTCGGCCTTGATCGGCGGCTCTAACTTCCTCGTTGGTGCTCAAACCACTGTCGGTGGCGGTTCCACCCTCGGTAACGGCACCGACTCCGTGTCCCTCGGCTACGTCTTCAAGAACGTCGCCAATGGCATCGACGCCACCGTCGCCCTCGCCTCCGACGAGGCTTACACGATCAATCTCCGCAAGGACCTCGGCAATAGCCTTGAAGTCGCTGCCTCCTTCGGTCGCAACTCCGCTGACAACAATGTCTGGGGTGCTGAGCTCGCCTACAACGTGAGTAAGCAGATCCAGCTCGCTGTCGGTTACTCCGACGAGCAGGGCCAGGCTTCGACCACGGACATCTCGGTTCGCTACAACTTCTAATCTTCGGATTAGAGTCTGATCACAAGGGCCCCGGCAACGGGGCCCTTTTTGTTGGCCGGGGATATCGGTCAGGCCGCGGTGGCCTGACCCAGGCAGGATCAGAGCCCCTCGCGGGAGGGCCGGCCCTTGGGAGAATCAGGCATGCCCTTGGACCGGAAGAACTCGCCGAGCACCTCGGAGCGGGCTTCAGCCAGCTTATTCCTCTTCACGTCTTCCGGGGTCAGTAGCTTCTGGCGTTCGGTCATGATGCGCCGGAGCTGCATGAGGGCCGACTGTTGGAGTTGGCGAACGCGTTCGCGGGTCAGCTTGAAGCGCTCGCCGACCTCTTCGAGCGTCAGCGGGCTTTCGCCATTGAGGCCGAAGCGGTGGGTCAAGATTTCGGCTTCGCGCGGCTCGAGTGCGGCGAGCATCTCGGCGATTTCGGCGTTATCGGATTTACCGCGCAGCGTCTCGAAGGGCGTGCGTTCGGATTCATCCTTCACCAGGTCGCCCAGCGTTGCGTCGCCTTCCTCGCCGACGGGTTGGTCGAGGGAAGCCGCGCGGTTGGCGATCGACTTCATGTGCACGACCTTGGCTAGGGGGATTTCCATCGCCATGGCAATTTCGTCGTTATGCGGTTCCCGGCCGATCTCGACGGTGAGCCGGGCCGTGACGCGGCGCATCTGCGCAATACGGTCGACCATGTGCACCGGTAGGCGAATCGTCTTCCCGTTGGAGGCCAGCGCGCGCTTGATGGCCTGCTTGATCCACCATGAGGCGTAGGTGCTGAGCTTGCCACCCTTGTCGGGGTCGAAGCGCTCGACGGCCTTGATGAGCCCGAAGTTGCCCTCGCTGATCAGGTCCATCAGGGACAGCCCGAAGTTATCGTAGTCCTTCGCAATCCGCACGACCAAGCGGAGGTTTGACTGGATCATCTTCTGGCGAGCGGCTTCGTCGCCCTTAAGAACGCGACGGGCCAAGGCGGTCTCTTCTTCTAAGGTCAGCAGGGGCGTCTTGCCGATCTGATCGAGGTAATAGCGAATCGGTGAACGCTCCTCCGTGGACAACTCTTCCCACGGCAGCCCAGGTTCGGTGGGATCCGTATCCGGGGCGGGGACAGGGCTGGGGCGGGCGACCGGGGCGGGGGGCAACGGTTGCTTAGCCGGTAGGGGGAGCTTGCCGGTTTCTTTCGACGGCTTGGCCACAGGCGGCACCTGCCTCTTGGCGGCTTTCTTGGGTTTGGACTTTGGCAAGGGGTGCGTCAGGGACGAAGGCCGGCGGCCAGGCCGAGGGCGCGGAGCACGCTCTTGGACTTGCTGATGGTCTCTTCGTATTCGGAAGTGGGAATCGAATCGGCGACGACGCCAGCGCCGGCTTGGATGCTGGCGACGCCATGACGGAGCGAGGCGGTGCGGATGACGATGCACGAGTCGTGGCCGCCATCGAAGCCGAAGTAACCGACGGCGCCGCCGTAGACGCCGCGGCATTCGCCTTCGAGCTCAGAGATGACCTGCATGGCGCGGACTTTGGGGGCGCCGGAGAGGGTGCCGGCCGGGAAGGTCGCGCGGAAGAGGTCGAAGGCGTCCTTCTCAGGGGAGAGCTGGCCTTCGACCTGCGAGACGATGTGCATCACGTGCGAATAGCGTTCGACAATCGCGTAGTCGGGTACCTTGACGGAGCCTGGCACGCAGACGCGCCCGAGATCATTGCGGGCGAGGTCGACGAGCATCAGGTGCTCGGCGCGTTCTTTCGGGTCGGCGAGCAGCTCGGTCTCAAGCTGCCGGTCAGTGGCTTCGTCGATGCCCCGGGGACGCGTGCCGGCAATCGGGCGGATTTCGCAGAGCCGGCCGGTCAGGCGCACGTTGACTTCAGGCGATGCCCCGACGACGTCGAAACCGCGGCCGGTCTCCATGACGAACATGTAGGGGGAAGGGTTCACGTGGCGGAGTACGCGGTACAGGTCGAGGGGATCGCCCTTGAAGGCGACGTCGGTGCGGCGGGAGAGCACGACCTGCACGCAGTCGCCGGCGCGGATGTAGTCCTGCGTCCGGCGGATGGCGCTTTCGAAGGCGGCTTGGTCCACGTTAGCCTTGCCGGTCGCGAAGTCGGCGACGGCGGGGAGCTCCGCCGCGACGGCGGCCCGAGGGCCTGAGATGACTGCGCGCAGGGAGGCGAGTTCCTGCTGCGCGGCGGCCCAGGCGGCATCGGCGTCGGCCGGCGACTTCACGCGCGCGTTGACGATAAGGCGCAGGGTCTGCCGGGCGTTATCGAAGGCGACGACGCGGTCGACGAGCATGAAGTGCAGGAGGGGGGTGCCGGCGGGATCCTTGGCGGCTTTGGGGACCGTGGGTTCGACCCGGTGGACGTATTCGTAGCCGACCATGCCGACCATGCCGCCGACGAACGGAGGGAGCCCGGGTATCTTCGCCACGCGCAGCCCTGAGAGCTCCTTCTTCACCAAGTCCAGCGGATCGGCAGGCGTCGGGAAGGTCTCCTTGGACCCGTCGCGTCGGGTGATTTCGGTGCGGTCTTCCCAAGCGGTGAGGGTCATCGCCGGGGCGGCGCCGCAGAAACTGTAGCGGCCCAACTTATCTCCGCCGGTGACGGACTCGAAGAGAAAGGGGGAACCCAAGGCACGGAGACGGGCGTAGACCGATACCGGCGTCTCCAGGTCGGCCATCATATCAAGGCACACCGGGATAAGGTCGGACTTCTGGGCCAACTGGCGGAAAGTTGCTTGGTCAGGGACAAGGCTCACGCGGTCATTAAGATGCTCTAAACCATGGTTTGGAAACCAATTAAAGCAAACCCACCCGAATGAAGCCCCCCGCGGGGATTATCCCTGCGGGCCGGCGGTCCAGCGGCCCCAGAGCGAAAGGGGGAGTAGGCGTCCGTTATTCTCTTGGCGGAGGGCGAGTTCACCGATGTCCACCTGGCCTCCCAATCCGCGGGTGTTCTCCTCGAGTAGGTTATGACAGAGGATCGATGAGGCATCGATGGTGTAGACCGTCAGCAGAATGAACTGGGGCTTAGGTGACAGCAGTTCGCGGCAGGCCCGCAGGAGCGGGGCGAGGTCGCGTTCGACTTTCCAGAACTCACCGGTGGGACCGCGGCCGAAGGCGGGCGGGTCGAGCATGATGGCTTCGTATTTATTGCCGCGCTTCACCTCACGCTTCACGAAGGTCATCGCGTCCTCGATGATCCAGCGGATGGGCTCCTCGGCCAGGCCGGAGAGTTCCTGGTTGCGGCGGCCCCAGGCCACGGCGGGTTTGGAAGCATCGACATGGGTCACGTGCCAGCCGGCCTGGGCGGCGACGAGCGAGGCGGCGCCAGTGTAACCGAAGAGATTAAGTAGGCGGGGACGGGGTTCGAGCTTCTGGGGGCGTGCCGCGACCCATTGCCAGTGCGGCGACTGTTCGGCGAAGACGCCGAACTGCTTAGAATTATCCATGAACCGGAGCTGGAAGCGGAGCTTACCCAGCCGGGTCTCCCACTCCTTGGGACAATCTCCCTTGAGCTTCCAGCGTCCCTCGCGGCCCCCTTCCTCGTGCTCCGCGACCGCGCGGGCCCATTCGGCGGCGGGCAAGGATTTACTCCACCAGGCCTTGGGCTCGCTGCGGATCATGCGGACGCCGCCGATTTCTTCGAGTTTGAACCCGTCGCCGGAATCGAGGAGGCGGTGTCCCTCCCAGTCGCTGACTAGTACGCTGATTTCCACGCACGCATCGTGGGGAAGGCTCGGCCGGGAGGGAAGCCCGCTTTTGCTCGCCAAAACTTTTTCCGCCCTTCCTCTTGGCGTTGATGAGCAGAGAGCTGGCCAGCGCACGCTGGGAGACGAAGGTCTCCGGGCTCGCCATGCTCACCCGTGATTGGCAGGGCGCTGGCCTGCCGCCGCTCACCCTGAATCCGCCGGCTCGCCTGACGTTACTCGAATCCGCCGACGTCCGCTCCTGGGCCTTGCGCTCCGGCCATTGGCTGGAAGCCGACCGCGTCCACTTCTTCTTCTGGAAGGCGCTTTGTCCGGAAGTCGCCGATGGCACGGTCAGCGTCGCTGGTCCGTTCAACGACTGGGGGCGGACCGTCGATGGGGATCGCTGGGTCTTGAGTCCAGTCTGCGTCGCGGGGGCCGAGGGTTTCGAACTCAGTGTCCCCGCAGAAGCCATCCTCGGTGAGGCCGAGGAGGTTCCCTTCAAGTTCCTCCGCGACGGGGGGCGTTGGATCGAGCCGCCGCATGACGCCGACAACATCCGCCGCACCGCCGACAACCATCGTAACCTCGTCGTCTCCCGCCAGCGGACGGATAAGCATGTCTTCCGTTTCCACGCCGCCGATGTCGATCCGTCGGTCGCGCCCGTGCGGATGATCTTCGAGACGCCCGAACTCCTCGAACTCGGCGATATCTTAGCGTCCGACCCGCTCGACGTGCTCGAGCCGCCCGGCAATTTCGGCGCGAACGTCCTCGCTGGATCGACGGAGTTCCGGGTCTTTGCCCCGCGGGCTCGCGCGGTGGAGGTCAGCTGGCGCCGGCCCGCCAGCGACACCGAGTCTGCGCTGACGCTGAAGCCCGAAGGGCAGGGCGCCTGGTCGGGTACGTGCCCGGAAGACCTCAGCGGCGCCCATTATTGGCTGTCCGTTGTGTTGAACGAAGTGGGCACGCAGGAGCGCTTCGGCGATACGCGGTGCGTCGATCCATGGGCTCGGGCGGTCGTCGGCCCGCGGCAGGCCGCCGGCATCGTCCTGGCACCGGAGGCCTTGGCGCCGTTGACGGATGGCTTCGCGCCGCCGCCGGTTGAAGACCTCGTCATCCTGGAGGGCCACTTGCGCGACCTCCTCGGCCTCGCCGAAGGCGCGCCCGCCGCCGGTGGCTACCGTGAGCTCGCCCGCTTTGTGCGGACGCAGGGTAACTACCTGCGGACCTTGGGCGTCAACGCCCTCGAACTCCTGCCGTGCGCGGAGTTTGAGCATGCGGATAAACAGGAATACCACTGGGGCTACATGCCCGTCAGCGCATTCGGCGTCGCTAATCAGTATGCTTCTGCGCCGGGCGTCGTCGCGCTCGAGGAGTTCCGCGACCTCGTGCGCGCCTGCCATGAGGCGGGCTTGGCCGTAATCATGGACGTTGTGCTCAACCATTTCGGTTCGCCCAACGGTTTGGGTGCCATCGACGCCCCTTATTATTATCGCGTCGACCCACAGGGCGGGCTGACGAACTGGAGCGGCTGCGGCAACGATGTGCGCGCCGAAGCGCCGATGTTTAAGCGGCTCGTGCACGCGGCGCTCCGGCATTGGACGGAGACGCTGGGCGTCGATGGCGTGCGTCTCGACCTGGCTGAACTTCTCGGCACGCCGCTCCTGCGCGAGATCGAGGCCGACTTTCGCTTTCGCGCCCCGCACAAAATCCTCATCGCCGAGCCTTGGAGTTTCCGTGGGCATGCCGCGCGCGACCTCGACGACACCACCTGGACGAGCTGGGACGACGCGTTCCGGGAGTTCTTGCCGGCTTATGTCCGCGGCCACGCCAAGGCCGCCGACCTGCTGCACCAAGTGGCCGCCTGCGCGTTTCGCCCGGCAGCGCGCCTGCGTTATGCGCAGTCGCATGACGACATGGCCTGGCTGGACCGCATCACCGAGCGGGCTGGCGCCGACGCGCTTGATCCGACGGCCGGCGATATCCTGCGGACGCGCATGATGCACGTCATCCTGCTCTGCGCCGCGGGCGTGCCGATGCTCTGCGCTGGGCAGGATTTCCTCATGACCAAGCGCGGGGTCGGCAACACGTGGCGCCGCGGCGACCTCAACCGCCTCGACCCGGCTCGGCGCGCGCGTTTCCACACCGAGCACGAATTCGTCGCCCAGCTGATCCGCTTCCGCCTCTCGGCGGCCGGAGTCGGCTTGCGTCCTCGCCAGGTCGTCTCGCCCGGCTGGATGCAGGCCGCCCATCAGCAGGGCGGAGAGGCTTTTGTCGCCGTCCTGAACGCGGATGGCGCGCTGGGCGCCGCGCGGGTGCTGCTGGCCTGCAATCCGCACGATCACGAAGTGAGGCTGACCTTGCCGCAGGCCGGTGATTGGGTGCCTGTGGTCCTCTCGCCACTTCCCGCCTGCCCGCATGCGCCGGGAGCCTTGCCGCGGTTCGAGTCGACTCAGGTGGTTTTGCCACCCTTGGCCTCCGCCGTCTGGTCCGCCGGGGCTTGAGCCGCATTCTCGCTTGCCAATAGGGGGTGGCAGGGCCTTTTTCATCCCTTTCCTCCCTTTGCGCGAACCCTCTCTCACACACCACACCATGGCCACCAAAGTAGCTATCAACGGATTCGGCCGCATCGGCCGTCTCGTCTTCCGCGCCCTCGTCGAACAGGGTCACCTCGGCACGACCTTCGACGTCGTCGCCGTCGGCGATATCGTCCCGGCGGACAACCTCGCCTACCTTTTGAAGTATGACTCCACCCAAGGTCGCTTCGCCGGCACCGTCTCCTCTAAGAAGTCCTCCCCGGACAAGGCCGAAGACGACGTCCTCGTCGTGAACGGCAGGGACATCCTCGTGGTTTCCGCCCGCACCCCCGCCGAGCTACCTTGGAAGGCCCTGGGCGTCCAGGTCGTCATCGAGTCCACCGGCCTCTTCACCGAAGCTGCCAAGGCCAAGGGTCATATCGAAGCTGGTGCCAAGAAGGTCATCATCTCCGCTCCGGCCAAGGATGAGGACATCACCGTGGTCCTCGGCGTCAACGACGACAAGTATGACGCGGCTATCCACCACATCATTTCCAACGCCTCCTGCACCACGAACTGCCTCGCGCCGCTCGTCCACGTGCTGATCAAGGAAGGCTTCGGCGTCGCCGAAGGCCTGATGACCACCGTCCACGCTTACACCGCGACCCAGAAGACCGTCGATGGTCCGTCCAAAAAGGATTGGAAGGGCGGTCGCTCCGCGGCGATCAACATTATCCCGTCGGCTACGGGCGCCGCGCGCGCCGTCGCCCTCGTCCTCCCGGAAGTGAAGGGTAAGCTGACCGGCATGGCCTTCCGCGTGCCGACCCCGACCGTCTCGGTCGTCGATCTCACCGTCAAGACCGTCAAGGAGACCTCCCTCGCCGAAATCAAGGCCGCCCTCAAGAAGGCGTCCGAGACCTACCTGAAGGGCATTTTGGCTTACACCGATGATGAAGTGGTCTCCTCTGACTTCATCCACGACAAGAGCTCGTCGATCTTCGACGCCGGCTCCTCGATCGAGCTGAACAAGAACTTCTTCAAGCTCATCAGCTGGTACGACAACGAGTGGGGCTACTCCAACCGCGTCGTCGAGCTCCTGAGTAAGGTCACGGCCAAGCTCTAAGCCGCGCTTAGATTCCTCCGCGACAGGCGGCCCATCCGGGCCGCCTGTCCTGTTTGGGGTGGCTGGCGGGGCGGGGTAGGGCGGTTACGATGGTTTAAGAGGCTTCGGGCGGTTTGTTCTTCCCACGCTTGGCCTTACGCCTTTCTGTGCTCCTTTCACCACCATGCCTGCTCTTTCCCTCCGCGAACTCGGCTCCATCAAGGGGCAGCGCGTCCTCGTCCGAGTCGACTTCAACGTCCCTCAGGACAAGAAGACCGGTGTCATCACGAACACGCAGCGGGTCGCTGCCGCTCTGCCGACGATCCAATTCCTGCTCGCCGGAGGCGCCTCCGTGGTGCTGATGTCCCACCTCGGCCGTCCGGACGGCAAGGTCGTTGAGAAGTTCTCTCTCCGCCCCGTCGCCGCCGAGCTCGCGAAGCTCCTTGGCCAGCCGGTGAAGTTCGTCGCCGCCTGCGTGGGCGCCGAAGCCGAAGCTGCCGCCCAGGCCCTCCGGCCGGGCGAAATTCTGCTCCTCGAGAACCTCCGCTTCCACCTTGAAGAGGAGGGCAAGGTGAAGCTCGAGGACGGCACCAGCCAGAAGGCCGACCCCGCCCAAGTGGCCGCGTTCCGGGCCTCGCTCTCGCGTCTCGGCGATGTCTACGTGAACGACGCCTTCGGCACCGCGCACCGCGCCCACTCTTCGATGGTCGGCGTCAGCCTGCCCCGCAAGGCTGCTGGGTTTCTCCTCGAGGCCGAGCTCAAGGCTTTTGACGCCGTGCTGAACCATCCACAGCGCCCGCTGCTTGCCATCCTTGGTGGCGCGAAGATCGCCGACAAGATTCCGCTCATCCGCAACCTCATCGAAAAGGCCGATGAGATTATCATCGGCGGCGGCATGGCTTATACCTTCCGCAAGGTCTGCGACGGCATGGAGATCGGCAACTCGCTCTTCGACGCCGAAGGCGCCAAGATCGTTCAGGAGCTGCTCGACAAGGCCAAGGCCCGGGGCGTGAAAGTCACCCTCCCGGTCGATTTCCTCTGCGGGGACAAGTTCTCCCCTGAGGCCAACACCCAGCCGGCCACCATGCAGTCCGGCATTCCTGCTGGCTGGGAAGGCATGGATTGCGGTCCCGAATCCATCAAGCTGTACGAGGCGGCCATCGGCCGCGCTGGCACGGTGGTCTGGAACGGCCCCTGCGGCGTGTTTGAATTCGAGAAGTTCGCCGTTGGTTCCAAGGCCATGGCGGCTGCGGTGGCCCAGGCCACGGCGCGCGGCGCGATCACGATTGTCGGCGGCGGCGATACCGCCACGGCGGCCAAGAAGTTCGGCGTCGATACCAAGGTTTCGCATTGCTCGACTGGTGGCGGCGCCTCCCTCGAATACCTTGAAGGCAAGGTGCTTCCCGGTGTCGCCGCCCTGTCGGCCTGATCCTCGTCTCGCCCAGCCCAAACACCCTCTCAACCACGCCCATGTCCAAACGCACTCCTCTCATCGCCGGTAACTGGAAGATGAACAAGACAGCCTCCGAAGGCACCGACCTCGTCAAGGCCATCGCCGCGGCCGTCGGCACCGAATCCGCCGTCCAGATGGTCCTCTGCCCGCCCTTCACCGCGCTCGCCGCGGTGAGCGTCGCCGCCGAAGGCACCCACCTTGCCGTGGGCGCCCAGAACATGCACGACAAGGTCACCGGCGCCTTCACGGGCGAAGTCTCGGCCGCCATGCTTCGCGACTTGCACGTCACGCACGTGATCCTCGGCCACAGCGAGCGTCGCAGCCTCTTCGGCGAAGACGACGCGTTCATCAACCGCAAGGTCAACGCTGCCCTCGCCGCCTCCCTCAAGCCCATCCTCTGCGTCGGCGAGCTGCTCGCCGAGCGCGAAGCCGGCACCACCAACGTCGTGGTAAAGCGCCAGGTCGAACTCGGCCTCGCCGGCGTCCCCGTGGGCAAGGCCGAGCAGGTCATCATCGCTTACGAGCCTGTCTGGGCGATCGGCACCGGCAAGACCGCCACCCCGGCCATGGCGCAGGAGGTGCATGCCTTCATCCGCTCCTTGCTCGTCACCCACTTCGGCGCCGAGACGGCTGGTCGCGTCCGCATCCTTTACGGTGGATCGATGAAGCCCGACAACGCGGACGCCCTCCTGGCCGAGCAAGACATCGACGGCGGCCTCATCGGCGGTGCTTCCCTTGAGGTGAAGAGCTTCGTGGACCTGGTCCAGAGCGCCGCGAAGTCCCTGACTCGCTGAGACAACCCACCCCGATTGCCGGGTGGTGAGATAAGCCCCTCTGGGGCTTTTGGTTCGCCATTCTAATAGTTTGGAAAGGGTCTTTTGGACGGCAGGAGACGTGCCTTTAAGGACGCAACCGAGAGTAAATTCATAAAACCTTAATGAACATGGTTTTATGATTTATATTAACAGGCAATTCACAGGCCCATGCACAGGAGATCCAGAAAGCACCCCTGAAAAGCGACTAAAACCCCCTTAAATTTGGGTTGCGAAGGGGGTCTGCCTTTCGTGCTTCATTCTGCAAAACCTTCTCGTCCCTTTAGCGATGCGCAAGCTCCTCGAATTCTTTAACCGCCCTGCCACCCGCGGCAACTTTTTCTCCCGGTCCGTCAACGCCGCCCCCTTCCAAATCCTCGTCTGTCTTCTCGTCACCGGAGTCGTCGTCGTCGCGGCGGTCAACGAATACGCCACCAACAAGTATCTGAACGTCGGATACACGCCCGACCAGCCGGTCGCCTTCGACCATTCCTTTCACGCGGGGCCTGATTCCGTCTTGGGCTTGGATTGCCGTTATTGCCACAACCACGTCGAGAAGTCCGGGCACTCCAACGTCCCCTCCACCAACACCTGCTGGAACTGCCACAGCCAGGTGAAGTCGGATAGCCCAGCGCTGGCGCTCGTGAAGAAGAGCGTCGAGACGGGCGAGGCGATCCGTTGGGTCAAGGTCCACAAGGTGCCGGATTATGTTTATTTCAACCACGCCGTCCACGTGAACCGCGGCGTCAGCTGCGTCGAGTGCCATGGGCGGATTGACCAGCAGGTCGTCGTCGGCCAGCAGAAATCCCTCAACATGCTCTTCTGCCTCGAGTGCCACCGTAATCCCGAGCAGGTCCTGCGTCCGTTGGACAAAATCACCGACCTTGCTTACCAAGCGGCCACCCCGGCCGCGCAAGTCGCACAGGGCACCCAGTTCGTCCACGACTGGAAAGTCAATCCGCCCCAGAGCTGCTCGGGTTGCCATCGTTAATCCTTCCCACCTTTTTCGATGAGCAAGAAAGTCTTTCAACACCCCGCCGCCCAGCCCGGCGAACCGACTGGCCCGACGTATTGGCGCAGCCTCGAGGAGCGCAATAAGTCGCCCGAGTTTCTGACCCGCGCCGAGCGCGAGTTCGTCGAGGGCGCCTCCGCCATCACCGCCGTCGAGCGTCGCGAGTTCCTGATGCTCATGGGCGCCTCGTTCGGTCTCGCCGGCCTCGGTCTCGCCGGTTGCCGCGAGCCTCGTAACCATACCCTCCCTTACGCCAAGCAGCCTGAGGACACGATTCCCGGCATCGCTACCTACTACGCTTCCTCTTTCCCGGGCGAGTTCGCCCACCAGCCCATCCTCGTCGAGACGCATGAGCATCGCCCGACCAAGATCGAGGGTAACCCGAGCCACCGAGCCAACGGGGGCGCTTCCTCGAAGTTCGCGCAGGCCAGCGTGCTCGATATGTATGATCCGGATCGGGCGCAGGCTTCCGTGTCCGCCGACGGCTCCGTTCTGACCGTCGCCGCCGTCCGCTCATTCGTGCGCGGTCTGGCCGCCGCCGCCCAGGCCGATGCTGGCGCGGGCCTCGCCTTCCTCGCCCGTCCGTCCGCTTCGCCCACACGGGCCCGCCTCGTCGCCGGCCTCCAGGCCGCCTACCCCAAGGCTCGCTGGGTCGAATACGCGCCGGTCGCGCAGAATCGCGCCGATGCCGTCCTCGGCGCCCGCGCGCTGCCGGATTATGCCAAGGCCCGCCGCGTGCTGAGCCTCGACCGCGATTTCCTCGGTGCCCATGACGGCACCGTCGAAGATACTCGCGCCTATGCTTCCGCCCGTCGCGCCGACACGGCCGAGCAGGCCGAGAAGATGACGCGTCTCTACGTCGTCGAATCCACCTTCTCGCTCACTGGCGCCGCCGCCGACCATCGTCTCCGCGCCGCCTCCTCGCACATCTCCGGCCTCGCGATTATTTTCGCCGCTGAAGTGCTCGCGCAAAAAGGCGCCGCCGCCGCCGCTTCCCTCAAGGGCAAGGTCTCCGGCATCGACGTCGATTCCAAGTGGGTGACCGAATGCGTCGCGGATCTCGTCTCGGCCAAGGGCGAAGCCCTCATCGTCGCCGGCGATCATCTCTCCGCCGACGCGCATCGCGCCGTCTTCCTCGCCAACCAGGCCCTCGGCGCCGCCGTCCGGTATGTCGCCGCCCCCGCCCCTTCCGCGCTGACGATTGCTGCCCTCGCTGCCAAGCCGGCCGCCACGCTCGTGATTCTCGGCGGCAACCCCGCCTACGACGGCCCGGCCGATGTGAACTTCCTCGCCGCCATCAAGGCCGCCCGGAACGTCGTCCGCCTCGGGTACCACGGCCCCTCCTTCGATGAGACCTCCGCCGCCGTGAAGGCCGCGGGCGGCACATTCCTCGCCGCGTCGCACTACCTCGAAAGCTGGTCTGACGGGCGCACGCTCGCTGGCGTCTACGTCCCGGTGCAGCCAATGATCGACCCGCTGTTCGCCACGGTCACTGAGCTCGACGTCCTGGCGCCTTTCGCCGGTTCCGACCAGGAGCCGTCCGCGCTTGTGCGCGCGACCTTCAACGCGCTTTCATCGGATGCCTCCGACGAAGCTTACGCCGCCTGGCTCGCCGAGGGCGTGCTCCCCGGTTCCGCCTTCGTCGCCGCCACGCCCGCCGTCGGCCCCGCGCAGATCAAGGCCTTCGCCGCGCCCGCCCTTTCGGCCGACGCCCTCGAAGTTCGCCTCCTCCCGAGCGTCCACGCCGGCGATGGCCTGCAGGCCAACAACGGTTGGCTCGCCGAAGCTCCGGATCCCATGTCCAAGACGGTCTGGGAGAACGTCATCCTGATCAGCCCCAAACTCGCCGCGAAGCTCGCCATCGAGCCGTCCGAGATGGTCATCAACAAGATCGGGGCGCTCAACCGCAACATCAACCAGCTCGTCGCCGGCCGTCTCCTCTGCCGCATCGCCACGCTGACTCTCGGCGACAAGTCCGTCACCGGTCCGCTTTTCATTATGCCAGGCATGGCGGATTATACCGTCGGCCTGCAGCTGGGCTTCGGTCGCCGCATCGGCGGTCGCATCGCCACGCGCGTCCCCGAACGCCTCGCTGGAAGCCTCGTCGGCCATGGGTTCGACGCCTATCCCTTGGTCGCCGCCTCCGCGCCAGCCGTTCGGACGGGCGTCCGGCTCACCCTCACCGACGCCACGGTGCCGGTGGGCAACATGCAGGACCACTGGTCCATGGAAGGCCGCGATATTCTCCGCGAAGGCAACGCCGAGGACCTCAAGAAGAACCAGAACTTCGCCAAGCTCGGCATCGATGGCCACGCCCCCGCGGTCTACGGTAAGGATGGCGCCATGGCGCCGGCCGCTAAGGCCATCACCACTCCGCGGGGCAACTCCGCCTACGAGCATCCAAATCACTCCGTCGCCCCGAACGTCGCCGTCTGGAAGGGCCACGAGGATAAGTTCCCGGCGCTCCAGCAGTGGGGCATGTCCATCGACCTTAACACCTGCACCGGTTGCAACGCCTGCGTGACCGCTTGCCAGTCCGAGAACAACATCCCCGTCGTCGGCCGCGAGCAGGTGCTCAAGGGCCGTAACATGCACTGGATTCGCCTCGACCGTTATTTCTTCGATGGCCGCGCCGCCGCCGGCAACGCGATCCCGGAGGACCCGCAGGTCACCTTCATGGGCGTCGCCTGCCAGCATTGCGAGACCGCCCCGTGTGAGTCCGTCTGCCCCGCCAACGCCACCGTCCACGACGACCAAGGCCTCAACACGATGGCCTACAATCGTTGCATCGGTACCCGTTATTGCGCGAACAACTGCCCCTACAAGGTGCGCCGCTTCAACTTCCTCGACTACAACAAGCGCGTCGACGGACATTTCTACGAAGGGCCGCTCGGACCCGCGAAGGCCGTCAAGGACCCCGCCGACCTGCCCCAGCTGCAGAAGAATCCCGACGTCTCCGTGCGCATGCGCGGCGTCATGGAGAAGTGCACTTATTGCGTGCAGCGCATCCAGGAAGCTAAGATCCAGGCCAAGGTGCGCGCCCGTAATTCCGCCGACATCAACGTCCGCGACGGCGTCATTCAGGTCGCCTGTCAGCAGGCCTGTCCGGCCGGAGCGATTGAGTTCGGCGACATCACGGACCCGAAATCACGCGTCGCCCAGGCCAAGGCCTCGACCCGTTCTTATGGCGCGTTGACCTACCTCAACACTCGTCCGCGCACCACCTACCAGGCCAAGCTGCGCAACCTGAACCTCCGCATGCCGGGCGCCAACCTCGTCCCGCTTTCCCGGGTCGAGATGGATGGCCGCGCTGCGCACGGCGATGCGCACGGCGACGCCCACGGTGCGAAGCCTCACAGCAAATAACCCTTCACGACCCTTCGTCCCATGGCTCACGCCCCCGACAGCTCCACCGAGCGCCCCGCGATCCTCGACAAGGTCCGCCCCGCCGAACTTCCGCGCCCCCCGCTGATTCTCAACGACCGCGGATTCCATTGGATCACCGATAAGGTCTGCGGCATCGTCGAGGAAGAGACCCCGCTTTGGTGGAAGATCATGTTCGGCGTCGCGCTGTTCGTCGCCTCGTTCACGTTCATCGGCCTCGCTTACCTCGTCTCGACTGGTACCGGCACCTGGGGCCTGCGCTCACCCGTGGGCTGGGGCTGGGCCATCGTCAACTTCGTGTTCTGGGTCGGCATCGGCCACGCCGGCACGCTGATCTCGGCGATCCTCTGCCTCCTGCGCCAGAAGTGGCGCACCTCAATCAATCGCGCCGCCGAGGCCATGACCATCTTCGCGGTCATGTGCGCTGGCCTCTTCCCGCTCTTCCACGTCGGGCGCGTCTGGTTCGGCTGGTGGCTCTTCCCGCTGCCCAACCAGAACGGCATCTGGGTGCAGTTCCGCTCACCGCTCGAGTGGGATGTCTTCGCGGTCTCGACCTACTTCACCGTCTCGACGCTCTTCTGGTACATGGGAATGATTCCCGATCTCGGCGCCATCCGTGACCGCGCCACGACCTGGTGGCGCAAGGCCGTCTACAGCCTGCTCGCCATGGGGTGGCGCGGAGGTAACCGCCAGTGGTCCAATTTCGAAATGGCCTACCTGCTCCTCGCCGGCCTCTCGACCCCGCTCGTGCTTTCCGTGCACACCATTGTCTCGTTCGACTTCGCCGTCTCGAACGTCCCCGGCTGGCACACGACCATCTTTCCGCCGTATTTCGTCGCTGGGGCGATCTTCTCCGGCTTCGCCATGGTGCTGACCCTCATGCTCCCCTTGCGCGCGATCTATCGCCTGCACGACGTCATCACGCAGTACCACATCGATAACATGTGCAAGATCATCTTGGCCACCGGCACGATGGTCGGCTACGCGTACGCCACCGAGTTCTTCATTGCGGCCTACTCCGGTAATGCGTTTGAGAAGTTCGCCTTCGTCAACCGCGCCTTCGGCCAGTATGCGTGGGCTTATTGGATCATGGTTTCCTGCAACGTGATCACCCCGCAGCTCTTCTGGTTCAAGAAGGTCCGCGAGAACCACTCACTCGTCTGGATCATCTGCCTCTTCGTCAACGTCGGCATGTGGTTCGAGCGTTTCGTCATCACCGTCACGTCGCTCGCCAACGATTACCTGCCCTCGAGCTGGGGTTACTACAGTCCCACGATCGTGGACATCTTCACCTTCTTTGGCACCTTCGGCTTCTTCTCCGTCCTGTTCCTCCTGTTCGTCCGCTTCCTGCCTCTGCTGCCTATGGCGGAGCTGAAGATGGTCTCACCCCAGGCCGACCCTCACGCCCGCTGACCACCGCCCCCCGACCATGAACGAACGCAACGAGCGCATCCACGGCGTGGCCTGCACCTTCCGGAAGGTTGCCGACGTCTTCCACGCGGCCGAGCAGGTGCGCGATGCCGGCTGGAAGAACTGGGATGTGCATACCCCTTTCCCGATCCACGGTATGGATCAGGCCATGGGCCTGCCGCGCTCTCCGGTGCCGCGCCTGACCCTGCTGGGCGGCGTCACCGGCTTCATCACCGGTTGCCTCCTGACCTGGTACATGAACTCGTACGACTACCCGTTGATTGTCGGCGGCAAGCCCTACTGGAGCGTGATCTTCCCGTTTCCCGTCATCTACGAGTGCACGATTCTGTTCGCCGCTTTCGGCACCTTCTTCGGCCAGTTCATCTTCAACCGCCTGCCGCGCCATAACCATCCCTTGTTCGATCTACCGAACTTCGCCCGCGTGTCGGACGACGCCTTCATGATCGTCCTCGAGGCCCGCGACCCGCGGTTCCACCTCGATGAATCCCGCAATTTCCTCCAGTCGCTCGGCGGCCAGGAGATCATCGTCATCCGCGACTAACCCGACCCCATGATCCGCTATCTCGCTTTCCTCGCCGTCGCCGTCGTCGCCATGGTCAGTTTCCTGGGCTTCCAGGGCAAGGTGTCCAAGGCCCCGCCCGTCTACGTGTTCGACGACATGGACTACCAGAATAAGTACAAGGCCCAGGGCGCGAACCCCTTCTTCGCCGATGGGCGCGACGCGCGTCCGCCGGTCGCCGGCACCGTCGCCCGCGGCACCGGGCTTGAGCCCGCCAAGGTCTTCGCCGATGACTACCGTCGCGCCGAATCCCGCAATCCTTCCTTCGTCTCCGGCAAGGACGCCCAAGGCTCCTTCTTGGTCGGTTTCCCGGAGAAGTCGCTCCAGCTCGCCCAAGGTCAGCCGCAGGCTTACACCGCGGACGCCGCCGTGCTCGCCCTCGGTCAGGCCAAGTATCAGCTCTATTGTGCGGTGTGCCACGGCGATGCGGGCGATGGTAACGGCATCATGAAGGTGCGCTCCGCCATCGAAGGCGACGTCGCCATCCTGACTATCGCCAGCCTCCAGACGGCGCTCATCCGCGGCTACCCGAACGGGCAGATCTACGACGTCATCAACAACGGCAAAAACACCATGATGGGCTACGGCGATAAGCTGTCCCCCGAGGAGCGTTGGGCCGTTGTGGCCTATGTGCGCGCCCTCCAGCTTTCCCAGAACTGCCCGCCCGCCCTCGCTCCCGCCGCCGTGAAGGCCCAGATCAAGTAATTCGCCCATGAGCTCCTCCTCGCCCCACGCCCTGACCGACCATTGGAAGAAATTCCTGGTGCTCGGCGCGGTCGCCTTGGCGGTCGTGTGGTACTTCGCCTGCGTCGGCGTCGCCCAGCACGAGAACCGCCCGGCCCTTTCCGTCCTCGTCGGCGCGCTGTTCTGGATCTCGGTCCTGATCGGCATGCTGATGCTTACCATGATCACCCGCGTCTTCGACGCCGGCTGGGCGCCCCTCGTGCGCCGCAACTGGGAGCTGCTCATCGTGGCGTTACCCGTCGTCCTCGTCATCGGCGTCGTCCCGCTGGCCTTCGCCCCAGATTTCCGCCACCTGCTGTGGGACTGGACGGACCCCGCCCACGTGCTCCCCGGCGGGCACACCGTCGGGCACGACCCGATCCTGCAGGCGAAGAGCTGGTTCCTGAACGAGAATTTCTTCCTGGTGCGCATCAGCCTTTATGTCCTGATCTTCGGCGCACTCGTCGCGCTGCTCCGCCGTTGGTCCTTCGCGCAGGACACCGACCGCACGGCCGGCCACACCCATCGCCTGCATGCCGTCTCCGCCGTCGGTATCCCGCTCGCGGCCGTGACCCTCACCATGCTGGCCTTCGACTGCCTGATGGCCCTCTCGTATCACTGGTTCTCGACCATGTACGGCGTGTGGTTCTTCTCGCTCTCCATCCGCCTGGCCCTCGCGTTCACGGTGATTCTCACCCATAAGCTCTCGAACGGCGGCTGGCTCGACGGCCTCCTCAACCAGGCCCACCGGCACGTCCTGGGCTGCCTCATGCTGGCCTTCACGGTCTTCTGGGCCTACATCAGCTTCTCGCAGTATTTCCTGATCTACACCGCGAATATCCCGGAAGAGACGTTCTGGTATAACATCCGCGAAATAGACGCCGCCACTGGCCTCAAGAGCGAGTGGTGGAGCGTCTCGATGTACCTCATCTTCGGCTTCTTCCTGTTACCGTTCCTCACGCTGCTGTTCTACCGGACGAAGATTGTCGCTGGTCGCCTCCTCGCCGTGGCCTGGATCATCCTCGTCGGTGGCCTGGTCGACCTCTGGTTCAACGCGCTGCCTCGTCAGGTCGCCGATACCTCGACCCCGGAAGGGTTCGTCGTGACGCCGTTCCTCACGTCCTCGCTGCTCCTTGATCTGACCGCAATCGTTGGCTTCGGCGGTATCGTGATCGCGCTTTTCCTACGCGGTGCCGCTAAGCACGAGACGATCCCCGTCCACGATCCCCGCATCCTCGAGTCCATCCACTACCATGAATGAACCCTCTCCCGCCGGAGGTCGCCCGCTGATTCCCGGCCAGATCGCCTCTTGGCTGAGCATCGTCTGCTTCGCCGCCGCGGCGCTGATCGTGGTGGCCTTTGCCTATCTTGCCGTCCGCCAGGCCCCGAACGCCGAGGCCGAACGCCGCCAAGCGCAGAGGGATCTGCGTGCCGAGAACGATAAGAAGGCGCAGGTCCTCCTTACCGAGCCCGCCGTGAACGCCGACGGCACCTATCGTATCCCCGTCAAGGATGCCGTCGCCCTGATTGCCGCCGATAACGCGATCATCAGCCGAATTCAGGCCGCCGCCGCCCCGGCTCCCGCCGTCCCCCTCCCCGCGATGGACGCCGGCCCCTTCGTCAAGGCTTCCGACGAGCAGATGAAGCGCGGCGCCGCCGTCTACGCGCGCACCTGCATCGCCTGCCACCAGCCGACGGGGCTCGGGCTGCCGCCCGTGTTCCCGCCGATTGCCAATGCTCCCATCGTCGTCGGCAATCCCGAGCTGCCGATCAAGTTCATCCTCCATGGCCTGATTGGCCCGATCACCGTCAACGGTATGACCTATAACAGCATGATGCCGCCCGTCGTCGGGGTCAGCGACGAGGACGTCGCCGACGTCCTGACGTATGTTCGCCAGAGCTTTGGCAACCAAGGGAACGCGGTCTCCGTCAACCAGGTGAAGGCCGTCCGCGCCGCCACCGCTGCCCGCACCGCGCCGTGGACCACCGCTGAACTCGGCCTCAAATAACCCCAACCCTTTCTCCCCGATGACCCAGGATAATCGTCCCGCCCGCCCGTCGGGTCGCCCGCCCGAAGGCGAGCCCCGCCAGTCGCGTTCCGAGGCCCTCCTCCGTGGTCCGCTCCTTCTTTTCTTCGTCTCCTCGGTGCTCTGGTTACTCGCAGCCTCCGTCCTCGCCGTGATCATCTCATTGGAGCAGGGATCACTCTCGGGCGGTCCTTTCCGCGATAGCGAAATCCTGACCTACGGACGCCTGGTCGCCGTGCAGCATAACCTCTTCCTTTATGGCTGGGGCTGCAATGCCTTCTTCGCGCTGAACCTTTGGCTGCTTTCGCAGCTGGGTCGGTTCGAGTTCCGCAACGGCTGGCTTGCGACGTTGGGCGGCGCGGCCTGGAACCTCGCCCTGACCTACGGCGTGGTGCAGATTTTCGCCGGCCAGCAGAATGGCTTCAGTCTCATGGAATTTTCCCGCGAAGTCGGCTTGGTCCTCACGGCCGCCTTCCTGCTCGCGGGTTTCTGGCCGATCGTCGCCTTCGCGCGTCGCCCGACAGGGCACACCTTCGCCTCCCAGTGGTATGTGGTCGGCGCCTCGTTCGCCTTCCCGCTGATCTACTTGCTGGCCCAGCTGTTGATCCTCTGGATGCCGGCCTCCGGCGTCGTCCAGGCCATCGCCCACAGTTGGTTCGTCTCGAACCTCCTCCTCCTTTGGTTCGGTGCTTCGGCGCTCGCCGCGGTCTACTATTTCCTGCCGAAATTGCTCGGGCGCACCATCAGCGGGTACACGCTCGCGCCGGTCGGGTTCTGGACGTTCTTCTTATTCGCTAGCTGGACTGGTCCGGCCGCGCTGCTCGGCGCCCCCGTGCCGCTTTGGGTCCAGTCCCTTGGGGTCGTCGCCGGCGCGATGCTCCTGCTTCCGGTCATCATCATCGCCATCAATTTCCACGGGACGCTTTCTTCCGCGGGCGGCTGGGCGCGTGCCTGGAACGACACCACGCTTCGCTTCGTGAGCTTCGGAGCGGTCGCCTTCACTCTCTATGGAGTATTGGCCGCGGCCTTCAGCTTCCGTGACTCCAACGCCCTGGTCCGCTTTACTTCCTTCGCCGCTGGTCAGGAACAGCTCCTGACCTACGCCTTCGCGACGATGGTCCTCTTTGGGGCAGCCTACTTCGTCCTGCCTCGCCTGACTGGCTCGCTCTGGCCGTCCGCCAAGCTCGTCCACCTCCACTTCTGGGCTACGGCGCTCGGGGTCGCCGCCACGCTGGTCGCCTTGCTTGGCGGGGGTTGGCAGGAGGGCGCGTTGTTGAAGGATGCCACGGTGAAGCTGCCGGAGGTGATCCGGGCCGGTTCCGCCTGGTATCCGGTACTCACGGCCGCCGCCTTGCTCCTGCTCCTCGGCCACGTGGCTTTCGCCCTCAACGCCTTCGGCATGATTCTCAAATCCACCTCTGCGGCCTCCGTCGGCCGTCACGACTGAGCCGTCCACCATGAAGAACCTCAACGCTCTCTTGGCCGGCATCTTCCTGTCCATCGCCATGCCGTTCGCCACGCTGGTCATCCCCAGCCAACTTCAGCTCGGTTCCCTGGGTCGGGCGCCCGCCGAAGACGGCGGCCCGCTTTTCCCGCCTCTCGAGCCCGGCCTCGCCATCCAAGGTCGTTCGGTCTACCTCTCCCTCGGCTGCGTCACCTGCCACACCCAACAGGTGCGTCCGGCTGGGCAGGGGAGCGATCTTGCCCGGGGTTATGGCGTCCGCGCTTCCGTGGCCCGCGACTACTACCAGCAGAATCCAGTCCTCCTCGGCGAACGCCGTCTCGGGCCCGACCTCGCCAACTACGGCGCCCGCACCAGCCAGGTCGACCTTGAAGCGCTCCTGCGAGATCCTGCCTCGAGTGGCGTTTCCTGGCATCCCTCTTACGCTTACCTTTATTCATTATCGGCCGATGGCCAGAGGATGGTGCCCACGGAGCGTGCTGTCGCCTTGGTGGCCTACCTTAAATCTCTCCGACAGGATTACTCCTCACCTGAAGCCAAATTGAAACAGTAGACCTATGAACGACCGTCATCGTCACTCTGATCAAAATCGCCCTCGCCGCGGTGCCTCTGGTGCGGGCTCCGATGGGCCTTCCGACGGAAGCCTGGTGGAGGCGCATGCGCAGCTCTCGCGCGATAAGGAAGAGCCGGCCGAGGGTTTCTCCCTCACGCCAATCTTCATCGTCTTCCTGTTCTGCGGTTTCGGCTTCTGGGCCGGCGTCTACCTCACCCGTAACTCCGGTGATTTCTCCGCTGCCGCCTTCGATCTTGATGCCCCCAAGCTCGCCGCCGTCGGCGGTCCGGTGGTATTCGAACCCGATGCCGCCAAGGGCGAGAAGCTCTTCATCACGAACTGCGCCGCGTGCCACCAGGCAACCGGACTCGGTGTCGCGGGCGCCTTCCCTCCGCTGGTCAAATCTCCTTGGGTGGAGGGATCGGAGGAGCGCCTCATCAAGGCCATCCTCGTCGGCCTCGCCGGGGAGCTCGAAATCAAAGGCATGAAGTATAACGGCGTTATGCCGAACATCGGCGCTGGTCTTAAGGATAGCCAGATCGCCCATATCGCCACCTATGTCCGCCAAGCCTGGGGTAATGTCGCTGAGCCGGTCATGGACACCAAGGTCGCCGAAATTCGCAAGGCGATCGGCAATCGCGGTCAGTATATCGTCGCCGACCTGCTCACGGAGCACCCGCTCGAGATCAAGTAGGGTCCTGGGTCAGGTGAAAGCAAAAAGGCCCGGGATTACTCCCGGGCCTTTTTCATGGGCCTATGGCCCGAATCCTTAGAGGTGCTTCTTGATGAAGGCGGCGATATCGCCCTTGGGACGAGCCCCGACTATCTTGTCCACCACCACGCCGTTCTTGAAAAGGAACAGGGCAGGGATGGAGTTCACGCCGAGTTGCTGGGCCAAGGCTTGATTGGTGTCGACGTCGACCTTCGTGATCAGGACGGCTCCATTCATCTCAGCCGCAAGTTGGTCGAGTACGGGCCCGATTTGTTTGCACGGACCACACCAGGTGGCCCAGAAGTCCACCAGGACGGGGACGGCGGACGCCTTAACGGTGGCGTCGAAGTTGGTGTTATCGAGGTTGAGGATGAGATCGGAGGCCATGAAAGGGACTTAACCTTGGGATTTGACGAAGAGCTCGAGGCCAAGAAGCACAACCGCAACCAGCGCGGCCACGAGGGAGAACATGTCAAAACTCATGGCGACAGCACCGACGTTACGGCCGGCCGTCGGAGCGGCGGCCGGACGAGTGGCGGGAGCGGGCATAGCCGGCGCACCGGGCATCGCCGTCGGAGCGGGTACAGCCGGCGGAGGGACTATCGGGCCAGTGCCTGCTGAAGGCGCGGGCGGAGGAGGTGGCACCATGCCGGTCGGCCTGATTCGCAGCTTGGGAGCCTGGCCAGCAGAATTGTCTCCTTCAGGCGGGGAGGGAGGCGGCGGAGGGGGAGGAGGAGGCAGCTCGTTACTCATTTTCTGGGATGAGAAGTCAAATCCTGCCGAGGGGGTGAGTCAACCCGTCTGTACCACCATTTTTGAACCTAAGCCCCACGGTCGTGCTTGCGCAGCAGGTCGGCCAGCTCCGCCGGATGGGCTTCGGCGATGGTGCGCCCCTTGCGGCTGAGGTCTTCGGACGTCTTGATTGCCATCTCGGTCATCCGCTCGTGAGTATCTTCCGAGCCGCCCACGAGGTCGAAGCCTTCGCCGCGGGTGATGCGCTTATGTTTATCCTGAGCATCGAGACCGAGGCCAAGCAGATGGTTGGAAGGACGTTTGGCGCTAGCCATCAGTTAAGTCTAAGTGGACTGACCCTGAATTCAAGCCCGTGGCTTAATTGGCCTCGCCGGCTGGCTCATCGAATTCCGACTTACCTTCGAGGGCCTCGCCGGCGTTCGGGGCGGCGGCGGCGTCTCCCCGGACGCAGTTGATTTCGGCGAAGGCGTCGTCTTGAGCTAATTTGAGTTTTCCGAGGCGGGATAGTTCAAGGCAGGCGAGGAAGGTGGCCACGAGGAAACCGATGGTCGGCTGTTCGGGCAGCAGGCTGGTGAAGGTGAACGTGTCCCCTGTCTCGAGGCGGGCCAGGATCGCTTCCATGCGGTCCGATACCGTGACGGTTTCGGTCGTGATATTTCCTGGCTGGATGCGCTCGGCGAGGCGGCGCAGGACGAGATTAAAGGCGTTCCACAGCTCGATGCGGTCGGCCGGCGCCACGGGCCGCGCCACGGCATCCTCGCCCTGCGGCTGCATGACTTGCCGGCCGAGCAGTCCTTGCCGGTCTTCGACGAGGCCGCGGATAATGGCGGCGGTCTCCTTGACGCGCTTATATTGGATAAGCTGCTGAACGAGCGCCCAGCGGGGGTCCTGTCCTTCGTCGGTCGTGGTCACCTCTTCTTCGGGGCGGCTCTCGACCGGCAGGAGCATGCGGCTCTTGATATACATCAGCGTCGCGGCCATGACGAAGAAGTCGCCGGCGAGCTCCAGGTTATTCTTCTCCTGGGTGCGCAGGATTTGGAGGTACTGCTGCGTGACCTTTTCGATCGGGATATCGTAGATATCGATCTCACTTTTCCGGATCAGGAAAAGGAGCAGGTCCAACGGCCCTTCGAAGACATCCAGGCGGATGGGCAGATCGGCGGGCGGCAGAATGCCGTCTTCGGGAATCGAAGGGGAGCTGAGAGGTGTGTCCGTCACGGTCAGAACTTGAATAATCTGGCCCGCAGTTGGAAGCCCAATGACGCCTTGCTGTTGTTGAGGGGGTCGAGGCGTTGCATAATCCCGTATTCGAGCTCCCAGGAGTTGGCGATACGTTGGATGATGCCGATGCTCTGGTATGTGGTTTGACCAGCCAAGGCATCGTAGTTGACCGCGGCGAGCAGTGTATAAATCGAATTCAGAGTCAGGCGGCCTTCCCAAATCAGCTGGCGGGCTTGGGTCATCTCGCGCAGTTCGACCCAGCTGAGGGATGTCCGCCAAAAGTCGCCGGAGTTGAGGGCGATGGTCTGGATGGATTCCAGGGGGGCCCCGCCCCCGTTAGGTAGGCGCAGGCCGGAGCTCAGGCTGACCCATGGAGCCGGCGTCAGGCTGAGCGCGCATTGCAGGTCGCTCCGGCCGGTCTCGGCCCCCGTCGGGCCTTCCCGCCAGTCGGCGAAGAAGTCGGCCCGGGCGAGCTCCCGGGTGCCATAGGTGGCATCGCGTGTCTCCAAGGTGTTGCGGAGCCCGAAGCGGACGACCTGTCGGTCGGTGGTAGCGGCCGGATCAAGGCGGTCGGCGAGGTCGACTTCTTCCAGCACGGAAGCGGAGACCGCGCGCTGCGTCATCGGCACGACGCCGATCTCGCGGTCCGCCCCGGGCATCACACGATATTGCAGGATGGGCCGGATGCTGTGGCGCAGGCCATTGATCCCCCACTTGTCGGCCACGAGGTCCCACGACCCGGTGGCGAGGCCTTCGAGGTCGAAGCCGGCCTGCGTGATGATCTTGGTGGTCGTTCCGTTGCCGTTGATGCCTTGGGACCAGCCGGTGGCGCGCACGCCGCCCACGGGCTTGAACGTCAGCCATTCGTTCACGGTGAGGACGCGGTTAACGCCGAAATAGGTGTCTAGGCGCGCGGTCGACCAGGCGCCGCTCGCCAAGGTGGCGGTCTGGAAGTTCGCGAGGGGTAGGTCCGCCGAGGGGCGTTCGGAAAAGTAGCCCAGGCTCGCGAAGCTGCGCCGGTTCCACTCGCTGCTCCCGATCGCCTGTTGCGGCAGATCGAAGCGCAGCTCCGGCAGTTTCTGCACGATGTCTTGGTAATTGTCCGTCTTGGCCGTGAGGGCGGCGGAGAGGTAGCCGCCGGCGTAGGGAGCAGAGACCTCAAAGTTGGCCTGTGGGTTGCCGGTTTCCCGGATGAGATTAGGCCGGAAATCGCGAGTGAAACCGGGGTCCGACTGGCCGAAGATGTTGCCGGCGAACTCCACGCCGCCGGGGGTGCGACCGTTGATTTCGCCGAAGAGGAACGCGCGTTGTCGGTCCGGCGTCCGTCCGTATGCGTCGACGAGCAAGTCTCCGCGGTCGTTGATGGTGCCGCTCACGAGATTGCTTTTCCAGACGATGCCATCCGCCGGTTGCCGCGAATTGTCATACCGGAAGGCCGGCCCTACGAGCAGGCCCGATTTATCGTAGATGTCGAGTAGCCCGCCGACCCAGAGGGCCGGCGTCTGGCGCATCAGGAAGGTGGAACGCAAGAAGCCTCCTTGGCGGTCTTCACTGCCGGTGTTCAGGTAGAGGTCGTAAGGGACGTCCCGGTAACCATCCTGTGCGTAATAGGGGAGATTGAAGAACGGGATGCCGGCCACGTACGGGGTGACGCTACGCAGCCGCAGGCGGTTCTCGGATTCGACGTACGCGGCTTCGGCGATCTTCAGGTGCATGCCCAGCGCCTCGGGCTCGCTGTTCCACATCCGCAGGCCCACCATGGTCCGGTCGCCTTTGACGATCTTGAGCGTGTCGGCGGTGAAATACATCGGCGCCCGACCGAAACGGACCTGAGTCGCGATGATGCTGTCGTTGCGCGGGTCGGCCTCGATCCGCTCGCCGAAGATACGCAGGTTCTTGGTGGCATACGTGACATTACCTTCAGCGACGATGATACCGTTGCGGGTATCGAAGCGGATTTTCCGGGCATCGATCCGCGTACCGTTGCTTTCAAAATACGCGTTGGTGGCGACGAGGACCTTGCCGCCTTCTTCCGACTGCAAATCACCGACGATGGTAGGGGGGGCTTCGGCTCCGGCGACGGCCGTCTTGACGGGGTCGGCGGCCATGGCCGCCACGGACGCGGCGAGGCTTGCGGCATAGATCCAGAAACGACGTCCAGGCATCGGGCGAGCGTTGTCGGTCCCGGATTTCCCTCAAGGTTTTTCGGGTAATGAGCGCTTGCCGACTCTCCACCCAACGTGGAGTCTAACGCCATGCGCCTCAGCCCAGCAGAGTTGGCCGCCTTGGTGGAGGCCAAGGAGACCTGCCCGCATCGTTTTCTGGGCCTGCACCCGCTAGCCGCCGGCGGCCTGGTGGCCCGTTCGCTTTTTCCTTGGGCCAGCACATGCGAATGGGTGCCGGAAGGTCCCACCAAGCCTGTCCCCATGAAGCAGCTGCATGCCGCCGGGGTCTTCGAGGTCGAACTGCCCGGTGCCGCCCTCCCACGTTATCGTTTCCGCGTGACCTATCCCGACGGCGTCAGCCGTCTCGTCGAAGACCCCTACCGGTTCCTCCCGACGCTTTCCGAGGACGACCTTTTCCTGCTGGGCAAGGGCGACGACCATCGTGCCCATTACAAGCTTGGTTCGCACGTGCGCACCTTGGACGGGGTCGCGGGCGTCTCGTTCGCCGTCTGGGCGCCCTCCGCCCGCCGCGTCTCGGTCGTCGGCGACCATAACCTCTGGAACGGTCGCGCCCACCCGATGCGCAATCTGGGCGCCTCTGGTATCTGGGAGATCTTCATCCCTGGCGTCCTGGCCGGCGCCCGCTACAAATACGAGATTGTCGGGCCCCATGACTCCACGCCCTTCCTGAAGACAGATCCCTACGGCCTGCATTTCGAGCCCTCCCCCAACCACGCCGCGATTGTCTGCGATCTCTCGCGGTTTGTCTGGAACGACTCGGCGTGGATGGAAGCCCGCCGCCACCGCGACCTGCGCTCCCGGCCGATGTCCGTCTACGAGGTGCACCTGGCTTCTTGGCGGCGCGTGCCCGAAGAGGGCGGGCGCATGCTCGGTTACCGTGAACTCGGCGAACAGCTCGCTGCTTATTGCGTGAAGATGGGCTTCACCCACGTGGAACTGATGCCACCGTCCGAACACCCGTTCGACGGGTCTTGGGGCTATCAGGTCACGGGCTTCTTCGCGCCGACCCACCGCTTCGGCTCTCCGCTGGATTTCATGACGATGGTCGACGCCCTCCATCGCGCGCATATCGGCGTGATCGTGGATTGGGTGCCGGCCCACTTCCCCCGCGATTTCTTCGCCCTCGCCCGCTTTGACGGTACGCACCTCTATGAGCATGCCGACCCGCGCCTGGGCGAACACCAGGATTGGGGTACGCTGATTTTCAACTACGGCCGCCACGAGGTGCGTGGCTTCCTGGTCAGTTCCGCGCTCTCTTGGCTGGAGCGCTTCCACGTCGATGGCCTCCGCGTCGACGCGGTGGCCTCGATGCTCTACCTCGACTATTCCCGCAAGGCCGGCGAATGGGTCCCGAACCGCCACGGCGGGCGCGAGAATATCGAGGCGATCGAGTTTCTCCGGCAGGTCAACGCGCTCGTGCATCTCTACCAGCCTGGCGTCGCGATGATTGCCGAAGAATCCACCTCCTTCCCGGGCGTGACAAAATCCGTCCCGGACGGCGGGCTGGGCTTCGACTTCAAGTGGAACATGGGCTGGATGCACGACACGTTGGACTATTTCCGCCAAGATTCGCTCTTCCGTAAGTTCCACCACGACAAGCTGACCTTCGGTATGCTCTACCAATGGAGCGAGGCCTTCATCCAGTCATTCTCCCACGATGAGGTTGTGCACGGCAAGGGTTCGCTCATCGGCAAGATGGGCGGGGGCGACGACGCCACGAAGGCGGCGAATCTCCGTTGTCTGCTGGCCTTGCAATGGTCCTGGCCTGGCAAGAAGACCCTTTTCATGGGTTGCGAGTTCGGTCAGTTCGCCGAATGGAAGCACGACGCCTCGCTGGACTGGCACCTGCTCGACTCGCCGCTTCACTTGGGCGTGCAACGTTTGGTGGCCGACCTCAACCGGCTGTATGTCACCGACGCCGCCCTTGCCGAGAATGAGACCCGCCCAGAAAGCTTCGCTTGGTTGGTCGCGGATGACGGCGCACAGAGCGTGCTGGCCTACGAACGTCGGGGGCGCGATTGCGCCTGGACGGTCGCCGGCAACTTCACGCCGGTCGAGCGGACTTACCGCCTCGGCGTGCCTTTCCCGGGACGCTGGGAAGAGGCGCTCAACACCGATTCCCAGCACTACGCGGGCCACGGCCTCGGCAATCTCGGCGGCGTCGAAGCGGAAAACATTCCCTGCCAAGGACGGCCTTATTCGATCGAGGTCCGCCTGCCGGGACTTTCGATGGTCATCTTCCGCCAGTCCGCGGCGAAGTCGAAAGGTTGAGTATGTCGCGCTCCGAACTCTTCCGTCAGCACGTCGCGGCCGATCCCGCGAGTCCGTTGTTTCGTTTTTCGCTCGGTCAGGCGCTCTGGACCGAGGGCGATGCCGCCGGAGCGGTCGAACACCTGCGTCTCGCCGCCGCATCCAAGGCGGATTGGATGATGCCGCGCATCTTGCTCGGCAAGTGCCGGCTCGCTGCCGGCGACCGTGCCGGCGCCACGGAGGCCTTTGCGGAGGCGCTCGCGCTTGCCGTGGCGCAGGGACATGAAGAGCCCGAGGCGGAACTGCGGGCTCTGCTGGCCGCGCACTGAGCGCTTATTCGACGCGCTCGAGGATCACGCGGCGGAGGTCCAT
>Ga0208951_1000052_pt1 | contig 42932 bp, 54 predicted proteins | sample GreLakmeMI27MSRF_FD_187702 | JGI IMG/M metagenome (GOLD analysis project Ga0208951, IMG submission 187702) | Freshwater lentic microbial communities from great Laurentian Lakes, MI, USA - Great Lakes metaG MI27MSRF (SPAdes) | ecosystem: Environmental > Aquatic > Freshwater > Lake | place: Great...
AAAGCAAGATTGGTTGCTGATTTAGTAAGAGGAAAGAAAGTAGATTACGCACTTAACATCCTTAATTTCAGCCCAAAAAAAGGTGCGGAAATTATTAAGCGAGTAGTAGAGTCTGCGATTGCAAATGCTGAACACAATAATGGGGCTGATATAGATGAATTGTTTATCAAAACGATTTATGTAGATAAAGGCATTATTTTAAAACGTATCCGTGCTCGCGCTAAAGGCCGTGCAGGGAAAATCACAAAACCAACTTGTCACATTAAAGTGACGGTCGGCAACTAAAGAGAAAAAAATATGGGTCAAAAAATTCATCCAATTGGTTTCCGCTTAAGTGTTCAAAAAAATTGGACATCACGTTGGTATGCTAATAGTAAAAATTTCCCTGCAATGTTGAACAATGACATTAAAGTTAGAGAGTTTTTAAATAAAAAATTAGCAAATGCTGCGGTAAGTAAAATTGTTATTGAGCGCCCAGCTAAAAATGCAAAGATCACAATTTACTCAGCAAGGCCTGGTATTGTAATTGGGAAAAAAGGTGAAGATATTGAAACATTAAGATCAAGTTTACAGACGCTTATGGGTGTTCCAGTTCATTTAAATATTGAAGAAGTGCGTAAACCAGAGATCGATGCAACATTAATTGCACAAAGCATTGCCCAACAATTAGAAAAACGCGTAATGTTTAGACGCGCTATGAAAAGAGCAATGCAGAATGCAATGAGGTTAGGTGCTCAAGGTATTAAAATTATGAGCGCTGGCCGATTAAATGGTATTGAGATTGCAAGAACAGAATGGTACAGAGAAGGTAGAGTGCCTCTTCATACATTAAGAGCTGATATAGATTACGGTGTGGCCGAAGCGAAGACAACCTATGGAATTATTGGTATAAAAGTATGGGTCTTTAAAGGTGAATTATTCGTAGACAATACAAAAGAGACTTCACAGTCATTAGATACTGCAAATCCAGCAATTGAAAAAACTGCAGAAGAAAAAAAACTTAGAAAACCAAGAGTAAAAAAAGACGAAACAACGGCACAAGAGCCAAAAAAAACAGTGAGAAAGTCGAGGGCTAAAGATGTTACAACCGGCTAGACAAAAATTTCGTAAGATGCAAAAAGGCCGAAACAAAGGTATTGCAACGACAGGAAATAAAGTAAGTTTTGGCGATTTCGGTTTAAAAGCCATCGGACGAGGTCGTCTAACAGCTCGTCAGATTGAAGCAGCACGTCGAGTAATGACGCGTCACATCAAACGTGGTGGCCGAGTATGGATTCGCATATTCCCAGATCAACCAATTTCGAAAAAACCAGCTGAAGTTCGCATGGGGAATGGTAAAGGCAGTACCGAATACTACGTAGCTCAAATTCAGCCTGGAAAAATGTTGTATGAGATGGACGGAGTAACTGAAGCATTAGCGAGAGAAGCTTTTAAATTAGCAGCAGATAAGCTTCCAATTGAAACAACCTTTATTACTCGTCAAATCGGAGGCTAATATGAAAACAGCTGATTTAAGAAAAAAGACAACTGAAGAATTAGGTACCGAGTTATTAGAGTTAAGAAGAGCTCAGTTCTCATTAAGAATGCAATTGGCAACCCAACAATTAAACAAGGTTGATCAAATTGCGAAAATTAAACGTGATATCGCAAGAGTTAAAACAGTTCTTGGCGAGAAAGTTAAACAGGCTTAAATATGACTGATACAAAAAAAGTTGTTAGAACCTTTACCGGCAGAGTTGTAAGCGACAAGATGGACAAGACTGTCACTGTATTGGTTGAAAGAAAAGTAAAGCATCCTTTGATTGGCAAGGTAATTGTTAAGTCAAATAAATTTCATGCTCATGATGAAAAAAATGAAAGTAAGGAGGGTGATTTGGTCGTTATTACAGAAAATCGCCCTATTTCAAAAACTAAATCATGGGTCGTTAGTAAAATAGTTACAAAGGCAGTTCAGGTTTAGTGGTAAGCAGTTGAGAATAAGAAATAAATAGCATATAATGCGATACTTTTTTGGGGTTCATAAACTATTAAGTTTATAAGCTAACCCCCCAATACTGACCGTAGTATATCGGCTAATTAAAAAGCTGGCTTTAGTAATGACGGATTAAGTTGGAGATAAACTCATGATTCAAATGCAGTCAAGATTAGAAATTGCTGACAATACTGGCGCACGCTCAGTAATGTGTATTAAGGTATTGGGCGGCTCAAAACGACGTTATGCAAGTATTGGTGACATTATCAAAGTAAGTATTAAAGACGCAGCTCCTAGAGGTAAAGTCAAAAAAGGAGAGGTTTATACCGCAGTTGTTGTGAGAACAGCAAAAGGCGTTAGAAGACCAGATGGTTCTTTAATTAAATTTGATACAAATGCCGCCGTTCTTTTAAACGCCAAATTAGAACCTATTGGAACACGTATTTTTGGACCTGTAACTCGCGAATTGAGAACAGAACGGTTCATGAAGATTGTTTCATTAGCACCAGAAGTTTTATAGGAGTATACGGATGAATAAAATTCGTAAAGGTGACAAAGTCATTTTAAATACGGGTAAAGACAAAGGTAAACAAGGCGTTGTTTTAAGCGTACTTAAAACAGGGCATGTTGTGGTTGAAGGTTTGAATATGGTAAAAAAACACACTAAACCAAACCCTGCCAAAAATATTCAAGGTGGAATTGTAGGCAAAGAAATGCCACTTAATATTTCTAACGTTGCTTTACTTAATAATTTGACTCAAAAAGCTGACAGAGTCGTAATTAAAAAATTAGATGATGGCAAGAAAATCCGTGTTTTCAAATCAAACAACGAAGCAGTTGACGCATAGGAAAAGAAATGGCTCGATTAAAAGAATTTTATAAAACAGAAGTCATTAAAAAAATGACTGAACAATTTGGTTATTCATCACCAATGCAAGTCCCTAGAATTGAAAAAATTACTTTGAATATGGGTGTAGGTGAAGCGGTAGCTGATAAAAAGATCATGGAACACGCCGTAGGCGACATGGAAAAAATTGCTGGTCAAAAAGCTATTGTCACAAAAGCTAAAAAATCAGTGGCAGCATTTAAGATTCGTGATGATTATCCAGTAGGTTGCAAAGTGACTCTTAGAAGAGATCGTATGTATGAATTCTTAGATCGACTTGTCACAGTCGCTATTCCGAGAATTAGAGACTTTAGAGGCATTTCTGCTAGATCATTTGATGGTCGAGGAAATTACAATATGGGTATTAAAGAGCAGATTATTTTTCCTGAAATTGAATACGATAAAATCGATGCATTAAGAGGAATGAATATCACAATTACAACGACAGCTAAAACTGACGAAGAAGCAAAAGCATTGTTATCTGCGTTTAGTTTTCCATTTAGAAACTAGGTTTAGACTATGGCTAAAATGTGCATGACAGAACGTGAATTAAAACGACGCAATATGGTTGAAAAATTTAAGGCCAAACGCGCTGCTTTAAATCAAATTATTTCAGATATAAACGCATCTTCAGAGCAAAGACAAGAAGCGAGACAGAAATTACAAAGTTTACCCCGCAATTCAAGTCCAGTTAGATTAAGAAATCGTTGTTCTCTAACAGGGCGTCCAAGAGGCGTCTACAGCAAGTTCGGGATTGGTCGAAGTAAATTAAGAGATTTAATGATGCGAGGCGAAGTGCCTGGCGTGATTAAAGCAAGTTGGTAATAGGAGAAAAATAATATGAGTATGAGCGATCCAGTTGCCGATATGCTAACCAGAATTAGGAATGGTCAAGGTACTAATAAAGTATCTATCACCATGCCTGCATCTAAATTAAAAAAAGCTATCGCAAATGTTTTAAAAGACGAAGGCTATATTGAGAATTTTGCTGAACACGAAGTTCAAGGCAAGCCAGTATTAAATATTGAATTGAAATACTATGCTGGCAGACCTGTTATTGAAAAAATTGAAAGAGTAAGTAAGCCAGGTTTGCGAGTTTATAAAGCAAGCCAAAGTATTCCAGAAGTGATGAATGGTCTTGGTGTTGCAATCGTGTCGACATCTAAGGGAGTTATGACAGATAGAAAAGCAAAAGCTGCAGGTATTGGCGGCGAAGTGCTTTGCTATGTGGCTTAAGGAGAGAATATATGTCACGTATAGCTAACACACCCGTAACGATTCCTCCTAAAGTAGAGGTTTCAATTAACGATTTGAATATTTCAATTAGTGGACCGATGGGTAAATTAAATCAGTTCATTACACCTAACGTTAAATTAAATAATGATGGCCAAGTAATTACATTTGTAGCAGCTGACGAATCTCAGCAAGCAAATGCAATGGCCGGCACTATGCGAGCACTTGTTGCAAATATGATGAAAGGTGTTTCTGAAGGATTCGTAAGAAAACTAACTTTAATTGGTGTTGGATATAAAGCTCAAGCACAAGGTGCAAATCTTAATCTTGATTTAGGTTTTTCACATCCTGTGAATTACAAAATGCCTGAAGGCATTAAAGTTGAAACACCAAGTCAAACTGAAATTATTTTAAAAGGTTCTGATAAGCAATTAATAGGTCAAGTTGCTGCTCAAATTAGAGCGTATCGACCACCAGAGCCATATAAAGGTAAAGGCGTTCGTTATTCAGATGAGAACGTAATTATCAAAGAAACTAAGAAAAAATAAAGGTTGAGATATGTATAATACGAATCCCCGTTTACGTCGCGCCAAAAAGACACGAGCAAAAATCGCTGAACTTCAAGTAACAAGACTCAGTGTTCACAGAACCAACACAAACATTTATGCGCAAATCATAAGTGCTGGCGAGAATAAAATTTTAGCAAGCGCCTCTTCACTTGAAGCAGACATTAAAAAAACTTTAAAGAATGGCGGCAATATTGAGGCAGCAGCTCAAATTGGTAAGCGCATTGCTGAAAAAGCAAAAAAAATCGGAATTACAAATGTAGCATTTGATAGATCAGGTTATCGCTATCATGGCAGAGTTAAAGCTTTGGCAGATGCTGCCAGAGAAAACGGATTGTCTTTCTAACCCAATAATTTAAATAGGTCAAAACATGGCAAAAGATTTAGAAAATCAACAAACGCAAACAGACGGTTTAAGAGAAAAAATGATTGCTGTAAACCGAGTCACTAAAGTAGTTAAGGGCGGACGAATCATGAGCTTTGCTGCGTTAACTGTTGTAGGTGATGGAGACGGTTCAGTTGGTATGGGAAAAGGTAAAGCAAGAGAAGTGCCTGTGGCCGTTCAAAAAGCAATGGACGAAGCTAGAAGAGGTATGCTCAAAGTAAAACTAAACAATGGCACTTTGCAACATGCGGTAATGGGTGAGCATGGCGCTGCAAAAGTATTTATTCAGCCCGCTTCAGAAGGTACTGGCATTATTGCTGGTGGCGCTATGAGAGCGATTTTCGAGGTAATGGGTATTACTAATGTTTTAGCAAAATGTATTGGCTCAACGAATCCTTATAATGTTGTGAGAGCAACATTGAATGGACTTGAGTCAATGAATACACCGGCTGAAATTGCTGCTAAACGCGGAAAATCAGTAGAAGAAATTAGAGGCTAATCAAATGGCAAAAACAAAAAAAGAAATAACAGCTGGTTTAAAAGTTACATTAATTAAAAGTTTAATTGGTAGAACTGAGCCTCATCGCGCAACGGTGAAAGGATTAGGTCTTAGGAGAATACATCATACGGTTGAGTTGCAAGACACTCCTGCGATTCGAGGCATGATCAATGCAGTAAATTACTTACTTAAAGTCGAAAAGATATAAAGAGAAATTATGAAACTAAATACATTAAAACCAGCAGTTGGTTCTAAAAAGGTAGCAAGACGTGTTGGCCGAGGTATTGGTTCCGGTCTTGGAAAAACAGCTGGACGTGGCCACAAAGGTCAAAAATCTAGAGCTGGTGGATTCCATAAAGTCGGTTTTGAAGGTGGCCAAATGCCGATTCAAAGGCGTCTTCCAAAACGCGGATTTAAATCATTAACGCATAAATTAACTGCACGCGTTAGAACAAATGAACTCAATTTAGTTGAATCAGACAATATTGATTTGCTCGTATTAAAAGCGGCAAAATTAATTTCTGATAATGCAAAGACAGCAAAAGTATATTTGTCTGGCGAAGTGAAAAGAAAACTAACAATCCAAGGTTTATTGCTAACTAAGGGCGCTCGAGCTGCAATTGAAGCGGCAGGCGGAAAAGTTGTAGAAGTTTGAGAATTTAATTTTGGCTCAAGATAATCTTTTAGGTGCTTTTGGTAAGACAAGCGAATTAAAAAATCGCATATTGTTTGTTTTGGGGGCCATTATTGTTTATAGACTTGGCGCTCATATTCCAGTGCCTGGGATTGATCCGCTTGAGCTTAAAAAATTATTTGACTCACAAAGTGGCGGCATTTTGGGAATGTTTAATATGTTCTCTGGAGGCGCACTAAGTAGATTTACGTTATTTGCATTAGGGATCATGCCTTATATTTCAGCATCGATCATTATGCAATTATTAACTGTAGTCTCGCCTCAGCTTGAACAGTTAAAAAAAGAAGGCGAAGCAGGCAGAAGATCAATAACGAAATATACGAGATACGGCACAGTGATTTTAGCCGCATTTCAGGCGCTTGGAATCTCGATTGCGCTGGAGTCTCAACCAGGATTAGTACTTGATCCGGGATTAGCTTTTAGACTCACAACACTTGTAACTTTAGTCAGTGGAACAATGTTCCTTATGTGGTTAGGCGAGCAAATTACTGAAAGAGGTATTGGGAACGGTATCTCAATTATTATTTTCACAGGCATTGTGGCTGGATTACCAAGCGCATTGGGAAGCACACTCGAGCTAGCTAGAACGGGTGCATTTTCAATACCATTAGTTTTCTTCTTGTTTGCAGCAACTATTTTAGTTACAGCACTGGTCGTTTTTGTTGAAAGGGGCCAGAGAAAAATTACTGTTAACTATGCAAAAAGACAAGTTGGAAATAAGTTATACGGAGGTCAAACCTCTCATTTGCCTTTAAAGCTAAATATGGCGGGTGTAATCCCACCTATTTTTGCATCAAGCATTATTTTATTTCCAGCGACTTTAGCTGGCTGGTTTGGATCTAGTGAAAACATGTTGTGGCTTAAGGATGTTGGAGCTGCTATTTCACCAGGACAACCTATTTATATTTTTCTATTCGCAGTAGCGATAGTGTTTTTCTGCTTTTTTTATACCGCCTTGGTTTTTAACCCAAAGGAAACAGCAGATAACTTGAAAAAAGGCGGTGCGTTTGTTCCTGGTATTAGGCCGGGAGAACAAACTGCAAAATATATTGACCAAATTATGGGTAGATTAACTTTAGTAGGCGCCGTGTATATAACGCTTGTATGTTTATTGCCGGAGTTTTTAATACTTAAGTTTAATGTTCCTTTTTATTTTGGTGGTACATCGTTATTGATTATTGTGGTTGTAACCATGGATTTTATGACTCAGGTTCAATCTCATTTGATGTCATATCAGTATGAGGGATTGCTCAAGAAAGCTAACTTTAAAGGCGGCGCTAATGCGCTTAGATAGCCTTTAACCAATGGCAAAAGAAGACACAATTGAGATGCAGGGGGAGATTATAGAAAACCTTCCAAATGCAACTTTTAGAGTTAAGTTGGAAAATGACCATGTTGTATTGGGTTATATTTCAGGAAAAATGCGCATGAATTATATTCGTATTCTTCCAGGAGATAAGGTGACAGTAGAAATGACGCCTTATGATTTAACCAGAGCAAGAATTACGTTCAGGGTTAAATAAGTAATATTTAATTAAAATTTAAGAGGTATAAAAATGAGAGTTCGCGCATCCGTAAAAACATTATGCCGAAACTGTAAAGTTGTCAGAAGAAGAGGTGTTGTGAGAGTAATTTGCTCAGATCCTCGACATAAGCAACGACAAGGATAAGGGTGGGTTGTTAATTGTTAAAAATTCAACAACCTGTTAAAATATAAGGCTTTTTATTTAATTTGCCATTTTTTTTGGAGTAAGTTATGGCTCGTATTGCTGGGGTGAATGTACCCGATCATCAACATGCAGAAATTGCTTTAACAGCGATTTATGGCGTTGGAAGAAACACCGCAAAGAAGATCTGTATTGCGGCAGGAATCATTGCGACTGCTAAATTAAAAGATTTGAACGATGCTGATGTGGAAAAGCTTCGTGATCAAGTTGCGAAAATTAAGGTTGAAGGTGACTTACGAAGAGAAGTCACAATGAACATTAAACGATTGATGGATCTTAACTGTTACCGAGGTGTAAGACATAGAAGAGGCCTTCCAGTGAGAGGCCAAAGAACTAAAACGAATGCAAGAACAAGAAAAGGCCCTGTTAAAGCAATTAAACAGGCTAAATAAAAAAGGTTTAAGGATTATTTATGGCAATAAAAGCTAATGTTCGTGTAAAAAAGAAAGTTAAGAAAAATGTGGCAGAAGGTATTGCTCATATTCACGCATCTTTCAATAACACAATCATCACAATTACAGACAGACAAGGTAATGCTTTATCTTGGGCAACATCTGGCGGCGCTGGATTTAAAGGCTCAAGAAAAAGTACACCTTTTGCAGCGCAGGTTGCAGCTGAGGCAGCAGGTAAAGCAGCTCAAGAGTGCGGTGTAAAAAATCTTGAAGTAAAAATTAAAGGACCAGGTCCTGGAAGAGAATCTGCAGTGCGTGCGCTTAATGCTGCAGGATTTAAAATCACGAGCATTCAAGATGTGACACCAGTGCCACACAATGGTTGCCGTCCACCTAAGAAAAGAAGAATTTAATAAGTTGAGCATTGAATTGCTCATTGAAACAGGAGAGTTATTTTGGCAAGAAATCTAGATCCTAAATGTCGTCAATGTAGAAGAGAAGGCGAAAAACTTTTTCTTAAAGGCGAGAAATGTTTTACTGACAAATGCGCTATTGAAAAGCGTAATTTTCCTCCTGGCCAACACGGACAAAGAAGAGCGAGCCGCTTATCAGATTACGGTGTTCAATTAAGAGAGAAACAAAAGCTCAGAAGAATTTACGGAATCTTAGAAGCACAGTTTAGAAGTTACTACGCTGAAGCGGATAGAAAAAAAGGCATTACCGGTGAAAATCTTTTACAGCTTTTAGAGTGTAGATTGGATAACGTTGCTTATCGAATGGGTATCGGTGCTTCGCGCACAGAAGCAAGACAAATTGTAAGACACAACAGTGTTTTAGTAAATGGCCGAAGAGTGAACATCCCGTCATATCAAGTGAAACCGGGTGATGTGCTCTCAGTCGCAGAAGCATCTAAGCAACAATTAAGAATCAAAGGTTCAATTGAAGCTGCAGAGCAAAGAGGTTTTCCGGAGTGGATTGAAGTTGACGTAAAAGGTCTTAAAGGCACGTTTAAAAATAAACCGCTACGCGATGATTTACCAGCAACAATTAATGAATCACTCGTTGTTGAGCTCTATTCGAAATAATTAAATAAGAATTATTGATAAGGATACATAATGCAAAATAGTCCTACAGAATATTTAAAACCAAGAATCGTAAATGTTGAAGTTATTAACCCGGTAAGAGCTCGTGTAACTTTAGAGCCTATGGAAAGAGGTTTTGGCTTTACTTTAGGGAACGCATTAAGACGCGTTTTATTGTCATCAATTCCTGGCTTCGCAATTACTGAAGTAAAGATTGATGGTGTGGTTCATGAGTATTCAACTTTAGATGGCGTGCAAGAAGACGTGGTTGATATTCTTTTGAATTTAAAAGGTGTTGCATTAAAGCTTCATAATAAATCTGAGACAACTCTCACATTAAACAAAACTACCGAAGGCCCGGTAACAGCTGCTGATTTTGAAACAAATCACGATGCTGAAATTATTAATCCAAATCATTTAATTGCGCATCTAACAAAAGGTGGAAAATTAAATTTAGAAGTTAAAGTTGAAATGGGTAGAGGTTATCAACCAGTTCCGGCGAGAAGAAAATCAAACCAGGAAGATAAAACTTTAGGTTTTATTATGGTAGATGCATCTTTCAGCCCAATCAATAAAGTAAGTTATTTTGTTGAGAGTGCTCGTGTAGAGCAAAGAACAGACTTAGATAAATTAATCATGGACGTTGAAACTAACGGCGTTATTGATGCTGAACAAGCGATTAGAGACGCTGCTAGGATTTTAATGGGACAACTTTCTGTATTTGCAAACTTAGAAAGTGCTTTAACTGAAGTGGAAGTGAAGCAAGCGCCTCAAGTCGATCCAGTCTTATTAAGACCTGTTGATGATCTAGAGCTTACTGTTAGATCAGCAAACTGTTTAAAAGCAGAAAATATTTATTACATTGGCGATTTAATTCAACGAGGTGAAAATGAGCTTTTAAAGGCTCCAAATCTTGGAAGAAAATCACTTAACGAGATTAAAGATGTTCTCGCTTCCAAAGGCTTAACTTTAGGCATGAAGTTAGAGAATTGGCCTCCAGCAGGTTTAGAAAAAGCGTAATCATTAAATAAGAAAAATTTGAGGGTAAGAGTATGCGTCATGCAAATGGTCATAGAAAACTAAATAGAACGAGCAGTCATCGACAAGCAATGTTGAGAAATATGGCTACCTCTTTGTTAAAAAATGAGATTATTAAAACTACATTACCAAAAGCTAAAGAGCTTAGAAAAGTAGCAGAACCTCTTATTACATTAGCAAAAAATGCAACCTTATCTAATAGACGTCTAGCTTTCAGCCGTTTAAGAGATAGAGACATTGTGACTAAGTTATTTGCTGAGCTAGGCCCGCGATATAACACAAGAAAAGGTGGCTATTTAAGAATATTGAAGTGTGGCTTCCGAGATGGAGATAATGCGCCTATGGCCTTTGTTGAGCTTGTAGATAGACCCATTGTTGAGGTTGCAGCACCTGCTCCTAAAGAAGAGGCAGTAGCAGAATAAAGTATTATCGGATAAATAAAAAAGCCAGCTAATGCTGGCTTTTTTATTGTCTTAGTGAGGGCTTAAAATTATTTAATTTTTGCCTCTTTATAAATTACATGTTTTCGAACAACGGGATCAAATTTTTTGATTTCCATTTTGTCAGGCATGGTTCTTTTGTTTTTTGTTGTTGTATAGAAATGTCCAGTACCAGCACTAGACTCTAATTTGATTTTTTCACGCATATATATTCCTTAAATTTTCTGGCCAGCAGCACGCATTTTTTTAACAATAACATCAATACCTAGCTTGTCGATTGTTCTGAGCGCTGCATTAGTGATTCTCATTGAAACCCAACGATTCTCAGTTTCAACCCAAAATTTACGGTTTTGTAAGTTAGGTAAAAAGCGTCTTTTGGTCTTGTTATTGGCGTGAGATACGTTGTTTCCAGACATTGGTTTTTTGCCGGTTAATTGACATACGCGAGCCATAATTTAAATCCTTTATTTGTTACAATAATTTCGAAAAAGAGAGCTATTAAACCACATAACCCACTGTCTTTTCAAGTGAATTCGTTAGTTTTTACCTGTACTTCCAAAGCCACCTTCACCTCGTTCTGTCTCAGGAAATTCGGCTACAAGGTTAAATTTAGCCTGGATAACGGGTACGATGATCAGTTGTGCGATACGCTCCATAGGATTGAGCAGGAAGGCGTTCTCACTTCGATTCCAGCAAGAAACTAGCAATTGACCTTGGTAATCTGAATCTATTAGGCCTACCAAATTACCTAAAACAATACCATGCTTATGCCCTAAGCCCGACCTAGGAAGGATGAGGGCTGCATAAGCAGGATCCTTAATAAAGATAGAAATACCAGTGGGTATAAGAAAGGTTTCACCGGAATTAATCGTTTGTACGTGCTCAGTACATGCTCTTAAATCAAGCCCTGCTGACCCCGGCGATCCGTAATTAGGCAGCATTTCCTCGATACGTTTATCCAAAATTTTAAAATCAATTATTAGGCTCATGTTATTTGTCCAAATTTATGCGGCGAGCTATTTCTTTTAAAATAGCTTTTGCTGCAACTATTTTATTTGATTTTGGTAAATCAATAACATCGTTTTTGCCAATTATTGAAACTTTAGTATCTTGTAAACCCATAGACTCATGAATTAAATTTGCCACAATTAAATCTAAATTTTTTGTCTTTAGTTTTTTTTGTGCATTTTCAATGAGATTTTCACTTTCCGCAGCAAAGCCTACTTTAAAGATTTTATTTTTAGATAGCCCCACTTCTTTAAGAATATCTACCGTAGGTTTGAGTTGAAGCGTCATATCTAAAGTGTCTTTTTTTAATTTACCATTAAATTTTTCTTTAGGCGTGTAATCAGAGATAGCTGCAACACTGATAAAAATATCTTGATCATTGATATGTTGAAGGACAGCTTCATGCATCGAATGCGCATCCCTTGCATCAATGACATTTATATTTCCTGAAAAATCTTGATAGCCTGACGTAATTAAAGTAACTGATGCGCCCATAGATTCTGCAGTATTAGCGATAGCAGAACCCATATTGCCCGAACTAAGATTTGTAATGGCTCTCACGTCATCTATCATTTCAATTGTGCCGCCAGAGGTTATTAATATCTTTTTGTTTTTAAGGATTTTAGGCATGAGATGATTTTGAATTGATCTAAATAGTTCTTCTGTATTCATCATTCTTCCAAGTCCTATGTCACCACAAGCCTGCTCTCCTGAATCAGGGCCAAAAAATAACACACCATCTTTTTTTAATTGTGAAACATTTCGTTGAGTAGCTTTATTGGCCCACATGTGAACATTCATGGCAGGAGCGACCGCAATTGGACAAACTCTTGCTAAGCACAAGGACGATAAAAGATCATCAGCAAAGCCATGCGTTAATTTTGCCAAGAAGTTAGCACTGGCAGGCGCAATAACAATAAGATCGTAATCCCTTGATAATTCAACATGCGACATCCCATTGTTAGCATTGCTTTTCCATAAACTTGTTAAAACTTCTTTGCCTGATAGGGCCTGGAATGTAAGGGGTGTTATAAAACGACTCGCAGATTCGGTCATCACAATTTGAACATCAAAATCGTTTTTAACGAGAAGGCGAGTTAATTCAGCTGCTTTGTATGCAGCTATACCTCCAGTAACGCCGAGAATTATTTTATGAGATACCAAGATAAGATTTACTCAGTCGCGATGAATTTAGTTATTTTAATTTTTATTAATTGCATATAATTAATGGGGCAAATGGGAAACAAGTATATCAAAGATATATAAGGCAATAAATTAATTTAGACATCAGATTGGATACGCGGTGATTAAAAAATATTTTAAAAATATAGTTTGGATTCTAGTCGCTTTATTAGGGGCTCTTGCATTTTCGACAATTGCACTGAGTCGTAATGAGAGTATCAACGCTGTTTGGTTTATTACGGCTGCTGTATGTATATTCATGATTGCTTATAGATTTTATGCAAGCTGGATTGCAGCAAAGGTTCTAGTCATTGACGAGCATAAAAAAACACCAGCCCTAAGACTCAGAAATGATAAAGATTTTATTCCTACAGATAAATGGATTGTATTTGGTCACCATTTTGCTGCGATTGCTGGGCCAGGCCCTTTGGTTGGCCCTACTTTAGCAGCCCAGTTTGGTTATCTTCCTGGCATGTTATGGATCTTAATAGGCGCTGTATTAGGAGGCGCTGTTCAAGATATGACTACATTATTTTTTTCGATGAGGCGCAACGGAAAAAGCCTAGGACAAATGGCAAGGGATGAGATTGGCGTGATTGGTGGAACCGCTTCATTAATTGGTACATTTTTAATCATGGTAATTTTGATTGCTGTTTTGGGGTTGGTGGTTGTGAATGCCATGAAGCATAGTCCATGGGCAACATCAACGGTTGCCGCAACAATTCCCATAGCAATTTTTATCGGTATTTATTTAAGATCCATTAGAGCAGGAAGGGTCCTTGAGGCGTCATTAATTGGATTTGGATTATTACTTTTGGCCGTTTTTGCTGGGGGCTTAATTGATCATTCCCAGACGCTAAGGACTTATTTTGATCATGATAGTTTGACATTGGCGTGGGCTATTATTTTTTATGGCTTTGCAGCAGCAGTTCTTCCAGTTTGGCTTTTGTTAGCGCCAAGAGACTATCTCTCTACATTTGTAAAATTAGGCACAGTGATTGTTTTAGCGATTGCAATTATAACCTTGCAACCAGAAATTAAAATGCCAGCACTGACTCAGTTTACAGATGGAACGGGCCCTATTTTTGGGGGTAGTGTATTTCCTTTCGTTTTTATTACCATTGCATGTGGGTCAATTTCTGGATTTCACTCTTTAATAGCTTCTGGTACAACACCTAAATTATTAGACAATGAAAAGTATATTCCAATGATTGGATATGGTGCGATGCTCTTAGAATCCTTCGTAGCTATTATGGCCTTAATAGCCGCAACAGTATTAGAGCCAGGCATCTTTTTTGCAATCAATAGCCCTGTTGGGCTTGTTGGATCAGAAGCTATCGATGCTATTCAAAAAATAAATGCATGGGGATTTAAAGTGACAGTTGAGGAAATGGAATTACTTGCAAAAAATATGGGCGAAACGTCACTTTTTGCAAGAACAGGTGGGGCCCCTTCACTGGCAGTAGGTATGGCGAATATATTTGGCAAGGCATTTGGTACAAATTTATTAGCGATGTGGTATCACTTTGCCATCATGTTTGAGGCAATATTTATTCTCACCACATTGGATGCGGGAACTCGTGTTGGAAGATTTATGTTACAGGATATGATTGGCAACATTTATCCGAAGTTTGGTCAAACTTCATGGATGCCATCTATTATTTTAAGCAGCGCAATCGTTGTAAGCTGTTGGGGATATTTTTTATACATCGGCGTGATAGATCCTAATGGTGGCGTAAATATTCTATGGCCTTTATTTGGTATTGCGAATCAAATGTTGGCAGCGATTGCATTGTCTGTGGGTACTGGCATTCTTATTAAATCAAAAAAATTAAAATATGCTTGGGTGACTGGGCTACCTTTAATTTGGTTAATTATTGTGACTACTACCGCTGCTTATCAGAAAATATTTAGCCATGATATTAGAGTTGGATTTCTAGCAGCAGCGAGAGATCTGACAGATAAAATAAATACAGGACTCATCGAAGATAGTAAAATTTCCGTTACTCATCAATTAATTTTTAACCAAAAATTAGATGCCTTTATTACTCTATTCTTACTTATTATTTTGTGGACAGTGGTCATTGATATGTTAAGAATTTCATTTTTTAAAAAGAATTAATAAGCCATGTTAAAAGCTATTAAATCAATATATGAATTTTTGCGTCGATTATCAGGAGATGATCTCTACGATATATATTTGAAGAACCATAAACAATGTTCAAAAAAACATAAACTCATGAGTAAGCAAAAATTTTATCAAGCCACACTTGATAAAAAATGGAGTGGTATAAAGCGCTGTTGTTAGCTTTTCCTAAAGAGATAAATACCAGCGATGAGCATCGGAATAGATAGCCATTGACCCATTGAAAGATCGAGGAATAGCAGCCCTAAGAACTGATCAGGCTCTCTTGTAAATTCAATTAAAAATCTAAACGTTCCATATAGCATTAAAAATACAGCAGATATTTGGCCCGTTTTTCTTTTTTGCTTTGAGTATAACCAAAGCGCTATAAAAAGAACAAACCCCTCAAAGATGCTTTCGTAAAGTTGTGAAGGGTGCCTTGGTAGGTTATCCACATTAGGGAAGATCATACCTAAGAAAAATTGTGTAGGCCTTCCCCATAACTCCGCATTAATAAAATTTCCAATACGACCAAAAGCAAGCCCTAGTGGAACTAAGGGTGCAATGAAATCTAAAATAGAAAATAAAGATATTTTATATTTTTTAGCCAAAAGCATCATGGCAATAATTACGCCTAAAAAACCGCCGTGGAATGACATGCCGCCCTTCCATAAAGCGATGATCTCGGCTGGCTCCTGAACATAATATTGCAGTTGATAAAATAAGATATAACCTAATCGCCCACCTGCAATAACGCCGATAGCACCATAAACAAAAGCATCATCCAGCATCTTTTCATTCCAGGATAGCCATGGACGCGTTCTGATTTGAACTTTACCTAACTGAAGAAAGCCCACAAAGGCCAAAAGATACATGATTCCGTACCAATGAATTTGAAACGGCCCAAGATTAACTGCTACAGGGTCTATTTGGGGATGAATAAGCATAAGTTTGTTGTCATTATAAGTTAAAATAATTGTTTAAATCGATGGTAATTTTAAGAGGTCATTATGCCCGCATATCGCTCTAAAACCACAACCCATGGCAGAAACCAAGCTGGTGCCCGAGCACTTTGGCGAGCCACAGGCATGAAGGACGAGGATTTTACAAAGCCAATTATTGCAGTTTGTAATTCATTTACACAGTTCGTTCCAGGACATGTTCATTTAAAAGATATAGGGCAGCTTGTAGCAAGAGAAATTGAAAAACATGGTGGTGTCGCAAAAGAATTTAATACCATCGCAGTAGATGACGGTATAGCTATGGGACATGACGGCATGCTATACAGTCTGCCAAGCCGAGATCTAATTGCGGATAGCGTTGAATACATGGTCAATGCTCACTGTGCAGATGCCGTTGTTTGTATATCTAATTGCGATAAGATAACTCCCGGTATGCTTATGGCAGCTCTCAGAATTAATATTCCCGTAGTCTTTGTTTCAGGCGGCCCTATGGAAGCCGGCAAGGTTAATTGGGATAATCAAATAAAGAAATTAGATTTAGTAGATGCAATGGCTGCAGGTGCTGACACGAGAGTCTCTGATAAAGAACTCGATGAAATTGAACGATCAGCGTGTCCAACATGTGGTTCATGTTCTGGAATGTTTACAGCAAATTCAATGAATTGTCTTACAGAGGCGCTAGGATTAAGTTTACCTGGCAATGGTAGTACTTTAGCTACGCATGCGGCCAGAAAAAAATTATTCCAAGATGCCGGAAAACTTATTGTCAATCTAGCTAAACAATATTACGAAAAAGATGATGAAAGTATATTGCCTAGGAATGTTGCGAATTTTAAAGCTTTCGAAAATGCAATGACCTTAGATGTTTCTATGGGAGGCTCAACGAATACGGTTCTCCATTTACTTGCTGCAGCTAATGAAGCCAAGGTGAATTTCACTATGAATGATATAGATCGTATCTCAAGAAAAGTACCCTGTTTGGCAAAAGTAGCGCCTGCTTCAGCCAAGTTTCACATGGAAGATGTTCATAGAGCGGGAGGTGTAATGGGTATCTTGGCAGAGCTTGATCGCGCGACTTTAATTCATAGAGATGTCCCTACTGTGCACTCCAAAACTTTAGGTGAAGCAATAGATCATTGGGATATTGTGACAACTAAAAATGAGGAAGTAAAAAACTTCTATCGCGCTGCACCAGGAGGCATACCCACTACGATTGCTTTCAGTCAGAGTATGCTCTATCCGACTTTAGACGACGATAGAACTTCTGGATGTATTCGAAATAAAGAAAATGCCTATAGCCAAGATGGTGGACTTGCAGTGCTTTTTGGAAATATTGCACGTAACGGCTGCATTGTTAAAACGGCAGGTGTTGATGAGAATATTTTAAAATTCAAAGGTCGAGCGCGTATTTTTGAATCACAAGACGAGGCAGTTACGGCTATTTTAGGCGACAAGATTATTGCAGGCGATGTAGTTGTCATCTCGTATGAAGGACCAAGAGGCGGGCCTGGTATGCAAGAAATGCTTTATCCAACCACTTATTTAAAATCAAAAGACCTTGGTAAAGTTTGTGCACTTTTAACTGATGGAAGATTTTCTGGAGGAACATCAGGACTAAGCATTGGACATGTATCACCTGAGGCTGCTGAGCAAGGAGAGATCGCGTTAATTGAAGAGAATGATCAGATTGAAATTGATATTCCTAACCGAACAATTAATTTAATGATTGACGATGCAACCCTTCTTGAAAGAAAAAGTAAGATGAATGCTAAGGGTAAGAGCGCTTGGAAACCTAAACCAAGAATAAGAAAAGTTTCTCAAGCATTGAGAGCTTATGCATTAATGACTACAAGCGCTGATAAGGGTGCTATTCGTGATATTTCAAAGTTAGAGGAAATTTAATTTTTAAAATGATAAGTGAAAAAAATATAACGGCTGCTGAAAGTTACAAGATTACACAAAATGAAACTGGTTTAAAATTTATTACGATTGATAATGAGCTTGCTTCAGCAAAGATTGCGCTTCAAGGCGCTCACATTATGCAATGGAAGCCACATGATATAAAAAATGAAGTGCTTTGGCTTTCAAGCAATGCGAGATATATGCATGGAAGATCTATTCGAGGCGGCGTACCTATCTGTTGGCCTTGGTTTGGCGCTCACCCTACAGACGGAAGCTTTTGTCCGCATGGATTCGCTAGAGTTATTCCATGGCGGATTAATGAGGTTGTTGATTTAGAAGGCGGCGCTACTAAAGTGATATTTGTGATGCTTCCTACGCCCGAAGTGAATAGACAACTTTCATATCAGTTTAATTTAGAATTTTCTATTACGATTGGTAGTTCAATTCACCTTGATCTTAAAACAACGAATTTATCTGAACAACCTTTCTTAATTGGTGAGGGATATCACACTTATTTTGAGATAAGTGATATTGAAAATATTGAAGTTGCTGGATTAGAAGATAAAATCTATTCAGACAAAGCCAGGGAGTATAAAAAATTCACTCAAGAAGATCAAATTAAATTTGATGCCGAATTTGATAGAGTTTATTTAAATACAAAAGAGACATGTGTGATTCATGATGAAGGATTTAATCGAAAAATTACTGTACAAAAACAAAACAGTGAGTCAACGGTTATTTGGACACCGTGGGATAAAAAAGTTAAAACTATGGCTGATATGGGCACTGAAAATGAGTGGAGAAAAATGATCTGTGTAGAAAGTGTTAATGCACTGGAAAACAGCGTTATGGTCTATCCTAATCAGTCTCATAACCTAATAGCTGAGTATTTAGTTCAAGAATATTAAGAGTTTAATTAAAATAAAATTAGGAGTAATATAACAATTGCAAAATCAATTCAAGGGCGAAATAATATGAGATCAGTAATTTTAGGTATTGCAATGGTTGGCGCACTTGCAGCGAACCAAGCTCAAGCTTTGGATGCTAAAGCTGCTGAAGCATTAGCTCAAAAAAGCGGATGTTTAGCTTGTCATAGCGTTGAAAAAAAAGTACTTGGGCCATCTTATAAAGAAGTGGCAGCTAAGTACAAGAGTGATAAAGGTGCTGAAGCGAGATTGGCAGCTAAGGTCAAAGCAGGTGGGAGTGGTGTTTGGGGCCCAATTCCAATGCCGCCTCACCCGCAAGTTAAAGATGAAGATATTAAAACAATCGTACAATGGGTTTTATCGCTTTAATGAAATTTTAAACCTAAATAAAAAACCGGCTTAGGCCGGTTTTTTATTTAGGTGGCTATGCTTTATTGAATAAGTAAAGTAAAAAACAACTCCAATTAACACCCAAGTCAAAAATCTTATCCAAGTTTCAACCGGCAAGAAAAACATTAAAGCTCCACATGAAAAGATTCCTAAGAGTGGAATAAGAGGATGCCATTTATTCTTAAAAGTTGCTTTATTATTTTTATGAAGTTTTCGTATAAAAATGACACCCAGTGAAACAATTACAAAAGCAGCTAATGTTCCAATATTAACAATCTCAGCTAAAGTACCTAGTGGTATAAAGCCAGCAATTAATGAGATGATCAACCCGCAAAAAACAATAACTTTCACGGGGGTGTTGGTATTTTTGTTCACCTCACATAAAGTATGAGGAAGCAATCCATCTCTGCTCATTGCAAAAATAATTCTTGTTAAGGCGTAATAAAGTACAAGCATTACAGTTGTGAGTCCGGCAATAACACCAGTAGCGACAACCGCAGAAGCCCATTGAAAGCCTATTTTTTGGAGTGCATAAGCAACAGGAGAAGGTACATTAAGTTCCTGGTATGGAACTACGCCTGTAAGCAATAATGAAACGATGATGTATATCACAGTACAAAAAGCAAGTGAACCAATGATGCCTTTAGGCAGATCTCTTTGAGGATTTATTGCTTCTTCAGCGGCAGTTGAAACTGCATCAAAACCAACGTATGCAAAAAAAACTAATGAAGCACCCGCGAGAACGCCAACAGTTTTTCCATCAGGTAATGTCGAAAACCATCCGTAAGGCATAAAGGGATGCCAGTTAGCTGGGTTTACATTGAAAATAGCAACTGAAATAAATAATGTGATAGTTAGAAGTTTAATAAAAACCATCACAGCATTGAATTTAGCACTTTGCTTTGCGCCAATAATAAGTAAGGACATGATGATTAATATAATGACCATCGCTGGAAGGTTCACTATACCTCCTAATGAAGGTGCTTTTGATAATACTTCGGGAAGGCCCAGGCCCATAGCGGTAAGGGCATTATTGAAATATCCGGACCAACCATTCGCGACTGCAGCAATAGACATTCCGTATTCCATGAGTAGAATCCAGCCAATAATCCATGCAAAGAATTCACCAAAGGCAACATAACTATAACCATATGCACTTCCGCAGCCGCCAATCGATGATGAAAGTTCTGCATAAGCTAATGCTGCAAAAGCACAAGCAAAGCCTGACACTATAAAAGATAAAATAACCGCGGGCCCCGCTTGGTTTGCAGCAGCAATACCAGTTAAAACAAATATACCTGTACCAATGATGCAGCCTATTCCGAGCAATGTAAGATCTAGCGCACTTAGACATTTTTTTAAATGTGCTGGATGCTTATGGTTAATATTTTTTTTTCTAAAAATTTTTGTAAATAGATTATCCATGATCCAGCCAATTTTTATTCGTTAAAAAGTATGTATATAGCTTTTCTTCTTTACTACCCGGCACAGGTTTCCAATCATATTTCCATTGAGCCATTGGTGGCATCGACATCAAAATTGATTCAGTTCTACCATTAGATTGCAAGCCAAATAGAGTCCCACGATCAAATATTAAGTTAAATTCTACATAACGACCACGTCGATAAAGCTGGAAGTCCCTTTCTTTCTCTGCATAATGAATATCTTTTCTTCTTTGAAGAATAGGTAGGTATGCGTTTAAAAAAACGTCACCTACTGCTTTGTTCAAATTAAAAGACTTATCAAAACCTAAGCGATTAAAATCATCATAAAAAATACCGCCAATTCCTCTAGGCTCTTTGCGATGTTTTAGATAAAAGTATTCATCACAGTTCTTTTTAAATTCCGAATATAGTTTTTTATCATATGGATCAAGAATAGTTTTGAGTGTTTTGTGAAAATGAATTGCATCTTCGTCGTAGCCATAATAAGGAGTTAAGTCCATGCCACCCCCAAACCACCATATATCCTCAAGATTTTCTTTTTTTGCAATAAAAAATCTTACATTCATATGGACTGTGGGTGCGTATGGATTTTTAGGATGTAAGACTAGCGATAATCCCATAGCCTCCCATTTTCTATCTGCCGCCTCTGGATGAGCAGCGCTTGCTGAGCGTGGTAACTTGTCACCTAGGACATGTGAGAACGCAATACCAGCTCTTTCAAATACATTACCATTTTCTAAGAGGCAGGAAGTCCCACCGCCACCCTCTTTTCGAAGCCAAGAGTCGTTAATAAAATTTTTACCATCAACAATCTGAAGTGTTTCAACAATATTCGTTTGGAGGTTGTTAAAGTACTCAAAAACTAGATTTGAATTAATCATATTATTTTCTAATTATTTTATTGCTAATAAAATCTTGAATCGTTGTAGGTTTTTTTTCACTACCAATATTCCCCTTAATAATCTTTACATTATTCTTAAATAAATTTTTACATGCTCTAAGGGTTTTGATGGATTGTTTATGACTTAAGTTAGCACTTGTTGAGGTAATTGGGAAGCTGATTGAATTTAATAAATTTAAAGTACTTTTAACTTTAGGGAGTCTTAGAGCAATGTTATGACTAGCCCCTCTTAACCATGAAGGACAATAATTAGATGCAGGTACTAACCAAGTATGAGGGCCAGGCCATTTATTCATCATCTCTTTTTTTTGCGACTCAGACAGGTCTTGCATATATGCATGCAAATGATTTATCTTGGAACTGATTAAAATAAAACCTTTTGATCGAGCCCTTTTTTTTAAACGTAGAATTTTTTCTACCGCATATTTATTTTTTGGATCACAACCCAATCCAAAACAGGATTCAGTAGGATAGGCTATAACACCCCCTTGTTTTAAATATCGGATTAAGCGTTGATTAGCCAATTTAATCGTTATTTAAGGCTCTGTAACCTATATCTTTTCGATATTGGACGCCATTAAATTTAATAGTATTGATAGCCTCATAGACTTTAAGTTGGGCCTCTTTCACAGAATTGCCAAGCGCGGCGACAGCTAGAACTCTTCCGCCTGAGGTTAGAAGTTTATTATTTTTGTATATAGTGCCTGCATGAAAAATATAGCTGTCAGGAATAATACGATCTTCAATATAAATTTCATCGTTTAACTTTGGAGATTCGGGATAGCCTGCAGAAGCCAAAACGACAGCTAGTGCTGATCTTGTATCCCATTCAATTTCTGATGAATCTAGTTGTCCGAGCGATGCCTTGTATAGCATTTCAAACAAATCACTTTTCAGCCTCATGAGAATGGGTTGTGTTTCAGGATCGCCCATTCGACAATTATATTCTAATGTTTTTACATCACCTTTTTTAGTGATCATGAGCCCTGCATAAAGGAATCCAGTAAATGGAATACCATCTGTAGCCATACCATGAACAGTAGGATAGATAATTTCTTCCATAACTTTAGAGTAAATTTCTTTAGTAACTACAGGTGCTGGTGAGTATGCTCCCATACCTCCTGTGTTAGGACCCATATCTCGATCTAAGAGCCTTTTATGATCTTGGCTTGTAGCTAACGGTAGAATTGTTTTGCCGTCACATACCACCATAAAGCTAGCCTCTTCTCCTTCAATAAATTCTTCGATCACAACTTTAGCCCCTGCATCGCCAAATTTATTGTCTACAAGCATAAAGTCTATTGCATTATGAGCTTCTTTGACTGTCATAGCGACAATGACAGCTTTCCCTGAAGCTAACCCATCCGCTTTAATGACAATGGGTGCGCCATGCTCATTAATATATTGATACGCTTCATCAGGTATTTTAAATGTTTTATATTTTGCAGTAGGGATGTTGTGCCTATACATGAAGTCTTTGGCAAAACCTTTAGAGCTTTCGAGTTGAGCAGCTTCTTGGGTAGGTCCAAAAATATTCAAATTTTTAGATCTAAATAAATCAACGATACCTTTAGAAAGTGGAAGCTCTGGACCAACGACAGTGAGGTCAATTCTTTCTTTAATTGCAAAATCTGAAAGAAGATCAATATCGGTCAGATCAATATTTTTGAATTTTGGATTGAGGTGAGTTCCACCATTACCTGGTGCTATAAAAATAGCATTTACTTTATTACTTTGAGAAAGTTTCCACGCCATCGCATGCTCTCTGCCGCCACTTCCAATGACTAGAACTTTCATAAATTAATGTCTAAAGTGACGATATCCAGTAAATAACATTACAAGACCTAATTCATTAGCAGCATTGATGACTTCCTCATCTCTTAAGCTCCCACCTGGCTGAATAACGCATTTTGCACCGGCAGAAGCTAACACATCAATTCCATCTCTAAAGGGAAAGAAAGCATCTGAAGCAACTGCTGAATTTATTAAATCAAGATTTGCATTTTTAGCTTTTATAGAAGCAATCTTAGTACTATCTACTCTACTCATCTGACCGGCGCCAATGCCTAAAGTTTGATTGTTCTTGCAAAATACAATGGCATTTGATTTAACATACTTAGCTACTCGCCACGCAAAAAGCATGTCAGCTATTTGTTCTTCGTTAGGTTTAAGTTTAGAAACTACTTTGCAATGGTTCATATCTATATTGAAATCATCTGGTGATTGAACTAGCAAACCACCACCAATTTTTTTCAATTCAAAAGCATTAAAGCTATTATTGAGCGAAACTTCTAATAACCTAATATTTGATTTTGATTCAAATATTTCAAGTGATTCAGTATCGTATGATGGAGCGATTACAACTTCGACAAATTGAGCAATAATTTGAGATGCAGTATTTTTGTCTAAGGAAACATTGCAAGCAATAATACCGCCAAATGAGGATGTTGGATCAGTTGAAAATGCTTTTTTATAAGCATCGAGTAAGTCTCCAGAAGATCCGACGCCACATGGATTAGCATGTTTTACAATCACACAGGATGGAAGCTTAAAGCTTTTAACACATTCCCAAGCCGTGTCTGCATCATTTAAGTTATTGTATGACAGCTCTTTTCCCTGTAACTGTTTAAAGCTTGCCAATGAACCTTTGTTTGATATTTCATCTACATAAAAAGATGCACTTTGATGTGGATTCTCACCATATCGTAAATCCATTTTTTTATTAAATGCAAGGTTAAGTTTGTTAGGGAAAGCTATATTTTTATTTGTATTCAATCCATTTAGATAATTTGAAATAATTGAATCATATTTTGCAGTATGTTCAAAAGCTTTTTTAGCCAAATTAAATCTTAACTCTAGATCAAGTGCACCATCATTCTGCTTTAAGGCATCTTCAATAAGTTTATAGTCCGAAGCATCAGTCACAACTGCCACACCATTATAATTTTTTGCTGCCGACCGGAGCATTGCCGGACCGCCGATGTCAATATTTTCAATGGCTTCAGAGAGCGAGCAATTTTCTTTAGATATAGTCGCCTCGAATGGATATAAGTTCACCACTATTAAATCGATTAAAGGGATATTCGATTTAGCCATCGTTTGCAGATGGTTTTCGTCATCTCTTTTTCCGAGTATGCCACCATGTATCTTTGGATGAAGTGTTTTAACTCTACCATCTAACATTTCAGGGAAGCCGGTGTAATCGCTGACTTCGATGACCGGAATATCATTGTCAGCAAATAATTTTGCTGTGCCTCCAGTGGACAAAATTTCAACGTTATATTTGACTAGTATCTTAGCGAATTCGATAATATCTTTTTTGTCTGATACGCTTATAAGGGCTCTTTTGATTTTAATCATGACTAGATATCAATCTTATGTTGTTTTAATTTTTTTCTGAGTGTATTTCTATTAAGGCCAAGGATTTCTGCAGCCTTACTTTGATTGCCTTTTGAAATACTCATGATGTAAGTAATTAGAGGTTTCTCAACCATACCAATGACCATGTCATAAACATTCGTTGGATGTTCACCATCCAGATCTTTGAAGTATTGATCTAAAGATTCATTTACACAATCAGGGATATCTGTCTTCTTTTCCATTAAGCTACCAACATTTCTTCCTCATACCTTATATAAGGGGATTCGATTGAAAGAAAATTAAAATAATCTTCGATAGTTTTAATTTGTTCATCAACTGTTTCAATTGTGTTCATATAGTGTCTAAAATTTGCAGAATTTTTTAATCCTTTTGTGTACCAGGAGATATGTTTTCTAGCAATTTTTAATCCTGCATTTTCACCATAAAAGTTGTAAAGCTCATTCACATGAGCAATGGTAATATTTTTGATTTCATCAATAGAAGGATTATCTAAATACATGCCTGTTTTAAGATAGTGATCAATTTCTCTAAAAATCCAAGGTTTGCCCTGAGCTGCTCTACCAATCATGACCCCATCTACACCTGTGTAATCTAAAACATATTTAGCTTTTTCCGGTGAAGTGATATCGCCATTGGCGATAACGGGAATTTTGACTGACTGTTTTACTTCGGCAATGGTGTCATACTCAGCTTCACCCATATATAAACAAGCTCTCGTTCTGCCATGAATAGCTAATGCTTTAATACCAATGTCTTCGGCAATTTTTGCAATCTCTATAGCATTTCGATTTTGAGTATCCCAGCCAGTTCTTATTTTTAATGTGACTGGCACATCTACCGACTTCACAACTGAAGATAATATTTTTTGTACAAGCGGCTCATCTCTGAGGAGTGCTGATCCCGCCATCACATTACATATTTTTTTTGCAGGACATCCCATGTTGATATCGATAATTTGAGCGCCATGATCCACATTAAATTGAGCGGCATCCGCCATCATTTTGGGGTCAGCCCCAGCAATTTGGACCGAAATTGGATCTACCTCGCCTTCGTGATTGGCGCGGCGAAGTGTTTTTTGACTTCCATATAGGAGTGAGTTTGATGTCACCATTTCACTTACTGCCATGCCAGCACCAAACTTTTTGCAAAGTTGGCGGAAAGGGCGATCAGTGACGCCTGCCATGGGAGCGACTACGAGATTATTTTTAAGGGAAATAGAGCCTATTTGCACTGTCGTATATTTACTTATGGAAAGTTGCTTATTTTATAGGCAAATGGCTTTTTATAAAAGTGAAGACTTCAAATTACTTATGCCATTCATAGCCTAAATTAAGGATTCTGGCTTGTATCTCTAACAGGGCTTCATCGACTAATTTTGATGGACCTTTAACACCAAGCTCAATAGTCTTAATAGGTTTTAATTTAGGCAGGCTAAAAAGTTTAATTTCTGGATATTTTTTTACAATGTCATTCATCAAATCAATCAATTTACTTTCACTTACATCATTAATCCAAATCGAAGCTTCGGCAAAATCATTTTGATTTAATAGTTGCTGATAGTGTGTATTGAGAATCCATTCGACCATCGGCCAGGCCATTTCAGGAAAACCTGGCAGGAAATGATAGTTATTGATTTTAAATCCCGGAATTTTATTAATCTCATTTGGAATCAATAATGCACCCTCTGGAATATCTGCCATCAAAACTCTTTTAGGGTAAGCTCCTTCACCAAACTGATCTTCAATGAGCTTAACAGCCTCATCATTCCTAGTTAATTGAAGATTAAAAGCGTCTGCAGCGGACTGCCTTGTGAAGTCGTCTGGTGTTGCACCAATGCCACCAAAAGAGAAAACAACTGTATTGGACTTTATTGATTCTTTGATCGATTGAATAATATCTTTCGAATCATCCTGAATGTATTTCGCCCAAGACAATGAAAGCTTATATTTTTTTAATGTTTTTTGTACGTATTCAAAATGTTTATCTTGTCTTTTGCCAGATAAAATTTCATCACCAATAATTAAAGCACCAAATTCCATCTTAATGTGCCGCATCCCAATTTAATCCAACGCCGATATCCACGATAAGAGGGATATCAAGCTTTGCAACACCTTCCATTAAAAGAGGTAGTTCTTTTTGTAATGTCTCAATTTCATTTTGAGGTACTTCAAACACAAGCTCATCGTGCACCTGCATAATCATCTTTGTTTTTAAGTGTGTATTTTGAGATAGCCATTGATCGACCGCAATCATTGCTAACTTAATGAGGTCAGCCGCAGTGCCTTGCATAGGCGCGTTTATTGCTGCTCTTTCTGCTGCAGCTCTTCTAATACCATTCGAGCCATTAATTTCTGGAATCCATAATCGCCTTCCAAAAAATGTTTCAACATAACCTTTATCTTTGGCAAATAATTTTGTATCTTCCATGTAACGTTTAACGCCAGGATATCTCGCAAAATAAGTCTCAATATAATTTGATGCAGCACTACGTTCAATACTGAGTGATTTTGATAAGCCGAATACGCTCATCCCGTAAATCAATCCAAAGTTGATCACTTTGGCATAACGTCTTTGTTCTTGGGAGACTCTATTTAAGTCGCAACCAAAAATTTCAGCCGCTGTTGATTTATGAATATCTTCATTATTCTTGAATGCTTCAAGTAATCGTTTGTCTTGAGACAAATGAGCCATGATTCTTAATTCTATTTGAGAATAGTCTGCAGATAGAATAGATGACCCTTCATTCGCAATAAATGCTTCTCTTATTTTTCTACCTTCTGAGGTTCTTATCGGGATATTTTGTAAATTAGGATCTGAACTTGCAAGACGTCCTGTAATTGCAACAGCCTGGTTGTAGTTTGTATGAATTCGCCCAGTGTTGGCGTTAATCATTTTTGGCAATTTATCTGTGTAGGTTGATTTGAGCTTAGATAGACTTCGATGTTCGAGTAATAATTTGGGTAAAGGATAATCAAGTGCTAAATCTTGCAACACTTCTTCGTCTGTAGAAGGTGCGCCTGAGGGTGTTTTTTTCAAAGATTTAATACCTAACTTATTAAATAAAATATCTTGTAATTGTTTGGGTGATGCGAGATTAAAAGGTTGCCCTGCTAGCTTATAAGACTCTTCTTCAAGCAGTAGAATTTTTTTACCAATTACATGACTTTGCTCATTTAATTTTTTGTCATCTACAAGCACACCATTTCTTTCGATCTTTAAAAGCACTTCAGTGGCTGGCATTTCAATGTTTTCGTAAATAAATTTAAGTGGTGCATCATTTTCAATTACAGGATTAAAGAATTGATTTAATTGAAATGTAATATCCGCATCCTCCGATGAATAATGAGATGCCACATCAATATCAACTTGATTAAATTTAAGCTGATTCATACCCTTGCCCGCAACTTCTTCGAAACTGATACAGGTGTGACCTAGATGCCTCAAGCTTAAATTGTCCATGCCATGGCTTTGATGACTTTCCGTGACGTAGCTTTGTAACATCGTATCGTGCTTAATGCCTTTAAGATGTATGCCGTGATTTAAAAATACATGCGCATCATATTTAATGTTTTGACCAATTTTTTTAATTTTTTCATCTTCTAACATGGGCTTCACTAAATTTAATACAGCGTTAATTGATAGCTGCTCGGGAGCCCCAGGATAGTCATGCGCTAAAGGAATGTAAGCCGCTTCCCCTGCAGTCACTGCTATCGATATACCTACAATTTTTGCCTGCATAGGGTCGAGCGAGTTAGTTTCTGTATCGACACAGACATAACTTTTATCTTTAATTTTTTCTAGCCATACGCGTAATAGAGCCTCATCGAATATCGTGTCGTATTTAATTTTGGAAATAAAATGACTAGGGGATTTGATAGATATTTTTTCTTCACGACTGTTGTTTGATGAGTTTTCTTGGGAACTAACTTCTTTAACTTCGTTAAGCCAATTCTTAAATTCAAATCTCTGATATAAATTTTCTAGTGTGCGTGAATCCTGTACTTTAGGTTTTAAATTGTCCCAATTTTTATCGATATCTAAATCGCATCGAATCGTAATAAGGTCTTTAGCTCTGGGAATCCAGTCGAGTGCTTTTCTTAAATTTTCACCGACGACTCCTGGGAATTGAGCGGCATTTTTTACAATATTGTCGAGTGTTTGATATTCATTAAGCCATTTCAATGCAGTTTTAGGGCCAACTTTTTCAACACCAGGTACGTTATCTGAGGTATCTCCAATAAGAGTTAGATAGTCGATAATTTGATTGGGCATTAACCCAAATTTGTTTTTGACGCCTTCGATATCGAGTTTTTCATTTGTCATGGTATTAATTAAAGTGACATGTTCGTTTACAAGCTGAGCTAAATCCTTGTCACCTGTAGAGACCACGACATTGAATTGATGATGAGTGGCTTCCTTACATAATGTGCCAATCACATCATCAGCCTCGACACCTTCTTGAATAACAATCGGCCAACCCATTGCCGTAATTGCTTCATGAAGCGGCTGAATTTGAGCTCTTAAATCATCAGGCATCGCTGATCGATTGGCCTTATAGTCGGGATAAAGATCATTCCTGAAAGTTTTTCCTTTTGCATCAAAAACGCAAGCGCTATAATCAGAAGGAAACTCTTTATGGAGTTTTCGGAGCATATTCAAGACTCCGTAAATAGCTCCGGTAGGTTCTTGGTGACTGTTCCTAAGATCGGGCAATCCGTGAAATGCCCTGTAAAGATAAGAGGAGCCATCTACTAATAATAGTGTTTTCATTGTTTAACTTTGAAAGTTTTTATGTCAGCAGATAAAAAGATACCTAAATTTAACGGCCCAGAATTTTTTGATGAAACTCATAACGAGAGTGAATCCTGGTATGCATTTGAAATTATGTCAGAATTTGTTAGTGCTACCGAAAAACTTAAAAAAATAACCCCTGGCGTATCGGTGTTTGGTAGTGCTAGAGTGAGTGAAGACCATCCTTATTACAAGCTCACTGTTAATATAGCAGAGGCCCTATCCAACTCCGGGTTTAGCGTCATTTCTGGCGGCGGCCCTGGCCTTATGGAAGCAGTTAACAAAGGCGCTTCCCTGGGCAAGGGCCCTAGTATTGGTTTTAATATTAATTTGCCTCACGAACAAAAACCGAATGACTACCAGGATATTTCAATCAATTTTAAATATTTCTTTATGCGTAAAGTGATGTTTATTAAGTACGCTTCAGCTTACGTCGTATTGCCAGGTGGATTTGGAACGCTTGATGAACTAATGGAAGTGATCACACTTATTCAAACGGGTAAATCAAGAAAAATCCCTATCATTTTAGTAGGGAAAGACTTTTGGTCTGGCTTACTAGGCTGGTTAAAAGACAAAATCGTAAATGAGGGCATGGCTGAATTAAAAGACTTAGATTTGATCCAAATTCTTGAGGAGCCTAAAGAAATTGTGGATGCGATATTTAACCATTATGAATCGATTGGTTTCACGCTAACGCCAGCGGAAAGAAAAGCTCAGCTTTACTTATAAATTGTCAAATAAACCATACCATCTATAGGTTTCTTGCTAGAATCTTGTCTATGAAAATACAAAATACAATTAAAGTTTTTTTATTGGTAACTGTCTTCATGAGTTTAAATGCCATAGCTGAAAAAAAACTCGAGCTTTTAGAGGAGGTTAAGCCACCACCAAAGAATTTTGAAAGCGATATTGTAGATGAGCCTCAAATTACCATCACCAAGCAAGGTGCTGATATGGTCGAGGAATACCGCATTAATGGTGAACTTTATATGATGAAAGTAACACCCCCAGCTGGCGGACCTTCATATTATTTATTGAAGGAAGATCAAGACGCTGGTTGGGCAAAATACGACGGCCCTACCCAGCCTCTTACTGTGCCTAAATGGGTAATATTTAGATTCTAAATTTTTTTTTAAAGGGCTCAAAGCCCTTTTTTTTATGTCTGTCTACACATCAGTTAATATTGAAGAATTAAAAATCTGGCTTCAGGATTATGCTTTAGATGATCTCACCGATTATCAAGGTATTAAGTCTGGGATCACGAATACCAACTATTTTTTAATGACTGCGCATGATCGTTTTGTTTTGACGCTCTTCGAAAAAAACACTATAGAAGATCTCCCATATTTTGTAGATCTTATGGCTCATCTAGCAGAAAATTCATTTTTATGCCCCAAACCGATTTTCAAAAAAAATGGTACAGCTTTAAGTATTTTAAAAAATAAACCCGCTTTAATCGTGACATGCTTAAAAGGTAAAGAGCTTACCAAACCTGAAGTCAATCATTGTAAGGCTATGGGCAAAAGTCTCGCAGAGCTCCATGTGAAGTCAGCCAATTTTGCAGCTCACCATCAAAATACAAGAGACCTTAACTGGATCAAAAAAACAGCTGATACTTTATTAAGTGAATTGCCTAAAGATGAGAGTCAATTATTAAGAGAAGAAATTCTTTATCAAGAAAAGCAAAATTATAAGTTGCCTAAATCTACGATTCATGGAGATCTATTTAAGGACAACGTTCTTTTTTTAAATGATGAAGTATCAGGCTTTATTGATTTTTATTATGCTTGCACAGATTATCTTATTTTAGACGTGGCTATCGCTGTAAATGATTGGTGCGTGAATGACGATGGTTCTTTTGATGAGGTAAGACTGAATGCTTTCTTAGACGCTTATAAAAAGATAAGATCTTTTAATGATGATGAAGATCGAGCTTGGAATGATGTATTAAGATTAGCATCTCTTAGATTCTGGGTTTCAAGACTTAAAGATTTCTATCATGTGGAAGAGGGTGAACTCACTTACACGAAAGACCCTAACCATTTTAAAAAAATTTTAAAGCAACGTATTGGTGGGAAAATTTTAAGGTAAATTAATATGAAAAAAATTACATTCCGAGATTCCATTCGTTGGAATAAAGAAAGCTTCATGCTCTTCAAGAAGACGCCCAATCAATCATTAATGCTGAGTTTGACTTATCTCTTTATTTTTATGCTTTTGCCTTCAATGCCTATGATTCAAATTTTTTCAATTGCATCTATCTTGATTTGGCCTGTATTTTTGGTATTCGCGGTTAACTTCTACAAGACTCATGATAAAAATAAGGAAGAAAATTTTTTAGTGGTATATGAAAAAATTAAACCTAGGCTCGCAACATTACTCTCGCTTGGCCTCATCTGCTTAATTTATGCGGGTATGGTGACTATGGTTTTAAATTCTGAAATGCAGGGTTTTATTCAACTGTCAGAAAAAAATAATGAGCTTGTAACTTTGATTAATAATTTTGTGCCTATGATAGGAAAATTAGTTCTACTTCTGCTACCGTTACTTATGGCGACTTGGTTCTCGCCAATGTTGATCGTTTATAACCACTACTCACTCTTTAAATCAATTAAATCCAGCATCGCGGGATGCTTAATGTATATTTTTCCTTTAGGTCTTTCATGGCTTATTTTTTCAACAATAGCGATATTATTTATGTTGTCATGTGGACTACTAATTGGTTCATTAGCTTCATTCTTCCCAACCATAGGACCTTCATTAATGGGCGCGATTATTTTTTTCGCACTACTTGTGATCACATCGGTGATGTTTGCGTTTCAATATATTAGTTACCGAGATATTTTTAAGTCCGCTAAAAGCTATTAGTGTTTAAAGAGTTTTGCGTATTCCATTGCGAGCCATTTGGTGCCTGCTTTATTGAATTTAATTTGAATTCTTAAATCGTCGGTATTCCCTTCATAACCTAAAACGGTTCCCTGGCCAAATTTTTCATGCATGACAGATTCACCAATACGCCAAGTATGTTTCTGTTGGGTAGGTTGTGAATAACTCTCTTCAATCTGATCTATATTATTTTTAAAATTAATTGTGTTAATGTTTTTAACAAGACTCTCAGGGATCTCTTCTAGGAATCTTGATGGCATACCATATCTTGTTTGGCCATGAAGCATTCTTGATAGTGCATAACTTAAGTATAGTTTTGATCGAGCTCTTGTCACAGCAACATACATAAGCCTTCTCTCCTCCTCAAGCCCTTTAGATTCAAAAAGACTTTGTTCGTGCGGACATAAACCTTCTTCAAGGCCTGAAATAAATACTACGTCAAATTCCAATCCTTTCGATGAGTGAATCGTCATGAGTTGGATGGCGTCTGAACCTTCACTCGCTTGCATATCACCACTTTCTAAAGAGGAATAATTTAAAAAATCTCCAAGTGGATTTTTAGATTCATTGTTATCGTTGTTAAGAAACGTTGCAGCTGCAGAAACCAATTCGTTTAAGTTTGAAACTCTATCTAACCCATCTTTTTCATTCGTGTAGTGATCCTTAAGTCCTGATTCGTTAATAATGAGATCAATCATTTGCGGAAGCGTTAATCCTTCGAAACCACTTTCAATATGTTTGATGAGATGGATAAAATACGGTAAACCTTTTTTGGTTATGGGTGTTTTATCTGATGATTTCAATGCAGCGTCCCATAAGCTACAAGCATCTCGCCTAGAAATATCTTGAAGGCTTTCTAATGAGCGACTACCAATACCGCGGGTTGGAAAATTAATAATTCTTAAAAATGCACTGTCATCATTTTTATTTGTAATGAGCCTCAAATAAGCAATAGCATGTTTAATTTCAGCACGCTCAAAGAAACGCAATCCACCATAGACGCGATAAGGTAAGTTAGATGAAAAAATATTGTGTTCGAGAACGCGAGACTGAGCATTACTTCTGTAAAGAATAGCAATATGATTGAGCGATACACCCTCCCTATGAAGTATTTTAATTTCATCTACAATAAACTTAGCTTCATCAATATCAGTATGGCCCGTATAGATTCGAATGGGGTCACCTTCTCCGGCCGAAGTCCATAAGTTCTTCCCCAATCTATTTTTGTTATGATCAATGATGGCATTTGCTGTATTAAGGATGTTACTTTTAGATCTGTAGTTTTGTTCGAGCTTAATAATTTGTTTAACATGAAAGTCTCTTTCAAGATCTTTCATGTTGCCAACTCTCGCTCCTCTAAAGCTATATATAGATTGATCATCGTCCCCCACGGCAAATACAAAACTGCTGTTACCTGCAAGAAGTTTTAACCACTTATATTGAAGCTCACTCGTATCTTGAAACTCATCAATGAGAATATGTTTAAATCTATCTTGATAATGCTGACGAATGGAATCATTCTTTTCGAAAAGCTCATAGCACCTTAAAAGCAATTCACCAAAATCAACCAAGCCTTCTTTTTGACATTGCTTCTCATACTCAAGGTAGATTTCATTTAATTTTTTTGAATGTGTGTCGTAAGTATCGACATGTGCGGATCTTAAGCCTTCATCTTTACATCCATTGATATAATGTTGCACTTGTTTCGGCGCATAAGTCTCATCGTCTACATTCATTGCTTTCATAGTTCTTTTGATTAGAGATAACTGGTCTTGACTATCTAGAATCTGAAATGTCTCAGGTAAATCTGCATCTCTAGCATGTGTTTTAAGAAATCGATTACATAAACCATGGAATGTGCCCACCCACATGCCTCTTGTATTAATGGGAAGCTGCATGGTGATTCTTTGAAGCATCTCTTTTGCGGCTTTATTGGTAAATGTCACCGCGATAAGACCGAAAGGACTTACAACGTTTGTTTGAATGAGCCAGGAAATTCTAGAAGTCAGTACTTTAGTTTTACCGCTGCCTGCGCCCGCGAGAATTAGCGCAGATTCATTTTGAAGTGTTACTGCTTCAATTTGTTTATCATTTAAATCTTTGAATTGACTTTGGTTGGGCAGGGATGCATTCATGAGGTGTAATGCTATCCTAATTACTTGCCAGATAAAAAAAAGATTAAAAAAAAGACCTCCTAAGAGGCCTTTTCTTATTGATGCTTTTGAGTTACATCATACCGCCCATGCCACCCATGCCTCCCATATCGCCACCACCCATTGCTGGAGATTCGTCTTTGGGAAGATCAGCGATCATACAGTCAGTCGTTAACATAAGTCCTGCAACAGATGCTGCATGTTGTAATGCAGAGCGAGTAACTTTAGTAGGATCTAAAACGCCCATCTCCACCATGTCGCCATAAGTTTCGTTTGCAGCGTTAAATCCATAGTTGCCTTTGCCAGCAACAACATTGTTCACCACTACAGATGGTTCTACACCAGCATTTGCAACGATTTGTCTTAAAGGCTCTTCAACAGCACGAAGCACAATACGAACACCAGCTTCTTGATCTGCATTTTCACCCTTGACTTTAGCAATTGCATCACGCGCTCTAATTAAAGCAACGCCACCACCAGCTACAATACCTTCTTCAACAGCAGCTCTTGTTGCATGGAGTGCATCTTCAACACGCGCTTTCTTTTCTTTCATTTCAATTTCAGTCGTTGCACCTACTTTAATTACAGCAACACCGCCTGCAAGTTTTGCAACACGCTCTTGTAGTTTTTCTTTGTCATAGTCGCTTGTGGCTTCTTCGATTTGAGTTTTGATTTGAGCAATGCGTGATTTAATATTTTTTTCATTAGCTGCACCATCGATAATGATTGTGTTTTCTTTGCCTACTTCAATTCTTTTTGCTTGACCTAAATCTTCAATCTTAATCGTTTCTAATTTCAAACCTACTTCATCTGAAATCACTGTAGCGCCTGTAAGAATTGCAATATCTTCAAGCATCGCTTTCCGTCTGTCACCAAAACCAGGCGCTTTAACCGCAACAGTTTTTAAGATGCCACGAATATTATTTACGACTAGAGTTGCAAGCGCTTCACCTTCAATATCTTCAGCGACAATAAGGAGAGGACGACTTGATTTAGCAACCTGTTCAAGCGCAGGAAGAAGATCTCTAATATTAGAGATTTTTTTATCATGCAAAAGAATGAATGGATTTTCTAATAAGGCAATTTGACGATCTGCATTATTAATAAAGTAAGGAGAAAGATATCCGCGATCAAATTGCATTCCTTCTACAACGTCTAATTCATTTGTTAAACCTGAACCATCTTCAACAGTAATCACACCTTCTTTACCTACTTTATCCATTGCGTCTGCAATGATTTGTCCGATAGAGTGATCAGAGTTAGCAGAGATTGAACCTACTTGTGCAATTTCCTTACTTGTTGTGCATGGCTTACTTAATTTTTTAAGTTCAGCTACGCCAGCTTCAACAGCTTTGTCGATACCTCTTTTAAGGTCCATTGGGTTCATACCTGCTGCGACTGACTTCATGCCTTCGCGAATAATCGCTTGCGCCAATACAGTTGCAGTAGTTGTGCCATCACCTGCGATATCAGAAGTTTTAGATGCAACTTCTTTAACCATTTGTGCGCCCATATTTTCAAACTTATCTTTAAGTTCGATTTCTTTTGCAACTGATACACCATCTTTAGTGATCGTAGGGGCACCAAACGAACGCTCTAGAACAACATTTCTTCCCTTAGGGCCGAGTGTAACTTTAACGGCGTTAGCTAAAATATTTACACCGGTAATCATCTTTTGGCGAACTTCGTCACCAAATCTTACGTCTTTTGCTGCCATTTTTTATTTCTCCAAAATATTAATGAATGTATGTTTAAGGCTTTATTCAACAATGCCCATGATGTCTTCTTCACGCATCACAAGTAATTCTTCGCCATCAACTTTAACGGCTTGGCCAGCGTACTTTCCAAATAAAACTTTGTCGCCTACTTTGACGTCTAGTTTTTTAACACTGCCATCTTCGAGAATTTTTCCATTCCCCACAGCGTGCACCGTGCCTTGGTCTGGTTTTTCTGTTGCGCCGTCAGGGATAACAATGCCTGATGCTGTCGTACGTTCTTCTTCAAGACGCTTTACAATTACGCGATCATGTAAAGGGCGAATTTTCATTTCATATTCTCCTAATAGTGTATTCTTTGAAAATTAATCAAAATCGAAAACATGAGTGATTAGCACTCTATGTCATAGAGTGCTAATAATAGGGACAAAAGCCTAAAATTTCAAGTGTTATTTCGTTAAATATCTGAATCTAAACATTATTTTTATATGAGCTATTACATAGAAAAGCAAGATTATCGAAGGTTGGGGCAGTCGGATTTGCTTATTTCGCCCATTACTCTGGGCACCATGACCTTTGGTGAGCAAAACACAGAGTCCGAGGCGTTTTTACAGCTCGACTGGGTGATATCACATGGCATTAATTTTATTGATACCGCCGAAATGTATCCCGTTCCCCCTAAAGAAAATACTTTTACTGCAACTGAGACGATTCTGGGACATTGGCTAAAAAAACAAAAAAGAGAAGAGATTGTTTTAGCGACAAAAGCTGCGGGACCAAGAAGATCATTAAATTGGATTCGCAATGGACCTAAAGCCTTCGATGAAAAAAATTTACGTGAGGCTCTTGAAGGCTCATTAAAAAGACTGCAAACAGATTACATTGATTTGTATCAGCTTCATTGGCCCGAGAGAAACGTGCCTATTTTTGGTCAATATAAATTTGATCCCGGTGCTGAAATAGAAGGCTCAAAATTAAAAGAATGGGTATCTATTCATGAACAAATAGAAGCCTTAGGTAAGTTAGTGCAAGAAGGCAAGATTAGATATATCGGCATCTCCAATGAGCAATCCTGGGGCGTGATGGAATTTGTTCGAATTGCAAGAGAAAATAAATTACCTCTCATAGCATCAGTTCAGAATTGTTATAACCTTATCAACAGAGGATTAGAGTTTGGTATGACAGAAATTTTATACCGAGAAAAGATTGGATTCTTAGCATACTCCCCCCTAGCATTTGGACACCTCACCGGAAAGTATCTAAAAGATATCGACTCAAAAGGTCGCGTGACACTTTTTAAAGGGTTCGCACAAAGATATGACAAGCCCAATGTCTTTCCCGCTGTGAAAGCCTATGAAATATTAGCATCGAAACATGGTATGACATTGACTGAGATGGCCTTAGCATTTGTATACCATCACTGGTTTGTGACATCAACCATCATAGGTGCTACATCACTTGATCAATTAAGAGAAAATATTGAAGCGTATAAGAGAAAGCTATCTAAAGAACTTTTAGATGAAATTGAAATCATTCATCTTACTCATATGAACCCAGCACCTTAATGTATGAAGAATCAGCACTACATCAATAGAAGTTTAAAGAGTTTGTGGAATCCATGTACACAAATGAAAATTCAACAGGCCCAATCTATAATCCCGATTAGGCGAGGTGAAGGTGTTTGGTTATACGACTATGATGATAAAAAATATTTAGATGCGATCAGTTCTTGGTGGGTTAATTTATTTGGCCACAATCAAAGTGAAATTAAAAAATTCATCACAGATCAACTCGATCTCGTTGAACACGTCATGCTTGCAGGTTTAACTCATGAGCCGGCTATACATCTATCTGAAAAATTAAGCAGCCTCACAAAGCTGGGTCACGCTTTTTACGGTAGCGACGGATCTAATGCGATTGAAATTGCTATTAAGATGAGTGTTCATTACTGGAGGAACAAGGGTCAGCCAAAGAAAAATAAAATCATTTATTTAGAGAATAGTTATCACGGTGAAACGCTCGGCGCTCTTTCTGTGACGGACATTAAACTTTTTCGTAAAAATTACGCTTCACTAATTAAAAAAAATAATCCTATCAAGACACCCGACTGGCGATACGCAGATAAAGGTGAGACAGCTGAATCTTATGCATTAAGATGTATCCAAGATTTAGAAATATATCTTCAAGACAATCATCAATACATAGCTGCTTTTATTTTAGAACCTCTTGTGCAATGTGCAACAGGGATGGGAATGTACCACTCAATCTATTTAAGAAAAGCAAGAGAGCTTTGTTCGAAATACCATATTCATCTCATTGACGATGAGATTGCGGTAGGCTTTGGAAGAACGGGAAAAATGTTTGCATTCGAACACGCAAATATAAAACCTGATTTTATTTGTCTCTCAAAAGGATTAACCGGTGGATATCTTCCTTTATCAGCTGTTCTAACAACGGATGATGTTTATATGGCTTTCTATGAAAATAAAGTAGAAAAAGGCTTTCTTCATTCTCATAGTTACACCGGCAATCCACTTGCTTGCAGTGCTGCATTAGGAACATTAAGTTATTTTGAAGGCCATGATGTAATTAATCAAAATAATAAAACCTCAGCTTATATTTCAGAGCGTATGAAGGCACTCGCAACATTACCTATTTCTAACTTAAGAAATATAGGCATGATATGGGCATTTGAGCTTGAAGAAGCTTCAAAAAAGACAATAAAAAAAATTACTATGAAAGCTATTGAGAATGGGCTCTTCATAAGACCGATAGGTCAAACTATTTATTTTATGCCACCCTACGTTATCAACCATGATGAAATTAATTTTATGGTTGATACAACTCTTGAAGTTATTAAGTCATCTTTATAAATATGCGAATACTATTTTTTATTTGTGTCTTATGGATGAATAGCGTATTCGCAGATACCGATATCGATGCAATAAATAAAATACTCAATCGTTCCGAGCTATCAAAAGCGAATTACACGCTTTATATTAAAAATATTTCGAAGCGCAATAAAATTTTTAGTTATAACGAACAAAAAGCATTCAACCCGGCTTCCTTAATGAAGCTTATCACAACCTACGCTGGATTGCAGATTTTAGGCCCACAGTTCCAATGGAAGACAGAGGTGCTTTATAAAGGAGCCTTAAAAAATAAACATCTTTATGGCGACCTTACTATTAAAGGATATGGCGACCCTACACTTACGTATGCAGACCTTTCTGAATTTATCGAAAAGGTTCAACAAAAAGGCATTCAACATATTCACGGCAATATCATTATTGACGAAAGTTTTTTTGGAGAATTACATAATCAAGATCTTATTGATGATAAGAAATATCGTGCTTACAACGTAAATCCAAAATCTTTTATCGTGAATGAAAATACTATCAACTTTAATTTTTCAATTGACAGCGAAAAAATTAATATACAAACCTTTCCTGAATTTCAAGCGCTAAAAGTTATTAATCATTTAAATCTTACCGATCAGGACTGTAATGGTTGGAAGGATAATCTTGGTTATGAGATCGAGATAAAATCTAACGTGACAGAGATTACATTTAATGGTCGTTTTGATAAGGCATGTGAGAGTAAAGATATTGATTTATCTGCTGTGACTGCTAATCGTTTATCTAAGGCTCTATTTGAAAAGCTTTGGAAGATCCATGGTGGAAGCATTGAGGGTGAGTTTAAATATATATATCAAAATACTTCGGACACACTTAAATTCTATGAACATCTATCCAGGCCTCTAAGTCTTGTCGTAAGAGATATTAATAAATATAGCCAAAATTTAATAGCTAGGAATCTATTGCTTACTATCCTGGCAGAAAAAAATGGTAATCCCATCACCGAAAACGAGGCGGGAAGATTCCTTAAAGAATCTTTGATAAAAGAAAAAATGAAACTTGATTCGCTTGAGATGGATAACGGTGCAGGTCTATCAAGAAACGCAAAAGTGAGTGCGGAGGACTTAGGTTTCTTATTAGAAAAAGCCTACAGCGGTCTTTATATGCCTGAATTTATAGCGTCGCTCCCTAATATAGGCGTTGATGGTACTTTAAAGAATAGAGGAAAAAAATTATCCGTCGCCAAACATGCTTATCTGAAAACCGGTAGTATCCAAAATGTGAGCGCTATTGCGGGATATATTTTTGATAAAAATAATGATGTGAAAGTTTTTGTATTTATGGCGAATGATCCTAAGGCAAATGAGTCATATAAAATACAAGATGAGTTGATTGAATGGGCTTATCTTAATTAAACTAAGGGGGAATGTTAATATGCGATATACCAATGTAATTAAATTTGTTTTAGTTTTTGGCATTATTTTATTTAATATTGATTTAGCTAGTGCTGAGTCACAAACTTCAAAAAAGGAAATGAAATTGGAAAAAAATATCACTACATTGGTTATTAAAGATACTGTCTTAGGAAATGGGCGACAAGCAGAAAAAGGTCTCGCAGTAACTGTTCACTATACCGGTTGGTTATATGACCCAAATCAGAAAGATGGCAAGGGTAAAAAATTTGATAGCTCATTAGATCGCAATGATCCTTTCGTATTTAATTTAGGTGGTGGACAGGTGATTCGAGGCTGGGATGAAGGTGTAGACGGCATGAAAATTCATGGCAAAAGAACGCTCATTATTCCTCCAGATATGGGTTATGGTTCACGCGGCGCAGGTGGTGCGATTCCCCCGAATGCCGTTTTAATTTTTGATGTTGAGTTGCTCGGAGTTAAGTAATGAAAGCCAGGGTTAAGTGGATTGAGAATGTATGCTTCATAGGAGAATCCGAGTCTAACCATTCAGTGATCCTTGATGGTCCGGAAGAGTTGGGTGGCAGGAAATTAGGTATGCGACCTATGGAGATGCTGCTAATCGGTATGGGCGGATGCACATCATTTGATGTGGTTACCATTCTTAAGAAATCAAGACAAGAGATTAGTGATTGTTATGCTGAGATTGAAGCTGAAAGAGCCGAGACAGTACCTAAGATTTTTACTAAGATCCATATTCATTTTGTGCTAAAAGGTAAAGATTTAGATAAAGACCAAATCGAACGTGCGATTAAGTTATCCGCTGAAAAATATTGTTCAGCATCGATTATGCTATCTAAGTCAGTTGAAATTACTCATGATTTTGAAATTGAAGAAGAGGCCTAATCGCTAAATTAATTTTTTATAATTTTCAAATCAAGCGGCTCTTCATTCTCCATAACAGAAAGAAGACGATCAATATTTGGATGTTTACCAGGATTCTTTTGTGCATCTTCTGTGTGCTCTGAATACAAATCAAGACCTTCAATTGCGGCGTCTAAAGATATTGCATCAAAAAGTTTCCAAAGATGTTGGTAGATTTTAATTGATCCTTGGCTGCCAGGCTTATTTTCGATCGTGCCAACTAAAGCATTATTTTTATAAATCTCTATACGACTAATGTGATCTGAGTTGTCGAGCGTTAATAAGATATCGTTAAATTTTTGCATGGATTAAATTTTTGCAGAAAGTGTGGTCATCACTTTTGAGGTTAATGACATCGCTTTTTTTATCTTATGAGGCAAATCAATTCCGCCCAATTCTTTTGCCTTGATTGCATGTTGTTCTTCATCATCTGCCATTACTTCTAAAATTTTATTGGTCTTAAGATCATTTTTAGATATTTTATCTAAGTGACTTGTTAAATGCTTTGTCACTTGTCGTTCTGTTTCAGCTAAAAATCCTAAATTATATTTTTCGCCTAAGGCGCTTGCAAAAGAACCTATTAATAGAGAGCTTGTATACCAGATAGGATTAAGAAAGCTTGTTTTGCCCCCTAATTCATTGATCCTAGAGTTGCACCAATCAAGGTGATCGATTTCTTCCTTTGAAGCTTTTTTCAAAGATTCTGCACCTTCACCACGTGGATTAAAAAGAAGTTGTCCGCTATATAAAGCTTGAGCGCAAACTTCACCTGTATGGTTTACACGCATCAATTCGATTGTGCGTCTTTTTTCGTCAGGGGTTAATTCGGCATCTTCAATGTGCAAATCGGGTCTTGGTCTTGAGCCTTTAGGTTTAGCAAATAAAACCTTCAGGCCCTTATCAAACTCAATGATGAGGTCATCAATCATTTGTTTTGAATAATTTGAAGACCTTTGAGAATATTCATAGCTTCCTGGAATTGCTTATCCGCTTTGCTTCCTGGCTCAATCGGACCTGATGGTGTATCAGAAGTTTTCTTTTTCTCTTTCTCTTTCTC